>Ga0138256_10004737_pt1 | contig 14452 bp, 10 predicted proteins | sample KNB2016incub_MG_FD_105486 | JGI IMG/M metagenome (GOLD analysis project Ga0138256, IMG submission 105486) | Active sludge microbial communities from wastewater in Klosterneuburg, Austria - KNB2014incub_MG | ecosystem: Engineered > WWTP > Activated sludge > Unclassified | place: Austria...
GCGCTTTCCGCGTCGATGTCGCCTCGGTGTCGTATCACAGGCTCGCTACGTCGCCCGCAGTATTCGAGCGTCTCAACGCGTTCGACGCAGCTCCGCCTCCGAGATGATGAACCCGAAACCCGGCCATCCTCCAGAGCGCACTGATCGCTCGAACCACGCGCGCGCCGTCGCAGTATCGCCCCGCACCAGATACCAGTTCCCCAAGCCAAACGAGAGGGTGGCGACCTGAACGTCGACCGTGTCGGCCGGAGTCAGGACGGCATCGGGGACGATCTCGCCGCGGTACAGCCGAAGCCGCTGCGCGTACGCCACCGTCGTCGCCAGGGAGTCGGGACGCCGGTCGAGCATGGACTTCGCCTCGGCACCACGACGCGCGCGCGACAGCGACATCCAGAGCCAGTCGGTCGAGCCCGCCAGTTCTCCTGCGTCCGGAGCGCGTGGTTGGGCGCGCGCGAACGACCTGGCGGCCGCGTCAAAGTCGCCCTTTGCGAACTGTACGACCCCGAGATGATACCAGATCCCGTAGATGGTGCTGTCCAGCTTCGCGCCGCGCGTCAGGTCGGCCTCGGCGCGGTCGAACTCACGGACGGAGAGAAACCGGTGTCCCCGCCAGCGCAGCAGCATCGGATGATCCGGATGGAGCGCCAATCCTTTGGTAAACGTGGCGATCGCCTCCCGGAACTGCCGAGCCCCCGACTGCGCGACGCCGAGTGCGATGATCCGGTCCACGTTCCGGGGATCAGCGGCCAGCGACCGTTCGGCCCGGACGATCGGCCCGGTATCGGCCTCTGCTCGATAGGTCACCCCAGCGGGTGACGTGTACTGGACCGACTGGGCGTTCGCCACGACTGCCGGCAGGAGCGCGGCAAAGGCGAGGGCAACGGTCGCACGCGTGTGATACATCTCTGGACGTCCGTAGAGGAGAGGGACTGCGCCGACAGGCCGTCGCGCGACTCCAAACTGGCCTTCTGCGGATTTGGCGGCAACGTCAGATCGACCCAACGGCGCTAGTATGTCTCTTCGTCCCGCCGCTTCCGCGCGAACACCCTGCACTCCGCCATGCCCGACGAATCGACCGTTCTCATCCTTCCCGGCCTGGGCGATTCAGGACCCGATCATTGGCAGAGTCACTGGGAGCGTCGGGATCCGGCGTGTCAGCGGGTCGCGCAGGCTGAGTGGGACGCCCCGGTCCGCACTGACTGGGTGGCGGGCCTCGACACCGCCATCAACGCGGCTCGGCTGCCAGTGGTCTTGGTCGGTCACAGCACGGGGTGCGCCCTGGTGGCGCACTGGGCGGTGAGCGCCCGACCGCCGCGGTATGCACGAGTGCGCGGTGCGCTTCTGGTGGCTCCAAGCGATCCGGACTCCTCGTTTTATCCACCGGAGCCGCAGGGCTTTTCCCCGATTCCGTTGGTCCGGCTCCCCTTTCCCACGATCGTGGTGGGCAGCACCAACGATCCGTACGTCTCCTCCGCCCGCGCCCGGGAGTACGCCGAGGCGTGGGGAAGTCGATATGTCGAGCTCAAGGACGCCGGGCACATCAACGTCGCAGCCGGATTCGGCCAATGGCCGGAGGGATTTTCGCTGCTCGAGGAGCTGCGAAACGTACCGTCGCCCGGAACGTCGCTCCCCCCGTGGCTGAAAAGCGCCGACGCGCTGGACGCGTTCATGGACGCGTTTCGGAGCGGGACATTTCCCATCGCCTGGTGGACACACGGCGCTCACGTCGCCATGGCCGCGGCCGTCTTGTGGGACGCCCCGGTTCAGCGCGCCCTGAATGAAATTCGCGCCGCCATCCGTCTCTATAACGAGAGCCAGGGGGGGCAGAACACGGAGTCGAGTGGCTATCACGAGACGCTCACGCGACTCTGGATCGGCGTGGTGGCCGCGTCGCTCGCCGCACTCCCCACCGGGACCGGCCGTCTCGAGGCGGCTCGCCACGTGTATCGCGCCTTCGCCCACCGCTCGGACTTCTTTCGTGACTGGTACGACGACGATCTGCTCACGTCGTCCGGGGCTCGGCGTGGCTGGGTGCCGCCCAGCGGAGAGCGCGGCAGCTGGTTCGGAGCGACCTGAACGTTAGACGGCCGACGCTCGAGCGCCGACCGTTGGTCCAGCGGGGAGCAGTCCTCTTACTTCCTGACCACGAAGTTGACCGTGTCGCGCGCGACGGTGGTCCAGGGCACGTGATCGCCCGAGGCGAAGATCGCGATGATGCGGTGTGGCCCGACGGTGAGCGAATCGAGGACGCGTTCGGTGGCGCCGGTCCCGAGATGGATCACCACGGGAGCCGCGGCGAGCGGGAGTGAGTCACTGGGCGGGGTGTCGCCGTCGATCATCAGGTGATGGTGTCCCTTCCCCTCCTCGCGCAGTCCGTTGGCGGCGATCACTTCGACCCCGGTCGCGCCAAGGGTCAGAGTGAAGGGGAGCGTGAGGGTGTCGCCCTCCGCCGGGCTCAGGATCTGGACCGCTGCGACCGGTGCGGGTGCCATCTCGCTGGTGGTCGCGAGCGAATCGGCGATGGCATCGGCGGACTTCTCAGCGCTCGAACACGCCGACAGCGCAATAATCGCGGCTCCGAACAGGATCGACTGTGGCTTCATGGGAACGGCGGGTCTCGACAAGGGGGTCTGATTCTGGCTCGCACGGCGAACAGCGAGAACGGAGTCGTCGCGCAGCCAGATGGATAAGGTGGAAGGGTAGCGCAGGATTCCCGTCGGTTCCAGAGTTGCTTCCAACCCGTCCTGGCTCAGCTCGCCGCGTCGTGTCACCGGCCCGGGCGATAGCGTCGAATGGTCCCCTTCTCGACATCGGCCGCGGTGTACAGGACGCGTTTCATCTCGCCGCGGGCGAACATGGCGGCCTGATCGTCGAAGTAGGGCGAATCCGCGCGCGCGCTTTCTCCATAGGCGAGGATCGTGAACGCCCGGGGCACCGGGGTGAACTCGACGGCAAGGACCCACCCATCGCCACCGCGCGCCACGCGCTTGCCGTCGGGGGCATCGGAGAACTGCAGCACGCGGAAGCATCCCAGGGCGCCGGTGCACCCTCCCACCGGCGCGTCGACCGTCCCGCGCCGCACGCGATGCACCTCGCCCCAGGCCACGTCGGGGCGTCCGTGGCGCCGGGTCACCTCGTCCACCGCCCACGCGAAGTCGGCGGCCGCACGCGCGGGGTCGGCGAGGCCGTCGGGCGTCTCGTTCGGCCGAGCCGAGGTCCACGGCGTGGCGAATGTGCGCCGCATGCGCTCGGGCATCGACAGGCCGCGCATCGACTCGCCACCCTGCAGATGGCGGTTGTACCACACCTCGAAGAGCACGCCGCCGCGCGAGTCGGGCGCGGTGGTCCGGTCCCAGCGCCCCAGCATCTCGGCGGCGGCGGCCACCGCCGGCGCGGGCGACGCGGCGCGCACCGCCGACAGCAGGTCATCGGCGAAGCGCTCGCCAGCCAGCATGCGGTACGAATGCTTGAGGCGCATCACGTCCTCGAGCGACATCTTCGCCTGTTCGGTCACCAGGCGCAACGCGAGCTGCGTGCGGAAGCCTAACGCCGGCCGCGAGAAGTTGGACGGGAAGCGGGTGGAATCGATGATCGCGTTGAGGTTGGTGTAGTGGAACGGGTCGTTGGACTGCTGGATGTATCCCCCGGGGGGGTTGAGCAGTTGCGGGAGCGAATCGAAGGGGACCATGTCGCGCCACATCTCGGCACTGGTTCGCACCGGGATCGCGATCGAGTCACCCCCCGAGGGGTGCGGGAGGCGAGGGACGGTGGCGTTCCAGACGTAGAAGATGTTCCCCTTGGTATCGGCGTAGGTGAGGTTCGACGTGGTGTGCGCGCGCAGGCGCATCGCGTCCTTCCACTCCTCGAGGTTCCTCGCGCGCATCATGCGCAGGAACTGCTCTCCCTTGCGGAACTCCCCCTCCGACGGCCAGCGCACGATGTAGACCTTGCCGTCGGCGCGCTCAACGACCGGGCCGAGGTGCGTGCGCCACCTGGTGCGGACTTCGGACGAGAGCCCCGCCCCATTGCGATACTCGGCCGTCACGTCGACGCGCTGCAGCGGGTGGCTTTCGCCGTCGAGCAGGTAGTGGTCCGTGCGCAAGCTGTCCACGTCGAGGGCGTACAGCGCCTCGAGGTCGGTGTTGTTGTTCGTGGTGGCGAAGCCGAGGTACTGGTTGAACCCGCCGACGAGCAACGCCGGGTTTCCGATGCGGAAGTCCCCGTAGAAGTCCATCACGCCGGGGATGGTGACGTGTGCCTCGTAGTAGCCGGCGCTCCAGTCCAGGTGCGGATTGCGCAGCAGGATGGCCCGCCCGGACCGGGTGCGGGATGGCGCGAAGGCCCAGGCGTTGGACCCCTCTCCCTCTCGGGCGAGGGAATCCTGCCGAGCGCGCTCGCGCAGGCGTCGCGCGCGGTCGGCCCAATTCAGGGCTGCGCCGGGCACGGCCTGCTCCATCCAGAGTGCCGCGACATCGCGACCGGTGAAGTCGTGCGGCATCCACGCCGGCAGCTCGCCGGGCTGCTGTTGCACGTAGTCGTTGACCCCCTGCGCGAAGCCGTCGTACACCGCGCGCGTTTCCTGTTGCAGCTGGAGCCAGGTCTCGGCGGCACGCTGGTGGGTGAGGCGCGCGTCGAAGTCGCGGTCGAGTGAGTCACGACCGTAGTAGCGCGCCAGCTGCCCGCGGGCGCGCACGAGGCCATGGGCCACACGCGCGCCATAGTCCTCGAGCTGCACCCACGCCATCGCGTACCCGAACGCCCCGAGGTCCTCGGCCTGGATGTGCGGGACGCCGTAGGCGGTGCGTCGGATCTCGACGCGGTCGGGATACGGCCGCGCCGATTGGGCGACCGCGAATCGCGGCGCCAGCGACACCGCCAGCGACACCGCCAGCGACACCGCCAGCGAGAGGGCGAGCCGTGCGACGAACGCGCGCGTCAGGAGGCGGCGCTGGGAGCGAAGCGGGCGGGGAGTGGGTGACATGACAGGGGGAGCTGGGAGAAGCGCCTGCCGACCTTTCGATCGGCAGGCGCTGGAGGCCATTTCACAAGAGTCGGCGGCTCCTGGCCGGCGCGGAACGCCGGTGAACCGGCGAGCCAGCAATTACCTGTGAGATGGCGAGTGGTCACGGTGCCGCACCCGGCCCGGACGCGACGGCATGCGTCCGGACGCGAGTGACGGATCGTTAGGCGTTCCGGTCGATGCAGGACTGGCCGGTCGGCACATTCGGGTTGTTGTCTTCGGCCTGCGGATTGGGGAAGTTCACGTCCGTCCCGTAGTTGCCGCCCTTGTGCCAGCCACCGGTCGGGAAGACGGAGGCCTGCGCCCGCCCGTACTGGCGGATCAAGCGACGCAAGTCGCCCACGCGCGTCCCGCGCCCGAAGAGCCAGAAGGCGCGCTCGCGGAAAAGCTGGTCCAGGCGCCCGGCCTCGCTCCCGGCATCGGTGAGCGGAGCAAGTCCGGCGACTGTCGAGCGCGCCGCATTCAGCGTCGCCAGGGCCGCCGCCGCATTCGCCGCCTTGAGCTGTGCCTCCGCCTCGATCAAGCGCGCCTCGATGCCGCCGCTGATCGTCACCGGCGACTCGCGCGCGGGCCAGATCGTCTGCACGTAAATCGGCCGGAGCAGGTCGTCGCGGGAGTTGATGGTCACGCCGAGCGCGCGGCAGGCCACGTCGCCCCCCTGGCAAATGCCCAGGCGCGGGTCATTCGCGGTCGCGAACGGCAGGCCGTTGACGCCCTCCGATGCACTCACGCTGTAGCGCCGCGCCAGGTTGTTGAAGTTCCACGTCTGGTTGCTGGTCGACGTGGCGGCGTGGAGCATCGTGTATGCAAAGTTCGTCGGGACCCCCGCAACCGCGGTCGCCGCGTCGGGGAGACGGTTGAGGTTCATCAGGACGCGCCCGCGCAGCACGCGCAGCGCATAACGAACGCGCACATCGTCCACCGTGCTGCCGGTCACCAGCGAGAGCCCCTGGTCCACGCTGGCGAGCGCACGCTCGTACGCCGCGACGCTGGTGATCGGAGAGCCGTAGGACAGCACTCCGCCCTCCACCGTGCTGAACACCAGCCCGCTGCAGTAGTGCTCGGCCTGCAGGTTGATGACGTAGCCCTGCACGAAGAACATCTCGGCGCGCTGCCAACCGGGAGCGCCGGCATTGTACTCCTCCAGCAGGACCACGGCCTGCTCGGCCGAGAGTCGAGCGCGGTGCAGGTTGCGGTTGGCGGTCGTGAGGAAATTGTTCTCGCGCGTGACGGTGCGCTGGTCGATCTCCTGGCGCGCAATGAACGAGTCGCCATTGATCCACTCGTCGGCCAGCAGGCCGCCCAGCAGCAACAGGCTCTCCTCGCCACTGGTGGCGGCATTGAGGCGGGCCAGCGCGCCGAGCCGGACGGCGTTGGCGCCGGCCACGGACTGGACGTCGCTCGGGTTGACGATGTCGGGATCCTGCACCTCGAGGATCTCGGTCGCCGAGCACGACGTGAGCAGGACGGCGCCGGCGACGGCCATCGCCAGGGAGCGGAGCGGGACATCCCGGCGCAGGCGCAGCCGGACGGATGTCAGCAGGTCGTATGTCTTCATTCGGATGTCCATCCTAGAATCCGAGGTTGAATCGGAAGGTGAAGTAGGTCGGGGGAGCGAAAGGCTGGAAGCTCGACGGGGCGTCGCCGGTGGTGCCGAACGCCTCGGGATCCACGCCGAGGTAGTCCGTCCACAGGATGCCGAGGTTGCGGGCAGCCAGCGTGGTGGTGAGCGAGCGCCCGCGGAAGATGCGCTGCGTGATGCTGCGCGGTGCCGTCCAGGCCATCGACAGTTCGCGGAAGCGCACGAAGTCGCCCTTCTCGAAGAAGCCGGCGACCGACCGGCTGGGGTGCTCGCGCACCATCACGGTGCGCGCCTGCTCGAACAGCGGCGCATCGGGGTTGATGAGCCCCTCGCAGTTGAAGCGGCTCGCGCAGCGGATGCGCTCGGTGTTGTTGTAGACGAGATGTCCGCCCTTGTAGTCGATCATGGCCGACAGCCGCAACGCACGGTTGAACAGCTCGATCCCGTTGGTCAGGGCAAACTCGCGCTTCGGGAGCGGGTAGCCGTGGAACTCGTTGGTGTCGGAGACCGTGATCTCGCTGAGGGTCTGGTTGGCGTTGTACGAGATGATCCCGTTGCCGTCCTTGTCCTCGTAGCCAAGCAGGCGGCGCGACCACCAGCCATAGAGCGGATAGCCCTCGCGCTGCTGCTGCGTGGCGCCGGCGATCGGCGGGACGTTGCCAAGGCTCACCAGCTCGTTGTCGTTCGTCGATCCGTTGAGCGACACGTCCCAGGCAAAGGCCCGGCGGCTGATCACCTGCGCGTTGATCATCGCTTCCCAGCCGCTGTTGCGGACCTCACCGAGGTTCTCCAGGCGCGCGGTCGCGCCGGTACCGATCGAGGGTGGGAGGATGCGGCTGATGAGGGCGTCGCGCGACGACTTGTTGTAGTACGTGAGCTCAGTGGTGACGCGGCTCTTGAAGAACGTGCCGTCGACGCCGACCTCGATCTCGGTCGAGCGCTCCGGCTTGAGCTGCCGGTTGCCCAGCGAGCTGTACACGAGCGCCGGTTGGTCGCCCGCCTCGCCACGGTAGACGGACGTGGAGAAGAACTGGACGGCGTCGATCGTGCCAGGCTGCACGCCCGAGGCGCCGTAGGCCGAGCGTACGCGCAGCTGGTCGATCCAGTTGGTCTTGGGGAAGAAGCCTTCCTCCGAGAGCAGCCACGAGGCCGCGAGCTTGGGATAGAAGACCGTCTTGAAGTCGGCGCCGAAGGCGCTGTTGCGATCCGAGCGCACTGCTCCCGTGAGGAAGAAGCGATCGCGGAAGGCGAGCGACTGCTCAAGGAAGCCCCCGAGCGTGCGGCTCTCGGCGGTGGTCTCATCGGCCGACGCGACCGAGCCCGCGGTGACCGTGGTGGCCCCCGGCGGGAGCTGACGGCCGGTGGCGCCGTTGCGGTTGAAGATGTTGCGGTAGAACTGGAAGCCAGCCGTCGTCTTGGACTCCAGCGACTGCGTCAGCGTGCGCGTCGCGGTGGCGCCGGCATCGACCGTGTAGACGAAGAAGTTGGTGCGGTTGTCCGTCTTGAAGCCCAGGCGGTCGGTGCCCGTATCGGCGCAGTTGGCAAAGCGGCACAACTGCGTGTCCACCCGATTCGTGTAGTCGAGGCCGAAGTTCCCGCGCAGGGCGAGCCAGTCGGAGGCGCGCCAGTTGGTGTTGAGCGAGCCGATCATGCGTTCGACCCCCTGCGACGTCTCGGCCTGGTACACGTCGCGCGGCGTGAACTGCCGCCACCCGAACAGCGTGTCGCCGGCCGGATTGAGGTTGTACTTGAAGCCCGGCCCGCCGTAGATGTTGGCGGCGATGCCGGCGGTGCCGGCGTCGTCGCTGCGCGGCAGGTAGATGTCCTGCGTGGTGTAGCCGACGCTGGCCTGGATCTCCGCATTGCGCGGGAGCGAGATGTTCAGGTTGCTGCGCCCGGTGATCCGGCTCATCGCCCCGGGGTCCATCTGCCGGCTGCTGAGCGAGAGATTCCGGTCCGACAGGAAGCGCTTCTCGAAGTCGGGGAGCTTGGTGACGCCATCTTCCGTCTCCCACTCCCCGTGCAGGAAGTAGCGCGACACGTCCGACCCGCCCCGCAGTTGCAGCCCCTGCTGCTGCCGATAGCCGACACCGAACGGGGTCGCGTCCTTGTCGTCGACCAGGTTGAAGCTCGTGACGCTGTCCTGCGCACACGCACCCGACACGACCTGCGACAGGAAGCACTGCACGGTGTTGGATACCGACGACGTCGTGTTGGCCGTCGTCCCGGTGCGCCAGCCCCACCAGGCGGTCGGGTACTGGTTCCGATCCGTGATGGCCGACTGTTCGGTGTAGTACGTCCACTGCGGACGCCCCGCCGTTCCCTTCTTGGTCGTCATCACGATCACGCCGTTGGCGGCGTCGGTCCCGTACAGTGTCGCTGCCGAGGGGCCACGAATGACCTCGATCGACTCAAACTCCTCGGGATTCAGGTCGTTCAGGCGGCTCGGCAGGGTACCGCCGACGCTCACCGACGACGATCCGGTCGATGACTCGACGCGAATGCCGTCGATCACGACGATGGGGTTGTTGGTGAGCGAGAGCGAACTCGTGCCGCGGATGCGGATTCGCGTCCCGGCCCCGGTCTGCGTCCCGGGCGTCACGAGGACGCCGGCGGCGCGGGAGGTGAGCAGGTCGCCCATCCCCGACACGGCACGCGACTCCACAAGTGCGGTGGCGTCGACCTGGGCGATCGCGTTCCCGACCTCGACTCGGCGCTGCTGTCCGGTCGCCGTCGTCACCACGGGGTTGAGCGTCATCGCCACCGCGCTCATGGCAAAATCGAGCGTGGCGCTCTGTCCGGCGGTCACGTTCACGCCCTTGCGCAGCTCGGCGTAGCCGAGCCGCAGGACGCGCACTTCCACCTGCCCGGGACCGACGCCGCGCAGCGTGTACTGCCCATCCGTGTTGGTCTGCGTCCCCTGGTTGGTCCCGACCACGGCCACCTGCGCGGCGGCGATCGGCTGGTTGGTGGCGGCGTCGGTCACGCGGCCGGTGATGGTGCCCTGCTGCGCTTGCGCGAACACAAGGGGTGGGGCCAGCGTGGCCAGCAGAACGGCCAGCGTCAGCGTTCGTCTAACACTCTGAGTTGTCATGAGCACCTCGGCAGCGTGACTAGTGGATGGTGGTCCCAGGCGTGGGCTGCTCCACGGCCGAAACGGGGGCACGTCGAACGAGCGTCAACTGCACTTCAACTGCACTTCACCGCACTCTGAATCGACAATCATAGCGGCTTCGTGACATAGCGGAAGAACGTTCACTACGCCGGAGTCGTTGGGCCGAACCGATCATTGCACCACTCGTTACGCATCGTTCCGAGTCACGGGTCGCGCCTCATGCCGGCCGGGAGAGCCAATTCAGGTACTGATTCAGCAGCGCGTCCGCTCCGAGGCTGCGGGATCGATCGTAGCGAATGCCCTCGCCGGCCTCGATGTCGGGCTGGAGAAAGGCGCGGATGAAGTTGGCGCGCACCCGCACGTCGAGCGCATCGAACGGGCGCAGGAGCTTCGGGCCAGCACGCTTCCAGATGAGCGTGCTCACGCGCGAGCGTGACGCTGTCACGGGATGAATGCTCACCAGCCCGTACGTCACCGAACGGCGAACGCGCGACGTGACGAGTACGAGTCCCCCGCCGACGCTGCGTACGGTCATCTCCACTCGTGGTCCGGCCACGAGACGTGTGAGCCTGTCGCGCCACCCCGTCCCGATCACGTCGAACGCTGCGCGCGCCTCGAAGACGACGTCGCTGCGCACGAGCGCGGGCGAGCCGACGAGTCGCCGGTCGTGCGCCGCCAGGAAGTGCTGGCTGTCGAAGCCGTTGGCACTCACCAGCCACCAGGGCATCTCTACCTCGAAGGCGAACGGAGGCGCGGCCAGGAGGTCATCGGGATCCACGGCGTCGAAGAACGGCGGGGCGGACTCGTGGCCCGGGTCGGTGTGGAAGAACAGGTGACCGGCGAGGACCGCGGTCGGGTACGACCTGACGCGAGCCGCTGCTGGCGGTTCCTCGCCCGAGGGCGTACCGGCACAGCGCCCGTCGGGGAAAAAGCGCCATCCGTGGAGCGGACAGTGCAGGCAGCCGTCCCGTACGCTCCCGCGCCAGAGCATGGCGGCGAAGTGCGGGCACCGCCCATCGAGCACGTGCGCCCTCCGGTCCACGGCGAATGCGACAAACTCTCGATCGCCGAGCCGTACCTCGCGCGGAGTGCGCAGCGACGCCATGCGAGCGACGTGATACCAACCCGAGGGCACGAGTGGAAACACGGGGGGCGTATGCACACCCCGGGTCGGCGACGCGTCACGGTGTGGCATGCGCGAGCGGCAGGGGGAGGCGCGCCGACCGGGAACCGAGCGCGCGCGTCACGTCGGCCGTCAGGCGCCGGTCAATCCAGGCATGGAGCCGATCGAACGCCGACGTCACGAGCGGGGCCCCCCGCATGGCGGCACGCTGGAAGTCGAGCAGCTCATCGCGCAGCCGCGCGTCGTAGCGCAGGATGCCGCTGTAGAACATCGCCGCGTCGAGCGAGATGCGCCGATCGATGAGCGTGCATGTGAGCGCCCGGGTATGCTGGCCGGCCTCGGCGCACGACATCGTGTCATGCCGCCAGTACGGACTTACCGTGCGCGGGTTGGCATCGGTGACCAGGTCGTGTCGGTCCGCGTTCTCGGGACGCAGGATGGGAACGTTCGCCACGCGGGTGGAGAAGGTCGCCAGGAAATGAAAGTCCGGCGGCGCGGCGGCGAGAAAATCGATGGTGCTGCGGAGCGTTTGGCGCGTTTCGCCGGGATAGCCCACCACGAGCGACACAACGGTCGTCAGCCCCAGCCTGCGGCAGGTCTCCAGGGCACGGCCGTTCTCCGCGACGGTGGTGCGCTTGTTCATCCGGTCGAGCTGTCCCTGGTCGCCGGACTCGATCCCAATCTGTACCTGGACGCACCCGGCCTCGATCATCAGGGCCACGACGTCGGCATCGCACAGGTCGTCGGCTCGCGCGTAGCAGATCCACTTCACCCGCAGCTGTCGCCGCACCAACTCCCGGCAGAATGCCACGAGTCGCGCGCGCGGCATGGTAAAGAGCGAGTCGAGACAGGTGATGTACTCGACACCAAGCGTCTGGACGTAGAACTCCCAGTCATCGGCCATGCGTGTCGCCGACTTGGTGCGGAACGTCGTGTCGTCGAAGAGGAATGGATAGTTGCAAAACGCGCAGCGGTACGGGCAGCCGCGCACACTCTCGTAGTGGATCATGCGATAGTCGTGACCATGATACCGTTCGACGAGCGCCCAGTCCGGGCGCGCGAGACTGTCCAGCGATCGGCTTGGCGGTGCACCCGCGTGAAGCACCGTCGTGGCCCCCCGTCGCGTCACTCGCCCGCCTGGCGGTGGTCGCAGGTCGCGGAATCCGGAGCGGACCCAGGCCGCGAGGACTGGCACAAGTCGCTCCCCATACCCGACGGCGAGCACGTCGACGTTCGGCGATCCCTCCCAAGTCTCGTGCAACGTCCCGGCGAGTGCGCCCCCGACCACCACCCGGTTCCAGGGACGCTTGAGCCGTGCCACGAGCGGCTCCAGCTCGCTGAGGTCGCGCAGGAACGTCGCCGACGCAAACACGACGCTGCAGGCACGGAGCTTCGCCCGGCAACCGGGGCCGCCGCGCAGCAGCTGGTCGAAGGTCATCAGTTCGAAGGCGAGCCCCTCACGCGCGACCGCGGTCGCCAGCACCACCTCGGTCAGCTCAGGGGTGCCGAGGCTGTCGCGCGCGCCGAGCAGGGCGAGCAGTTGCGGTGACCATCGGCCAGGTCGCCAGCGCCGCTCAATCCGCCCCATCACCACGGGTTCGGCGATGGTGGCCTTCACCTTGGCCTCGAGCCACGAGCCGCGCGCATGGCGCGACTGCACCAGCTGCTTCCAGGCCGCGACGAGCAGGCTCTCGCCCGTCCCGGACAGGTAGCCGCCCGTCACGATCAGCACCTTCTCGCACAGCGCTGTCCGTCCGCGCGTGGACGACTCGAATACGTCCGGCATGGTTCAGGGAGCGAAATCATGAACTATGTGGCCATGTCCGGTCGGGCGACAGGTGGCGCAGTCCATGATCGCCCGCACCGTCTGCCTCGTGGTACCTGATCGGCTCTGGCTCGATGGATTCACGCGGGGTACTATCGGACGCTCTCCTCTCCTGCCCGGAGGTTCGGCGTGCGATCCACCGAAGCGTCGATGGTCCGCGATCTCCCCGTTCGGATCGCGCTCATCTCCCCCAAGGGGCCGCTCTATCGGCACCGCGGCGGCATCTGGAAGAAGTCACTGCGCTACCAGCCGCTGACACTCACGACCCTGGCTGCGCTCATCCCGGCCGACGTGCCGCACGTCGTCCAACTGTTCGACGAAGGGATCACCGACGTCCCGCTCGACCTCGAGGTCGACCTCATCGGGATCACCGTCATTACCGGAACGGCGACGCGCGCCTACGAACTCGCCGACCACTTTCGTGCGCGCGGCATCACCGTGGTGCTCGGCGGTCCGCACGTCACCCTGATCCCCGACGATGCACAGCCGCACGCCGACGCGATCGTCGTGGGCTACGCCGAGGATTCGTGGCCACAACTGCTGCGCGACGCTGCGGGCGGCGCGTTGCAGCCGCGCTACGTGCAGGGCGCGTCGCTCAACCTCGCCGGGCGACCGTTCGCGCGGCGCGACCTCCTGCCCAGCCAGCATTTCCTGACCAACAACGTGTTCGAGGCCACGCGCGGCTGCGTGCACGCCTGCGAATTCTGCGTCGTCCCCACGGCATGGGGGCGGCGCCCGTTACAGAAGCCGGTGGTGGAAGTCGTCGCCGAGATCCGGCAGCACGGGGCGCGCAAGCTGATCTTCATCGACCTCAACCTCATCGCCAATCGTGCGTATGCGGTGGCGCTGTTCACCGCGCTCATCCCGCTGCGGCTGCAGTGGTACGGGCTGGCAACGGTGCTCCTCGCCGATGACGAAGAATTGCTCGCGCTGGCGCAGCGCAGCGGGTGCAAGGGTCTGCTCATGGGGCTCGAATCCCTGTCGCCGGCCAACCTCAAGGGGAATCGCAAGGGCTTCAACTCGCCAGATCGTTATGCGCAGGTGGTCGAACGGCTGCACGAACACGGCATCGCGCTCCAGGGATGCTTTGTCTTCGGGCTCGACGACGACCACCCCGACATCTTCCTCAAGACCGCCGAGTTCGCGGTGCAGGCCAGGATCGACCTGCCGCGCTTCGCGGTGGTCACCCCCTTCCCCAACACGCCGCTCTACAAGCGCCTCGAGGCGGAGGGGCGCATCCTCACGAAGAACTGGTAGCTGTATGATGCGCAGCACGTGGTCTTTCAGCCGCGGCACATGAGCGTGCGCGAACTCGAGCTGGGCGTGGAGGCGGCGTGGAAACACGCCTACAGCTATCGCTCCATCTGGCGCCGCCTGCGCTACTCACCCGCCCCGTGGCCCGTGCGCGTGGGGACGAACCTTGGCTATCGCTTCTACGCCAACAACCTCTCGCGCTTCTACAACTGCGACTGGATGATCGGCCGCACGACGGCGTCGACAGGAGCCTTGACTGATGCAGCTGGCGACGACGTGGCGCGGGTGACGGCATGAAACGGATGCGGCTGACGATCATCCATCCGTGTGTCGGGCGAAAGCCGGGACAGAAGTACATCCGCACCTGGCAGATGGAGCCGCTCCCGGCCGCGACACTCGCCGGACTCACCCCCGACGATGTCGACGTAAAGTTCTACGACGACCGCATGGAGCTGATCCCGTTCGACGAGCCCACCGACCTGGTGGCGATCAGCGTCGAGACGTACACCGCCAAGCGCGCCTACCAGATCGCC
>Ga0138256_10004738_pt1 | contig 14451 bp, 10 predicted proteins | sample KNB2016incub_MG_FD_105486 | JGI IMG/M metagenome (GOLD analysis project Ga0138256, IMG submission 105486) | Active sludge microbial communities from wastewater in Klosterneuburg, Austria - KNB2014incub_MG | ecosystem: Engineered > WWTP > Activated sludge > Unclassified | place: Austria...
AAATTTCTTGTTGTCCCCATGGATTCCGTCATCCATGTTGTTCCGCCGTCAACAGTAATATATGCCTGACCCTGATCTCCGACCACTATTCCTTTGAGAGCGTCAGTGAATGAAATTGAATTAAGTTTTACGTTAGCGATCCCGGTATTTTTAACTGTCCAGGTAACGCCTCCGTTTACAGATTTATATATAATTCCGTTATCACCGCAGAGATAACCCGTTTCATTATCTATAAAAACAATTGAGTTTATATTTTCAGCTGAACCTGTATTATAAGTAGAAACGGCTGAATTGGTTTTACCGGTTTTGTAAACATTTCCGGCTTCTCCGGCAATCCAGACGTCATTTCCGAAAGAAGATACACTGCTTAGATCTTCTGAATTTATAACATAGCTTGACCATGAATTTCCGGAATTTATTGATCTGAATACCAGACCGTTGTCTCCGACAGCAATAACGTGGATTCCATCAGGTGAAACAATACTGTTAAACCCCTGAGAATAAACATTACTGAACTGAATTGAGATAATAAATAGAGCTGCAAAAAAACCTGTAATCAGTTTTTTCATTTGAATGATTTGTTTGTTTAGAAAAAGTTTAAGCAAATTAATTTCAATAGGATTTAATTGCAAGTATATAATCACTTTAAGTTAAATTTCCTGATTATTCTAAAGCACCTCTAAGTAAGATGTTCTAATTCAATAATTTCAAAATAATATTAAATATTGTATATTGCGAAACTAATTCAGAAACAGTTTAGTTACCCTAATCATAACAATTTTTTACAAAATCAAACAAAACAAGGAGGCTTTAATGAAGAAGTTGAATCTTATTTTAACTTTAGTATTTGCTTTAATCTTTTCAGTAAACAGTTTTGCCGCTAACAATTCAGACGGATTTTCAGTCGGTGAGAAAGTATCAGATTTCACAATTGATAATTACGACGGTTCACAATACACTCTCAGTAAGTCCGGAGCAAATTACACAGTTCTTATTTTCCTTTCTACAAAATGTCCTTTCGTTCAGCCATATTCTGATAGACTAAACAATCTTGTAAAAGAATTCGGCAGCAACGGAGTCACCATCTGGGGAATAAATTCAAATAAGACAGAACCTGTAGATGAAATAAAATCACACTCATCAGATCACGGTTATACTTTTCCTGTTTTAAAAGATAACAACAACGTTGTAGCTGATTTATTCGGCGCAGAGAGAACACCTGAAGTTTTTGTTGTAAGAAACAGCGATATGTCTCTCGTTTATCACGGCAGAATCGATGATGATAAGGAAGCTGATAAAGTTTCTGTAAACGATCTTCAAAACGCTCTTAATGATCTCAATTCCGGTAAAGAAGTTGCAGTTTCAAATACAAAAGCTTTTGGCTGCACTATCAAAAGATAACTAACAGGAAAATAATTTTAACTCAATAGTATTCATGAAATTAATATTAGCATTATTCTTCACATTAACATTTGCTTTCCAGTCTGCAGCAAATTCCCAGGAGCTTATCCCGGCTGATAAAACTACTTTAGATAAACTTATCAGTGAAAACAAAGATAAGGTTTTGCTTTTCAATTACTGGGCGACATGGTGTAAGCCTTGTGTTGATGAATTTCCGGATCTTATGAAGCTGCATAAAAACTATAAGGATAAAGATTTCAAATTAATTTTTGTTTCGCTGGATTTCGGTGAGGATTTTAAAGATGAGATCACAACATTCTTAAAGGAAAATGGTGTTGATTTCGATACATACTATAATAATTTCAATAAAGATGAAGAACTTCTTAATTATGTGGATAAAAACTGGGAAGGCGGTATCCCCGGGACTTTTATTTATGACAAAACCGGTAAACTAAGGAAATCAATGGTAGGCAAACATGATTATGATGAATTCAAAAAAGAAGTCGATATATATCTTAAGAATTAAATTCTTTTAAATATTCACAATTTAGACCCGGATAACTTCCGGGTTTTTTATTTCTCAGAATGAATACTTATTGAATCTGAAGTTTTCATTGTAACTACACTGTAAATGAATTAACATGCCCTAAGTATCTGCTATAAAAGAGTTTAAGACAGCAATATAAAGCAATACATTGGTTCATTATTTCAAAATCTCGTAAATTTCAGAGAGATCTTTCCTGGTAATATCCGGAACTTCCGCATTATCAGCCGGATATCCGACCGGAATAAGAAGATACGGTTTTTCATTTGAAGGACGGTTAAGGATCTTTTGAAGAAAGTTCATAGGTGAAGGAGTATGAGTAAGCGTTACAAGTCCCATATTCTGAAGTGAAGCAAGCAGAATACCTGTTGCAATGCCGGCGGATTCATTAACATAATAATGCTTTTTGATCTCTTTATCTGTTTTTAAATAATCTATTTTGAATACTACAATGAGGTAAGGCGCAATTTCAAGAAATTCTTTATGCCAGTCCGTTCCGAGAGGAGCAAGATCTCCGAGCCAGGATTCAGGCATTCTTCTTTCATAACTTTCCTTTTCTTCCTTTTCAGCGGCAATTCTTATTTCCCTTTTTATATCAGGTGATTCCACAATAATGAATTTCCACGGCTGCTTATTTGCGCCGGACGGAGCTGTTCCGGCTGTCTTTACAGCAAGTTCCAAGAGTGATATGTCAAATGTTTCTGGTGAAAAATGTCTTATGCTTCTTCTTCTGTTCATTAATTCATAAAATTCTTTTCCTCTGCCAAGACTTTCTGAATGGCTGAGTTTATTGTGTTCAAACCTGATAAAATTATACTTCATTTCTGCTTTTCATTAATTAAGGAATAACTTGCGGTATCTGTAAATTCGCCTTTGAAGTAATAACTGTCTTTAAAATATCCTTCCCGCGCAAAATTAAGTTTTTCCAGAAGCTTCACAGAGCCGGTATTATCCGGATCCAGATTTGCTTCAATTGAGTGCAGATTCATTTTTTCAAATCCGTAATTTATCATAGCAGTAAGAGCTTCTTTCATAATCCCCTGTCCCCAGTGAGTTTTAGATAATTCATATCCGATCTCTGCGCGAAGATGCTCCTTTAATATCCGCCAGAATCCCCCGCTTCCAATCATTTTATTATCATGTCTTAAACAGACCGCCCATCGGATTCCCTTACGGTTATTAAAATCTTCTTTTATTCCTTTTATTTTTTCTTCCGCCTGAGAGATATTTTGATGCAGTTCACTGCCGAAATATTTCATAACTTCGCTGTCAGAATAATTTCTGAATATAACTTCAGCGTCTTCATAAGTGATCTCCCTAAGTATCAGATTTTTTGTTTCAAGTACCGGAAACTCTTCGAATATTTTATCATTAAAAGTTAGCAATATGAATTATTCAAGATTTAATTTGCCGACCATTTTAGAAGGATCAACTTTTTTTGTAAATTCCTCATCAGTCAGAAGGGAGAGTTCAATCGCCGCTTCCCGAAGTGTTTTATTTTCCTTATGAGCTTTCTTAGCTATCTTAGCTGCATTTTCATATCCGATGTGCGGGTTAAGCGCGGTGACAAGCATAAGTGATTTTTCAAGATTTTCATTTATAGCTTTCATATTCGGCTCAATACCTGCAGCGCAGTTATTATTAAAGGAAACACAAGCTTCGCCGATAAGTCTAGCAGATATCAGAAAATTATAGATCATCATTGGCTTGAAAACATTTAATTCAAAATGTCCGCTCATTCCGCCGACAGTAATTGCTGTATCATTTCCGATCACCTGAGCGCAGACCATTGTCAATGCTTCTACCTGAGTGGGATTTACCTTTCCCGGCATAATAGATGAGCCCGGTTCATTTTCCGGGATGAGTATCTCCCCTATTCCGCTTCTCGGACCTGAAGAAAGCATTCTTATATCATTGGCTATTTTCATCAGACTCACTGCTGCAGTCTTTAAAGCTCCCGAAGCTTCTACAATCGCGTCATTGGATGCAAGAGCTTCAAATTTATTCGGAGCGGTTTTAAAGGGCAGTCCTGTAAACTCCGCAATATTTTCCGCAACAAGTTTATCATAATTTTCAGGAACATTAATACCCGTTCCTACCGCAGATCCGCCGAGAGCAAGCTCAGATAAATGCGCGAGTGAATTCTTTATGGTCTTTATTCCGTGTTCTATCTGAGCTACATATCCTGAAAATTCCTGACCCAATGTAAGCGGAGTTGCATCCATGAAGTGAGTCCGGCCAATTTTTATCACTTTCATAAACTCTTTAGATTTTTTGGAAAGCGTATCCTTTAAAAGCTGCAGACCGGGAATTGTAATTTCCGTTAAAGCTTTATATGCAGCGATATTCATAGCCGTCGGAAAAGTATCATTAGATGACTGTGATTTATTTACATCATCATTAGCATGAAAAGATTTTGCTGCGTCATTTAATTTACCGCCGCTGATCACATGAGCTCTGTTTGCAATGACTTCATTCAGATTCATGTTAGACTGTGTGCCTGAGCCTGTCTGCCACACGACAAGCGGAAACTGATCATCAAGTTTCCCGTCAAGAATTTCATCACATACCTTAATTATTACATTCATCTTTTCTTCACTAAGTACGCCGCATTTTTGGTTTGTAACCGCCGCAGCTTTTTTAAGAATGGCAAAAGCTTTAATCACTTCATCCGGCATTCGCTGACCGCCGATCCTGAAATTATCTATAGAACGCTGCGTCTGTGCGCCCCAGTATTTATCAGCAGGCACTTTTACTTCACCCATTGTATCATGTTCTGTTCTGTAATCCATTTTATAAATTATTTATAATTATTTTTTTATAGTTAAAAAAAAAGTCCGCAAAGACTATTAATTCTTTGCGGACTTTGAAATATCGGGTAAACTGAATATTTAAAAATTTATTTTATCAGTATCATCTTTTTAGTATCGGTATTACTTCCGCTGATAAGTGAATAGAAGTAAGTTCCTGTTGAAAGATTGCTTCCGTTAAAATCTACAGAATAATAATTTGCAGATTTGAATTCATTATTAATAAGTGATACAACAAGCTTTCCGCTTATGTCATAAATATTAAGCGATACTTTTGAATCCGCAGGAATTGAGAAATTAATTTTGGTACTTGGATTAAACGGATTCGGATAATTCTGACTTAATTCAAACTTCTGAGGTACGCCGATTATAACTTCATTTTGAAGTTCAAAATATTCATAGTTACCGTTGAAGTCGATTTGTTTTAATCTGTAAGAATAATTACCTGCAGCAAGATTCTGATCTTTGAATGAATAGTTCTTGATTTCATTCGCTGTTCCGTTACCTTCTGTAAACCCGATCTTACTCCATACAGCATTCTCAGATTCTGATTTTCTTTCAATGTCAAATCCTCTGTTATTTAATTCAGATGAAGTTGACCATTTCAGTGTAACATTGTTGTTTGAGATGTTTGATACAAAACTTGCAAGCTCTACAGGAAGCGTTCCGTTATAATTACCATTGTAAGTGCTCGATACCGGAGCAAATGTCGGAGTTACTATATCAGATGATGTAGGATCCCAGACCATATTAGCCTGAACATTCAAAAGTATGTCCATCGTAATAGTAGCCATTCTTTCTCCAAAGCCGGTCGGACCCGGGACGTTAGACAATTCTTCACCTGGGTTACCGGGATTGTAATTTATCTGTAATGCTACCTGCTGACCGAAAAAAACAGCCGTGGTCATTGCTCCATAACTGCTGCCGGTACTGAATCTTGGATTTTGATTTGAAACAACTGCATTATTCAATGCACCGGGCGCATACTGCATTACAAAAGTAGCGAAGCCGACTTCGTATGGCGTTGCGCTTGTTCTTAATGCATGAACGTCAAACCTGAAGTTTGAACCTCCGTTAATTATTTCAAAATTTGTTGCTGTAACAGTTGCTGTATTCTGCGCATTTAAATTAAAGGCTGAGAATGTCAGCAATAACAAAATACATAGTTTGTAAATTTTATTCATTTTACCCCCGAGATAAATTTATTTTTTAAAACTCATTATTAAAATAAAATACACTACTTGATTAGTGTCATTTTTTTAGTTTCTATAAAATTAGAACCTGTTAAAGTATAAAAGTAAACTCCGATTGAAAGTCCGGCGAGATTCACATTTAAAGAATAGTAATCAGCGTTACGGAATTCATTGTTAATAAGTGTCCTTACTTCTCTTCCGTTCAGATCATAGATCTTAAGATCTATCCTTGAATTTTCCGGAATTGAAAAATTAATGGTAGTCGAAGGATTGAACGGATTCGGGAAATTCTGTGACAAAGAATATTTTACCGGTATTCCAATACTGACATCCGTATTTAAATCAAAGTATTCATAATTTCCGTTGAAGTCAATTTGTTTCAATCTGTAATTGTAATTTCCTTTGGAAAGAAATCTGTCTTTATAATTATAGTTTACGGTTACATTCGAATTGTTGCTTCCTTCGATGAAGCCGATATTTATCCATTCTGCTGAAGAAGATTTTCTTTCAATTTCAAATCCTCTGCTGTTAATTTCCATTGTAGTGCTCCAGAGAAGGTTTACATTATTTCCATCGACAACTGAGGTGAATGAACTCAGCTCAACCTGCAGAGGATTGTTGTAAAAACCATTATTTGTTATATTGGCGCTTTGGAAGAATGGGTTTACAACTGCAGTATTTATGTTATCCCATTGCAGATTAGGAAGAATATTCTGATTTAAAATATCAAGATTAATTGTTGCAATTCTTTCTCCGAAAGTAGTAGTACCGGGATCATTTGATATTACTTCTCCCGAACCTAAATTATTATAGAAAATCTGAATTGCAACTTTTCCGCTTGAATATACAAACGTGCCCATTTCATTGTAAGAATTGGAAATACTTAGAATAGTATATTTAGGATTAACATTAGTGATCACGGCATTTCCGAAAACACCTAATGTATACTTAAAGAAATAAGAAGAATTTCCCATAACAAAATTCGGCGCGCTTGTTCTTAAAGAATAAACGTCAAAGCTGAACTTGGTTCCGTTATCGTAAATATTAAAATTTGCGATTGTATTAGTAACGGTATTCTGCGAAACAGAATTACTGTAAGAGAATACCGTTATAAAAAATATAGCAATTAAAGTTAATTGTTTCATATAGCTTTTTTTAAGATCGATTATTGATAATTTGGAACCTGTGATGCTTTTGTAAGATTTGGAGTGATAACTCCAAAATCAGCAGTAGTAACAGTTCCATTTAAATTTAAGTCAGCAACATTATAGTTTGCCTGCAGTAAATTATTCTGTACAACAGTATAATCAGCAGCTGAAATAATAAATGAAGTATTTGCATCACCGCCGTACATTCCAAAGAGACCTGAAAGTGAAGCTGCATCGTTACCGAAATATTTATTCAATCCTGTTGTAAAATCATACAGGACGCTAACACCATTCAGAGTTTCTGCATTTGCTGACATAACCGGTAAATGATTTCTGTGTCCGACTACTACAAAATAATTTCCTGCAGCAACGCTTGTGAATTTGAGCGGGCTTGTTCCGTCAAGATCAACTATACTTCCGTCGTTCTTCAGAAATCCTGCTCTTTTACCGTTTAATACAGGAACTCCGTTTGAAGTAGATCTTAGCTCAACATATACCCAGTCAACTACGCCTGCCGGAATACTTAAAACAGATTCAGTTCCGTTGTAACTATATTGTGACATACTATACGGCTGACTAAGCGGAATCAAATTGAATCCGTTAAGTGATGTTCTCATATTACCGCCGCCTATATATGCGCCTTGTAACAATACTTTCAGATTAGCGATAGTATTTGAACCGCCAAGACATGCAGGATCACCTGCTGTATAATCGCCTAAAGAATTTGTCGGAGTAATAATGAAGAAATTACCTGCAACATTAACAGGATTAAACGGTGTCCACTGGAAACCGTCATATTTAGCTCCGATAAAAACTGCTTCATTACCAACTACATCTGCATCCTGATATCCGAATTTATTCCAGACTGTGAATCCGGAGATACCGCTTTGTCTTAATTCCCAGTATCTGTTAAGATAATCAGTTCCGCAGCCGTTATTCGGATGAATTGCATTTACCGTCCTTGCGCTTAAAAAAGCGTCAGGAGCGAAAACAGGATTAGCTAAAAATACCTGTGCATTTGCTGCACCGTTGATTCCGATTGCAAAATTAAAAAGTCCAGGTGTATTGTTTGAATAATATTTATTAAGAGTACCTGTTCCGTTTGTACCAGCATAACTGTTTGCAGGAGAAAGATTAAAGATTGTTGCTTCAGTACCGAGATTCATATCATGGGCTCCGAGAGATACAACTCCATTTTGCAGGAATAATAATCTGTGAATCCTTATATCATCTTCTAATGTAATGCCGCTTGCTCTGTTGATTCTAAAATCTCTTACTCCGTTTTCAACTGTTGTCAGACCTGTACTTGCTCCGGCTCCGCCGAAGAAAATATCTGATCTCAATCCGCCTTCGATAATTCCGCCCGGTGCAATTGAGCCATTGACTATTAAAGTATTATTTTCACCGATAATAACTCTGTTAGGAGTTAAAGTATTATTAATCGCAAAGTCACTTCCCATAGTAAGAGTTGCGTTACTCAGGGTAAGATTTTCAAATGTTGTACGGCTGGGCATGTGTAAAAATCCTGCACCCGGACCATACAAAGTCAGGTTCCTGTCAACAACTGTATTACCTGCTATAATTCCTGAAGGTAAATTCCAGATCGTACCGCCGCTTGTTGTACCGGCAATAGCTGAAGTAAGATCAGGAAAACTTTGATTTGCCTGATTAATTATGGAATGAGGTAAGAATGAACTGTAATTTATAAAATTTAATGAAGTTCTTACCAGATCAGTAGATGTAGCAAAATTAAATGCAAAACCGATCTGAGGTATAAATCCGTTTGCTGTTGCTGCATTACTCATTGAAACAGTATTCGGAGAAAGTCCTATAACCGTTGTACCAGGAGGAATTCCCGGACCCTGAATTCCCATGCCGACAAATATACCGTTAGTAGAAGGCATGAAAGAAATGATCGGATTTCCTGAAGTCAGAAGACCGCCTGAAATTACTGTAGTATCGGGCTGATTTCCGTTTTGCCATTTATTATTGCTTGCATTAATTGTACCGCCCTGATCTGTATAATTTACAAGCCCGTAAACGAGATAATTACTCAGATCGCATTTATCAACAGTCATATCACTTACCTGTCTGTTGAAAGCAATCAGAGTATCACAATTTGAAAAATTAAGACCTTGTAATAAAACTGTATTTAAAGCTGCAGGAGGATTAAAGAGATCATTTCTTGCCTGTATCCAGACACCGCTTCCCGGTGTAGCTCTTACTACTCTGGAATTTAAAATACTGATATTAGCATAATCAGTTCTGCTCAGCAGATTGATATCTATTCCTATCCATATATTACCCGGAGGAGTTTCAACAGATACATTTTTGAAAACTGAATTTGAAAGTTTTTCAAAATATAACTGATGTCCCTGCTGTTGATTTGATGGATTATTATTTGCGAAAACGCAGTGAGAAATAATTACATCATCAAAAGTGGATGTCGGAAGAGATTGTCTTTGAAATGCAGCTATACCCCAGTAAGCATTATTGCTTGCCGTAGAATTATACATTCTAAACTTGCTTACGCTGAAAGATGTAGGGAAATATATTCCGCTGACCTGCGAATTATCAAAATTAGATGACTCTAATAAAACGTCTGTAATATCATTGTTAAATCTGAGTCCGTAATACTGGGCTGATGTAGCTGATACATTTTCAAGTGTAAAATAACTTTGTCTGGCATCTATTGCGTCACCTGTAACTGTTGACACTCTGAGATTTTTAAGCATCATCCTGTTTACAGCATCACCGCCCGGTGCATTAAGTGTAATTGTTGTATTGAATATCGTATTGGATAAGGCGTTAGATCCTTTCCAGACTCCGATAACATTTACCCTTTTAGTTAGATTAAATCCGGCGTATGTACCTTCCGCAACTACAATATTGTCACCTGCTACTAATGCAGCATTATCAATTGCATGCTGAACTGTTTTCCAGGGAGTTAAAAAATTCTTTGCTGAAGCCGGAGAATTTGCGTTACTGCCGGTTGCATCATTGACATAATAAGTCTCTGAGATCGCTGAACTCACTAAAATCAAGTTTGTCAGTAAAATCAGAATAAAGTGGTTGAAATTTTTCATCTGCGTTCTTTTAATTAATTTTTTAAAAATTTTTTGAAATTATTCATTATTTATTATTTCGAATTTGTTTTTGGATAAATATACTTTCTGTTTTAGAATTTGAGTGTTAAAATAAATCAATAATATTCAAATTTCAATTGATTTAAATAAATTATTATGCTCTAAAAATATCTTATGTTTATTAATTATAAAAATAAATCAAATCCTAACAAAATCCTAACAATTGAAAATAACTTAATATTAATTTGCCATGATTAACTAAATTAAAGTTATCTTTCCTGCAGGAATTTGTAAAATTTATAGAGTTACTTTATTAAAATAAATATTTTATAAATAAATTTATTTAGTATTTAAGTTTGACTATTTTAAAGTAATTAAATTTAAAATTAAAAACTCCTCTAAATTCTTGTCAGAAAAAATTAAAATAAAGAGCATAGGTTTATTTACTGAAGGAATTATCGATTACGCCGGACTCTTTCCGCCTGCAGAGCTTGATCTCAGAACTGCATTCTCAAATTACATGGAATATCTTTCAGGAAATAATTCAATTATTCTGTCAGGATTTATTTGTCCCGTTAAATTACTGCCTGAGCTTGAAATTATATGTAATGAAATTTCAGAATTCAGTTTTCCGGTAAGAATTTCATTAATACTTTCAGGCGGAAAGGATGAAATTACTTTTAAAGAAAATTTTATTTCAGATCTGAAGATCAGAGAAAACTTTATTAAAGGAAAAAGCCCTTTTATACGAGCAGATCATTTTGAATATAAAATACCTGAGAGTATTGTTATGGAAGATGACAAAGAACTGTTTCTCGATCTTTTCCGGTTTATAAGTCAGAATTCGAATAGGGGGAGCGACAATATTTTTACTTTCTTTGCAGAAAGTTCATTAACAGGTAACTGGAAAAGAAATATAAAAACTGCAACAGACTTAATCGAAGAACATAATGAAAAATATCATGACACTGGATTTAAACTGCGGACAGGCGGGGTAACCGCTGCGGCAATTCCTTCTGCTGAACAGATTGCGTTTGCCGTCAGACATTGTCTTAACCGAAACCTTCAAATGAAATTTACAGCAGGACTTCATCATCCGTTCAGACATTTTGATAATGGAATAAATGCTAAGATGCACGGATTCATAAATGTCTTTTCTGCCGGTATAATTGCAAAGAGACATAACATTTCTGATCATGAATTGATAAAACTCATTGAAGACGAAAACGCAGATAATTTTAATTTTACTGATTCAGGCTTCACCTGGGGCGGTTATGAAATTGAAAATGAAGATATTCATTTTGCCAGGCAGACTTTTGTAAAGTCTTACGGAAGCTGCAGCTTTGATGAACCGGTAGAGGACCTCAAAAAACTGAATTTAATTAATTAAAAAATTATGAACGATAATATTAAAAGGAAATCATTCATTGATGTGAGTAAAGATTCTGATTTCCCAATTGAAAATCTTCCTTACGGTATTTTTTATACAAAAGAAAATAATTCTCTGAGAGTCGGGACGGCGATCGGAGAATATGTCCTTGACCTTGCAGCTGCTGACAGAAACGGATTATTCAAAAATATATCACCAGCGGATAAAGAAATTTTTTCCTCGAAATCACTGAACAGATTCATGTCAATGGGTAAAACATTTCACAGTGAGATACGGAAGGAAATTTCAGATTTACTGGATGAGAACAATTCCATTCTCAGAGATGATGACAAGCTAAGATCAGAATGTCTGATCCATCAGAATGATGTAACAATGTGCATGCCTGTTGAGATCGGAGATTATACTGATTTTTATTCATCAAAGGATCATGCGACAAATGTCGGGATAATGTTCAGAGGAAAAGAAAATGCTCTGATGCCGAACTGGCTTCACCTTCCGGTTGCGTATCACGGCAGGGCGAGTTCAGTCGTCCTGAGCGGCACAGAAATTATTCGTCCCAAAGGTCAGACTAAAGCGGATGACGCTGAATCTCCTTCTTTTGGTCCGAGCAGGTTACTTGACTTTGAATTAGAGATGGGATTTTTTATCGGGACGGGAAATAATCTCGGAGAACCTATAAACATAGATAATGCTTCAGATCATATATTCGGAATGGTACTGGTAAATGACTGGAGCGCGAGAGACATTCAGAAATGGGAATACGTTCCGCTCGGTCCTTTCCTTGCAAAAAATTTCGCAACGTCAATTTCTCCGTGGGTTGTTACAATGGAAGCTCTTGAGCCCTTCAGAATAAAAAGTGAGATTCAGGATCCGGCTCCTCTCCCCTATTTAAAAAGCAGCGGTAATAATTCATATGATATAAAGCTGGATGTTCTGCTAAAAACTCCTTCATCTCAAAACGCTGAAATAATTTCGAGATCAAATTTTAAATATATGTACTGGGATATGTATCAGCAGCTTGCTCATCATACTGTAACCGGTTGTAATATGAGAACCGGAGATCTGCTTGCTTCCGGCACTATCAGCGGTCCGGAGAAAGGAACATACGGAAGTTTACTGGAATTGTCCTGGCGCGGAGAGGAACCAATTAAATTATCAGGCGGAGATGAACTGAAATTTTTGCGTGACGGAGATGAGCTGATCATTAAAGGTTACTGTGAAAAGGACGGACTCAGAATTGGTTTCGGAAAAGTCACCGGGAAAATTTTACCGGCAAAGTAAATTAGTATGAACAGTTCAGCGGTTTATCTGTTAATTTTGTTTCCTGCAGTATTTTATATTTCATGTTCCGATAATGCACAAAACGGAAATAATATTGAGCCGGAAAATAATTTCAAATACCCATAGTCACTGAATTCATACTGGTATTACACTACAAAAAACGTAATCACAAATATCAGACCGGATTCTATAAGGAAAAACTTTGATACAGATACTTTGACGGGTTACGGCATTTCAACATTTATAAAGGATACTGTTTTATCAGATGACACCGTCAGGATTTTTAAAAATGAATATAGTTTCAACGGGCACGTTTCAGTTACACGCGAATATTTCAATCAGACAGATTCAGGATTAATTAGAAAAGCTTATTTGTCAAACGGATCGGGATTAGGACCTTACAGAAATAATATTAGTTTTTTTTATGGAGGAAAGTATTATTCATCTGCTTATGATATACTTCAGGACGCGAATAATGATTTTCAGGGAAACGACTCAGTAATTACTTTTGATGATCCTCCGGTTAAAGTAATACAGTATCCTCTTCAGGTAAACGCTGAATGGATTTTAACAGACGAACCGTTTTTAACTATAAAAAAGAGATACACCGGATTTGAGGATATAAATATTTCAGGTAAAAATTATTACTGTATGAAAATAAACAGACTATATTATTTTAATGTAAATCCGGATGAAAATTTAATTTTTAAAGATTTTTTTTCAAAGGAAGGAATTCAGCGAAGGGAAATTTATATAAAGGATATTATTGCAACGAATGAATTTGGCGCTCAGATTGGATACATAGATCTCTCTGAGATTACAAATGTAACTCTGCAGTCAATAAAATAAACGGAAAAGAACATTTATATTTCGAAGAGTAATTCATAATTCAGACAAATTATTTCAACTTATTACAAATGATAAAAGACAAAGTAAGATTAACACAAATGGTAACATCAGCCGGATGTGCGGCAAAGATTTTTCCTGATATACTTTCTAAAGCGCTTAAAGACATTGAGTGGGAAACAAATGAAAACGTACTGGTCGGATTTGAAGGTAAGGATGATGCCGGAGTTTATAAAATATCAGAGGACACTGCGCTGATCCAGACTACTGATTTTTTTACACCTGTAGTGGACGATCCCTATACTTTCGGAATGATTGCGGCGGCAAACGCTTTAAGCGATGTATATGCAATGGGCGGCGTTCCGTTATGCGCATTGAATATACTTGCATTTCCGCAAAAGGAAGACCTTTCAATTCTAACAGAAATACTCAGAGGCGGAGCTGATAAAATAAAAGAGTCAGGCGCTGTAATTATAGGCGGACATTCTATTGATATAACTAATATAGTGTATGGACTTGCTGTGACCGGAAAGATACATCCCGGTGAGATCAAAGGAAATAACAGCGCAAAGCCGGGAGATACTCTCATTCTTACAAAACCCTTAGGCACAGGTATCCTTAATAATGTAATAAAGTTCGGAGAATTAGATGAGAAGATTTATGATCAGTTAATTTCCTCAATGACAAGACTGAATAAGAATGCCTCGGAATGCATGAACGCTTTTCATGCAAATGGCTGCACAGACATTACC
>Ga0138256_10004741_pt1 | contig 14449 bp, 12 predicted proteins | sample KNB2016incub_MG_FD_105486 | JGI IMG/M metagenome (GOLD analysis project Ga0138256, IMG submission 105486) | Active sludge microbial communities from wastewater in Klosterneuburg, Austria - KNB2014incub_MG | ecosystem: Engineered > WWTP > Activated sludge > Unclassified | place: Austria...
GCTGCCGTGCTCCAGCACGGCCAGGAAGGAGCGCACCAGGTTCCAGTCGAACGGGGTATTCATGGATGAAATCCTGCTATGGATATTCATGCAATTGTGTAACTGCCCGCGCATTCCCACAATCGACCCCATCACAGAGCACATGGAGATGGACATGGCCAAGACGGTATGGGTGCTGGGCGCCAACGGGCGCCTGGGGCGGGCGGTGGCGCTGGCCTTCGCGGCGGCGGGCTGGCGGGTGCGCGCGCCCTGGCGGCATGGCGCGGTGGCGCAGGCCCCGGCGCTGCCCGGCGTGCAATGGCTGGCGCCGGGCGCAGACCTGCAGGCGGCGCTGGACGAGGGGGCCGACGCCGTAGTCCACGCGATGAACCCGGCGCGCTACACCGCCAGCGCATGGCGCGCCGAGGCCCCGGTGCTGCTGCACCAGGCCATCACCACCGCGCTGGCGCTGCGTGCCGTGCTGCTGTTCCCCGGCAACGTGTACAACTTTGGCGCGGGCATGCCCGCCGTGCTCGATGCGCACACGCCCCAGCGCCCCAGCACGCCGCTGGGCCAGGTGCGCGTGGCGCTGGAGCAGCAGCTCGCCCAGGCCGCGGCCACCCAGGGGCTGCGCGCCGTCATCGTGCGCGCGGGCGACTTTTTTGGCGCGGGCCAGGGCACCTGGCTGGACCTGGTGATCGCGCGCAAGCTGCGCCAGGGCGTGATGACCTGGCCCGGCCCGCTGGACGTGCCGCACGCCTGGGCCTACCTGCCCGACCTGGCCCAGGCCTTCGTGCGCGTGGCCGCAGCGCCTGCTCCTGCGCCGGGGCAGTTGCCCTGCCTGCCTTTTGCCGGGCACACCGCCACGGGCCACGACTGGCAGGCTGTGCTGGCCGAGTGGGCGCAGGAGCAGGGATGGCTGCGCGGTGGCGCCTTGCGCGTGCAGTCCATGCCCTGGGGCTGGATGCGCCTGGCCAGCCCGGTGGTGCCCACGCTTCGCTCGCTGCAGGCCATGCGCTACCTCTGGCAGGTGCCGCATGCGCTCGATGGCGCGGCGCTGGCGCAGTACGCGGGCCCCGTGCCCCACACCCCGCTGCGCGAGGCGCTGCGCGCCAGCCTGGCCCTGCTGGACGGCGCTGCGCAGCCCGCCACCACACCTGCTACCACCCCCATTTCTTCAGGAGCTTGAGCATGCAACGCCGTCCCTTTCTTCGCATCCTCGGCGGCGCCGCCGTGCTCGCCGCTACGCCCGCGCTGCCGGGCTGTTCGTCCGCCCTGCCCGCCGAGGCGCTGGCCGCGTGGCAGCCGCCCGCGCCCGTGCCGCCGGGGGGCGATGTGCGCCGCTGGATCCTGGCGCACGCCATCCTGGCACCGCATTCGCACAACCTGCAATCGTGGCTGGTGGACTTGCAAACGCCGGGCGAAATCTGGCTCTACTGTGACCACACGCGCCTGTTGCCCGAGACCGACCCGCACTCGCGCCAGATCCTCATGAGCCAGGGCACCTTCCTCGAATTGCTGCACCTGGCCGCGCTGCAGCAAGGCCTGCGCGCCGAGATGGAGCTGTTTCCGCACGGCGTGTTCGACCCGCGCACGCCGCCCGCGCCGCCGCACACCCACCACGCCACAGCGCGCGTGCGGCTGGTGCCCGACGCCAGCGCGCAGCCCGACCCGCTGTTCGCGCAGGTTTTTCGGCGCCACACCAACCGCTCGGCCTACGAGCTGCGCGCGCCCGAGGCGCAGGCAGTGCAGGCCATTGCGGCGGCCTGTGTGGCGCCTGGCCTGCGCGCGGACTTTGCCCTGCCCGGCAACGCACGCCTGCCCGAGCACCGCGCCATCGCCCGCGATGCCTGGCGCGTGGAGCTGGTCACGCCGCGCACCATGCTCGAATCCCTGAAGGTGCTGCGCGTGGGCCCGCGCGAGATCGCTGAGCACCGCGACGGCATCGTGGTCAACGCACCGGTGCCGCGCGTACTGGCCGCCCTGGGCCTGTTCGACCGCAGCCGCGCACCCGGCCTCGACGACATGTCTGTGACCCAGCAGGTGCAGGACTTCAACGCCAAGATCGAGGCCACGCCCGCCTTCTTCGCCATGGTGACCGAGGCCAACGACCGCGCCACCCAGGTTCAGGCCGGGCGCGCCTACGCGCGTGCGCAGCTCGCCGCCACGGCGCAAGGCCTGTCCATGCACCCGCTGCAGCAGGCCTTGCAGGAATACCCCGAGCAGGCGCCCCATTACGCCGCCATCCATGCGCTGCTGGGCGCAGGCGGTGGCCGTGGCACGGTGCAGATGTGGGCGCGCCTGGGCTACGCGCCGCCCGTGGAGCCCGCGCCGCGCCGGGGCGTGCAGGCGCATCTGCTCGGCGCAGTGGGATAGGCAGGGCTGCGGCGTCAGCGCGCCTGCAGGTACATGCGCGCCAGCTCGTTTTGCGCGGGGGCGTCGAGGCCCAGCACGTCGTGCAGGTAGGGGGTGATGCCGCCAAACTCGGCATCCACCATGTGCAGCGAGGCATTGAGGAAGTCTTCCTGCACGCCCCACAGCACCTGCTGCACCGCGGGCGGGGCGGCAGTGGCCAGGCCTGCGGGTGGGCGGTACAGCGCGTTGGTCAGCAGGTAGTCCTGCATCACCACCGCACGCGGCACGCCCAGCGCCAGCAGGATGAGTGCGGCGGCAAAGCCGGTGCGGTCCTTGCCAGCGGTGCAGTGGAAGACCAGTGGGGCGTCACTTTCCAGCAGCAGGCGCATCAGGGCGGCAAAGCGCGGGGCGTTGTCGTGCACAAAACCCCGGTAGGTATCCTGCATCAGGCGCACGGCATCTTGCGCCGAAAGGGGAGCGCCCGAACGCAGCACCTCCTGGATGCGCTGCACCACTGTGGGCTCGATGCCCAGTGGGTGTTGCTGTACGCCGGGCAGCGCGTAAGCCAGTGCGGCGCGTTCGGCCTCGCCCCGAAAGTCGATGGACCGCGCCAACCCCAGCTCCGCCAGCAGCGCCTGGTCCTGCGGCGTGAGGGTGGCCAGGTGGTCGGAGCGGAAGATGCGGCGCCATTTGACCTCCCGCCCCCCATGGCCCGCGTAGCCGCCGAGGTCGCGGAAATTGGTGGCACCGGTGAGCGGGAGTGAGCGTGTGGGGCGTGGCATGGTGCGGCGGTAGGGCGGGTCAAACACAGGGGTGCCCCGTGCGGGTGGAGGCGGGGCGGGTGGCGTTGAGCATAGTCGCGCCGGATGAAAAGCGCATGTCTCTCAGCGTTCTTCCCTCAACGGGGCAGCGAGGTCAGTGCGCCGCCGTCCAGCCCCTGCTCCTGGCTGCCCGGCGGGCAGGGTTGGTCGGTGTAGGTGATGCGGCTGCCCTGCACGCATTTGCGTGGGCGCGGTGCAGGTGCGGATGCTGCGCCCTGTGCGGGCTGCGCGCCCTGCACCGCCTTGCGGTCGGGGGGCAGGGTGTCGGGGCCGGGGCGGGTGGTTTTGCGCCAGGCGTCTTGCAGGGTGGGGCCCGCCTGCGGAAGCCACTGGTCGGCCGTCCACCAGGCGGCTGCGGCAGCCGCCAGCAACGCCACGGCCACGGCGGCCCACAGTGCGCGTTCGGTCGGGCTGCGCATCAGCGCCCCACCACCGACCAGCCCGCCTGCTGGTTGTTTTTGTCGTTCTCATACTCCCAGCCCGTGCCGCAGCGGTCGCACTGGTAGCGGGTGATGGTGACGGTGCCGGTCTCGCGCTCTTCCTTGCGGTTGCCGCGCTGCACCAGCTCGGCATGGCCGGGCGCACGGCGCCAGTTGCGCTGGATGCCCTTGCAGGGCTCGCACAGTTCCATCGGGTTCAGTTCGCGCTGTCGGGCCAGTTCTTTGGTCATGGGGTGGACGCCTTCGGGGCTGTGGTTTGGGTGGGTTTGCGGGGTGCAGGGCCATCACTGTAAGTCACTTACCGGGCACGTTCCCCACACCATGGACGCCGCGCGCTTCCTGCAAGCGCTGGTGTGCCGCCCCGCCCCGGTCCACCGGCAACTGGTGCTTGGCCTGTTGGTAATGGTGGGTAAAAACGTCCAGCCACGCCTCCAGCACGGCGCTTGCCTGTTCCTCGCCCGCCAGCGCCAGGCACTGGGCAGCCACCTCGGCGGTGCACAGATGGCTTTCGCGGGGGGCGTGGCGCAATTGGTAGCGCGAAGCCTGCCCGGGCTGCAGGCTCAGCACCGGCAGGGTGTCCAGGTAGGGGCTTTTGCGGAACATGCGGCGTGCCTCGGGCCAGGTGGCGTCGAGCAGCACGAACAGCGGGTGCCGAGCGGTGGCAGGGTGGTCCGTACGGGCGGTGGGGGTGCAGGGCTGCACGTGCGTCACTACCCGTTGCGGCTCGACAAAATCCCCTGGAAACACCACGTACGGCTGCCACTGCGGGTCGGCCAGCAGTGCCAGCAAGGCGGGGGCCACCTCGGTGCGCGCCCAGCCAAAGGCAAAGGTGTCGGCCACCACGTCGGCCACCAGCCAGCCGGTGTTGCTGGGTTTGAGGGGCTCGATATCGGCCATCAGCAGGCACACCCCGGCGTGCGTCGGCAGTGCCGGGCGCAGGGCGCACAGGCAATGGCTGGGCCGCAGGCGGCAGCCCGGGCAGCGCTCGCCGCGCGGCCCGCCGCGCGCCAGAAACGGCTTGGCACTGCGGGCCAGGCGCTCGCCACGCAGCCGCGCCACGGCGTGGGGCGCGTCGGGCACCAGGGGCGCACCGGGCGCTGGGGGCACAGGCGTCACTGGGTGCCTACGTGTTCCAGCGCGAACAGCGGTACCTCGGCACGGTGGCTCAGCCATACGCCGCCGCCCACCTCGGTGAAGCCTTCGGCCAGCGTGCGGCGGTAGGTTTGCGCGCGGTGGCGGAACTGGCGCGCATCCGTGAGCGATTTGTCCACAATGTCCTCTTCCCAGTCCTCGCGCGTCACGGCCTCCACATACAGCGCGCCCTGGCACAGCCGGGCGAGGTTGCGCATGGCCGCCTGCACGTCGGCCGCGTTCAGGTAGGGCAGCACGCCTTGGCAGATCACCAGGTCGAACGGCTCGCTCGCCCGGTAGTCGAGCACCGAGCCGTGCTCCCAGCCAAAGCGCTCGCACAGGTAGGTGCTGTACTCCACGCCGTGGAAGCTGGCTTGCGGAAAATGCCGCGCCACCACGTCGCGCCACAGCCCGATGCCGCAGCCCACATCCAGCACGCGCCGCACCGGTACGCGCAGGTACTGCAGGTAGCTGCACACAAAGGCCCCCAGCCGCTCGATGTGCTGCGGGTCGGCCACGCTGGTCTTGGGGTCGAAGTAATAGCGCTGGTAGTAGGCCTCGTCAAACGCGAAGGCTTGCGCGGGGCGGGGGGTGTGGGGTGGGGGCACGTCGGGCTCCGGTGGGGCGGGCTTGGTTCAGCAAGTCCGCAAGGTGTTGCCCAGCCTTGGGCTGCACTGGCTGCAGGGTGGCGGCAGGCGATGGCCTGCGGGTGCCACGCTGCACCGGGTGCAAGGGGCTGGTTCACAGGCGCTCAGCCCAGGTGCTTGCCCAGAATGCCCGCCAGTTCGAACATGCCCGCGCTGTCCTTGCCGAACACGACGCGCAACTTGGCGTCGGCGTTGATGGTGCGCTTGTCCTTGGGGTCCTGCAGGTTGTGGGCCTTGATGTACTCCCACATTTTCTTGACGGCTTCGGGGCGGGCCACCGGTTCGGTGCCGATCACGGCGGCCAACTCGGCGCTGGGGGCCTTGCCTGAGGCGGGTTTGCGCGGGGCCTTGGCGGTAGCGGTCTTGGTGACAGGTGCTTTCTTGGCGGCGGCAGGTTTTGCGGTTTTTTTGGCTGCAGCGCTTGTCTTTCCTGTCTTGGTAGCTATTGTTTTGGCAGCAGCGCCTGGGCGCGGCGGGAACTTGGATGGCGCAAATTCAAAGTTGACCTTGCCCGCCTCCTTGTCCCAGGCCAGGAAGGCCTTGAACGCGCGGCGCGTGCGCATGCTCACAAACTTGTCGAGCAGGTCGGTCTTGCCGGTTTGCAGGAGCTTTTCCATCTGCGCGCGCTCCACCGGTTGCTGCAGGATGACCTTGCCGCTCTTGAAGGTGCACGAGGGCGTGGGCTGCGCAGCGGTGGGCACCGCCTTGCTGCAGACGTAGTTGCTGCCGTGCTCGTGCACGGCCGAGCCGCAGATGGGGCAGGCACCCAGGGAGGCGTCGGCAAACTCCACCAGCTCGCCGGTGTCTTCGGCGTTGCGGTCGTCGCCAAAGTCGAACTCGAGCTTGTGGTTTTTCGTCTCGTCGTCGTATTTGATGACGATCTCGGAGGTGAAGGGCCAGCCCGCCTTGGAGCGGAAGCCCTCCAGCGGGCCGATTTTTCTGTCGCGCAGCAAGGCCTCTGCCTCGGCGGTTTCAAAGGTGCGGCCCGCGGGCGATTTGCCAAAACTGAACCCGCAGCCTTCGCCTCCGGCCTTGCCCACGCAGGCATACCTGCGGTAGTTTTCCTTCACCACGCCGCCGCAGTTGGGGCAGGGAGATTCGAGCGTGGCGTAGTCGCCAGGGATGGTGTCGCGGTCGTATTCCTTGGCCTTTTTCACCATGCGCTCGGTCATGGCGGCGATTTCCTGCATGAAAGACTCGCGTGTGAGCAGGCCCTTTTCCATCTGCGCGAGCTTGAACTCCCACTCGCCCGTGAGGTCGGCGCGGCACAGTTCTTCGACCTCCAGGCCGCGCAGCAGCGTCATCAGCTGAAAGGCCTTGGCCGTGGGGATGATCTCGCGGCCTTCGCGCAGCATGTACTTTTCGGTCAGCAGGCCTTCGATGATGGCCGCGCGCGTGGCGGGCGTGCCCAGGCCCTTTTCCTGCATGGCCTCGCGCAGTTCGTCGTCGTCGATCTGCTTGCCTGCGCTTTCCATGGCACCCAGCAGCGTGGCTTCGGAGTAGCGCGCCGGGGGTTTGGTCTTGAGGCCCTTGGGGTCGGCTTGCAGGGTGTGGACCATTTCGCCGGGTTTCACGGGCACCAGGTTCTGGCCCTTGTCGCCGTCCTTGCCGCCTTCCACCTCATCGGCGGCTTCCTTGCCATAGATGGCGAGCCAGCCGGGTTTGACCAAGACCTTGCCTTCGGTCTTGAAGCTGTGTGGAGCCACAGTGCTGATGCGTGTGGTCACGGTGTACTCAGCGCTGGGGAAGAACACGGCCATGAAGCGGCGCACGACCAGGTCATACAACTTCTGTTCGGCTTCGCTCAGGCCAGAGGGTGCCTGCAGCGTGGGGATGATGGCGAAGTGATCACTCACCTTGCTGTTGTCGAAAATGCGCTTGGACGGGCGCACGTAGTGGTTGTTCAGCGCCGTGAGCGCGTGCGGCGCCAGATGCCGCATGCCGCTGTCGGCCAGCATCTCGAAGGTCTGCTTGGCCACGGGCAGGTAGTCCTCTGGCAGGGCGCGCGAGTCGGTACGCGGGTAGGTCAGGGCCTTGTGGCGCTCGTACAGGCTTTGCGCCAGCGCCAGCGTGGTTTTGGCAGAAAAGCCGAACTTTCCGTTGGCCTCGCGCTGCAGGCTGGTCAGGTCGAACAGCAGGGGCGAGGCCTGCGTGGTGGGCTTGCTCTCTTCGGTGACGGTGGCCTGCTTGCCGCGCACGGCGTTCGCAATTGCCGTGGCTTCGGCGGCAGACCAGACGCGGTCGGCGCGGGCTTCAACGTCTTCGCCCTTCTTCCACTTCGGATCAAACCACTTGGCAGGGTATTCACCGGCTTGGGCACCGAAGGTGGCATGGATTTCCCAATAGTCGCGGCTGATGAATTTGCGAATTTTTTCTTCGCGCTCCACCACCAGCGACAGCGTGGGCGTCTGCACCCTGCCCACGGTGGTCAGGAAGAAGCCGCCGCCCTGCGAGTTGAACGCCGTCATGGCGCGCGTGCCGTTGATGCCCACCAGCCAGTCGGCCTCGGACCGGCTGCGCGCGGCGCTGGCCAGGCCCGCCATCTGTTCCTCCGAGCGCAGGCTCTCGAAGCCGTCGCGAATGGCCTGCGGCGTCATGCTCTGCAGCCACAGGCGCTTGACTGGCTTGCCCAGCGGCTTGCTGCCCCCGGCGTATTGCTCGATCAGGCGAAAGATCAGCTCACCCTCGCGGCCCGCGTCGCAGGCGTTGATGAGGGCGCCGACGTCCTTGCGCTTGGCCTGCTTGACCACCGCGTTCAGGCGCGTCTTGGTCTTGTCCACCGGCTTGAGATCAAAGTAAGGCGGGATGACGGGCAGGTGGGCAAAGCTCCACTTGCCGCGCTTGACGTCAAACTCCTCGGGCGCCTGGATTTCCACCAGATGGCCCACCGCGCTGGTGACGACGTAACGGTCGTTCTCGAAATGCTCGTCGTGCTTCTCGAACTTGCCCGCAATCGGCGTGAGGGCACGCACGATGTCCTGTGCCACCGAGGGTTTTTCTGCAATTACCAGTGTCTTGGTCATTATTAAGGTCTCGCCATGCTGGCCGCACCGGAGAGTCGCTCCGGGCGCTTCTACAATCTGTGCTTCCCACGCGCGTACACGCGCACGCGCATGTGTGCACTATCAAGTTAACAGAGTTTTGCCATGCCCCGCACTGCACCCGCCCTTGCCCCTGGCCGCCGTATCCAGACCCGCCGATCGGGTGTGCACGGCAAAGGCGTGTTTGCCGTGCAGGATATCGCTGAAGGCGAGGTGCTGATGGAGTACACCGGCGAGGTCATCACCTGGCAGGAGGCGCAAGACCGCCACCCGCACGACCCGTTGCAGCCCAACCACACGTTTTACTTCCATGTCGACGAAGACCGCGTGATCGACGCAAAGTTCGGTGGCAACTCGGCGCGCTGGATCAACCACAGCTGCGACCCCAACTGCTTTGCCGACGAGCAGGACGGCCGCATCTTCATCACCGCGCTGCGCAACATTGCGGCGGGAGAAGAACTGAACTACGACTACGGCCTGATGATCGACGAGCGCTACACCCCCAAGCTCAAGGCCGAATACCCTTGCTGGTGCGGCAGCAAAAACTGCCGTGGCACCCTGCTGGCGCCCAAACGCGGCTGGGCGGCACCCAAGCCACCGGCCCGGGCAGGCAAGGCGGCCCACAAACGGAGCGCCCGCGCGTGAGCCCTCCCCTACGCTGGCCCGCTGAAAGCCTGTGGGAGGCGGTGGCACCGCTGCTGCCGGGTTTTACCGTCGAGGTGCTGCCCAGCGTGGACTCCACCAACTCCGAACTCATGCGCCGGGCGCGCGCCGGGCGCGTGGACCCCATCCTGCTGGTGGCCGAGCAGCAAACCGCCGGGCGCGGGCGCATGGGCCGGGCGTGGCACAGCCGCGTGGGCGACTCGCTGACCTTTTCACTCGGCCTGCCGCTGGCGCCGGTGGACTGGTCCGGCCTGTCTCTGGCCGTGGGCGTGAGCGTGGCCGAGAGCCTGCAACCCGTGCTGCCCCCCGCAGGCGCCGCCGCCCCGCGTGTGGGCCTCAAATGGCCCAACGACCTGTGGCTGGGGGGCGCTGGCGGCGACCGCAAGCTTGGCGGCATTCTGGTGGAAACAGCCAGCTTCGTGGCACCGCACGGCAATGGGCCGGGCCGTGCACGCTCCGTGGCAGCCCGGTATGTGGTGGTGGGCATCGGCCTGAACGTGCAGCCCCAGCCGGGCGAAGGCATGACGATGCCCCCCGGCAGCCTGCAGGAGGTGGAGGCCGGGCTGGACGCCCCTGCTGCCCTGCTGCGCGTGGTGCCGCCGCTGGTGGGCATGCTGCAGTCGTTTGCCGTTTACGGCTTTGCCCCCATGCAGCCGCGCTTTGCGCTGCGCGACGTGCTGCAGGGCCGCAGCGTGCAATTGAGCGACGGCACCAGCGGCATGGCGCATGGCGTGGGCGAAGACGGCGCGCTGCTCGTGCATACTGCGGCCGGCATGCTGCCCATCACCAGTTCCGAAATCAGCGTGCGGCCCGCCCCTGCCGGCGGGCCATCGGCCTGACCACTTTCTGCCCATGCTGCGCCTGCTTGTTGTCGTTTTGCTGTTGGCCAATGCTGGCTACTACGCCTGGTCGCAAGGCCTGCTGCGCGATTGGGGCCTGGCCCCTGCCGAACAGGCTGAGCCCCAGCGCCTGCAACAGCAGCTGCGCCCCGAGGCCCTGCGCCTGGCCGGGGCGCCTGCACAGCCCGCCGCACCGTCTGCCCCGGCCTCCACCGCGTCCCCGGCGCCCGCCCCGGCAGCAACGGCCGAGGCCGAACCTGTGGAGGCGCAGCGCCCCGCGGCTGAATGCCTGCAGGCCGGTGTTTTTGATGAAGAGCAGGCCAACGCCCTGCGCCGCGCCGCCGCTGGCCTGCCCCCAAACAGCTGGAGCCTGCAGCGCGCCAGCATTCCGGGGCGCTGGATGGTGTACATCGGCAAGCTCGCCGACGCCGAGGCGCTGTCCAAAAAACGCGCCGAACTGCGCGAGCTGGGGGTCTCTTTCGACCGGCCCAACAACCCCTCGCTCGAACCCGGCCTCTCGCTGGGGCGCTTCTCCACCGAAGAGGCCGCCCAGCGCGGCCTCGGCAACCTGGTAGCCAAAGGCGTGCGCACCGCGCGCGTGGTGCAGGAGCGCCAGGACGCCCCCGGCTACATGCTGCGCCTGCCCGCCGTAGACGACGCCTTGCGCCCCCAGCTCGACGCGCTGCGACCGGCGCTGGCGGGCAAGACGCTGCGGGCGTGTTCCTAGGAGCCTTTCGGACTTGAGGCGTCGAAAGCGAAAACCAAAGGTTTCGCAAATATCGGCCCCAGCGAAGGCCGTTTTTGCCGGATTTCCGTCCAAGGGTGTGGTGCTATCTGCCATGGGGGGCGTTGCGCCGCAAAAAACAACACCTGCGGCGTAGCAGTGATCGCGGCACTGCACCTGCGCATTTTGGTGCCCAGATTTCCCATTGGGGCATCCGATGGCCTCGAAACGGCACCTGCTGGTGTCCCCAACCCTGCATGACACCCAGCAAATTGTTGCCAAACGCAACCTGCAAAATGCTTTCAAAGCCGTCAATTGCTGACGGCGCTGACTCGCAACCGACGCCTTCCGCGCTTCGTTTCAGCAGCTTATCGCCAGAAACAACTGGTAGCACTTCACCATAGCGCCTCGGTCGCAAGCCCACTAAGGTTCCCGGCCATATTCCATGGCACACGACACGAAAAGAACGATATGCAGAACACCCTCAACGCAGGGAGTGCTGCAGCATCCCCACAAGCCCGTGCCGATCAGTCCCTAAGCGGCGCGCCGCCGCACAGCGGCAAAGCAGGCGCGCTGGCTGCCCTGTGCGTCGTGGCCCGAATGCACCATGTGGCGGCAGACCCGGCCAGCCTGCGCCACCAACTGGGACTACAACCGAGCGAACCGGTCAGAACCCAAGACCTGCTCCTGGCGGCCAAACACCTTGGGCTCAAGGCCCGGCGCGTTCAAACCAGCGCGCAACGCCTGCACCTGAGCCCGCTGCCAGCCCTGGCACTCGTCAAAGGGCCAGACAACAACACGCGCGTGGTGGTGCTGGCCCAATGCGACGGCCAGCGCGTGCTGGTGCAAGACCCGGCGGCGCACGGACAAGACAACCGCCCCACCATCGAACCCCTCGAACAATTCGCTGCACGCTGGAGCGGCAAACTCATCCTCATCACCAGCCGCGCCAGCCTGGCGGGCGCGCTGGCCAAATTCGACTTCTCCTGGTTCATCCCCAGCCTCATCAAACACCGCAAACTGCTGGGCGAAGTGCTGCTCGTCTCCTTCATGCTGCAGCTCTTTGCACTGGTCAGCCCGCTGTTCTTCCAGGTCGTCATGGACAAAGTCCTGGTGCACCGCGGCCTGGCCACCCTGGACGTACTGGTCATCGGCCTGGTGGTGGTCGTGGTGTTCGAGAGCCTGCTCAATGCCCTGCGCGGCTACGTCTTCAGCCACACCACCAGCCGCATTGATGTGGAACTGGGCGCGCGGCTGTTCCGACACCTCGTGCAACTGCCCCTGGCGTACTTCCAGGCACGGCGCGTGGGCGACTCGGTCGCGCGCGTGCGCGAGCTGGAAAACATCCGCAGCTTCCTCACCGGCAACGCCCTCACCGTGGTGCTGGACGTGGTGTTCTCCATCCTCTTCGTGGCCGTCATGCTGTTCTACAGCGTGCCGCTGACCCTCATCGTGCTGGTCAGCCTGCCGCTGTACTTTGGCCTGAGCCTGGCCGTGGTGCCCATTTTGCGCAAGCGCCTGGACGTCAAGTTCGCCCGCGGAGCAGAAAACCAGGCCATGCTGGTGGAAACCGTCACCGGCATCCAGACCGTCAAGGCCAGCGCGCTCGAACCCAGCTTTGCCCGCCGCTGGGACAACCAGCTCGCTGCCTACGTCAGCGCCAGCTTCAAAACCCAGAACCTTGGGGCATGGGCACACGAAGGCGTCAACCTCATCGGCAAACTCGTCAACGCCGCCACGCTGTGGTACGGCGCCCACCTGGTCATGGGAGGCGAACTCAGCGTAGGCCAATTCGTTGCCTTCAACATGTTCGCCCAGCGCGTGGCCCAGCCCATCATGCGCATGGCCCAGCTGTGGACCGACTTCCAGCAAACCGGCATCTCCATGGCGCGCCTGGGCGACATCCTCAACACCCGCACCGAAGTGCCCCCCAGCAGCGCCGCCCAACTGCCCCCCATCAAAGGCCGCATCACCCTGGACGGCATCCACTTCCGCTACCGCCCCGAAGCGGCCCCGGTGCTGGGCGGCATCAGCCTGGATGTGCGCCCCGGCGAAGTCATCGGCATCGTCGGGCGCTCGGGCTCCGGCAAAAGCACCCTCACCAAACTGGTGCAGCGCCTGTACACCCCCAGCCAAGGCCGCATCCTGGTCGACGGCATCGACATCGCCCTCATCGACGCCGCGCAGCTGCGCCGCCAGGTGGGCGTGGTGCTGCAAGAAAACCTGCTCTTTAACCGCAGCGTGCGCGAGAACATCGCCATTGCCGACCCCGCAGCCCCCATCGAAGCCGTGGTGCACGCCGCAAGCATGGCGGGCGCGCACGACTTCATCAGCCAACTGCCCGAAGGCTACGACACCGTGGTGGGCGAACAAGGCGGCAGCCTCTCGGGTGGCCAGCGCCAACGCGTGGCCATCGCCCGCGCCCTGTTCACCAACCCGCGCATCCTCATTCTGGACGAAGCCACCAGCGCCCTGGACTACGAATCTGAGGCCATCGTGCAACGCAACATGGCGCACATCTGCCAGGGCCGCACCGTGCTCATCATTGCCCACCGCCTGTCTGCCGTACGCCATGCGCACCGCATCATCGTCATGGACAAAGGCCGCATCGTCGAAGCCGGGCCGCACGACGCCCTGATCCAAAAGCAGCAAGGCCTGTACGCCCACCTCTGGCGCATGCAAGACGGCAGCCGGGCCACAGCGCCACCCCCCCAAGACACCCTGCCCACCCGGGAGGCGGTGGCATGAACACCCCCAGGCAAGCACCCCCACCACGCCACCCCGCCATCGAACTGCTGCAGCGCTACCGCGCCATCACCCGCGCCGCATGGCAGCAACGCTCAGAACTGGCCGGCCCGGCCCGCCTGGCCGACGAACGCGCCTTCCTGCCCGCCGCCCTCAGCCTGCAAGAAACCCCCGTGCACCCCGCCCCCCGGCGCGCCGCCTACGCCCTCATGGCCCTGTTCACCATCGCACTGGCCTGGGCCTGCCTGGGCCAGATCGACATCGTGGCCGTGGCGCCGGGCCGCATCATCGTGAGCGACCGCACCAAAGTCATACAACCGCTCGAACGCAGCCGCGTCCAGCGCATCCTCGTCAAAGACGGCGACCACGTCACAGCGGGCCAGACCCTGGTGGAACTCGACCCCACCATCGCCCAGGCCGACATGGCCAGCCTGATGGAGACCCACAAAGCCGCGCAATCGGAGCAAATCCGCAGCCAGCACCTGCTGCAAATGCTACTGAAAGTGGAGCATAAAAACCAATACCAACAAGCGGTAGACCCCCATTTCTTATCAAAACCGGCCCTGGCCCACTGGAGCGAGCACGACCGGGCCCAGGCGCACGCGCAACTGGGCGCCGAATGGAGCGACATCACCGCCCGCCTGGCCAAACTGTCTGCCGAGCGCCAGCGCCGCCAGGCCGAGATGGCCACCGTGCGCGCCATGATCGGCAAGCTCCAGGCCACCGTGCCCATCGCCCGCCAGCGCGAGCAAGACTTTGCAGCCCTCACCGCCCAAGGCTTTATGTCCGGCCACGCCAACCAGGACCGCACCCGCGAACGCATCGAGTTAGAGCGCGACCTGGCCACCCAGCAAGCCCGCTACCAAGAAGCCCAGGCCGCCCTGATGGAGGCCGAACAAACCCGCGCCGCCTACCTGGCAGAAACCCGGCGCACCCTGAGCGAACGCCAAGCCCAAGCCGACCTGAAACGCCAGCAAACCAGCCAGGAGCTGGCCAAAGCCACCCAGCGCGAACACCTCGCCACCCTCACCGCCCCCGTGGCGGGCACCGTGCAACAGCTTGCC
>Ga0138256_10004742_pt1 | contig 14442 bp, 11 predicted proteins | sample KNB2016incub_MG_FD_105486 | JGI IMG/M metagenome (GOLD analysis project Ga0138256, IMG submission 105486) | Active sludge microbial communities from wastewater in Klosterneuburg, Austria - KNB2014incub_MG | ecosystem: Engineered > WWTP > Activated sludge > Unclassified | place: Austria...
GAACCGGTCATTGAGTCAAGTGTCCTTGCAAATTCTCTCGCGTTTAAATTTATTACCTGACTTCCCCTTTTAAAATGATCAAGCTCTTCAATAACTGTCAGCGGTATGATAATGTCGTTTTCTTTGAATTGTAATATACAGGATGAATCATGAAGTATAACGTTTGTATCAAGAATGAAAATCTTAGTGGATTTTTTTGCCATATAGAATTGGGATTCAGTTTAGTCAATTTTCAGAGAACAAATATACTTTATCCCTTGCTTATATGAAATGTAGGTATAATTCAATAATTGTGGTTTTAATTACTGTTCGATAGAGTCACACCAATAGATATACTTTAAACTTGAGAATCATTTTATGCGGGTGACTCTATGGAAACAACTTATATTTGCCCGGGTTTTCATCGAAAATTCTGCGAATGGTTTCATTGAAAAAGGAATATTTCGGCCTGTAAACCATAAGTACATTATTTAAGGTTACTTCAAAAATTTAATTTCCTTATTTTAAAACATGAATATTGTAAGTTACAGATTTTTTCCCGACTGGAACAGTCCCGGTTTTGACAGCAATAATTATTTTGACATTTTTAAAAACTCATGCGTCATTATAAATGCTGTCTCTGATTATACATATTATCCCCTTCACACCGGCACACTTTCCTTAAAATATATCATCCGTGGAGAAGAATATTACATTACAAAAAAAGGGAAATACCGGGTTTCCTGTGAAAACTTCCTTATAATTAATGAAGGACAATACTATGAAAGTAAAATTGAAACCGTAGAAAATTCAGAATCTCTATCACTATTTTTTGATCCGGTTACCGTTTGCAATATTTCTAATTCACTTGTACTTCCATCGGAATATCTTCTGGATAATCTTAATGAATCAGGAAACAGCGCGGGAAGTGTGAATTTTTTAGAAAAGCTTTATACGGCAGACAAAGATATTATTACTATGTTTCAAAAAATTAAAAGATCACTTTCGGGGAGTGAAAGTTCCGGGTTTTATATAAATGAACTTATGCTTCAGCTTTTTGATAATATGATTCTGAAAAGAAGTGATGTTATAAAAGAAATTGAAAGAATGCCGTTTGTAAAGTCAGGTACCAAAATAGAAATATATAAAAGATTAAGCATTGCCAAAGATTACATCCTTTCCTGTTTCAGTAAAAAGATCACTTTATCAGATCTTGCAACAGCAGCGTGTATGTGTGAACATCATTTGCTGAGGGAATTTAAAAAATTATATAATATAACGCCGCATCAGTTCCTCATCAGAACCCGACTGAATAATGCAGCGAATTTACTGGCGAATTCAGATAAATCCATATCCGGAATAGCTTCTGATTCGGGGTTTGAATATCTGAGTACTTTTTGCGAAACATTCAGCAAGCACTATCAAATGTCTCCATCCTCATACCGAAATATTAAAAATATCAATTTTCAGTAAATCTGTTGTCCGCTGTATATTTATTTTTGTATTAGTTTAATCCTTAAAATTAATTTCAAAGCTAATATGAAATTCATAATTCATTCATTTTTAATATTATTAACATCATGTTTATTAAAGAGTAATTTTGTTTATTCACAAAACGGCTGGCAGCAGCAGACAAGCGGAACTTCGGCAACTCTTCTCGGCGCAGTCATGACCGACTTGAATACTGCATATACATGTGGTCTGAACGGACTTATTATTAAAACCACAAACGGCGGTAATAACTGGTTTACTCAAAATACTAATACCGGCAGATTCCTTAGAGATATTACTTCTGCGGGTTTTAATACATTATATGCCGTTGGTGAGATGGGAATTATTTTAAGAACAACTAACGGAGGAAGTAACTGGATCACTCAATTAAGCGGGACGGACAGTACTTTAGTTCATGTGAAATTTTCTGACGAATTAAACGGCTTTGCAGTTGGAGTGAGCGGTACTATAGTCAGAACTACAGACGGCGGTAATAACTGGATCCTGCTGAATAGCGGAACGGACAATTCTTTAACAGGAGTATATTTTGTTGACAGTAATACAGGGTTTATCACGGGATACTCCGGACATATTCAAAAAACTATAAACGGCGGTGAAAACTGGAGTATACTTAATAGCGGCGTTACGGATATACTAAGATCCGTCTTTTTCAAAAATGCTGATACGGGATTTGCCGTTGGATATTCCGGGAAAATTCTCAAAACATTTAACTCGGGTTCAAACTGGGAAATCATATCCTCTGCTACTCAGAATAATCTGTTCTCAGTTTTCTTCCCGGTGAGTGATACAGGATATATTTCAGGAAGAGATGTAATTTTAAAATCTGTAGACGGGGGAAACAGCTGGCTGAATCAGCCGGTAAACATTACATCAAATGATCTGTACAGCATACATTTCACGGATAATAAGAACGGATTAACTATAGGACAAAACGGAGTAATCCTGAAAACGGTAACTGGCGGTGTAGGTATTGTTAAATTATCCGGGGAAATTCCTGATAGATTTATTTTATATCAAAATTATCCAAACCCCTTTAATCCGGTTACAAAAATTGAGTTTGATATAATTAAAAATTCTGATGTTAAGATATCAGTATTTGACATAACGGGAAGACATATAACTGATCTTGTAAATCAGAACTTAACAGCTGGTACTTTCGCAGCGGAATGGAATGCATCTGACTCACCGGGCGGAGTTTATTTTTACAGGATAGAGACAAATGAATTCACATTTACACGCAAGATGATTCTTTTAAAATAATATCTCCACACCGACATTGAGCCTGTTATTAATATCTCCGTCAATCCTGTCATTTCCGCTGCCGGTGAATTTTACTCCGTCAGTGTAAGTCTCTGAATATTTTGCGGATATCTCAAACAGCCGGAATGGTTTATAGCGCAGTACTGCATACCATCTTTTCCCTTTTCCGTATAAAGCTGTATTTGACATAACTCCTTTTATATCATTCTCATATTCGTAAATTCTGCTGTCGTAATCTTCCGTATCAAAAAATATTATCCGCATATCGAATATCAAACCAGGAAACGGATTCACCCGCATATCAGAAAAAAATAGCGTGCCCTTACTACCTGTTCCGGATTCTCTGTATCTTACATTCACAAATTCAAAACGGCTTCTGAATCTCAGCGCGTCAGACAGCTGATATATAAATCCTAATCTTGCATTAAACTGATGTCTGTTATCAGTTAGCTTTACATCCCTTTGAACAGAGTCTTTAACTGTCGTAATGTCTCCTTTTATTTCGCTTTTGATTTTCAGATTAATTACAAATCCTTTTTCCGCACGCCAGTCTGCATTAATTAAAAAATCATTTCCCGAAACCGGAAGTGGATTTAAAAAAGATCTGTATGGAAATTTATACTGATCGAAATATGCATTCAGCGTCAGTCCTTTAAAAGGCTTCAAAGTCAGACCTGCATAAAATCCTCTTTCGTTTTTAGTCTCGCCGCTTCTTTCGCCAAATCCTGATGAGTGAACGGAAACGAAGTTATAAGGATAATTTCTATATGAAAATATAAGCTCCGCTGTGCCGGGAAATGTAAATGAAACTGAATTAACCGATGCAACTGCGCCCGACGACGAATGAGTCCATTCACCGAAGAAATTCATATTCTTTACAAGTATATCATAATCGGCTCCCAGTGAACTTGCCTTGTCGCCGCTAAAGTCATAAAGTTCTCTCATTGTATCTTTTGATACCGGTTTGGAAAATTTACCGGACCAATATGTTATTCCCGATCTTAAAAATCCTTTTGAGTATGATACTCTACCTCCGAAGAATTTTTCCTTAACCGATTTTTTTCTGTTTATCTCTGATGAAGTGCGGTGATATCCGTCATTATAAAAGGAATTAACTTTTTCCGAATTTTCGTCGATACTTGCATCGAAATAATTATCCGAATAAAAAAGATCGGCAACAAAATTTCCCTGCCCGTAACTCAACGCAGCTCCTCGGAAAAATTGCGACTCGCCGACTGAAGTATATCCCTTTATACCTTTGCCTTTTCTTTTTAACGGACTGACTGCGTCAATCCCTTTGGAAAAATATCCCGAGCCGGAAAGCGTAAGACCCTGTCCGAAGTTTAGCGAATAGTCGCCTGCAATAATTTTTCTGAACCCGAATATGTTATCAGCCGCAATATATCCTGATGTGAAGTCATTTAAATTTTTCTCTCCGGGATCTTTTTCCATTGTCAGATTAATTTCAAAAACTGGATCCGACTTTCCGTATTTTAATTTCAAGCTCGTGTAGAGTTTAGGTTTCGTACCCTCGTATTTTTCAGTTAAGTAACCCTGCTTTGTTTGCAGGTCCTGCATAAACCTTGATCTGACACGTGTAGTAATTTTATCAAAGATGTTCAATTGGGAAGATTTATAGATCATACCGGTCTCATCAATAATTACATCAGAAGTAGATTTTCTAACAATGAGATAAATTTTTATTTTCTCGTAAAGTTCTGCAGACATACCTTTAACCTTCAGCAATTCACGTTTTGATTTGTATTTTTTAATTTCACTGCGGTAAATTAGAATATTGCGCGCAGTCATAGAATTTAAAAAAGGGATCAGCGTAAGTTCGTCAAAAGTTACTTTATTCAGGTCAAGCGGATTTCTCCGGAAGGTTTCAAGATCTTCAAGTATGTCAGGATCTTCCGTCTCAGCATCAAAACTTTCCATTAGAATTTCTTCGCGGAAAGAATTTCTCAAGTCTGTCGTGTCAGTCGTCTGATCTTTATCCTGCGCCGGAAAAGCGGAATTTATCAGACAATTCATCAAAGCAAAAATGCAAATACTTACCGGCAATAATTTTCGTGTCATGGCTCATCATATTTTCCGTACAAATATAATAATGTTCAACCCAATTAAAAAAATTAAATTTTGCAGTTTGTGAAAATTCAATTGTTAAAAAAGTATTGAATAAAAAAAACCTTCTCCTTATAAATAGTCAGGAGAAGGTAAAAATTTTACAAATAAAAAGTTTTATTTTAAATCATATTTTGTTAAGGATTTTTCCATTTGCAAGGTGTATTTCCTGTATTCGTTATTGGCGCGTTAATCAGATAAAGATAAGTACTTGTTGTATGCTCAAAGGCGACCCAGCATTCATAATTTTCTAAAGAGCCCGATGGAAAATTACAGGGTACGGGAGTTGCCGGTCCGCTCAGTTCCACCTTAGTGCCGACGTGCTTATAAAGGAGATTATACTTTGTAAAATATACGTCCATTGCTAACAGCACTGCATCAATTGAATAAGGGATTGATGTCGGTATCTGATTTACCAATACAGTAGCTATATCGCCGTAAAAATAATGAACAAGATCATTGGGATTTACAACTCTGTAAAATTCAGAATTAGTAGCTGATATTTTTTGCTCAATATGCTGCGCGAACTGAGCATTACCGCAGCTCGGAGCGGCGAAAGTATAAGTGTTCAGACTGAATCTCGATGTGTAACCGTTATCAATGAACCATGCAAACATCATTGTAGCGAGCATTCCACCGAGACTGTGACCTGTAATATACATTTGATTTGTGCTGTCGCTGAATGCGTTCAGATACTGTGAAAGAGTTTTTCCTGTTGCAGAATCTCTCATTATCAAAAGAGAATCCAGACCGAATAATGCGCCGTATGAAACCGAATCCTCAGAAGTTCCCCATGGATATCTGACAAACTCAATTGCTCCGATATCTTCTTCCCAGTCATAAGGGAAACACCAGTCCGTTCCGCGGATTGCAATACAGTAAGCAGCCGGAGTAACAGTTGTATCTTTTGCAACAAACATCATGTTTCCGTTTTGCGAAGAGAGAGCCGGTCCCCAGTCAAGTTTCCAGTCTCCGCCTGTTGCATAATTATTATTCTTCAATTGTATGATAAGCGAATCCCGCAGGTATGCGGTATTATTTTCCGCAGTATAACTAAGCGATGCAAGAGTCATGCAAATCTCAGCTTCGGATTCGTCATAACTGAAAACAGGCGGAGGATTGCTTACGCCCGGATTTCCGGAATCATCCACGCAGGATGAAAAAAAACTTATACAGACTAAAACTGAGAGCAGGTATATTATTTTCATTTATATTTTCGGTTAGATTGAATGCAAATTAATTGATGATAAAAATCAAAACAATTCTTAAATTAATTACATTATCTTAAATGAATTTCCTGCGTTGAATTCTGTCCTATTGAGCCCTCGCAAAAGTTTTAGTCTAAACCTGAGATGTATTTCATGCGGTTGACTTAATGGTGACCAAAAAAAACGGGAAATAACTTAAAGTCATTTCCCGAAAAAAATTTAACAGGCTAAAATTATCTATCTTATCTTAACTCTCTCCACAGCCATTACTTCCTTTACTCCGCTGACAAAATTTGTCCTCTGCGCGAATACAGTTATGTAAGCATGATCGTGATTGATCTCAGCCGGAATATTGTAATTGTGATCGTAACTGTTAGTCTGACCTGCTGAGATATTCAGAGTCTGACCCGAAGGCGGAGTAATAAGATCTCTTAAAGTATTTTCAAACAATGTCTCACCGTTTGGAGCTGAATAAGAAATCTCGCTTTCGGATAAAGCAACATTATACACAAGGTCGCTTAGCGTCTCTCCGGAAACCTGTTTGATTTTAACTGAAATATTTCCGCTGCGTGAAACGGGATCGTAAGTATTGATTAGATTAACCGCAAATGACCTTGTCACCGAAAGTTTTTCATTCAGCTTGTTAGTCCATGCTGACGAACTGAAGTTTGACATAAACGCTCCAAGCAGATATCCTCTCGGATTGGAAGTCGGAGTGCCGGGATATACTGACATTCTCGCGTTGTTATCTTCCTGATTGTATAAATAAAACGGATCGCCTGCATATAAAGTAGTATGAACTCTGAGAATTATTACATTAAGATCATTGATTGTAGTGCCGGTATTATTATTTATAACGTCGAGATACTGATTCGCTTCGACACACGGAATGCAGCTTGTGTTTGTGTATAATTCCACAAGAACTTTATTGGTTGGATTAATGGATTCTAGAGAAACAGCAAACCCGTAAACTGATGACCAGTCAGTTGAGTCTGTCGCATTAACGCCTTTTACTCTCCAGTAATAAGTAGAACTGTCATTCAATACATTTGGGGCCGGTGAATATAAAGTTGAAGTAATTCCCTGCACATCGAGTATTAAAACCGAGAAAGCGGCGCTTTCAGAAACCTGTAAAGTATAAGAAGAAGCGGAATTTACTCCTGACCAGTTAAATGAAGGAGACAAAGTTGAAACAGTTGAATTATTCTCCGGCTGCTGAAGTACCGGGACATTCGATGCCGGTGTATTATTGGTTAACGTCGAATCATTACTTTCACATGACTGAAAAAATAAAGATGAAATTATAATACTGAGAAAAAGTAAAAGTCCTGTGATATATTTTTTTACCTGCATAAAGCTACTCCTTATATTATGGATAAAATTTAAAACTATTGAAAATTAAAATTGTGTTGCCACCGAGAGTCTGAATCCAGAAAAAGGATTTACATATCTGCATATTCCGTTAGTGCATTTTAATCCGCCTCTTTCCGTACCATAACTTACACCGACAGTGTTTGACTGATTGATCTGATAAGTCGCTTCGCCGAGGAACCATGAATTTTTTCCTGACGGCTCTTCATCATCAGAGGTAAACTCTGAACTGAATGTAAGAGTCACGTTAGGCGATCTCTGAAGCGATAAAGCTAAATACTGGTTTGTAAAATTTTTATCCTCACTTATTCTGATCGAATTATGAACCCACTGAGTTTCCCCTGTAAATTTTATAGTATAATCCTCGTCTATTGAGTATTTGAATTCAACAGGAATAGTGGAAGTGAATAATTTTTCCGAAGAAAGCGGGTTCAGCTGATTATACAGCGTACTGCTTTGTCTGGCAAAAGCAAGTTTAGTATAAATTTTTTCTGAAGCATAATATTCGCCTTCTAAATAAAATTCCCAGAATGGTGAAAACGGGTCGTCAAGATCCGGCAGAAAACTGCCGCTTCTTTCAGTTCTCTGATAAGAAATATTTGCTGTAGTATCTGTATCAGTATACTGATAATGTCTTGATGCAATACTACCGTTAAAATTAAATGACAATTTATCACTCGGAACATAAGCAACATCGATCTGTCCGCCGACTTCATCATTGAAATCAACTACATGCGGATTTCTTGAGATCAGAACTGATGTATGTTCTTTTATTGCAGTTGGAGGATTCTGATATGGAAGCATTCGTGTGGGTCTTGTATTGCTTCTGTTATCAGGCAGCGTTATGTCAAATCTGTAATTTTTATAATCAAGAGTAAGTCCGACATTTCCGAAAGAATAAGAAAGCGAGGAGTAGATCCCGTCTCCAAGACCGGTTAGTGAATTTGTATAAATAGAATTCGGACTTATTATTGAAGACTTATGAGCGTAGGAAATATAAAATTCAAAATCCTGTGTAGTGTATGAAAGATTAACTTCAGGAACATCGGAAGTAACTTTTGTCAAAACGTCCTGATCGGGAAGTTCGCCTGTGGAATAAATATAATTCAGTCCGAGTGTTATGGGTTTTAAGGGTGAAATTTCAGCGTAAGCTCCTCTGACTTTATATCTTTCAATTCTGTCCGGATCGAGATAATCGCTGTATTCAATATCGCCGCCGAGCAACTGAGCCTTAAGTCTGAAAGGATTTTTCTTTCCGAAAGTTTTATTGTAGGTAACTCTGACTCCGTCAATTCCTGTATCATATCCGAGAGGTCTGTCTTCGAATACATTCAGTGAAAGTCCGCGGGAAATTGTTTCCCAGTAATCACCCGCACGGAGAGAGATGCCGACCTCGTGATTGTATTCAATGTATCTTTTTCTAATACCTACAAAATTCAGACCGTATTCAATCGGATCACTTACTTCGTATCTGATACCGAATATTACTCCGTTTACATTAAGTCTTGCATCCGTAAGATTTTCAAAATACTCTTTTGCATTCCGGATGTTTCCCGAGTATTCATATCCGTTTCCGTATCTTAACAGGTTACTGACGGAAGCATCAACATTAAGATTGATCTGTCCGAAGGAAAGGTTTGAATAAAGAACAATTGCGGTAACAATAAAAGTAAATTTAATCAATTTTAATCTCCGTAATTTAACTGAATATATTACTTGTCGCCTTTGTAATTACTGCCTGCCATTAAAACTTCCTGTATCTCCTTCTCAATTTTTTTATCATCTCCGGTAACATAGCCAAGATGTTTTGCGGCAATGTTTTTATTCATGTCTATAAGAATGGAGTAAGGCATTCCTATACCGCCGTATGCTTCAAAAATTTTTTTATCTGTATCGAGTACTACCGGGAAAGTATATTTGTTAGCGTTTATATAAGATTTAACCTTGGCAATTGATTTTTGATTGTCCTGATTAACTGCAAGATAAGTAAAACCCTGATCTTTATATTTTTCAAAAATAGGCTGAAGTTTTTTCATTTCTTCCTTACATGGTGAGCACCAAGTAGCCCAGAATGAGATCAAAACCGGTCCCTTAGCTATTAACTCATCAAGTGTAACATCATCGTTTTCAAGGTTTTGAAGAGTAAAGTTATAATATGACTGAGCATTCAAATTTAAGACTGCAATAAATAAGAACGCTGTAACAAAAAGAATTTTTTTCATTTTAGATTATTAATATTCTGAAAATTTATTTGATAAGCAATAGAACCACAGCAGTTACAATAAGATTCGCTATGCCAAGCGGAAGCATTACTTTCCATCCGAGATTCATAAGCTGATCGTAACGAAATCTCGGTATAGTCCACCTCACCCAGATAAAGAAAAATACCAGCGCAACTACTTTTATTACAAAAGTCAGGATCTGAATTATGCTTACAAGCATTGGCGGCAAACCAAAGTCCTGTAAATAAGGAAACTGCCATCCGCCTAAATAAATTGTTGTTATCATTGCAGAAGAAATTATTACGTTTGCATATTCTGCAAGAAAGAACAGAGCGAATTTCATACTCGAGTATTCCGTATGATAACCTCCGACAAGTTCCTGCTCAGCTTCCGGTAGATCAAACGGAGTTCTGTTTGTTTCTGCAAATGCTGATGTAAGAAATATTATGAATCCAAGCGGCTGTAAAAAAATATTCCATTTCCAGCCCGCCTGATTGCTTACCATTGTGTCAAGTTCAAGAGATCCGTTCATTAGTATAACTGCTATGATCGCAAGCCCCATAGACAATTCGTAACTAATCATCTGCGCTGAGGATCTAAGTCCGCCGAGCAGCGAATACTTATTATTGGAAGACCAGCCGCTGAGTGTAACACCGTAAACACCTAAAGATGTAAGAGCTAAAAAATACAACACTCCGATATTTACATCTGCGATCTGAAGTTTTATTACTCTGTCGCCAATAGTAATAGTATCACCGAAAGGAATTACGGCAAATGTTGAAAGAGAAACGATAATTGAAATAACAGGAGCAAGCGAATGAATAAATTTATTGGCATTGGCCGGGACAATATCTTCTTTAAGTAAAAGTTTTATAACATCCACTAACGGCTGCAGCAGTCCCTGCGGACCCACCCTGTTCGGGCCGTATCTGTTCTGTATAAAAGCAGATACTCTTCTTTCGGCATATACGGAATATGCAACACCTGTCAGCAGCACGGCAAGCACTACACTTATTTTGGAAAGTGTAATTAAAAGTTCTATAATAAATTCAGACATTCGCAATAATTATTAAGTGTCAAAATTCCGAAAAATATATTTAAATTTAAATGCAATAGAACGGGTTTTTTATGAATGAAATATTATATAAGCTGCGTGACAGAATTTTCGTTAAGAATATTACTGTTGAATTTTTTAATTCTTTCCTTGATCTCATTCTCAGTAGATAATTTCAAAATTTCCTCACAGACTATGGCTGCTTCTTTATAACTGATACTGCGGATGATCTGTTTTATTTCAGGATACTTAGACGGTGAAACGCTGAGTTCATCGACACCAAGCCCTATGAAGACCACTACTGCGTGAGGATTGGATGCCATTTCACCGCAGACGCTTATGGAGATATTATTTTTATGCGCTGCTTCTGTGATCTGTCTGATAGTTCTTATTACTGCGGGATGAAATTCCTGATATAAATTGGAGATCAGATCATTCCCCCTGTCCACTGCAAGTAAATACTGTATAAGATCATTTGTGCCGATACTGAAAAAATCAACTTCCGCTGCTAACTCTTCAGCCAGTAATGCAGCGGAAGGAACTTCGATCATAATTCCCGTTTTAAGATTTTTATCAAACTCAATCCCGTCTTTTTCTAATTCGTCTGTTATCTCTTTTATAATTTCCTTTACTCTCCTAACTTCAGATACAGAGGATATCATTGGAAAAAGAATCCTGATGTTTTTATTAACTGAAGATTTGTAAACAGCGCATAACTGTTCACGGAAAATATCTTCCCTGTCGAGACAGATACGGATACCTCTCCAGCCCAGGAAAGGATTATCTTCCTTTTCTGAGCGCGGAAGTAATTTGTCACCGCCAATATCGTATGTTCTGATTGTAACATTTTTCGGATACACTACATCTGAAATATGCTTATACTCTTCATTCTGTTTTTCTTCCGAAGGAAATCCCCCTTCTTCCAGAAACAAATGTTCAGTCCTGTATAACCCGATCCCGCAATGTCCTGTGTTAATTATAAAATCAATCTCTTCGTCGAAATCAATATTTGCAGTAAGCTCTATTTCCTTATTGTCAGTCGTAGTGCAGGGCAGATCAATAATTTCCTTAAGCTTCTCTTCATATTCTTTAAGTAATATTATCTTTTCCCTGTATGCTTCCAGAGTTTCCTCTGACGGGTTTTTAATTATTATTCCTGCAGAACCGTCTATAATTATATGATCACCGGACTTAAGTGATTTGGTAATATCCTTCATACCAACTACAGCAGGGATTCTGAGCGCTCGTGAAATTATAGCAGCATGTGAAGTGTTTCCGCCTTTATCGGTTGCATATCCGAGAACTTTTCTTTTGCTGAAAAGTATTGTGTCGGCGGGGGTAAGTTCATGTGAAATAATGATGAGATTTTCTTCGATCTTCGATACAAGCTTCTCCCTTTTCAGATTTCGTATAACCCGGTTTTTAATATCCTTTATATCTTCAAACCTTTCTCTGATGTATGTATCTTTTGAAGAAAGCAGAGCGTGTTCGAGTTTTGTAATTTCATCATTGAAAATAAAATCTGCAGTTCTTTTTTCATTCTGAATTCTGTGAATGATCTGACTTAGAAAAAATTTATCCTGAAGAAATTCGAGCTGCGCATCAAAGATAAGAGAATTTACTTCGCCGATTTTTTCGTAGGAATAATTTCTGATTTTGGAAAGTTCTTTTATGGAAATTTCTACTGATCTCTGAAAATCCCCGATCTCCTTTTCAATATCCTCGGGAATAAGATCACGCGGATTTATTTCGAAATTATTCCGGAGATATAGATAAACATCCCCGACAGAAATACCAGGAGAAACCGGAACACCTTTAAAGGTTATATCTTTATCCAACAATTAATGAGAAATAAAATGTGAGATTTAAAATTTCCTAAAAATAAACCTTTGATGATTGAAAAGTAAGGATTAAAAAAAAATCTATGAAATGGTGATATAAGTTGTAATTTAGAGTTGATATGCCTAAATTGCATATGTAAAAAAACAGTACAGCGTTTTTGTTCCGGTAATTCGGAATTGTTCTACCAAAATTAGAAAGTAGTAAACAAGCTTTTAATATTTTGCTGATGTAAGATTAAATCCTTTTTTGGAGTGAGATTCACAGCAAATAATCAGAGAGTAATTTTAATTACAATCCGGTTAAAAAGATTTAAGAGCCAAAATTTGCAAAAGTACAATTTCACAAACACAAAAGGTAAAAAACAGCAATGGAAAAAGGAACTGTAAAATGGTTCAACGCTACTAAAGGTTATGGCTTCATAACCAGAAGTGACGGACAAGATGTTTTCGTTCATTTCAAAGCTATCAATTCCGACGGTTATAAAAAACTTGACGAAGGTGATAATGTTGAATTTGAAGTAGAAGACGGAGAAAAAGGTCCGCAGGCAGCCAACGTTTCTAAAGTTGCATAACAGCAAACTTTAAGAATTAAAAAGCCCGTAAATTTATTTACGGGCTTTTTTTATTTCCAATTTTAAAATCTCTTCTCAATACATTCCTATACTTTTTACAATCTTTCTAAACATCGGGTGCTAACCAATTTAAAAGTATTTTCCTTTTAAAAAAAATCTTACTTTACTCCCAGAGTCTCAAGCATTTTCCGTGCATTATCATTTTCGGGATTCAGCTCAAGGGATTTTTTGTAATTGACTACAGCAAGTTCGTTATTACCTGTATACATATATGCTTCACCCAGACTGTCATATACATTGGAAGAGTTCGGAAAAACTCCTGCATTAAGTTTTAATATTTCTACGCCTTCATTATTTTTTCCTGCCTGTAAAAGCTGATAGCCAAGTTTGTTTAATTCGCTTTCTTTAAAATTATATTCATCGGCTTTATTGGCTTTAAGTTCATAATACTGACTTATTGCAGCGTCAATTCCGGTATTTAAAATAGTCGACATTAAGCTTTCGGCTATTGAAGTTTTAGGTGTACCAACGCTGATCAGCTCAACATCAAAAACAAGAGTTGCATCCGGCGGAATAATATCACCCGCTCCTTTCTTACCGTAAGCAAGCTCTGACGGTATTATCAATCGCATTTTGTCACCGACATTCATAAGTGCAATTCCTTCTTCCCATCCTTTAATGACCATACCTTTTCCAAGGACGAATTCTATAGGTTCATTTCTGTCGAGAGAAGAATCGAATTTTTTTCCGTCAAGCAAAAAACCGGAATAATGCACTTCGACTGAATTCCCGTTCTCTGCCTTTGCTCCCGTGCCTTCTTCCATTATTATATATTTTAACCCGCTGACTGTTGCAGCGGTATCGTTTTGAGAAAACGAGATGCTGTATGTGCAAAATAAAATTGCAAATATTAAAATAGTTTTTTTCATTTTATTTTTATGGTTTAATTTAATTGGATTTGATCTGATTCAGAATTTCCTGAAGACTTTCTCTTGCTTCTTCCATACTGAAGTTTCCGTTTACAAGTTCCGTTTCATCTTTACTGATCAGATCCTTATAAAAGGTAACGGCTCTTTTTCGCATTCTGATTTTATCTCCGGTCTCCGGAAGATCTGATTCAAGAATATCAAACAATACATCTTCAGCTTTGGAATAATTTCCGGACAGGTAATAATATTCAAACAGCACAGGATAATTTTCAGGCCTCTCATCGCTGAAGAAACCTGCAGTTGAGAGAACGGGGATCAGCTGATCGGCTTTTGCAATATATTTTTCCGGATCAGGAATTTCTTTTGTCAA
>Ga0138256_10004743_pt1 | contig 14442 bp, 16 predicted proteins | sample KNB2016incub_MG_FD_105486 | JGI IMG/M metagenome (GOLD analysis project Ga0138256, IMG submission 105486) | Active sludge microbial communities from wastewater in Klosterneuburg, Austria - KNB2014incub_MG | ecosystem: Engineered > WWTP > Activated sludge > Unclassified | place: Austria...
AATCCCGCTCGACGGAATACGAGGCGTGCTTTAAGACGTGCGCATGACAGTCCCGCGTTATCAATCCTACCTGCTTCTCTTTGCATTTTCGATGATTGCACCGCTCAGCGCTTCGCAGTTCAAATATCTCGATGGTGACATTATTTTTCAGGAAACTGCGTCGGGGCAATCGGAAGCCATCAAACGTGCTACTGCTTCGCCGTATTCGCATGTCGGCATTGTGTATTATGAAAAAAATACGGCGTATGTCTTTGAAGCGGTGCAGCCGGTGAAACGCTCTTCTCTCGGCGCATTTCTCAAGCGCAGCGTCGGCGGACGCTATGTCGTGAAGCGGCTTAAAAACCGCGATCTCGAACTGAATCCCGAAAAGCTTTCGCGCATGCGCGCTGCCGGAAAAAAATTTGTGGGTAAAAACTACGACTGGACCTTTGGCTGGTCAGACGAGCGCATCTATTGCTCTGAACTCGTCTGGAAAATATACCGTAACGGCGCGGGTATTGAACTGGCTCCGCCCAAAAAACTGAAAGAGTTCAATCTGGGCGACCGCGTCGTGCAGAAAAAAATGAAAGAGCGCTACGGGAAAAATATTCCGTATGAAGAACCGGTGGTCTCACCGGGGCAACTGTTTGAATCTCCGCTATTGGAAACCGTTTTTGAGAAAAAATAATCCCCGTCAGTCGTCCGTCGCGACTTCCACGGGGTATGAACCCAGAATGCGGAAACCCGCTGTCAGCGCGCGCATTTCGGTGAAAGCCGCCTGAATATTGGCGTCTTCATTGTGGCCTTCGAGGTCGACGAAAAAGATATAGCTCCACAGCTGGCTGCGGTCGGGACGCGATTCGATACCCCGCATGTTAATTTTGTGCTCATAGAGCGGGGCCAGTGCGCGGTAGAGCGAACCTGTGCTGTCGGGCAGGTTGAAAGAGATCATGGTGCGGTTGCGTTCGGCGCGTTTGGCAATATCGTAGCCGATCACTACAAACCGCGTGAAGTTACGCTTATAATCGGTGATGTCGTTCATGAGCGCAGGCAATCCGTAGATCTCTCCAGCAACTTCGGATGCCACAGCAGCCAGCCGGTCGCTGTTTTCCTGCGCCACAAGGCGCACCGCTTCTGACGTGGACGATGTTTCAATCCACTCGGCCTGCGGCAGCTGTTTGTGTATGAAGTTCTTCACCTGCGCATAAGCCTGCGGGTGCGTGAATACCTTCTCAATCGTTGAGGCATCTGTGGCAATCGTCAGCAGGCTCTGCCTGATCTGCAGCAGAATATCGGAGTAGATGTGCAGGTCATATTTCACCAGCGCGTCGAGCGTGGCCTTGACCATACCTTCGGTGGAGTTTTCGATCGGCACGACGCCGTATTTAATTTCGCGTTTTTGCACGGCCTGAAACACATCTTCGATTGTGCGGAATGGGGCTAAGCTCAGTGACCGGCCGAATTTTTTGAGGGCCGCCTGGTGTGTGAAGCTGCCTTCCGCGCCGAAATAACCCACTTGCAGCGAACCTTCGAGTTTCAAGGTCGCGCTCATGATTTCACGGTAGATGTTTCGCAGTGAAGCGTCGTCGATAATACCGGGGTTCAGCTTCGCGATCTTGTCGTAGACCTGCTGCTCGCGGTCGGGTTGGTAGAGCGGCAGGTTGTCTTTCGATTTAGCGCTGGCGATCTCGCGCGCAATCTCGGCGCGTTGGCCGATCAGCCGCACAATTTCCGCATCGATGCGGTCGATCTGGTCACGGTACTGTTTCATAATTCGTCGAAGTTCAGCTCCTTCACATCTTGCGGTGGCGGCAGTTCGTCAAGGCTGTTGAGGCCGAAGTAGCGCAGGAATTCCTTCGTTGTGCCATAGAGCGTCGGTTTGCCGACAGTCTCTTTCTGGCCGACCGACTTGACCAGTTTCTTCTGCTGTAAGGCAATAATTTGTGCGCGCGAAGACGCGCTGCGGATTTCTTCTATTTCAGGCAATGTGATTGGTTGTTTATAGGTCACGATCGCGAGCGTTTCGAGTGTGGTCTTGCTGAGCGTCTCTTTTTTCTTCTGGCGCAAAAAATTCTGGATTGCGGGGTAAATATCGGGCTGCGTCGTGAAGGTGTATTTGCCCGAAATTTCCTGAATGCTGATGCCCGATTCGCGTTCGGCATATTCGTCGATCAGCGAATCGAGTGCAATTTTGACCTGTTCGTTGTCTTCGGCGAGTCCTGAGGCAATTTCTGCCAGTGTCAGGCCAGAACCCGAAATAAACAGCAGGCCTTCGACGGCTGCCTTGAGGTATCTCTTATCGGTCATGCGTCACCTGCTTCGGGAATACTCTCGGTCTTTGTGTCAGGCTTTGTTTCGCCGTTCTGGGCGTCGAAATGCAGCTGCATCTGCCCTTCGACGGGGGCAGCGGAGTAATGGATATCGCCCAGCCATTCATCCTGTCGCAGTTTTATCATTTTCTGCTTCGCGAGTTCGAGCAATGCAAGAAAGCAGGCGATAATGCGCGCAACGCTGAACCCAGTGACGGCGCGAAAAAACGAAGCCTCTTCATCGCCCATCACTTTAGACACCATATATTCCATCATCTCTTCTACACTGATGGTCTCGTCGGCGATCTGCATCGGCCTGGACTTTTCTTCGCGGTCCAGAAAATCGCGGAAGGATTTCAGGAATGAAAGCAAATCCACTTCCAGATAATCCTGGTCGCCCTCGAACGCGGACCACATGGGTTCGCGCAAAAGTCGCAGCTGCGAGCGTTCTTCGAGGCGCCGCATCTCTTCTGCTGCCTGCTGCATCTTTTTATACTCCAGCAGCTGCTCGACGAGTTCATAAGGGAGCGTGTCGGGCGGAACATCTTCGCCCGTCGTGGCGTTGGGCAAAAGCTGGCGCGATTTATAAAACAAAAGGCGCGCTGCGGTGTGCGCAAAATCGGCCTGCTCTTCGAGAGTAATTTCCGAACGGTCCATGAACGAAAGAAAATCGTTCGTGATGCGCGAAAGCGAGACGGAAAAGATATCGACTTCGTAGCTCTCGATGAGGGTCCACAGCACGGCGAGGGGCCCTTTTTGCTCAGAGCCCGCGCGCGTGTGGAACGCGACCTGGAATCGCCGCGCGTCTTCGCCGATTTCGAGCAGTTGCGTCAAAGTGTGTACCTCGAAACCATACCCATCGAATCTTTGAAGCGGTCGAGCGTGGCAGCGGCGACCTTGCGCGCTTTGTCGGCACCGGCGTGCAGTATTTCACCGATATAGGCCGGGCGAGCCAGGAGCGCCTCGCGTTCTTCACGGAAGGGTGCCAGGTGTGCGATGACTTTTGCGGCCAGTTGCTTCTTACAGTCGACGCAACCTAAGGCAGCGCTGCGGCAATTGGTGTTTACTTCGGCCTTCAGTTCGGGTGCAAAAAAATCATAGTAACTGAACACGGCGCAGTTTTCCGGGTTGCCTGGGTCGTTACGTTTGACGCGCGCGGTATCGGTTTTCATCACCATCAGCTTTTTTTGCAACGACTCGGCGCTCTCAGACAAAAGCAGCGAGTTGTTATAGGTTTTACTCATCTTGCGGCCGTCGAGGCCGAGCACCTTGGGAAACGAAGACAGAATTGCCTGTGGTATGGTCAGAATGTCTTTTTCAGCCTGTCTGTAGAAATGGTTGAAGCGCCGCGCGATTTCGCGCGTGAGTTCAAGGTGTGGCAGCTGGTCTTCGCCGATCGGCACATGCGTCGCATCGTAGAGCACGATGTCAGCCGCCTGCAGCACCGGGTAGCCGAGAAACCCGAACGAGTCTAAATCCTTTTCGGTATTGGCCTGTTTGTCTTTGTAGGTCGGATTACGTTCGAGCCAGGACAAAGGCGTGAACATCGCCAAAAGTTGCGCGAGCTCGGCGTGTTCAGGCACGTCGGACTGCACAAAGATCGTTGCCTTTTCAGGAGAGATGCCGGCCGCGAGCCAGTCAGAAACCATCGGCGCGATAAATTTGTGCGCGTCGTGGTAATTGGGGTAGAACGCCGTCAGCGAATGCAGGTTCGCCACCATAAAAAAACAATCGGCCTCGTTCTGCAGGTGCGCAAAGTTGGTGAGCACGCCGAGGTAGTGGCCGATGTGCAGTGCGCCGGTTGCCTGCATGCCGCTCAAAATACGTTTGGGTTTTGTATTGCTCATATTATGCCAGCGAGAGCCAGCGCGTCAGAAATTTCCCCGTGAGAAAATCGATGCGCCAGAAATTATAGGTACAAGTAACAAGGACTGCGAGCGAGAGTGTTGAAACCAGCACGGAGAACATCCGCCATTGCATGTAGGGAGCAAAGTAGGTGGCGGCCGCATCAAAGGGTGGTAAGGGAATAAAATTGACGATCAGCAGCGACCATGCCTGGCAGAGATATACAGCCGAGAAGCGCGCGGAGAAGGAGTCGGCGGCTGGGCCCTTGATGAGCACGTAAACAATACCAATCACGATTAGCAGAACAAGCCAGAGTTGGCCGTGCAAAAAGCGCAGCAGCGCATAAGGACGATCGCGCAACAGCCCGCCGGCGCCCGTGCCGGTAAGGCTGAGGGATGCGAACGACAGCAGCGCAAAATCTCTGAACGGCTGCGATTCTTTGTCTTCGGTCATGCGCGCCGAGTACCACTCGCGGCTCAGCAGAATAATGAGTGCCGAGGGAATCGTGAGAATCAGCTCGCCGGCCTGATCAATGGTGTGCTGTAAAAATCCCATTTCCCGCTACTCAGCACCCATCAGCCACCACCCACGTAATGGATAATCTCGAGGCTGTCTTTGTCTGTCAGTGTTGTTGTGGCATAGCCCGTACGCCGCAACAGTTCTCCGTTGAGCTCGACGGCAACGCGTTCGGGCGATAAACCCAGATGGTGAATCAGCGCCGTCACAACGGGATCAGGCGCAATTTGTGAAAAATCGAATTTTTCGCCGTTCACTGTCATTTTCCCAGACACAAAATGCCCGCGGCAATTATTGCGGCCGTTTCAGCCCGCAAAACATTTTCAGAGATCAAAAGCCCCGTAGCAAAACCCGCGAGGCTTGTCGCTTCGGTGGCCGAAAAGCCGCCTTCGGGCCCGCAGATGAACATACAGCCAGTGTCGCCGCCGCTTAGGGGGCCGAGCCACAGAGTCGCATTCGGGTCGCCAAAAAATGTGCGGATCTGCGCGTTTCTGAGTTCCTGCACACTGCCGGCAAAGCGCACCACAGGCTTCACGGGATTATAGGCCTGCATGCAGGCATTTTCGAGAATCGCGTCGATGCGCTGGGGTTTTTCAGAGTGCGGCGCCGAATGTTCACTGTCAAACAACACAATCTCGTCCACACCGATTTCGGCGCATTTCATCAGTACCAGCGCCAGTGCTTTTGGTTTTATCCACGCCTGTGCGATTGTGACGGTGCCCGTACGTCTGGTGAAAGAGACGACGTCACCGGCGTTTTCAGGCAAAAGACGGATTTCCCCCCGGTCCATGACGGCTTCGCACAGGTGGTCTTGCCCGTTTCCGATGATGGCATTCCAACTTTCAGAGCGGCGCAGCACGCGGGCAAAGTGTTCGGCGTGTCTTGCGGGCAGTGTCAACCTGCCGTTACCCAGCAGGGTCTCAAATTCGGTCGTGTTGAGAAGTACCAGTGAATGCTCACCCTGGCGGGCCCGCAGATATTGCCGCCCGGTGATCACTGCTGTTATTTTTCGATGTTCTCTTTTTTGAAGAGTGAAGGGTCGAGGCGCGCAGTTTTGTCGACCGAGAAAAATTCGAGCGTACTGACGGTGCCGCGGCTCACGTCGGCCATATCCCAGCGAACCGGGAACTCAATCTGTTTGGTTGAGTCTTTGGACTCTTTCACGGTGATAGTGCCGTAGGTGAAAGACAGGGTTTTCATCAGTACCATGGCCGAATCATAATAATCAATCCGCCGCAGACGATTGTCTTTTTTAGGATCAACCAGCACCAGCAGTTTGCCGTAATGCCCCTTGTCGAGCGGCAGGTTTTCTATGATCGTGAATTCACCCTCGTCATTTTTTTCAGTGCCTTTGATTTTTTGCTGGTAGTTGTCTACAAAAGATGCGTTACCGATATCGAGGTACGCAAACCCCGAACCTAGTACATTTTCAAAGCGGTCGAGGTACTTTTTGTGGAACAGACGCTTGTCGTGCGTCATGTACGCATAGATGTTCTGACCCTGATCGTTATAGAGCAGCTTCAATACCGTGCCGCGCGTCATCGAATCAAAAACATAAAAACTCGCGTTTTGTTTCTGGTAGAGCGATGCCTTGTACACGACGGATTTACCTTCGCGGGTTGTGATCGTCAACTGCAGCTTCTGGTGACCTTCGGCAAACTGCAGTTGCTGAAAAACGCGATCCATGATCTCGAAAGCTGTGCCGCCGATACCGGTTTTTCCACCGCTACCTGCCTGTGCCGACAGAAGACCCACGGCACCCGTGGACAGAACGACCGCCCAAAGCGCCACAGTAGCCTGTTTCAGCATTCGTTTCATATTCAGTCGTGACCTGGCTTCGTCAAATCAGGCGCCCCGTAGAGTCAATCGCTTTCTCGATGGAGATGACCTCGAGTTTCTGTGCATTGAAGGCGGTGGTTGTTCCTCTTTTTGCCCCCATCAGTACTTTACCGAGAGGCGACTTGTAAGAGATGATGCCCTTATCCACGTCTGCATCCCACTGATCCATGATCGAATAGACGAAGATATCGCCGCTCGCCGAATCGCGCAGTTTGACACGCGTGCCGACCCCGACAGATGTCGTGTCGATGTCGTCTGCAGAGAGCTGCTGCACGGCCTTGATATCCGCTTCGAGCTGCGTGACCGTTGCCTGCAGAATGGTCTGGTTCTCGAGTGCGGCCTTGTATTCTGAGTTCTCGCGCAAGTCACCTTTTTCCTGTGCGAGGCCGATTTCCTGTGAGTTCGCCGGCATCTCGACGTTGATGATCTGATCGAGGCGCGCTTTCATGGCTTCAATCGCATCGGCGCTCGCAACGGTTGCACCCGATTTGTCGAGGCGCACAGCGAGCGTCTCAGTCTGTTCCGGCATCTCGTTCTCGTCGGCCTGTTCGGCAAATACCGTCGGGTTGATTTCGCGCAGCTGCGAAACAATCTGGATCTTTTCGCCGTCGTTAAAGAACGGCACGTCTTTGAGCAGTGCAGCGAAGCGTCGAACCGAATCTTTTGCCTCGCGCGTGATCAGGTCGATCAGCTCGCCTTTGCTCTGGCCGAAGAAAATATCGCGGACGCTGTTACGCAGCTTTGATCCTTTCGGCTCGATCTTGGGAATGGATTTCATCATGCGGAACAGGCCCAGCAGGGCTTCCTGCGTCTGGCCGCCCGGCAATTCAAACTGCCCGCCGATCACAGATTTGATGGTCCACAGGAATACTTCGGCATTGTCCTTGATATCCTTTTTGAGACGATTGACAAACTCGGTGATCTCTTCGGTCGCCTCGGCGGCAAGCAGGTCGGCCATAATTGCCTTATGCAATTTTACCGGTGTTTCAAACAGCATCTCCAGATAGATGCGCTTCCAGTCTTTGTGGTGGCGCTTTGAAAACTTCATGGCGTGCCGCTTGAGTTCGGTCTGCTTTGTCTCTTCGATCAGTTCATACAGGTCTGCAGGTGTGCGGCTCTGAAACATCTGGATAATTTCCGCTTGCTGCTCTTTAGAAAACAGCGGTTCGTCGTCTGCGAGCGCTTCTGTTGCCATTTCGAGCAGCCACAGGCTCTTGAGGCGTGTGTTCGGATCGAGACTTTTGAGTGTCTCGCGGAAGTGCGGAGCAATGAATTCTATCGCTTCGAGGTTCTCTTCAGGCAACTTCAACACGTCGATGAAAGCCTGCACGCGGTCTTCAAAGCCCTGCGCTGCCTGAAATTTTTCGATCGCGGATTCAGAAGTTGTGATCGGAGTTTCGTGTAGTTCGATCATGTCTTTCTTCTGCGGGGAAATGCCAATCAGCGCGTCTTTCATGAGCTCGGGCCGGACTTTGCCCCACCATTTTGACCACTGCGACAGCGGTACGTATTTTTCGGTGAGTTCTGTCTTGATGTCAGACAGCGCCAGTTTGCCGCCGAATGACTGCAGCAGAATTTTGAAGAAGGCGGTAATATCGTCTTTAAAGAGTTTTGCCATCTCTTCGGGTTTTTCAAACTGCATGACCCAGAAGTGCTCTTCGCGCAGCGGCTTCAATGACTTGAGCGCCATCTGGATGTCCATTTTGTGCGTTTTTTTATCTTTAAAATCAATCACCATTTCGGCGGTGTTGAGTTCGGTAATTTTTCCCACACCCCAGCTGCGGTGGAACACGTAGTTATCTTTGTCGAAGACGATGTTGGTTTCAAAGTTCAGAATCGAAGACGACAGGCTTTTACGCGCGTCGAGCAGACCCGAATACTTGATGAAGTCTTCAAGCAATGAGTGGGATTTATATTTTTCCCGGTAGGTGCGAATCAGTTCGTTTTTGAATCGAACGTACCCGGGGTTATATTCCAGAATTTTCTTGCTGAGTGCCATGACTTTGTCATGGTCTTCTTTCTTGATGAAGTAGTTGGCGAGCAGAACATAAAGCTCGGCAATCATCTCGCGCTGGCGGTGGCCTGAAAGAATACGCTCGATCTTTTTATAGAAATTGAAGTCATCGGGCAGAAGCTCGATGAGGCGCGTCCAGGTCTGTTTCAGCTTTTCAAACTGCAGGTTGCGGGCGAACGCTTCGGCCGCCTGCTTATAGAACTGCAGACCCTTTTCGAGGTCTTCGTTGATGATCGCGTCGGCGTATTTGAGCGCCACGTCGGGGTTTTTGCGGTCGAGCACCGCGAGCTGCTCGAGAACTGGAATTGCTTCTTTATGTTTGCCGAGTTTTTCCAGTGCATTGGCGCGTGCGCGCAGAATTGTGCGCGTCTTGGTGACCGCGAGCATCTTTTCTGACAGGTAATCAACGACTGCCCATTTGGACGCTTCCTGAAACTGGTCGAGCAGGGTTTTGAGGTGGATAATTTCGTCGGGAATATTTTTTTCAAGCGCCATCATGCCGAGAAAGTAGTGCGCTGCTATTGACTGGTCATACTCGGTCAGGTGTGTCTGCGATTCGCTGCGCAGCAGATCTTGTTTGTTTTGTTTCTTAACTTCGTCGAAAATCTGTTCAAGGATTTTAAAGCGGGAGATGCTGACGTCTTTGGCTGACAGCCGGGTCCATTTTTCTTCGTTGAACTGGCTCTGGATACGCGCTTCCAGTGTTTCCGTTTCGTTGGCTTTTGTTTCGACTGCTGTTTCCGCTTCGCTCATCTTTTCTCCTAAATCAAAAATCACCCACATGGTTTTCTAAAAAGCCGCACGAAAACCGAAAGCCTCATAATTTGCTTAAGCAAATTATTGCTAAAGCGGCCGAAGCGGCCTGCTTTCGGTTTTTCTGGCAACGCAAAATTATCGTTGCATCTTTTTAGAAAACCCATAGGGCATAAAAAAAGCAGTAGCAAATGCCACTGCTTTGTTGATGCATACAGGGCCGAAAGACAGGCCGTCAAGGACAATTAGGAGCCGCAGATCCATAATTTTCGCAACTATTTGACCTTGGCTGCATCTAATATCTGAAAAAATGAAAGGCCGTAAAATCCGGAAATCCCCAAAAACTACAAAATCGCCTAAGAAGCGGACTGAAAAAAAAGAAAGCCCGCATCAGACCAGGGCAGTTCTGCGCCAGCGGAAAAAACTGCGACTGAGCCGTTTTAAACGGGCGATGCGCTTTGAAATTGCCAACCTGCTCACGCACGGCATCGGCCTCGGCCTCGCCGTGGCAGGCTCGGCGTTCCTCATTGTCAAAGCTTCGCTTATGCACGACGCCTACCGTGTCGTGAGTTACAGCATCTTCGGCGCTTCGATGATTTTTCTCTATCTCGCATCGAGCCTTTACCATTCGCTGTGGAATCCGCAGGTGAAGAAGGTCATGCGCCGCCTCGACCACGGTGCAATCTTCTTTGCGATTGCCGGCACTTACACGCCGATTCTGCTGGTAACGCTCAATGGCCCATTGGGCTGGACTTTCTTTGGTATTGTGTGGGGCCTCGCGGTCGTGGGCATTGCGTTTAAAATGATATTCGGCCACCGCTACGAAGCAGTGTCTTTGACGGCATACATCCTCATGGGCTGGCTCGTGGTGTTCATTGTCAAACCGGTGTATCTTGCGCTTTCAGGCCCCGGGCTGTGGATGCTCTTCGCGGGCGGTATTTCATACACTGCCGGCACGATTTTTTACGCGATGCCGCGGCTGCCTTTTCATCACATGATCTGGCACCTGTTTGTGCTCGGTGGCAGTATCTGTCACTTTCTTTGTATTTATATGTATGTGTGAGCAGGGGGTTTGGCCCCGCTCACACATACATTAAGAAAAAACGGCGCCCGTCCGCATGAGATAAAATGCCTGTATGCACTGCAGCAGCAGGCCGTCGATGTCGCGCACCAGTTGAATCTTTTCTGCCAGCGAAATTTCATGGTCTTTGATTGCGGCCTGAAAATCGGCGACCAGTTTGCGCACTGCATCTTCCAGATATTCAGTCTCCCATTTCTGTATGGAGAATTGCACGTTCACCTCTGAGGGGTCCATCTTACCCCGCACGAGAAATCCTTCTTTGCCCTCGCTGACCAATAGCTTATGGACAAATTGGTCAGCGTAGGGCTGCTCATAGAGTTTCATGAACAGCGCCGAAAGGCTGCGCACCAGCACGTGTAACACATTTGCGACATTGGCCTTTTCTTGCCCGACGATGCGGGTGTCGCCGCTCACATAGTGTTTCACCATATGTGACAGGTGGTTGCGCTGTACGATCACTTCTTTGAGCAGGTCGCCGAGTTTCTGCTGGCGATAATCGACCAGTAAAATGTCGGTGAAAATAAAGGCGCCATTCTTGCGCACATCGAAAATCTGGTGGTCGTGTGACATGGTCTTATTAATGTTTACAACATCCACCGGTGTTGTAAACAATAACCTATGTGGCGGCTCTACCTCACCAATGCCTGGCTCATGCTGATGACGATTCTCGCGCTGCCGGTGCTGCTCATCCGCTTTCGCCACGGTGATAACACCAGCCTGCTCATGTATATCTATGCAGTGTTCGCGCAGCGCATCAGCGGCATACGCATCGCGGTGAGTGGTCGCGAAAATATCGCGGCAGGGCCCGCGGTTTATGTCATGAACCACCAGAGTTCTCTCGACGGTATTCCGCTCGGCATTCTGCGTATACCGCGCGTCGTGATCATCGGCAAAAAAGAAGTCGCGTATATTCCGTTCATTGGCTGGGCCTTTTGGCTTGCAGGCAACGTGCTCATTAACCGCGCCGACGGGCGCAAGGCGAAGGGCCAGCTCGACGCGGGCATCCACGCGATGCAAAAACGGAAGGTTTCGATTGCTATATTCCCCGAAGGTTCCCGAAATAGAGATCAGGTAGGATTTCTCCCTTTTAAGAAGGGTGGCTTTCTGATGGCGATTGACGCGCAGGTTCCGGTGGTTCCGGTCGTGATTGAATCTTTTTCGCATGTTTATGACAAGCAGGCACGCAAGATGCAGCAGGGCGTTGTGCGGGTGAAGGTACTGCCGGCGATTGTGACAACGGGCCTCGTGCATAAAGACGCGCAGGCGCTCGTCAGTAAAACTCAGGCGCTGATGCAGGCAGAGTTTAATCTCATGACCGCATAAGCCCACGCGTGCAGTGCTAGTGCCATTGAGCAACAATTTCTCTCTTCGCCGTGTCGCCCCTTCGGCTCCGCTCAGGACAGGCGTGCCCGCCGTGTTTTTTTCCGTCCATGCATTGAAGACCGATGTACTTCCGGTCAACGGGCTTCTACTCAGATACCGAAAGAGTTTTTAACCACGGCGACACGGCGAAAGAAGGGTGATGACAGGCACTGTGATTAAATGATATTGATAATGATTCTCAATACAAGTACACTCTGGGAAGTGTCCTCAGGTACACAAATGAACGAAATCTTCAAAAAAGCTGCATTGTTGGGCGATGTCTGGGTGCTCTGGCTGCTGCTCGCGGCGAGCGTGTTCTCAGTCGCGGTGATGTTCGACCGCTGGCGGCTGTTTCGCCATAACCGCATCGACTTTACTGGCTTTTTCGCCGGGTTAAAAGAAAGGCTCGAGCAGGGGCAAACCGATACTGCATTGGCGTATTGCACACAATTTGCTGCTATGGAAAACCGTATCGCGGCCGAGGGTCTGAAGAATTTTCCCAAAGGTGCACACTCGGTCGAAGAGGCGATGAAGTCGGCGCTGGTTCTCGAGCGCAGTACTTTCGAGAAGAACCTGATCGTGCTCTCGACCATGGGCAATAATGCGCCGTTCATCGGCCTGCTGGGTACGGTGCTCGGCGTCATCAAGGCGTTCAACGACCTCGGTACTGCCGGCAGTGCGGGTGTCTCGGTGGTCATGACGGGTATTTCTGAAGCGCTGATTGCGACCGCTTTTGGCATTCTGCTCGCGATACCCGCAGTGATCGCGAATAACTATTTTCAAACACGGCTCAAGCGCGCCACGGCGAATACGCAGAGCCTGATCCATCTGATGCAGGTTTATCTGCGGGCAGAAAATAAGGCGGATTTCCAAAGTGTGCCAATCCAAAACTCCGGAGCGAAGGCATGAACGCAGAGGTTGAAGAAGACGGCGTCGTCACCGGCATCAATGTCACGCCGCTCGTCGACATCACTCTCGTGCTGCTCATTATCTTCATGGTAACCGCGCACTTTGTCACCGACACCGGTGTCAAAGTGAATCTGCCGAAAGCTGCGGCAGCCGAGGTGAACCCGACGCCGGCGCTCACGCTGAATGTCAGCAAGAATGGCGAACTCTCGCTCATGGGGCAGAATGTCGATGTGAACGGGCTCAGGGCGAACATGGTGCGCGAAGCGCAACTTAACCCCGGTGTGCGCGTAGTCGTTGCGGCCGACGAAGCACTCATCTACAAAGACGTCGTGAAAATTCTGGACATCATCAAGCAGGCAGGCGTGACCCGCGTCGCGCTGTCATCGGAGAAATAGGTGGCTGGTATAACCAAGACCCTCAGCAAATTCACTTCAGCCTCGCTGCTCGCATCAGTCGCTCTACACGCATCAGCCGGCACATCGTTCTACCTGTGGGTTACGTTTGGCCGTAACATGCAGCTGCACGATGTGGAGCTCTCTGCCGCACCCCTCGTGCCGCGCTCGACGAACAGCCGCTCTCCTGAACAGATCGACGACGAATGGTTTCTCGTGCAGAAAAACCGCAAGGTAGTAAACCCCGCCGAGCCGCAGAAAGAAACTCCGCGCGAGCCAAATGCCTGCACCGGCAAATGCCCCGAGAGCAGCACCGGGTTCGGCGACGCTATACAGGCGAGCGATGCGCATCGCAAACCGCGTTGGGTGGGCAATTTTATCACGGCAAACGACTATCCGCTCATCGCCGCGCAGCAGGGCAAAGACGGCCGCGTCGTACTGAGTGTGATCATTGATGGCGAGGGCAGGGTGCGCGATGCGCAATTGCTCGAGGGTAGTTATCACGCGCTCAATGAAGTTGCGCTCGCGAAGGTGAGAGATGCCGTGTTTTCACCGGCATACGATAAAGATGGCAATGCAGTTGCCTGTAAGGTGAGGGTACCAATTAAGTTTGAGTTGAGATAATCTCCTGCTAGCCCATGAATTAATTCATGGGCTAGCAGGAGGCAATAAGTATAAGGAGTAACTGAGAATGAGAATCAATTTAATCTATGGAGTGGCTGCAATTTCTGCAGCCGCCGTCTTCGCGCAACAAGGGAAGATGCAGCCGAAAGAAAAAAAACCGGCGCCCGCAGCCGTCAATCCGCCTTCAGCTGCCACGCCTGTGCCCAATGAGCAGGCAGCACCTGCCCAGGCACAACTCGACGAAGTGGTCGTGCAGGCGAACAGCCGGGTCACCGGTTCGAAGACCGACGTGCCGATTCATGACACGCCGGCGTCGATCGTGGTCGTTCCGAAAGAGATTATCGAAGACCAGCAGTCGGTCGACATGAACCAGATGGCGCGTAACGTCAGCGGGCTCACGACCACGCTCGCGGGGGGTTACGGTTTTTCTGACAGTTTTATGATGCGGGGCCTGAGCATGCGCTTCATGCGCGATGGTTTACCCGACGGCAATACCTGGAACGGATACATGCGCACGAATACCGACGTCGAGAGCGTCGAGGTTTTGAAGGGGCCGGGTTCGGCGATCTATGGCCGCGCCGAACAAGGGGGAGTGGTGAATATCACCACGAAAAAGCCAATGGATAATTTCGGTGCCTCCCTTGAGACCATGGGCGGTTTCTGGAACACCTACCGCGGCGTGCTCGACGTCGGTGGCCCGCTGGGCACGCAGGCGCTGCCCGCGCGGCTGAATGCTTCGTATTACCATACCGATGGCTACCGCGGTTTGAACCGTACGGTCGGCGAATTTCTTCCCTCATTCACGTGGAAGATCAATGA
>Ga0138256_10004745_pt1 | contig 14441 bp, 6 predicted proteins | sample KNB2016incub_MG_FD_105486 | JGI IMG/M metagenome (GOLD analysis project Ga0138256, IMG submission 105486) | Active sludge microbial communities from wastewater in Klosterneuburg, Austria - KNB2014incub_MG | ecosystem: Engineered > WWTP > Activated sludge > Unclassified | place: Austria...
ACCGGGCCGGTATTGTCACCCTTGGTTATCTGATCGTTTCCGATGTATGTGCCGTCGGTCGTCGTAAAGCCCACCGTTCGGCCGGAATTCCTCAGTATGTGGGCAATAAGCCGCGTAGTTGTTGTTTTTCCGTTCGTACCCGTTATCGAAAATATCGGAACCCGCGACGGCGTTCCCGGCGGAAACAGCATGTCGATCACATGTTCGGCCACATTTCTGCCAATTCCTTCGCTCGGCGCGAGGTGCATCCTGAATCCCGGGGCAGCATTGACCTCAATGATCCCGCCTCCATTTTCACGCAGCGGTTCGGTTACGTTCGGCGCAATGACATCGATCCCGGCAACATCGAGGCCAATAATTCTGGCAATCCTTTCAAAAAGGATCACATTCTCTGGATGGACCTCATCGGTCAGATCGATAGCGGTTCCGCCGGTCGAAATGTTTGCGGTCGTCTTGAGAAATAGTTGTTCACCTTTCGGAAGAACTGTGTCCAGGCTGTAACCGGCCGATTGTATGCACCTCATCGATTGATTGTCGATGTCGATCTGGGTAAGTACATTTTCGTGGCCGTAACCTCGCCGCGGATCTGCGTTTACCTTTTCAACCAATTGTTGGATCGTCAGTTCGCCGTCACCTACAATATTGGCCGGGACACGTTCAGCCACCGCGATCAGGCGATTGTTTACGACCAGCGCACGAAAATCAGATCCGAGAAGCTGCTTTTCTACAATGATCCAGCGAGAATACTCCTTTGCCTTTTCAAATGCGGCCTTTGCTTCCTCGAGCGTCTTTATCCCGACAGTTGCCCCTTTCCCGTGATTTCCGTCCAGCGGCTTGATCACGACCGGGTAACCAACGCTCTCAAGTGTTCCTTCAAGATCGTCCGCGCTTCTGATACGGAAACCTTTCGGGACCGGCACGCCCATGTCACCGAGCAGTGTTTTTGTTGCGTGCTTATTTGCCGCGAGATCGACCGCGATCATGTTTGTGTTTGCGGTAGTCGTCGCCTGAATGCGTTTTTGATGAATGCCGTAGCCGAGCTGGACAAGCGACTGATCGTTCAATCTTATGAAAGGAATTCCCCGGTTTACCGCTTCATCGACAAGTGAAGCTGTCGATGGGCCAAACCTAACCTCTTCGCGGATCTCACGCATCCGTTGGGTATCGGCGGCGATCGTTTCCATTATCTTTTCAAGGTCCTTCCCTTCGGCCAGGTCCTCAAAAAGCCGAACTGCGGCCCTTGCGGCAAACCGGCCTACATCTTCCTCGTGATAGCTGAATACAACATTGTAGATCCCGGTCTCGCCTGTTTCACGAGTTCGTCCGTAACCCGTATCCATCCCGGCCATCGTCTGATATTCGAGCGCAATATGTTCAATAATGTGTCCGGCCCAGGTGCCTTCTTCCAGGCGCTTGAAAAACCCGCCCTCTTCGCCATAGCTGCACCCGTGTATCTGCAGCCCGGGCATCGCGGCCTTCAGCCGGTCATAAAAACCATCGAGTTTATTTGACGGCGAGTTCTCATATTTGCCAATATCCAGGCGCATAATGATAAGTTTGCGCCAATACCCGCTCCAATAATTGGGGCCGCGAAGGGTTCTTATTTCGAGGATTTCCATAAATTGATCTACGAACTGTAATTTGTGAATAGAAAACCGGCCACGTGGGCCCGACGATCATATGCCATTCTTAGGACTTCGAACAACATCGCACGTTCGTTTGCTCCGATAGTTGGGCCGCGCATCGGCCACGCCTTGATACAACAGATAATTCTTGGCCGAAAACCGATTCGCAATTAGCCAAGGTCCGGCAGCAAAAACTCGTTCGTCGGCTGAAGCGGATGCCGGTCAAGATAATCGTAAACCAGGCCGTCGCGTAGAATATGAAGCTGAACGCCGCATACGCTGAAAGATTCGTGATCGGCCACCTCGGCTATCTCATTGTAGGTGATCCGTGACCCGTCAACGATGGTCGCCGAACCAGCCCCGAAAACCTCCAATACTCCCTTGCTGTCCAGTATGATAGCCGTATTTTCGTCGATCCCGATACCGAGATTGTATGGATTATATGAAACTGCCGTGATAAGACGGCTTATTCGGCCTCGTTCGGTAAAGTGCTGATCAATAATAATATTCTTCAAAAACCCAAGCCCCGGCGAAAGCCGGACGCTGTCTTTTTTCGGGGACGACGAAGATTCACCGCGGACGATCATCGACGTACTCATTCCAGCCGCGCCGGCGCTCGTTCCGGCCAGGACAAGCGGAGACGACCGTACCAGTGATCGCAGCTGTGCCGCAAAATCAGTTCCGCCGAGTATCGATACAAGACGCATCTGATCGCCGCCGGTGATGAAAACGCCATTCACGCCGTCAAGCAGCTGCTCGGCATTCGCTTGAAAAACGTCCTGTCGTGATGTGGCCCTCAAAACACGCGGATTGGCAACACCCAAATTGCGAAAGGCCTGTGTATAGACATCCGCCGCAAACTCAGGATAGTCGGAAGCGACCGGTACGATAAGCACTTCCGCCTTTTCGCCGCCGGCCAACTCGAGAAACCGTTTTAGGATCCTCCGCTCGTTATATTTGTCCTCGGCACCGCCGATCACCAGCAAGTGCCCGCCGATGACCTCGCGATCGTGAGATTCGATCATTTATGAATATTTCGTCCTAGATTAAAAAGTGCTTTACGCTAAGTTATTGTAAACGGCGGGATTGGTCAAGAAACCGGCGGCGGCGGGCAAAAGTTTTGTTGTCAGGATCGACACCGGCCGCTTTGGACACAAATATTTTTAGCGGCATTATTAACCCGAATGAGCAGAAAACAACACCGTCGAAACCGGCAAAATTCGTGCGGATATCTATTTTGTGCCGATCACCTGCCCGCGCACCGAATGTATTTCCTGAAGGCTTCTGACCGCGATGCCCGTTTCTGCCCTTTTGCTGGATATCGCTTCGACCAACGCTTCGGCACCGGTGATCGTCGTAACGCAAGGCACATTGAATTGCAAAGCGGCTTTACGGATCGCTTTTTCGTCATAATGAGAGGACTTGCCGAGCGGCGTATTTATTATAAGGGCGATATCGCCCTGCTGGATCAGGTCGGCAATATTCGGCCGGCCCTCGTTAACCTTAAAGACATCCTCACATTCCAGTCCAACCTCACGCAAACGTTTTGCAGTGCCGTAGGTCGCCACCAGATCGAACCCGAGATTCTTTAGCCGCCGTGCAAGCTTGACAGCCTGGCCCTTGTCGGCATTTGTAACGGATATAAAAGCATTTCCTGATAGCGGCAGATTGAGGCCGGCACCTTCCATAGCCTTTCCGTACGCTTCGCCGAACGTTGATCCCACGCCCATAACTTCACCTGTCGAATGCATTTCGGGGCCAAGGATCGGGTCAACACCTGCAAATTTCTTAAACGGAAATACCGGCGATTTTACAAACACTTCGGGAACGTGAAGTACATCCGGCAAGTTGAATTCCTTCAACGTCCGCTCACCGGCCATTACAAGCGATGCGATCTTTGCAATAGGCACACCGGTCGCCTTTGCGACAAATGGTACAGTACGCGAAGCACGCGGATTTACCTCAAGCACATATACGCGGTCATCCTTGACCGCAAATTGAATATTCATCAAGCCTTTAACTTTTAGGGCCTGGGCCAGCCTCTGCGTGTAGTGCCGGATCGTTTCCAGATGTTCTGGACCGATCTTCTGGGCCGGCAGTACGCTTGAAGAATCGCCTGAATGGATCCCGGCCTCCTCAATGTGCTCTTGAATTCCCGCAATGACCACCGCTGTTTCGTCGGCAAGCGCATCTACGTCTATCTCAGCCGCGCGTTCAAGGAATTTATCGATAAGGATCGGCTTTTCCGGAGAAGCGTCCACCGCGGAACGCATATATTCATCGAGACTTTGTTCGTCATAAACAATGGCCATCGCCCGTCCGCCGAGAACAAAACTTGGGCGGACAACGATCGGGTAACCTATTTGTTCCGCAACAGCTTTCGCTTCTTCGGGTGAGGTAACACTTGAATTATCGGGACACGGAATATTCAATTCCGCAAGCAACGCTCCAAAGCGCTTGCGGTCTTCGGCCAAGTCGATCGAATCTGGCGAGGTGCCAATTATCGGAACGCCGGCTTCACTTAACCTGTCCGCAAGATTTAGCGGCGTTTGGCCGCCGAACTGAACAATTACGCCTTCCGGACTTTCGGTCTCGACGATATTCATAACATCTTCGAAGGTGAGCGGCTCAAAATAGAGCCGGTCGGATGTATCGTAATCCGTAGAAACGGTTTCCGGGTTGCAGTTGACCATGATCGTCTCAAAATCCGCATCTCGAAGAGCAAACGATGCATGACAGCAGCAATAGTCAAATTCAATTCCCTGGCCAATACGATTTGGCCCGGAGCCGAGGATCATTATCTTTCTCCGTCCGGTCGGACCCGCCTCGCACTCACGTTCATATGTGGAATACATATACGGCGTAAACGATTCAAATTCTGCGCCGCATGTGTCCACCCGTTTATAAACAGGCGATATCCCTTTTTCTTTCCTATATTTACGTACCTCTGATTCAGGTAAATTCGTAAGAAAAGAAAGTCTTCTGTCGGATAATCCAAATTCTTTTGCAAGCCTTAATTCGTCATCCGAATATTGCGTCATGGGCTTTTCAGCTAACCCTTCCTGAAGCTCCATTACCTGTTTTAGTTGATCGAGAAACCACGGATCGATCATCGAGAGCCGGTGTATTTCATCGATGGAATATCCGTTCTGGAGCGCGTAAGAAATGTACGAGAACCGTTGTGAATTAGGCCGAGCGAGTTTACGTTGAAGCTCCTCATCAGGCACGTTCTGCAAACGCAGCGGTTTAACTGCCTCGAGCGAACGTAATCCCTTAAATAGACTTTCCTTGAACGTCCGGCCGATCGCCATCACCTCGCCAACCGATTTCATCTGAGTTCCCAGCACATCTTCGGCCCCGGGAAACTTTTCAAATGCCCATTTCGGGATCTTGGTCACAACGTAATCGATCGTGGGTTCAAATGAAGCAGGCGTTTTCTTGGTAATGTCGTTCGGGATCTCATCAAGCGTATATCCGACGGCAAGTTTGGCCGCTATCTTTGCGATCGGAAATCCGGTTGCTTTTGAAGCAAGTGCAGATGACCGCGACACGCGCGGATTCATCTCAATTATTCGAATATCACCATTTGTCGGGCTGACCGCGAATTGGATATTCGATCCGCCCGTTTCAACCCCGACTCGACGAATGCAGCGGATCGACATATCCCTGAGGTTCTGATATTCGACATCGGTCAATGTTTGAGCGGGTGCGACCGTGATCGAATCGCCCGTATGAACTCCCATTGGGTCGAAATTTTCAATCGAGCAAATAATAACGACATTGTCATTGAGGTCGCGCATCACCTCAAGCTCATATTCTTTCCACCCAAGGATCGATTCTTCGATCAATATCTGTGAAACCGGCGAAGCGGCCAGGCCGCCCCTGACAATTTCCTCAAATTCCCGAGGGTTGTAGGCGGTTCCTCCGCCGGTTCCGCCAAGCGTGAACGACGGCCGAACGATCGCCGGGTAACCCGTTTCTTCAACAATTGCGTTGGCTTCTTCCCATGTATGAGCAAATCCGCCTTTAGGTGACGGAATGCCAACTTCGTCCATCGCCTTTTTGAATAACTCGCGGTCCTCGCCGACACGTATCGCATCGATGTTGGCCCCGATCATCTTTACGCCCAATTTATCCAGGATCCCGGCTTCAAACAATTCGACCGACAAATTAAGGCCGGTTTGCCCGCCAACTGTCGGCAGCAATGCGTCAGGCCGTTCCTTTTCGATGATCGCGGTCAGGGTTTCAAGCGTAAGCGGCTCAATATAGGTGCGGTCAGCGATTTCGGGATCGGTCATGATCGTCGCCGGATTCGAATTCACCAGCACAACCTCAAAACCTTCTTCCTTCAGCGACCGGCACGCTTGGGTACCCGAATAATCAAATTCGCACGCTTGCCCGATCACGATCGGCCCCGATCCGATAATTATGACCTTCTTGATATCTGTTCGTTTCGGCATCTTACTGTTTAGTCCAAACTTTACAGTATAGCTGAATTAGTAGATGAGCTAAATTCGCGGCGGATCAAAATCGAGACGGGCCGCATGCGGAGCCATGGCCGAAGGAATTCGCCGGTGAATAACGGATCGCCGTCTTGAATTTTCATTTCGCGTGAACCTACGGAAACGGCGGGAAAATGAGGCAAGGTCCGTGTGCGGGGCAAAGTCGGGACGACTGCCTAGCTCACCCCACGGGTAAACGCCCACTGCGTGAAGAGTTGGCGGCTGTCCCAGTCTTTCCCCGAAACCAGTGTACCGAATCCGCTTCAAGAATCAAACTTTTTTTCAATTATGCATTGACTAGTGCAACTCGGGGAAATTCATCTCAGCTAAGGGCGAAAGTACGACGACTTTGCAGATCTGAGCAAAACAATTCAATTAAAACCTTGCCTGAAAAACGAATATCAATATTAGATCGTTGAAGATTCGAAATGGCCCTAAAACTAAGGCAAGGCGCTAAAAAAGCCTCGAAAACGATATTCGAGGCTTTTTGTTCTAGAGATTTGAACGCGCCGGCGGTCTAGAACGGTATTCCTGGTATTCGGATCTTTTCACGCAGCTTTTGAGTGCCGAATTCTATCGCTTTTCCAGCGATCACATTGCCAAGTTGTTCGGCAAGGTCAGGCCGGATCTTCTTAAGTTTCGACTGAGTTTTCTGAGCGCCTTTCTTATCGCCGCTTGCATATTGGGCCGAGCCGAGATTAAAAAGTCCGGAGACGTTATTTCCGTCGAGCGCTACTGACCGGTTAAAGGTGGTCAATGCAAGTGCGAGATTATTCGTGCCCCGATAGGCGAGCCCAAGTTGATTGAGCGCGATCACCCAATCATTGTGCAGCCGCACAGCTTCGTTCAACGACACGACGGCCTTGTCATGTTCGCCAAGACTGTTGTAAGTCGAACCAAGGTTCATATGAGCGGCATCCAGCTTCGGGTCCTTGTTTACAGCGGTCTGCAATGACGCCTTGCCTTTTTCGAGCTTTTCTTTGGCGGCAGCGTCATTCTTTGCCGATTTGTCAGCTTGGGCGGCGTTGTAATAAGCCCATCCGACGTTAGTATCATCTACAGGTGTTGTGCCAATTCCCCTGGCCGTTTCAAGCCGGGCCGTAGCCTTATCCCATTCCTCTGTCTTGCCGAGGCAATATCCCCATTCACTGTAAAGGTTCGGATCGTCTTTGATCGTCTCCGCGGCGATCTTGTATTCGGCGTTTGCTTCCGAATATCGTTCCTGCTGCCGGTATGTGCTGGCAAGATTGGCATGTGCCCTTGCATTATTTGGGTCCGCCTTGATGACGGCTTTATAGGCGGCTTCGGCGTTCCGGTAATCACCTCGGTTATAATAGATGACGGCAAGGTCAAACCACGCGGGCGAATAGCCGGGGTCTATCTGTACTGCACGCTTATAGGCATCTATGGCTTTGTCCTGCTGGCCTAACTTGGCAAAAAGTACGGCCCTCTGATACTGCACGGCCCCGTTCTGCGGTTCCGCCGCGGCGATCTGATCAAACATAGCTAGAGCGGCCTGATCGTTGCCCTGTTTTGTAAGCAGAACAGCACGGGCAAACCTAACATCGGCAGCCTGTACACCTGACGATTCAGCCTTTGAAAGATATAGTTCAGCCTTTACGGCGTTCCCGGTTTCTACATAGGCGAGGGCAACCGGCAGGTAAAGTGAAGACATTTCGGGGTCGATCACAAGTGCTTTTTCATAATTCGTGATAGCCAAAGCATCGCGGCCGCGAGCATCGTGAATTTCACCAAGCTTTGCAAATGCGACTTCGTTTTTAGGATCAAGCTTTACAGCCTCGTCAAAAAATGGAACGGCCGCATCGTTGGCACTGTCGCCCCCTAACTGCATTCCGCTGGCGGTCAGAGCCTCGCTCAAGCCCAGCTTTGCTTCAGCATTTCTAGGATTTGCCTTCAGTGAATTGCGAAAGTTCAGCGTTGCCCCGGCAATGTCGCCGGTTTCCATTTGCTTCTCGGCCGCCGCGGCAAGCGTGTTGGAAAGTTTGAGTTTTGCCAGACGTTCTTTTGCCCGTGCCCTTGCTATCGCGGCCTGTCGGGCCTTGGCGGCGTCAGCTTTTTTCTTTCGGTTGGCCGCAACCTGAGCATTCACCCGCTCACGATACGACCGGCGTCGGTCGCCGCCAAGACTGACCGAACCGCCTGCGCGTTCCTGCGGCTTCTTTCTCGATTCCCGAAAAACGAAAACGCTTGAACCGGCCATCACGTCCTCGGTGACAACGATGTCGTTTGCTTTTACGATAAGGCACTGAAAAGTAAGGGATGCGAAAACCAGTAAAGAAAAAATTGCTTTTAAGAAATGAAACTTTCTGAACATTGCCCACCTCGAGATGATTAACTATTAGGTTGGAACTACTTAGCAGCCAACCGTAATTATACCTTACACCGACGGAATATTGCGATGTTTTTTGCTGAACGCGCCGCTGACCAGATTTGCCTCTTCGAAACGCGGATATGCGGAGTCCGGCCTAATTCTACTTTTGGTGTGTTTTGCATCGTCCAAGACTGATACGGCCGCATTCACTTATTGAAGCCAACAAATATCGGTTCGGGTACTAGTGTTATAGCAAACCGAGACTCAACTGCTTCGGTTATCTCATTCTTAAGGCCAATTATCTCGGCTGCCGTTGCTCCGCCGCGGTTTACGATCGAAAGCGAATGTTTTGTTGAGATTCCGGCGTTTCCGCGGGCATAGCCCTTATGAAAGCCCGCATTCTCAATAAGCCACGCAGCCGGAATCTTCACACAATTCCCTGCCGCCGGAAAATGCGGGACCGATTCAAAATTTACCGACAATTTGTCAAAAACTGCATGGTCAACGATCGGGTTCTTAAAGAACGATCCAACGCTTTGTGAGTTTGGGCCGCCCGGATCGATTACCATCGATTTCGATCGACGGATCGCGATCACCGCGTCACGAGTTTCCGTAAGATTCGGTTCTCGATCGTAAAAATGTTCAATCAGGTCTTTATAGACTATCTTTGGCGCACCGCCGGGCCGAAGCGAAAAAGTAACGGAAAGGACGACGTACCTGTCTCGCATCGACGAATTAAAGATGCTGGTCCGATATGCAAATCCGCATTCGCTGGACGAAAGATCAACCGTTAGACCTGATCGACGATCGAGACACCGTACTGAAAAGATGGTTTCTGAAACGTCTTGTCCGTAGGCACCAACATTTTGGATCGGCGTTCCGCCGACAGATCCGGGAATGCCGCTTAGACATTCAATTCCCGCAAGTCCGTTCCGAACGCAAAACGCCACAAGGCCGTCCCAATTCTCACCGGCTTGAACGTGTACTAAGTTTCCCTCGCGCTTGACGCCTTTTAGGCTAATCTGCACCACCATGCCGGAAAAACCTGCATCAGCGATAAGAATGTTGCTCCCGCCGCCAAGTAAGAAGACGTCGAGGCCGCGGGACCGCGCACTTTCACTGGCCATTGCCACTTCATCCGGAGAAGCCGCTACGCAAAAAAAACGGGCCTCTCCGCCAACCCGCAGTGTCGTCAGCGGAGCCAAAGGCACATTCTCCTTAATTTTGATCTGATCTTTAAAGGCCAACGAAATAATCGGCGTTTCGGTAACGAAATATTCAGCTGCCCGGAAGGAAAACCTGCCGGGCAGCCGCCAATCGAGTGAATATTACCCTCTTACCTTTCCTCCGCTGAGGCGTTCGAGGCGGGCGGCGAGATCAGTACCGGCACGGCCAAGTTTTTTCAGCCGTTCGTACGCCTTTTTTGCCTCGCCGATATTTCCGTTTTGCAGCTCAGCTTCGCCAAGATTGAACTGAATGACCGGGTTCTTTTCTTCCTTGTCCGCCGCCTTTTTAAATGTGGCCGCAGCTTCCTTATATTTATTCTGCTTTCTGTAAACGGCTCCCAACTCATTCAGGGCAAACCCCCAGTCCGGTTCTTTTTGAATCGCTCGATTGAAAGAATCTATTGCTCCCGGATAATCGCCCAAGTCAGAAAGGACCCGTCCGAGGTTTACCAGGGCCCCGGCCGAGAATTTTGTGTTTCCGGCAGCGGCTGACAAAAGCGCCGCCTTGGCCTTTTCGAGCTTGGGCCGTGCAGCGGCGGTGTTCTGAAAACTTAGGTCTTCGCGGGCCGCATTATAATAGACCCAACCAAGGTTTGCGTTATCAACGCCGCCCTTGCTGTGCTGTGCCGCCTTTTCAATGTATGTGATCGCGTCATTCCATCGGCACCTCGCACCGCGGGCAAGGTTGATCTCACACTGTTTGGCAACCATGAACGCGCTCTTGCTGTAGATATCGGCTGCCTGTTCAGCATTGAAGTCCGGTGTTCGCTCGATGAACAATGCCGCAAGCTTATAGTTTGACTCGGCCTTTTGATAATCAGGGATCTGCCGGTACGAATCCGCAAGATTTTCGTACGCTTCGGCGTTGTTGTTTTTCAGCTTAACAGCACGCTCGTATGCCGTAACGGCCTCATTCCAATTGTTCGCCTCATAATTTGCTCCTCCGAGCCCCATCCAAGCTTCAAAATAGGCCGGATTCAGGTCAATCGCCTTTTTAAATTCGATCGCGGCCTCAGCTGGTTTTGTAAGCCGAAGCAGCGTTTCGCCTGTTTGGTAATAGGCCTCGGAAAATCCGGGGTCGGCGGCCGATGCCTTTCGGAACGCGGTCAATGCATCGGAATTGCGATTCTGATGGTATCGGATCAGACCCAGAAAATACTGTGTTTCCGAATCATCCGGTGAAATGACAAGTGCCTTCGAAAGCAGTTCGTCAGCTTTAGCGATATTGCCCCGCTTATAGTAAAGAATACCAAGCGGAACATAAATCTCAGTTAGCTCCTTATCATTCGCAAGCGCCTTTTCGTAGCTCAATTGCGCCTCATCGTCCTTATCGTCAGCCGAAAAGACCTCGCCTAGCCCGAAATGTGCAGGTGCATTCTTAGGATTGTAGGTCAATGCCTCTTCAAAGAAACGGCGGGCCGTTGGCCGGCTGTCGCGGACAAGTTCCTCATTTCCCTTTAACGCAAGAGCTTCGCTCAGACCGTTGCGGGCGACGGGATATTTGCCATCCAGGCTTACGGCCTCACGGAAAAAATCGATCGCGCTATTGAAATCATCGCGGTCCATGTAATATTCGCCAACGCCGGCAAAAAGTTTTGCTGCTTCACTCGCCGGCATCGTCTTGACCTTTGGCAATCTGGGATCGTCAGGCCTAACTACCTGTGTTCGTTGTCGCCGAGGTGCAGCCTTTGCCAGAGCGACATATTGCTTATTAAACTTTCGGGCCGTTTCTGTTCGCTGCGACTTGGAGCGTTCCGTTCGCGCTCGGGTAACAAACTTGCGGGGTGCCGCCTTTGAACTCGTGCGAAACACAAATACGCTTGAACCGCCGGTAATGTCCGTCACGGCTACGAGCTGCTGTCCCCGTATAGGGACAGAGCCAAGCAAAAGCATGAAGATGGTGGTCGCGGCCAGGCTGATTTTTATCGATCCGAATGTGCTATTCATTTTTGCCTCTTTATGGTTGAGACCTCGCCGCCGACGGCACCTGAGCGCAGACCCGGCATTGACGTCATAGGTTGAGGACGAAAGCGCGTAAAGTTTTTGCATCATCTGAGGCAAATTACACGGCTAGTTGTTTCATTTTACCCTATAAGGTCAATATCAGAGAAGAAATAGGAAACTTGGGTCAGAAATCCGACCTTGCACCGTCTTGCTATAAGCCCGCGTGTCGTATAAATTAAGGTCTTACAAACATCCTAAAAATTGCGAGTGACGCGCCCGCATTTTCGGGCCTCCGGTCAGCACTCACGACTTTCGGGATCTGGACTCACCACTCTATCAAAAAGGAGATCTTGCCGAACATGAAAGCTTTTACAACTGAGAATATCAGGAATCTGGCTGTCATTGGACACGGCGACGCAGGTAAAACCCAGCTCACCGCGTCGCTTGCCTATGTTTCCGGAGCCACGCCACGCTGGGGGAAAGTCGATGAGGGTACAACGACGACCGACTATGACGAAGATTCGATAGAAAGAAAGGTCTCTCTAAACAATAATTTCGCGCACATCGAATATAAGGACAGCAAGATAAATCTTATCGACACGCCCGGTTACGCGGCATTCGTTGCCCATGCGAGGCCGGCGCTTCGCGTAGCTGACTGCGCGTTGGTCGTCGTCGATGCCGTACACGGCATCGAGGTGCAGACCGAAAAGACCTGGCAGTACGCAAACGAATTCCTTTTGCCCCGATTCATGGTGATCAACAAGATCGACAAAGAACATGCTGATTTCGGCCACGCGCTCGAAACGGCCGCGTCGAGTTTTGCACGGTCTATTGTGCCGTTCACATTACCGATCGGAAAGGAAGGTGATTTTAAAGGTGTGGTCGATGTTGTCCACCAAAAAGCATACGAGTTTGACGCCGCCGGAAAAGCAAAAGAGATTCCGATGCCCGAATCGGGCCGAGACGTTTTTGAAAGAACGCGCGAGCGGCTGATCGAGATCGTGGCCGAATCGGACGACGCTCTGATGGAGAAGTATTTCGAGGACGGCACGCTGCCCGAGGAAGATATTTATCCTAACCTTGCAAAGGCGATCGCAAAAAGCAAGCTCTGCCCGGTTTACGCCGTTTCTTCAACAACGCTGGTCGGGCTTCAGATATTGCTCGACCACATCATGGAATTTGGTCCGAACCCGGCAACCCACGAATCAGAATTCGGATATAACAACCCGGAAATGGCAGGTGACCGCGTTTCCAGAAAATACAGCAATGACGAGCCATTTTCGGCGTACGTGTTCCGCACGATAGCAGACCCGTTTGCGGGGCGAATCAACGTGATGAAGATCGTCAGCGGCAAAATTTCTTCGGACGCAACCGTATTTAATTCGAGCCGCGATTCTTCGGAAAGGCTCGGAGCTTTGCATGTGATCAACGGCAAAACGCTCGACAAGGTCAGCGACGCTCAGACCGGAGACATCATCGCCGTGGTCAAATTAAAAGATACGCAAACCGGCGACACGCTTTGTGATAAATCAAACGCGATCGTATTTCCAAAAGTGGAATATCCCGAGGCCGCGATCGCATTTGCTATCGAACCAAAGTCGAGGGCGGATGAAGACAAGATATCAGTAGCATTGCACAAAATTCTGGAAGAAGATCCTTCCCTTCATTTCGACCGCGACGCTCAAACGAAAGAGTTCATTCTTTCCGGCTCAGGCCAGCTTCACATTGAGACGGTGGTCAAAAAATTGGCGGACCGGTACCACGTTGAAGTGGCTCTCCATCCGCCGCGTATCCCGTACCAAGAGACAATTACCGCCTCGGCCGAAGTGCAAGGCCGGCACAAGAAACAATCGGGCGGCCGCGGGCAATTTGGCGATTGCAAAGTTATCTTCGAACCGCTTGAACGCGGCGGCGGATTTGAATGGGTCGATAAGATCTTTGGCGGCTCGGTTCCGCAAAACTTTCGGCCGGCAATCGAAAAAGGGATCATCGAAGCGGCCGTTGGCGGTGCCGTCGCCGGCTATCCGCTGGTTGATTTTAAAGTGACGCTCATTGACGGAAGCTATCACACCGTTGATTCGGACGAGCACTCATTCAGGGCCGCGGGCCGCAAGGCGTTTCGGGCCGCGATGGAAAAGGCGAGACCGACGCTTCTGGAACCGGTAATGGACGTAGAAGTCTTTACCCCTCAAGAAGTTAGCGGTGACATCTTAGGCGATTTGAATTCCCGCAGAGGTCGTGTTGGCGGCATGGAGGTACGCGGAAAACAGCAGGTGATCAAAGCGAAAGTTCCGCTTTCGGAGATGTTGGATTACCAGTCTAAGCTAAATTCCGTGACCCAGGCCCGCGGTTCATATCATATGCAGTTCTCGCATTACGATCCGCTTCCGCATAACCTGGCCGACAAGGTGATTCAGGAATCTGTGGCTGCCGGCCGGGTGCGGGCGCATGATGAGGAGGATTGAGGGCCTTCAAAACTTTCTGGCTGCCTCGAACGCCAACGTACAAATGAAAGAACATGGCTGTCAGCTTAAAGCTATAAGCTGACAGCTATTTTTCTAGACGCAATGCCTGACGCAAAGCGGCGATAGAACGGCAAAGGGCTGTTTGGTTTCCAATAGTTAATATTTCATAATGAAAGGCCAATGAACAACGCTGGTACGATAAGGGCAATCAGCCCAGCCTACGCAATTGCGGGCGGCGAGATCGCTATCGAGTGCGAAGGGTTTCGGCTTGATCCGGATGGCGGACATGGAGCGTTCGTCAACGGGATGAGGTGTACGCTGGTAGCCGCGTCGCCGACGCGCATTCT
>Ga0138256_10004746_pt1 | contig 14440 bp, 7 predicted proteins | sample KNB2016incub_MG_FD_105486 | JGI IMG/M metagenome (GOLD analysis project Ga0138256, IMG submission 105486) | Active sludge microbial communities from wastewater in Klosterneuburg, Austria - KNB2014incub_MG | ecosystem: Engineered > WWTP > Activated sludge > Unclassified | place: Austria...
AGTGAGTCTGTTTGAGTAACATAATTACTATCTAATCGCTGAAACGTTTGTTCAGATAAATAAACAAATCCGTAAACATAATTTGTATCTGTATCAACTACATTTGTTGTAAAAGTGTTCCAATAACTGTTGTCAATTGCAATTTTTGTTTGCATCGATGGATCGTAATTTACTTTCTCGCCGTATTGAATGTAGTTTAATCCGAGAGCAATTGAGTACTTTTCCGTTACTCTTGAAACTTCTAAACTTAACTGTGGAGTGATTACATCTGATTCTCCGGCATTTCTCTTGCCTTCGGTAGTCAGATCTGAATAGCCACTAATATCTTTTGTCATCAGATTTGCTCCCGCAAGTACATCGAATCTGTATTCTGCTCCACCGGAAATTTTTGGTTCTTTGATTTGAGTATTTCTTGTGGTGACATTTTGAAATGAAACTTTGTTAACTTTCAATCCATCAAAGACAGGAGCAGAAAGAGATGCAATAGCAGAATTATCTATCAATAAATTTCGTGATTCACCAGGGGTGGTTTCTATTAAAGTTGATTTATTTTCGACAACTACCTGTTGCGAAACTTGATTTGAATTTTCTGTCGTTGAAATCGCCAATGACGAACCAACGATTGACGCAGATTTCAAATTAGTTTTCGTAGATTTTTGTTTTACGGCTGAATCAGTATTTTTTTCGTTTTTGATTTTTTGCTTTTCAGTAGTCGGAAGTGGTGCCGTTTGAATATTAGAATTTGAACTATTAGTATTGTTGTTTACTGATTCATTTGATTGAATTTTAAGATCGTCCTGTGAAATTGTATTTGTCCCGGTCAAATTGTTTTTTACCTGAGAATCAATTTGTTTTCCTGCTTCGGAAACAACAGTATTATTCTCGTGTCGATCCGAAATAAAATAAATCGAAGCTCCAATAATTGTCAATGCTGTAATAAACCACAGTATCGCTCTGCGTTTACGTTTTGCTTTGTAATGATTGTCGAGGAGGTTTTCGGCTTCCGGCCAAAAATCTTCCGGTCTCAGATCTTTATTCATGATAATATCTTATTTGATATGCTGTCATTTTTTCTGACATCATCAATTAATGTTCGCAATGTTTTCTTTGCCCTGTGCAAATGTACTTTTGAAGTAGAAGAGGAGATGCCAAGTAATTTTCCGATCTCTTCGTGTTTGTATCCGTCGATCACATATAAATTAAAAACAGCTCTGTTCATTTCCGGTAATTTTTCGACTGCTTCAACGATCTGTTCTGTGTCAATTGTATTCTCAAATTCATCTTCAATCAACATCTGGTTTTCATATACTGAAACTTCCGTGGGTTCGATCAGGTTTTTGTATCTGCTGTTCTTTCTGAATTCGTCGATGATGTAATTGATGGCAATTTTTCTTGTCCATAATTCAAATGGCACGTCTTTCGACTTGGACAAGTAGGATGAAATATTTTTGATGATCTTATAGTAAACCATATTGAGTGCGGACATGCAATCGTCTTTGTTGATGTAATATCGACGACAAATTGCATAGATGTGCTGGAAGCATTCACGATACAATTCGTAATGTGCTTTCCGGTCATCTTTCCGGCATCTTTCCAATAGTTCCCTTTGTGGATTCATCTTAAAACCGAAAAAGGATGTTGTAGAAGTTACAACATCCTTTTTTCAATTAATAATGTACTAGTTTTTAATGAATCGAGCAAAAGATTTTTCTCCTCCGGAATTTCTTACTTCAAGGAAGTAGATTCCCGGTGACAGATCTGCTATATCGATCTCTGTTTTCTCTGCATTAATGCTTCCTGCTTTCACCAGCTGACTGGAAATAGAAAGGATAGAATAATTCGTCGCACCGGACTTAGGGGTTGATGTAACGAATATTCTATCCTTAGCAGGGTTAGGGTAAATACTAGAAATTAGGGAAGAGATATTTTCATCAATTGAAACAGTATTCAGTTGAGTTGGAGAAACAACGTTGATCGTAAATCCGACTGTCGAACTACGATAAGTAATCATTCCTGTTGAGTCAACGCTTAGGCTATCGCAATATGTACTTGTACAACCATTTGCATCAGCTACAGTCAGACAAATATTATACGAACCTGTTGTAGCATAATTATGGATGGGATAAGCTGCTGTTGAAGTTGAGCCATCACCGAAATCCCACATGAAACTAAGATTCGTTCCACTGGAAAGATTTACTACTGCCAATTGATAAGGTGACAACTGAGTGAAGACGAAATATGAAGTACAAAGAACAGGAGCAATGATCGTTGAATCAACTACAATTGTCTGACAAATTGTATCAGCACAAGAGGAAGCTGAATTTAAAATTGAAAGACAAACATTGTATGTTCCCGGAATGCCGTATGTATGTACAGGGAAACGAGAAGTGTTCAATGGACTTCCATCACCGAAATCCCAGGTATAAGTTGTTACAGCAGGACTAGTAGAAGAATAGTCGATGAAGTATGCATCTAAACCGAATGGGACAGTGGTGAAATTTGCTACACATGGAAATGGCCCGTTGGGTACTGCTACCTGTAAACAGTATGTACAAGCAATATTTTGTGTTACAATGTCAACTAAACTCATACAAACAAAATAAATACCACCGGTAGCATATGAATGTTGTTCCATTGCACCTCCTGTATATGATATCCCGTCACCAAAATCCCAAACCGGAACATACAGTGTAGAATCATAACTTGTCGTAAACAGATAAGTATTTGTTAAAAGTGACAAAGGTGAAAATGTAAATGAACAATTTGCAGCCTGACCAACTTGAACACCGATACATGCCTGACAAACCATAGCGCCGGTACTATCGTATTCTATTGCACATGCCGTATAAACACCGGCAGGAGAATTATATGTATGAGAGACGTTTGTTACATTACCTGCAGTTCCACCATCGCCAAAGGTCCATTGAATCTGGTTAGATGGGTCGATAGGATTGAAAGTGAAAATATGTGTAGCCGGATTTATAGAATCTTGAACTTCGGAAATTGTACAAGGAAGTCCGGGAGAAACAATTACTACTTGGCAATAACTACAATTTCCTAAAAAACTAGAAGCAGTCATGCACACATAGTATGTTCCGGGAAATGCATATGTATGTGTACTATAAATGCCTGTTCCGACATTTCCATCACCGAAATCCCATGCAATGGTTGATGCACTCGTAGCGTTTGCTGCAAAATTGATCGCCAGTCCGGAAGCAACTGAAGAAGTAAAACTGCATCCTGCAGAATTGTTGTAGACAACATTCATGCAACAAGCATCAACAATCGTTTGAAGTACGGTGTCGAATTCATTAACGCAAACCATGTAGGTTCCGAAATTTGCATAAGAGTGCGTTGCAATATTTCCTGTGGTATAGATTCCTGTGCTATCACCGAAGTCCCAATTGAAGACACTGGTTCCTGAAACAGGAGCAACAGCGAAATCAAAAACGGTTGTTGTTGAATCGTAAGCCATGTTAATAACACATCCTTGGCCTTTCATTTCAGCGAAAGAAAACAGGATTAGAAGTAGTAGGTAGATTTTTTTCATAGGGTTAGAGAATTGAGTTCTTAAAGGGTAACACGCATGTGTTTGCGAAATGGTTTACATGAATGTAAGTAAAAATGTAATATCTATGAAAATCAGTTGAAAAGGCAGAATGTTGCTAAATAAAAAAGTGTCAGTCTCTGTGCCAGAGTCAGACAGCAGTAAAAACTGATCTCTGACTCTGGTACTTTGACTGACACTCCTAATGTACAGTGGAGCAGACAAAGGTCGAACCTTTTGATGGGGGATATTGAGAAATTGACACAAATTTGAAGGAAATTATTACAGCAAGTACCAAATAGCGAAATATTGAATTGGCTCCCCTTTTTTGGAATTCTTGCTTTGGCCTTAACTGCATCCAGCAAGGATGCCAAATTGTTATCTCTAATTGCAAATGACCAAATTACAGAAGAGCTGACACTTTTGAACACGCAAAACTACCCGCTAGAGTTTTGCAACCAACCTTTTCCTCCAGGGATTCCAACCTATATCCATTCTGAGAATCACCAGCCACAAATCGGATTGGACATTTCTGAAACATATAAAAGTGTGGAAGGAGGAGAATACAGGAAGTTGATGGAGTTTTGCAAGAGGTCAATTAGCGATTAGAATTGAAAGTGAGATTAAATTTTTCATTTTAAGTTAAAAAAATCTTTTTGCTCTTATCAATTTGTGCAGCGATTCAAACCCGCTCGAGACCTCGAATCTCAATTTATTAGAAGCTATTAAGCCTCATTTCGCAAGAATGAGGCTCTTTTGTTTTCATTAGGAGAACTTAGGAGACGTTAGGACGCGAGATTGATTCGCTCACGTTTCGCTAAGAAGGTTTTGGGTGATTCGCTAAAGAGTGGCGTCTGCGGAAAAAATAGGCGCAATTATTACAATAATATTATAATTCACAACCTCTTATTAGATTGTAAATCTCGGAAAGTACTTGACAAGATGGTTCTAAATGGAAAATAAGTACGCTCATTCTGTTGATAAATTATTCTTTCTTGATAGCATAATTCAAAATTCTTGACAATGAAATTTTTCTAGTTGAAAATTAAACCAATTATTTTGGTACCTTACTTAAGATTTTTACTTCTAAAACTAAAAAACATGAAAATGAAAACAATTTTACTTCTATCTTTTTTATTAATTTCAAAAATTACGTTTGCTGGTGTATCATGTGGAACACATGATCGAGGAATGTATGTTGATTGTATGGTTGATATTATTAATGAGCAGAACAATGGCAATTCAGGACCATGGCTCAAATTAATAAATTACGCCCACCACAATTGCATGTCTTACGTCGCCTTGTTCGGTTTGGATCAAGGTGTGATGGGCAATGCTACACTAGAAAATGTATTATCTGACATGGTCGTTGTTTTTCACAATGCAGGAATTAAAGTCGGTGCGGTTGGTAGTGCATCAACCTTTTTTAATGACAACTTCAGAAGCATGCCACATTGGACTGATCCAATCGACTACAGTAAATATTCCGAGTATTTCAGTACGGATGAAACTAATGTGCTCAAAAGTATCACCAATGTTAATCCTGAGAGCAGTTTCAGTGTAAAAGCTACAGCTGAAATTGCAAAATTTCAACTTCATACATTTGTTGATTACAATTCAACCCATGCAGGAAAAATAGATGTCCTAAGTCTTGAATATGAATATTGGAATCTTCCGGATAATTCTACAAATCCTACGACGTGCGATCGAGCAGCAGAATATCAAAATCATAAAAATATTCTTACAGCTATGCAGATCATAAAAGATAACAGTACATATCCATTACTGGTTGAAGATTATCTTGCTGACTTCAGTAATACTCTCCTAACCGCATCAGGTCCGTGTCAAGTAACAGAAACTACTCAGGTCGAAGAACTCGACTGGTTGAGTGACAGAATTTTATTGACTACTTATAATGCATACACAGCTAATTTATTTACAAGAAACTGCAAGAGACTTCAATTATTAGGGTCGGACACTAAATCCAATACGGAAATATGGCCACTTTTTTCTGCAGAAACAAATGCAACAATTACCCCGTCTTATCCATGGGTTCAGAATTTCTGCAATGCCCAACCAGGAAATGCATGGGGCGGTTTTTTGGGAGGCTTCTTAATGGGCAGTCCTTCCAACGGATTGGGAAAAGTTGATGATGCGTATTTTAATGATTATGCAGCAGCGATTGGATCTTCAACAGCCTGTCCGGGTTGTGGATGTACATTTTCAAATGGCAACAATTTGGATCTTAAAAATATCATGTGGTTTACGTATACATTATTGGCTGATCCTTATGCAACATACCACTCTGGGAACTGGCTTTCACGGAAAGGTAGGACAGAAATACCGCTCGAATATATTTTCAATTCTATAGAAGTCCATCCTAATCCTTCAAGAGACTATATAAATTTGACATATTCAATTGATGACCTTCAGAGTAAAGCAACCTTTACAATTTATTCTGTCGATGGAAAAACTATTTTCGAGACTCCGCTAAATCCGGAAACTTCATCCTTAACAATCGAACGGAACACTATAAGCCCAGGAATTTATTTCTGCAAACTAATTGTTAATAATTCATTGATTGACATCAAGACCCTTATCATTGAATAATCTGAGACATATATTTCTGATTATCTTATGGATTACCTCATTAGGTACTCAGGCGCAGACAACTTTTGAAAAGCTGTATTCATATCCATTGAAACAAATCGGTGTGCAAGGAATACAGCTTTCTCAGGGTTATCTCATCAGCACAAAAATTGATGACTGCGGTCCATGCGATGGTTATATTCAGTTTATCCGAATTGATGATTCAGGTGATACCATAAGGACCTTTAACATTCCTAATTTGGGAAATGAACAGGGACCTGTATCAACTCTGTTTTTAAATGACCAACATTTGGTCATTGCTGCTAATAATACCAACGGCATCACAAATCAAGTCGCATTAATTAATTCAGATACACTTGGAAATATTTTCTGGTCTTATGTCTTAAGCGATCCATTGTATGATTACAGTGCGAATGCTATGATAAAGATTGATTCAAACTATCTTATCACAGGAATGAGATCAGTTCCGGGCTCACCACAATTGACAAGGACATTTCTCCTTAGTGTATCTAAGGCTGGGAATTTTAACTGGCTCAATTCATACGGCAATCCTTATGAAAATTTTGCAACCGGACTTCGTTTGCAAAATGAAGAGGTATATATTACAGGGTCAATGTTTGATACAGTCAGACAGAAAGTTCAGCCTTTTATTTTTAAAACAGACACTGCGGGAAATTTGTTTCAGTTCAATGAAATCATCTTGGCATCAGATGCAGCACCAACAGGAATTGCCGGAGATGCTATCTCAAATTATGTTTACGGCTATACTATCGACTCACTTCAAAACATAAATTCACTGCTAATCCGGCTGGACCTGAATTTAGATACCATGTGGACTTCGATGGTTGATCAGGGAAGAAATGAAACTGTCAGATGCGGAATACCAAATGAAATTGGCGGAATTACTCTGTCAACCTCTGTCAGTTCTTCTGGGAATACAGGTGGAGACATTTTACTCTGTAAATATGACTCCACTGGCAGCACGGTTTTTATGAAGACTATTAACGGATTTAATAACGAACCTTTTTCATCCTCATTAATCCAAACACAAGATCTTGGGTTTCTAATTGTAACTACTTCTTATAACAACTTAAATCACTCCAGTGCCTGTGCATTTAAAACAGATTCTTTAGGTGAGATAATTACAACAATTTCTTCTTCTAAGAAATCACCTTTAGAAATTTATCCAAATCCATCTAATGGCATAATTCATTTTGATAATGACTCAAAGATATTAAAGATTGAAATTATTAATCTTCATGGAAAAATACTTAAACAATTCAAAGAATCTGCGATTGATATAACTGGATATGAAAATGGAATTTATATTTTCAAAGTGTATTTGGAATTCAATATGGTTGTATATGGAAAACTGATTAAAGAGGATTAAATTTACCCACTCCGACCACGAAAGAGTATAAATGTAAGTCGAAGCCTGCGAATCACTCAAAAAAAAGAGGAGGCTCATAAACAAATTGCTTAGTGAACTTTTTTTTATTTTTTATTCCCCCACTCGGCGATTTCTATGCGAAAGTCAAGTCTTTTTGAAATATTTTCTCTTATTATATTGGTTGCATACTTTACATGCTTTGCAAATCTTGCATCAAAAATGTTCGATTCAGAAAAAGTTCTTGTCTACATAAGAGTAAAAGATTTCAACCTTGAAATAAAAAAAGTATTCTAACAAAAGAAAAGTTAGACCGAATCTAAAAACACCAATTCCGAATAGCCGCTATAAGAGTCATGCTCAATATAGCTGAAGGCGCAAGTCGTTTCAGCAATGCCGAAAAAAGGAATTTTTATGTCATTGCCAGAGGAAGTGTGATCGAATGTGTCGCCATCCTCGAACTTCTCTATTTCGAAAAAGTCATCAGTGTAGAGACGTACATCAACTTCTATTCTAAAGAAGAAGAAATTTCGAAGATGTTCTATTCAATGATAAAATTCTTGGGAGTTAAAAAAACCGTGTGAGTTTGGAAAATTCAGTTTGAGTGCGAGTGCGAAGATCGAAAGTTCTTTCAAGATTCGAAGTTTCACACTCACACTACACACCCACAACTGTATTTAGTACAGTGGAGCAGACAAAGGTCGAACCTTTTGATAGAGGATATTGCGAAATTGGCTCAAATTTGAAGATTATTATTACATCAAGCTTCATATTGCGAAATTTTGAATTGGTTCCGCTTTTCGGGAATTCTTGCTTTGATGGCAACTAAATCCAGCAAGATCCAAATTGTGTTCTCTATTTTTTATGGGGCCTAATTATATAGGAGCTAACAATTTCGCAAGAATGAAGCTTTTTGCTTTTCATTAGAACCCGTTAGGACGCGAGATTGATTCGCTCAGGATTCGCAAAAGAGGTTTTGGGTGTATCGCTAAACAGTAGTGTCTGCGGAAAAATGAGATCATTTGATATTTGATTTGGTATTTGAAATTTTATTTCGTACTTCGTATAAACTAAAATTCACTGTCATGAAAACTCTTATTTCAATTTTATTAGTCTGCATAGGTATTTGTACAAAAACATATTCGCAATGTTCCCCTGCTACTGTAGCAACTAACGGAAGTCCTGCTACAAGAGGTATGTATGTAGATTGCTTTGACTGCATAATTGCAGATATTGAGAATGGAAATCCTCTTGGTCTTGAAAACGAATTATTTAATTATTGCGACAGTCGGTGCATTAAATACATTGCACTTTTCAGACTTGATCAAGGAGGCTCTTGTCTTCCTGGTGGAGTAATTGGAGATCCTGTTCATGAGGCTACTCTTTCACAATTGATCCTTGATCTGAAAGCAAGAATACCTGGGATGACAGTAGGGGCAGTAGGGTCTTCAAAAAACTGGTTTTATGGCAATTTCACACCCAACCTTCCAGTTAGATATTTTGATGAAAAAGCAAAATGCGAAGCACCAATTGTTTTCTCTAACGATGCTTTGTCAAGGATTATGAATCCTGTGCCAGACGAAATGAATGAACTAACTTTTATTGCCTCAGAATTAACCAAATTCTTTGGTAGGACGGCTATGTATAATTCAACAGATTACAATGGAAGTCATGCTGGTAAAATTGATGTTTTTTCTGTTGAATATGAATACTGGGATCAATCCGCTTCGTCTAATTCTCAATATCTAAATTATCTTTCAATAATTCAAGCTCTAAAATCCATTTCTTGTAAATCTCAGTATCATGAGACTATTGAGACAGAACTAAAATTAAAAAACTTGCAGTCGACAGGTTGCCCGAGTTGTCCGTCAGCGTATGATCAAGCCCAAGCAATCGATAAATACCTTGACAGAATTTTATTGGTTGACTATCGACATGTCCTTACTGATTTATTTACTGGGACATCTGCAGGAAGCACTCACTGTGCCGGATTGTATTTATTAGGGGATAAACATACTGGCAAACAAAGTCACGTTTGGCCTCTATTTTCTGCTGAATATCCTACCTCTCTTGGAGGATCAAGTTGGCAAACTTGCGAACCTCACGGCATATCTACAGGATGTAATGCAAATGATGTATGCAACGACTATCTAGGTTATTATGTTGGCGATGTTCCGGGCACAGGGTATAATCCAATGTACAATGTTGAAAATGATTATTACGCGGTACCATTAGCAAGTGCTTCAAATACTTTTTGCACTGCATGCGGATGTACGGATTGGAAAGAAAATAATATTCCTGGGACTTCTAACCCGTTTCATAATTTGGTTGATGGTTTTATGTGGTTTACATATACGCTCATGAAGGATCATTCTGTTGCGCGGATTCGACAGCTAACAGATTCTGCAAGCCAAGAAAATATTTTAAATGAAATTCCTGAACTTATATTTAATTCAACGACAAATGAATTATCATGCCAAGGAAATCTATTAAATAATCAGATTTATATTGAACTATACAGTGTCCAAGGCAAATTGATTTCTGAGTATAAATTACAAAGGAATCAAAAAGTCTATCTTGGCGATTTAATCACTGGTGTTTATATTTTAAGATCACACTTCAGTGATAAGCCCGAAGAAAAAATAATCAAAATTGCAGTTGCTAGATAAAAAGAAGCATGAACAAATATATTCTTGCTTACATAATTTTTGCAAGTTGCTGGGTTAGTAAGGTTATTGCGTCTGATTTAATAGTGCCTTATTCGCACTTTGCATTACGTTATAACAGCTCTGTTAAGATTATTCAATTAGCAGACAGTAATTTTTTAATCCTTAGTCGACACAAAGATATTGGTAGTAATCCCGCAATGGCAGGACTTACTTGGTGTCACCAGAACGGTGATACCATCAAGACGAAATTATTAACTCTCAATTCAGGAAGTGCGTCGCCATTAGATATCATTTCACTCTTTGATGGTTCTCTTTTTATTTCCGGTACAACTGATGATCCGTTAGATAACACTCTTTTCACACTTCATCTCGATTCGACTGGTTCATTGATTAGCTTTAAGTTGCATCCTTCGATTGATGCAGTTTGGCTTTCTAATAGTATTCAATTGGATTCAGGAAATGTATTGCTCTCAGCAACGTTAGTGAATGTTCCTGAATCAGTGATATATTATAAAGTTAATCCTGATGGAGACTCTCTTTTATTACATAGTTATACATTTCCTGGACTTCTCGGAATTACTTGTAGTCGATTATTGAATGATAGCACATTACTTTTTGGTGGCGATATGATTAACTCCAATTTCGTGCTCTATACAAATCTCAATGGCGACTCTCTATCAATAAACACATTTCCTTTTACAACTTCCGGAAAGAATCATATAAGTTCAATTGCCATCACAGGTTCTCAATATTTGGTTATCGCAGGAACTTCTACTGATACTCTTGATAGTAATCACCAATCGGTTTGGGGTATGAAGACAGATTTATTAGGAATGATATTATGGCAAAATAGATTTCAATCTACGAATCCCTACTGGAATTCATCGGCAATTTCTGCAATCGGAGCAAATTATTTTGCAATCAATACTTTTTATAACACTGCAACTACAAACGGAGATCATCCGCCTGTTTTAATTATCGATTCGAACGGAGACTCTATTTCAACGAGTAATATATTAGGCAATTATTGCGAAATTTCTTCAGGTAATAATAATTCAATCATTGGAGATATGAATGGTAATACTTTTTTAACAACTACAATCGATTCCGGTTGCTCAAATATTTATCAAAATATTGCATTTGAGAAATTTGATTTTTCGACTCTTATAAATTCGATCGATGATTTAAATAATAAAAACACTTTAGAGGTTTTTCCTAACCCTGCTAACAATCATTTAAACATAATTGATGTTGATAACGAAGTTAGTAACATTAGTCTTTATGATATTTCCGGTAGATTTCTTTTTTGTAAAACCAAAGAAGATTTGATACAGTTAACTAATATTCATGATGGAATTTATATGTTGGTTTTGGTTGACAAAAATCTTATTCCGCTTAAAAAAATAAGATTAGTTGTTTTGCATTAAAACAATCAGGGATCAGAGAATTTCAGAACCAAAGATACCCCCGCTCGGCGATTTCTTTAGCGTCAATACTTCCGCACTTTACATACTCCAGCTGCGAAGGATTTTTTCAATCCTTTGCTTTTAGCACTGTGCGATTTTTAATCCACGGTGAATGGTGATTGTGTTTCAATAATTACACAGTTTATGTTAATACCATTTGACTGCTCACTTGCACTGTTTCTGTTTCATTGCTTCGTGTAAAATGAGAAACAGTTTGAGAAACAGAGTGACTGAACATGGCGCCACATCTTACTCGCACTGTTACTGTTTCTGCTTCTTTGAAAAAAGTCTGAGTATCAAAAACAGAACGAGTGAACAGTAAAATACTGTTCACTCGCACTGTTCATGTACAGTGGAGCAGACAAAGGTCGAACCTTTTGATGGGGGATTTGGCGAAATTGGCTCAAATTTGATGGATATTATAACAGCAAGTACCAAATTGCGAAATATTGAATTGGCTCCGCTTTTTGGGAATTCTTGCTTTGACCTTAACAGCATTCAGCAAGCATGCCAAATTGTTATCTTCAATTGCGAATGACCAAATTGCTGGGGAGCTGACAAATCTGACCACGCAAAACTGCCCGCCAGAGTTTTGAGACCAAACTCTACCAACAGGGATTCCAGTTTATATCCATTCTTAGAATCACCGGTCACAAATCGGAGTGGACATTTCTGAAATATATAAAAGTGTCGAAGGTGGAGCATACAGGAAGTTGATGGAGTTTTGCAAGAGGTCGAATAGCAATTAGAAATGAAAGTGAGATTAAATTTTTCATTTAAGTTAAAGAGAACCTTTTTGCTCTTATCAATTTGTACAGCGATTCAAACCCGCTCAGGAACTCCAATTTCAATTCATTAGAAGCCATTAAGCCTCATTTCGCAAGAATGAGGCTTAATGCTTTCATTTGGAGACGTTAGGACGCGGGATTGATTCGCTCAGGATTCGCTAAGAGGGATTTGGGTGTTTCGCTAAGACTTGGTGTCTGCGGAAAAACAATATCAACTTTTAAGAGCCAGGAAGGTTTTCTCAATGTTTCAGTCCTGATCGCATTTTTTTTGGATTATTGTTAAAGTTGCAAATCAATATTTTAATTCGAAATAATTATCTACATTTCGAAATCAATTTTCACTCTTTCAATTAACCTAACTATTTATGAGAAACGTGCTTTTTGCTTTTGCACTTTTTATTTCTTCTTTATCCTCTACATTTTCTCAAATTACATTTGAAAGAAATTATGACACACTAGGTTTTTACTATGCGAATTGCGTGAGACAAACACTCGATGGGGGCTATGTCTTTTGTGGAAGTAGTTATAATTCTTCCAGCGCGCAAGATGCCGAAATCGTGAAGACCGATGAATACGGCAATGTAATGTGGGCTAAAAAATATGGCGGACCAAACACAGATGGTGCAATTGCTATTGAAGTTACTGCCGATTCTAATTATTTTGTTTTTGGATTAAAGGATTTTGTCAATGTTTCTCAATCCGATATTTGGATCCTAAAATTAGACGCAAACGGTGATACTATTTTCACTAAAATCATAGAATTAGGTTCAGGGACAAATTTTATAAGAGGAAGCACAAAAACTTTTGATGGAGGATTTGCCTTAACCGGCTATACTGATACCAGAGGGCAAGGCTTCAATGATGTAAGCTTGATCAAACTTACTTCTTCAGGTGATACATCTTGGATAAAAACATATGGTGGATTGGATAATGATAATGGATATTCTGTGTCTCAGAATTCGGATTCAGGATTTATTATTTCAGGACGGACAGGAAGTTTTAATGTACAAATGGAAGACATGTATATTATTCGAACCAATGTTACTGGCGATACATTATGGACAAGAACATTTGGATTTTCAAACGTTGATTTCGCAGCTTCTGCAAAACAAACACCCGATGGTGGTTTTGTTTTAGCAGGTACTAGTTGGGACACTACGGTTGGAAATTATGATATTTATTTATTAAAATTTGACCCGTTAGGCACATTGATCTGGGATAAACGATTACCAAGGGGTATTGAAAATTTTGCAAGTGGACTTGAAATATTATCAGATGGGAAAATAATTATTTCGGGAACTATTTTAGGTGCAGGTAACATGTATGATTCATACTTAATAGTAACTGATTCTTTTGGCGATACATTATGGACAAGAACATTTGGACTCCCAAATCACAGTGAACAAACCTACTCACTTTCTTTAACTTCAGACGGCGGGTTTATTTTAGCAGGATCTTCTGATGATATAGTCGGAGTGGCTTATCTATTAAAGACAGATAGTATAGGCAACTTAATCAATTTAGTAAAAAACATTTCTGCAAATCCAACATTTATTGTTTACCCTAATCCGACATCAGAAATAATTCAGATAAAAAATATTTCTGAACTGGATTATCACCATTTAAATTATAAGATATTTAATCTTTTTGGAAAGGAGGTTCGCTTCGGTAATCTTCAATCCATAACAAATGAAATTGATTTAACTGGATTAATCCCTGAAATTTATTTATTAAAAATATTTTCCGAAAAATCAACATTGCAAACTATAAAAATTATTTTAACACAATAATTAAAATTCCTTCACGACGGGTTATATCTTAAAAAATTAATTCTTCCTTTTTAAAATTTAACCAGCATCAGTTTGAAATACTATTTACTGGTCTTCTTATTAATAACTCTGCCAATATTTTACTAAAGTATTTTGCCCAGTTCAGTACACATTCATCCATAAAAAAAAGCTCATCCCCCCATC
>Ga0138256_10004747_pt1 | contig 14439 bp, 6 predicted proteins | sample KNB2016incub_MG_FD_105486 | JGI IMG/M metagenome (GOLD analysis project Ga0138256, IMG submission 105486) | Active sludge microbial communities from wastewater in Klosterneuburg, Austria - KNB2014incub_MG | ecosystem: Engineered > WWTP > Activated sludge > Unclassified | place: Austria...
GACCTGCATGACGATCTGGATCGACTCGTCGCCGAAGCGTACGGATGGTCCTGGCCAGAGCCACCCTCTCTGGTGCTTGAGCGCCTCGTCACCCTCCACGACGCGCGCGTCGAGGAGGAGCGAGCCGGTCACGTCCGCTGGTTGCGGCCAAACTACCAAAAGCCGCGTTTCGGCTCCGACTCGGGGTCGGGAGCCCCGACCGCATTCGAACTTCCGGAGAGCGAGGACCCGGAACGGTCAGACGTCGTGACTCCTGCGCCGTGGCCGAAAGACGCCGTCGGCCAGATCACCGTGCTCCGGCAGATCGCCAGTGAGGCCCCGATCACCGTGGAGGCCGCCCTCAAGCGGTTCACGGGCGCCAAGCGTGAGCTGGTGGAGCGACATCTCGAGACGCTGGCGATCCTCGGCGAGGTCCAGCGCCTGGAGGATGGACGGTACGCGGCGTTCGCGATGGTCTCATAAGGCGCGACCATGCCACGGACCTATCGTGAGGCTTTAGGCGTCTCTGTCGCGGTCGTGCGACGGTCAGGCGCACTTCGATTCAAGGCTGCATGTGGACCCGCGTCTGCTGGCAAAGACCCGCGTTCCAGAATTCGCCATGCAGCCGAGAAGTTCGATAAACACTTTCGAGAGGCACACCGACTCCTCAAGGCCTCGAAGAAGAAGGGTGATGTTTTCTGGAATCATTCTGTACAACGGCTGACGTTTCCAGAGGTACAGCACACTGGTCTCGGATACGGCGCCATGACTCGTTCTGGCTCCGCCGTAGGCCCAGTCCTCGCTAGTCTGAATTTCTCACCAAGGCACGCGGTGCGCACGGGCGCGACGCGTGCCTTGGTGAGAAATTCAGGCTAGAGGCTTGCGTGCGGCTTCCCCTGACGAGGTAGCGACCATCGACGCTATGGTATCACGGCACCGTGATCAGGTCCTGCAGCTTGGGATAGCCGTAGATGGCTCCACCGGTCACGACCCGGAGGTTCGGCATCGGTTGATATTCGCCAGCCCCGTGGCTGTGCCCGCATAGGACGAGGAAATCGACCGCGGGGTGTTGGCCCGCGAAGGTGAGGAGCACCTCTCCCGTTGCCCGGCAGGCAAAGAAGGGCGCATAGTCGGGGCCGGAGGCCTGCCCTTCGTGCCACGCCGCCTCGCGAAATGGGGGAACGTGCGTTGCGACGACGACGCGCCCGTGCCGCTCAACGGCCTGCGCAAGCTGGAGACGCAGGAGTGACGCTTCTGCGTCACCCAGACGATTGAGCGACGCGAAAGCCGCTGCCCGGTAGAGCTGCGTCAACTCCACGATGCGGCGAAAATCGTTGAGGCGAACGCCGCTCCCCCAGTAGTCGCCGTACCGGCCGTCCGCCCAGCCATCCACACCCACGAGCGCCGTCGTCGAGCTCAGGGACACCACGCTGGCGGTCGGCAACCACCGCAAACTATGACGCCTCTCCGTGAGGGTGACTATCGCGCCGCGTACGGCGCCGAGGCCCCCTCCGTAGAAGTCATGATTGCCCAGCACAAAGTAGATCGGACAAGGCACCCGCGCCTCCAGCAGCTCGAGGGCCGTCGCGAGACTCGGCGCGGTGGCGGTGTCGCCCGCGAGGAGCAGCGCATCCGGCGCGGCTCCTCGCACGCAGTCCGCGAAGGCGTCGATCTGTTTCTGGCTGCAGAACTCGAAGTGAACGTCGGTCGCCCAGGCGAGACGCGGCATGTCGGCCGTGGGGGCATGAGAAGCGGGGACGAGAGCGGGGCGGAAGAAGGTATCCTGCCGGTGTCTGTTCGCCTACTCCCACCTGCTGGGCTCGCAATAACGGGTTCGACCAGTCTCGGCCGCTGGGCCAAACTGGGGGGGCGGGAAGCTAACCCTCGCCCCCTTCCTTCACCGTCGCGGACTCTCGGCGATAGCGGCCCCTATCCATGATCCACAAGAAGCGAACCGCCGACGCATCTCCGGCGAATGATTGGTGCGCGCACGCCCTCGCCACGACATCATCGAGGGCCGCAGTCCGGCGCACGCGATTCGAAGCGACTGAAGAGGACTTCGAAAGTCTCATGTTCTCCGCGAGAGTCTCAACTTCACGCCGAAAAGCGTCTCAACTTCACGCCGACCGCGCGTCCCAGCGCCAATGCCTCCTAGCTGAATACAGCGATGTACCTCCCGGCCTAAAATCGCCACTCGCCTCGAGACACGCCGGCGCGCCTCGACTCGGAAGCATACCATCCCGTCTCGGAAGTCATGCTCCTGCATAGGCTTCCGCTCGGTACTCTGCGTGAAACCGCGGTGAGGCGCGATTCCAATGGCGTCCCATAATCACACCGGCGCGAGTCTCGTTATCTCGACGCGCTCACACGGCGTGAAGAAGCATGACGCTAGCTGATCATGGCCATTTGAGAGCGAAGAATCAGTCCCGCCCGGCGCCCTGAAACGCGACGCGCGCGGACTCGATCACAGAGTCTGCGCGCGTCAGATGCATAAAAGTCGTTGCATCTACAGTGTTTCCAGCGTTGTCGCAACTTCAACATCGACAGTCTCACATTCAATCACCTAGCGCGTCCCAACTTCATCCCTGCCTTAGGGGGGCCGCTTTGGTTTGAAGCTCGAGGCTACTCTCGGCGAAGCACCGGCCCCTACTGCACCGCATTAATCATATCAAAGATCGGCAAGTACATCGCCACCACCATGCCGCCAACCACGACGCCCAGGAACACAATCATGATCGGCTCCAGCAGCGACAGCAACCCGCCAACCGCCGCATCCACTTCCTCGTCGTAGAAATCCGCGATCTTCGTCAGCATCTCATCCAACCCACCCGTCTGCTCACCCACCGCGATCATCGAAATCACCATCGCCGGAAACACCGCCGACTTCTGCAGCGGCGCCGCAATCGTATCACCACCAGCGATGCTCGCCCGCGACTGCATGATCGCGTCCTGGATCACGCGGTTGCCCGCGGTCTTTGCCGTAATCTCCAGGCCGTCGAGGATGCTGACGCCGGACGAGATCAGCGTGCCGAGCGTACGGGTGAAGCGCGACACGGCCGACTTGCGCAGCACGTCGCCGAGCACGGGGAAGTGCAGCAGGATGCGATCGATGACCAGCTTTCCTGACTGGGTGGCGTAGTAGCGCTTGACCAGGAAGCCGGCGGCCGCGATCCCGGCACCGAGCAGCCACCAATACGTCTTGAGGAAGCGCGACATCGCGATGACGATACGCGTCGGAACCGGGAGCGGCATGCCGACGGAGGCGAACATCTCCTCGAACACCGGGATCACGAAGATGAGCAGGACGAGGATGGCGAAGCCGGCCACGCTCATGATCACGCCGGGGTAGATCATCGCCCCCTTCACCTTCCGCACCAGCGCGTCGTTCTTCTCCATGAACGTCGCCAGGCGCATCAGGATGGTGTCGAGGATACCGCCCGCCTCGCCGGCAGCGACCATGTTCACGTACAGGTCGCTGAACGCAGTCGGATGCTTGGCCAGCGCGTCGGCCACCGTGTGCCCGGACTCGACGTCGAACACGACGGCGCGGGTCACGTCCGACAGGACCTTGTTCTCGGTTTGCTTGGCGAGGATGTCGAGCGCCTGCACGAGCGGAAGCCCGGCGTTGATCATCGTCGAGAACTGGCGCGTGAAGATGACGATGTCGCGCATCTTGATCGAGCCGCGCGGCTTCTTCGGCTTCGCCTCCTCATCGACCTTGACGACCGAGAGGCGCTGGCGACGCAGCTGTGCAACAACGTCCTCGCGCGACGGTGCGTCGATCGTCGCGGTCTTGAGGTCACCGTTGGCGGTGCGCGCGGTGTAGGTGAAAGCTGGCATGGAGGAGCAGACGGGGGACGGGGGACGGGAGACGGGAGTTAGCGCTTCCCGGCGAGAGTCTGGCGGCCGTTCTTGGGATCCGTGGACACGTCGTCGAGCGGGGTGCGACCAATCATTCGTAAAAACTCGTTGGGGTCGCCGGAGGTGCGCAGGCACTCCTCCTCTACCACTTCGCGGGCGATATAGAGCTGGTACAGGGCGTCGTTCAGCGTCTGCATGCCGAACTTCTTCCCCGACTGCATGAGCGAGTAGATCTGGTGCACCTTGTCATCACGAATCAGCGCCCGGATGGCGGGGGTGATCACGAGAATCTCGGCGGCCATGACGCGCCCGCGTCCGCGTGCACGCGGGAGCAGGGTCTGGGTGACGATCCCCTCCAGCACGAAGGCGAGCTGCGCGCGCACCTGCGACTGCTGGTGGGCCGGGAAGACGTCGATGATGCGGTTGATCGCCTCGGCCGCCGAATTGGTGTGCAGCGTGGCAAAGACGAGGTGCCCGGTCTCGGCGATGGTCAGCGCCGCCTGGATCGTCTCCAGGTCGCGCATCTCACCCACCAGGATGACATCGGGGTCCTCGCGCAGCGCGTACTTGAGCGCGTTGGCAAAGGTCTTGGTGTCGGTCCCGACCTCGCGCTGGTTGACGATGCAGCCCTGGTGCCGATGGATGAACTCGATCGGGTCCTCGACCGTGATGATGTGCCCTTTGCGCTCACGATTGATCTTGTCGATCATCGCGGCGAGGGTGGTCGACTTCCCCGAGCCGGTGGGGCCGGTCACCAGGACCAGTCCGCGCGGCCGGTCCGCCATCCGGGCGATGACCGCCGGGAGGCCGAGATCGGAAAACGTCTTGATGGTGAACGGGATCTGCCGGATGACCATCGACACGCAGCCGCGCTGCTTGAAGCAGTTGCCGCGAAAGCGGGCCAGGTTCTGGATGCCGAAGGAGAAGTCCAGCTCATCGTCCATCTCGAAGCGCTTCTTCTGGCTCTCGGTCAGGACCGAGTAAGCGAGCTGCAGCGTGTCCTTTGGGGAAAGGACGTACTCGAAGTTGGAGTTGATGATGTCGCCATCGACCCGCAGCTTGGCACGCTCGCCGGCCGTCACGTGCAGGTCCGACGCTTCCCGCTCGATCATCTCCTCGAGCAAGGCGCGAAGGTTGACGCTTGGTGGGGCTGCAGGACGAGTCATAGGGACGGACGGGGGACGGGGGACGGGGGACGGGAGTGCGCGACGCGTTGCGTCGCGCGGGGTCTCGTCTCCTCAATGGACTGGTGTTCGCGCTGCTTGGTCACGGTGTGAGGATGCGCACGTCGGGTGCGCGACGTGCGCCCCCCCCACCCTCCCTCAAGTGTCTCCATGTAGTTCCTCCCGTCTCCCATCTCCCGTCTCCCGTCCCTCGCGAAACCGCCGCTACGCGGCGGTTTCGCGAATCACCTGCTCCAGCGTGGTGATCCCCTTCATCACCTTCAGCCAGCCGTCCATGCGCAGGGTGAGCACCCCCTCCTCGATGGCCGCGTCGCGGATGTCCTGGGCGCCGACGTTCATGAGGATCAGCTTTCGCAGGTTGGGGGTCATGAACATGACCTCGTACAAGCCCTGTCGTCCCTTGAGCCCGGTCCCGTTGCACTCGTCGCACCCCTTTCCCTTGAAGAACGGGAGGTCGCCGATGCACGAATCCAGGTTGATGTCCTTGAGCTGCGCGACCGCGTCGGGGATGGCGCGGGCCTTGGCGTTCTGCAGCGCCTCCTCGGTGAAGCGCAGCTCGCGGAAGGTCGTCGTGGCCGACACCTTGGCCCCCGCCAGCTCCACGGTGTCGGGGACGTACTTGACGCGGCAGCGCGAGCAGATGCGGCGCACGAGGCGCTGCGCCAGCACGAGGTTGAGCGCGCTGGCGACATTGAACGGCTCCAGCCCCATGTCGAGCAGTCGGGTGACCGTCTCGGGGGCGGAGTTGGTGTGCAGCGTTGAGAGCACGAGGTGCCCGGTCAGTGCCGCCTTGATGGCGATACCGCCGGTCTCCAGGTCGCGGATCTCGCCGACCATGATGATGTTCGGGTCCTGGCGCAGGAACGCCTTGAGCGCCGCAGCGAACGTCATCCCGATGTCGGTGCGCACCTGCACCTGGTTGATCCCGAACAGGTTGTACTCGACGGGATCCTCGGCGGTCATGATGTTGACGTCGATGTTGTTCACCTTGGACAAGGCGGAATACAACGTCGTCGTCTTTCCCGACCCGGTCGGACCGGTCACCAGCACCATGCCGTACGGATTGGAGACCGCTTCCATCAGCTCGCGCTCGGCGCGCGGCTCGATGCCGAACTTCTCAAGCTCGAGCGTCAGGTTCCCCTTGTCGAGAATTCGCAGCACGACCTTCTCGCCGAACAGCGTGGGGAGGGTCGACACGCGGTAGTCGATGACCTTGTTCCCCATCTTGAGCTTGATGCGCCCGTCCTGCGGAACGCGTCGCTCGGCGATGTTGAGCTGCGCCATGATCTTGAAGCGGGAGATCAGCGCCGCCTTGAGCTTGAGCGGTGGCTTCATTACCTCCTGCAGCGCCCCGTCGACGCGATAGCGAACGCGCAGCTCGTGTTCGAAGCACTCGAAGTGGATATCCGAGGCGCCACGCTTGACCGCGTCGGTGAGGACGGCGTTGATCAGCTTGACGACCGGCGCATCGTCTACCGCAGCGGCCAAGGCCGCCGCCGAGACGTCTTCTTCGCGCTCTTCCACCACCTCGACGTCGCCCGACTCGACGAACTCATCGAGCAGTGACGACATGGCGGCGTCGCCGGCGTCGTACTGCTTCTCGATGACCCCGCGCAGCGTGACCTCACCCGCCAGAACGGGATAGATGTCGTAGCGCGTGATGAACTTGAGATCCTCGAGGATCCCGAGGTTCGTGTGGTCGGCGATCGCCACCGTCAGCGTGCGCCCATCGCGCTTGAGCGGGAGGACGAGGTGCTTGGTGGCGATGTCGGCGGGGACCAGCTTGATGATCCGGGGATCGACCTCGAATTTCGACAGGTCGACGGCCGGCATCCGCGCCACGCGGGCGATGATCTTCGTCAGCTCGAGTTCGTCGATCGCCCCGAGCTTGATGAGGTTGTACGTGACGCTGAGGTTGTTGGACTTCCCCTCGCGCATCGCACGATCGACCTGTTCCTTCGTGACGAAGCCGTCACGGAGGAGCATGTCGGACAGCCGTTCAGTTGACGGGGCTGGAGGCGCGGCCATTCTCGGGGGACACGGCGATGAACTCAGCGCCTCGGCGCGGCCAAGGCTGGGCATGTCAGGGACGCCTCGCATCATTGAAGGTCACGCGCCCCCGGAGCAGGTTCGCCATGGCCGGGCCGATGCCCCGCACGCGCTGGAGTCCCGTCAGCGACCCGAACGGGCCGTGCGCTTGGCGGTCCTCCACGATCCGCTGAGCCAGCGCCGGACCGATGCGCGGCAGGCGTTCAAGTTCCTCCACCGAGGCGGTCTCGAGGTCGAGGGGGGTAGAGCGGGATGGGACAGCTCCTTGGGGCGCGCGCGCGGGGGCCGGCTCGCCGCGGCCCCCCGTCGCTCCCCCCCTGGGCGCTCGAATCGACGGAGTCTGTGCCGTCCGGACTGAATCCCGACTTCGTTCTTCCAGTATTTCGGCGGGGAGCGCGCCGAACGGTGTGCGTTCCGATCGCACCTCGCCCGCCCCCGTCTCAGGACCGTCGCCCGCGCGTGCGCCGGACCGGCGCTTCGACGTCGAGGCCACGGAGGTGGCGCCCTTCACCCGTGCGGTCGTGACCCGAGACGATCGTTTCGTCGAGCGCTTCCCGGCGGCCTGCACCCGCGTGAGCTGGGAGTCGAGCGCGGCGAGGGATGGCGAGTCGAGCGCCGAGCTGCTCCCGCGTTCGCGCACGAAGCGCGCGCCGAGCCCCACGGCCATGACGAGCAGGAGAACGAGCGGGGCGCGATTTGGTGGGGAGGCCATGGACCGAAGGTGCATCCCCTGCCCCGCACTCTCGTTATCGTTTCGCTGCGGGTGGTACCAAAAGCGCCGCGGCCGCCGCGCTCACCGCTGGAGCAGCGCCCAGGCCACGTCGCCGACGACCTTGAGCGACGCCGCCGAGACCTTGTCGATCGTATCCTCGGGGGTGTGGTGCCAGGCGTAGTCGAGGTCGATCACGTCGATGACCCGCAGCCCGGCCTTGAGCAGGGGGATGTGATCATCGGTAATGGCGAGTCCCTGCACCGGGACGAATGTCTTGCCATATCCCAGTCCGCGCGCCGTCTCCCACACCAGCGCGACCACCTCGGGGGCGTCGCGCAGCGAGTTGGCTTCCTGCTCGAACTGGAGGTCGCGGTCGCCGACCATGTCCCACAGCACCCCGAACAGCGGCGTGTAGCCGGCGACGAGCGGGTGCTGGGCGAAGTAGCGGGAGCCGATCAGCACGTCCACCTCGGGGGGGCCGAACTCGCCGTAGTCCTCCCCATCCACGAACAGGAAGTCGACGCCGATGTTAGGCGGGGTGCCCTTGAGCAGGTCGCCGAGGGCGATGAGCATCGCCGTCCCGCTGGCCCCGTCGTTGGCTCCGGGCACCGCGATGGTGCGCTGTGCGCGGTCGCTGGCGCTCTCCGAGCGCGGGCGCGTGTCCCAGTGCGTGACGTACAGCACGCGCTCGGCGAGGTCGGGGCGGAATCGTGCGAAGACGTTGCGCATCGCTAGTGCGCGACCGTCGGCGGTCCGATGTTCCCACACCTGCTCCACGACGGTATCGGCGCGCTCGCGCATCGCGCGCACGATCCAGTCCCCGGCCGCCGCGTGCGCCGGGGTTCCCGGGACCCGCGGGCCGAAGGCGAGCTGCTCGCGCACGTAGGCGAGCGCCTGCTCGCCGTCGAAGGGGCCGGGGGCACGCTGCGCCGCAGTCTCGCCCCCCTCGTGCGCGCACCCACAGACGGTCAGGAGCGCGGCACACAGCGTCGTGGCGATCCTCACTGGTTCTCTCCGGAAAAAAATTGCAGCTGGAAAACCGCGGTCAACACGGTCTGGACAAAGCGTCGGCCGAAGTTGCGGTCGAAGGTGACGACCCGAGACGCCTGCAAGCTGAAGGTCATGTTCTCGGCGATGTCGGTGTCGGCGTTGAAATTGACGGCTCGGCGCCCATTGTCGGTCAGGCGGCTGCGCGCCCCCTCGGCCAGCGCGTTGGCCACGAAGCTCTCCGTGAGGCTCTCCTGCCATGATAGCCTCGCGCGCAGCGGGTTCTTCACCTTCCACGCCTCGGGGAGCGCAAAGCTCTTGCCGATGTCGGCCGCCAGGTCGCTCGAACGCCGCCGAGCGGCGCTCCCGGGGAGTGAGTCGACGCGACGGGTGAGGGCGTACGCTGCCGACATCGTCACCGCTCCCCGGGCCGTGACTGCGTTGGCGGTGAACGGATAGGACTCCTGCCGAGATTCGCGCACCTCGGTGAGGAGCCCGAAACCGTCGCCGGGGATCGTCCACGCCTGTCGCGTGCGCAGTGCGCGTGCAGTCACCCCGAGCTGACTCAGCATCCCGCTCAGCACCCCGGGTCGCCCGCTCCACCGCATGGCTACGTCGGGATAGGTGACGGCTTCCCCATTCACCACGGTGAGCTGGGCCGCGTCGCGCCGGCTCCAGTGCCGCGCCGCGCTGCGCTGCAGCCGACTCGTGAGGTTCAGCCCGCCGGGCAGCGTCAAGGCATTGGCCACCACGAGGTCGCTACTGGCCCCGGCGCTGGTGGCCGACGCATCGCCTAACGACCGGAAGGCATCGATGCCGCCGAGGCCGAACTGGTAGCCCAGTCCCGCCGCCTCGGGGATCCCGTCGAACGACGAGAGCTGGTTCCTGGTGAAGGTGATGTCGATCGGGCGCACGACACGCGCGACGCTGCGCCAGCGCGAGTCGTCGCTGGTGAGGCTGGTGATGGCCAGCGCCGGGTCGACGGTCGTCGCGGCGGTGACCAGCTGCGTGTTTCCCAGTCGGCGGCTGAGTCGGGGGAGGGGCGGTTCAGCGCTCGACTGCTCCACGGTGATCGAGCGATTGTTGGGGTCGCGGATCATGTTGTAGGTGGAGCCGAGGGCCAGGCGTGGGCGCAGCCACCACTGGGAGACCGGCGCGTACGTGATCGTCCCCGCCATGGAGCGCTCGCGCTCCAGTCCGATGTCGAGCCCCGCCAGCTGCGATCGTTCGTTCCCGGCGGCGATGGCGTTGAGGGTGGAGTCGCCGTAGTCGCGCAGGTCGCGCACGCTACTGGCGTCCCAGCGGGCGGTGACGTTGGGGAGCGGCTCGAACTCCATGGTGCTGACGGTGCGAAAGACGTGCTGCAACCCGCCCACCGACCGCACGGAGTCGGTGCCGCTGAACGCCGGCTTGAGGTACGACGCCCGCGAGTCCTCGCTCCGCACCACGGCGCCGGTGACGCGCACGAGCGACGGCGCGAGCCGCAGCGCGGTCGTCCCGCCCCCGGGCGAGGGGATGCCGAGGCTCCAGCGCGGCCCGCTGCCGCCGGCGTCGCGCTGCGGGAGTCCCCCCAGGAAGCCGGCGGTGGAGAAGTCGAAGCCGACGTTGACGTCGCGCACGCGCCCGTTCTGGAACTCGGTGCGGTTGCCTAACGCATTGATGGTGCCGTCCACGATGAGGTTGTTCAGCAGCGGAGCAAGCCAGCTGCCGGTGAGCGGCGTGGCCCGCCGGGCGCTCAAGGCGTACGTCGTCTGCTGCGACCGTGGCGCGCGCAGCCCCGGGACCGAGGCGCCGGGGATGTCGGAGCGCGTGAGGAACTCGGGATCGGCGCCGCTCGCCCGGTGCGTGACATGGAGCGGGAGGGCGTACCCCCACGACGCCGGCAGGAAGCGGTCCAGGCGCCACGTCGCGCTCAGCTCGAGGTCGTCGTTGGTCAGGAACGACGCGGCCTCGCCCAGCTGCCTGAAGTTGGGGTCGCGACGCCGCACCCCGACACGCACGCTGCCGTAGTCACCGGCACTGAACGTGGCCGAGACCTCGCCTGCATAGCCGGTGGTGTTGACCACGTCGGCCAGGCGCAAGTCGTCGATCCACAGCTCGAGGGTATCGCCGGCCATCGGTGGGTCGATCCCGCCCAGCGAGTCGACGCGCACCATCCCCACGGCCAGCTCCTGCACGGCGGCAAGGTTGGGCGGGGTGACGGCCGGGTCGATCGTGTACACCACGTAGCCGTCCTCGCACGCCGCGTACCGATCGATGCGCCCCCCCACCGGGAGCCCGCTGCGGGCGATGAGCGCCGAGTCGAGCGCGGTGCACCCCAGCAGGTCCTGCCGGTTCTGCAGGAAGGCATTCTGCAGCTTGGCACGCAGGGCGTAGAAGCGCTCGAAGCGCACGCGCACTTCCGGCTCCCACGCGTCGGGCGTGGTGCCGCTGCGCGCCGAGGTGCGGTACAGGTAGAAGTTGTCGACGTCGCGCCCGATCTTCACGAAGGCCTGCAGGTCGCCGTTGGCCTCCCAGCCGCGTCCGCGCCCGCGGGCCCACATGCGCAGCTCGCGGTACCCCATGAGGTTGCGCTGCCCCTCGGGGAACCTGAAGTAGGCCTCGGCACGCCCGCCGACCGGGAGCGCGGTCGCTTGCAGCCGCAACGAGCGTTCGTTGACCTGCTGCTGCGTCACGTACACGGACGAGGCATCGTCCGGCACCTCGGCCACGCCGGGGGGCGACTGGTAGAAGATGCCGCGCGTGGAGTCGTTGTCCTGCGTCCCGATCACGCTGGCGATCACCGCACCGCCACCGAGCGAGCGCTGCGTACCGGCGATGCCGTCCAGCACGTGGCCGGCACGCTTGAGCCACGCCGCCCCCACCACGCGCAGTCGCGCGACCGGAGTGAGCGAGAACTGCTCGTCGCCGAGCGTGACGCCGGAGATCACCGTCAGGCGCAACGCTCGCACCCGGCGGATGAGCGGGCCGCCGTTGGTCGAGTCGTCGGGGGCGTTGAACGGGAGGCGCACCTGCACCCAGCACATCCGCGCGGCCGCGGGCGTGGAGCCGTTGACGTCGTCCACCCGGACGTTGCACTTGCCCACGCGGGCGTACGCGCGCGGATCGCTCAGGTCCACGATGAAGCGGCGCACCCGCTCGAGCTCGCGCTCGTCGTCGGTGAAGTTGAGCGCGATGTCCTGGTCGATGTCCTCCTCGTCAAGTCGGCCGTTGCGCACCGTGCAGTTGTCCTGCGCGTCGCCCAGGGCTCGGCTGAAGCCGCGCCCGAGCGAACAGGTCGTCACGTCGAAGGCGGTGAAGGAGGATGCTCCATTCACGACCGTGAGAGAATCCACCACGTCGCCCGGGAGCCCGCGATCGTTGACGTCGGCGTTGAAGGCGCGCGAGAACGGATCGCGCTCCGTCCCCAGCGTGTTGAAGCCCTGCAGCTTCTTGCCGCGCCATGTTGAGTCGTCGCTGGCCACCGAGAGCGACTCGGGGGCAAAGGCGACCGAGTTCTCCGACACCTCGCCGAAGTCGAAGACGATGGTCGGGTTGCGCTGGCGACGGATCCCCGCGGTGTCGACCAGCGTCCAGAACTCCAGCTGCTCGCCGCGCGACAGGTCGATCCCCGCCCCGCCGCCCGAGGCCACCCCGCCCTGCCCCAGCACCGTGCGGATCGACCGCCAGCGCCGCCCCGGGAGCCGCGCCCCCGTGAGCCAGCTGTATCGTTCCTCGGCGGCATCGTACAGCCCCCCTACGCCTAACGGGTACAGCGACATCCACAGCATCGGCTCGGGCGGGGCAAAGCCCACCCCGGCCAGCGTCGCCTGCGGATCGATGTCGGCGAAGGTGAACTGCACGAGCTTCCCGTCGCGTCCAAGCCCGCTGTTCTGGTAGGCCATGGTCGTGGCGCGCGCGGTGTCGAGCGTCGCCGCACCCACCCGCGCCGCGAGCGCGCGACCCAGCGCGGGCTGCGAGGAGAACTGCCACTGCGCCTGCAAGAGGTTAATCGTCGTCCCACCATCGCCCTCGAACGACTCGATGTAGGCCTGCTGCGTGGCGCGTTGCCGCGGACGGCTCACGGCGAACTCGCCCTGGACGTCCAGGCGTGCTGGTGCGCGCGCGCGCGCACTATCGACCCGGGCCCTGGACGGGAGGCGATCCAGCAGGCGCGTGAACGCCGGGATGGCCCAGCCATACTCGGCCGACAGCCCGGCCACCACCGACGCCTGCGGCTCGAAGCCTAACGGCGGCCGGTTGAACGTGCTGCGCTGCGTCTGCGAGATGGCGACCATGCTCACCCGCCCGCCGCGCAGCGTCCACTCCGTGCTGAGCCCGAAGATCGACGTCGGCACCGAGGCGAACAGCGGGTTCTCCTCGTAGCTGACGACCACCCGCCGCTCGCGCGAGATGAGGGTGTCGGCCCCCAGCAGCTGCACGCGCCCGAGTTCGTAGTCCACCGTGTAGTCGACGTCCTTCACCAGCGTCCGTCCGTCCATGCGCAGGCGCTCCGACCCGGGGCGGATCTGCACCGAGTTGAGGGCGATCGTCCCCAGCGCACCGCCGCCGTCGGTCTCGTAGGTCACGCGCAGCCGGTAGTACGACTGCGGTCGCTGCGGGGAGTACAGGTACTCCGACGGCGTGCGGTAGATCGTGTCGTTGGCCGCCACCTCGGCGGGACGGGCAAGGCCGCGACGCGAGAACGGCTCCAACGAGGGAAAGACGATGAACTGGTCGCGGAAGATCCGGCTCCCGGGCACGTTGGCCACGAGGAAGTTCGGGTCGTTGGGGCGCGGCCAGAGGCGGTTCTCGAAGTCGAAGGTCGTGGCGTTGGCCAGCTGGGCGAGGCCGAACAGCTGCAAGTAGCTTCCCGCCAGCCCCCCGGGGGGCTTCTCCTGGTCGGCGCTCGTCCCGACCACGATGCGGACCTGCACGCTCTCCCGTCGCACGTCCTCACCACCCAGCCGGTACACGCTGCGGATCTCCCGCCTGAAGGTCGGGTCATCGGGGGTGACCTGCGGATCCCACAGCAGGTTGGCCGTCTGCTCGCGTTCGGCGGTGTACTCGAGGTCCGGCGTGCCCCCGACCTCGGCCAGCACGGTGTCGCGGCCGGCGATGCGCACGGAGTAGGCGACCACGAGTCGCTCGCTGTTGAGCGCCAGCGGGCGCACGAGCGCGATCCAGAGCAGCGACGGGTCCACGTAGTAGTCGATGTGCTCGCGCAGCAGCTCGTACACCTGACCCGCCCGCGAGCGCGGGTCGTCGATGATGCGGAACCGCGGCCCATTGGGATTGGGCGGCTGCCCGCCGAGGATCAGGCGGTACACGCGCAGGCGGGCCGGCCGCACGCGCTCGGGGAGGCGCATGGCCAGCGATTGCATCTCGCGGGCGTCGAGGATGTCGACGTTGGGATAGCTCGCCCCGAACAGCTGCGGGTCGATGGTGAAGAAGAAGCGCCGCGGCTCGATCTGGTAATCCTCGAGTTCCCGTTCCTGCCGCTGCGTCGTGCGCCGCCCCAGCGTGAAGACCTGGTCGCGGATGACGTTCCCCTTCTGCTGCGCGGCAATTGCCGTCAGCTGCATTCCGCCGAACTTGGCCGCCGCCTGCACCCCGAAGTTCCCGCTCGGAATGCCCGCCGAGATGAAACGCGAGGGCGGGGGCCGGAAGAAGACGTTGCCGACCTCC
>Ga0138256_10004748_pt1 | contig 14437 bp, 14 predicted proteins | sample KNB2016incub_MG_FD_105486 | JGI IMG/M metagenome (GOLD analysis project Ga0138256, IMG submission 105486) | Active sludge microbial communities from wastewater in Klosterneuburg, Austria - KNB2014incub_MG | ecosystem: Engineered > WWTP > Activated sludge > Unclassified | place: Austria...
CGTTGCAGCCGTGGTACTCGGCCGCCTTCGGCCGCGCCTGGTATGCGCAGGGCGGCGTGTTCGCCGTCGCCAACACGCGCGGCGGCGGCGAATACGGCCCGGCCTGGCACCAGGCGGCGACGAAGGCGGGCAGGCAGCGCAGCTTCGATGACTTCATCGCCGTCGCCGAAGACCTGGTGCGCGGCGGCGTCACCGAGCCGGCGCGCCTGGGCATCATGGGCGGCAGCAACGGCGGCCTGCTCGTTGCCGCCGTGGCGCTGCAGCGCCCCGAACTGTTCGGCGCCGTCGTCTGCCAGGTGCCACTGCTCGACATGCGGCGCTACCACCGGCTCCTCGCGGGCGCGTCGTGGATGGCCGAGTACGGCGATCCGGACGACGCCGACGACTGGGCTGCCATCGCGCGCTGGTCGCCGTATCACAACCTGCGTACAGACTTGCACTACCCCCCGATGCTGTTGACGACGTCGACGCGCGACGATCGTGTGCACCCCGGTCATGCGCGCAAGATGGCGGCGCGCATGCTCGAGCAGGGTCACGACGTGCTGTACTACGAGAACATCGAAGGCGGCCACGGCGGCGCGGCCGACCACGAGCAGCGCGCCATCGTCGAGGCGCTCGAGTTCGCCTTCCTGTGGCGCTCGTTGCGCCATCCGGACTGAGGCCGACGCGATGGCCGTGTTGTCGATCACCGGCGCACAGCTCGCCTATGGCCACGTTGCGCTGCTCGACCACGCCGCATTCGCGCTCGAGGCCGGCGAGCGCGTCGGCCTGATCGGCCGCAACGGCGCCGGCAAGTCGTCGCTGCTGAAGGTGCTCGCCGGCATCGAGCGCCTCGACGACGGCCTGCTGCAGGCCCAGCAGGGCCTGCGGGTCGTCTACGTGGCGCAGGAGACCGACTTCGACGCCGCGCGCAGCGTCTTCGACATCGTCGCCGACGGCGTCGCCGAGGCGCGAGCGCTGCGCCGGCGCTACGAGGCGCATGCCGAGGGCGACGACCTCGACGCGCTGCAGACGCGCATCGAGGCGCTCGGCGGCTGGACCTGGGAGCAGCGCGTCGAGACGACGCTGCAGCGCCTCGCGCTCGACGGTGCGCGCGCCGTCGGTACGCTGTCGGGCGGGCTGAAGAAGCGCGTCGCGCTCGCGCAGGCCCTCGTCGCGGCGCCCGACGTGCTGCTGCTCGACGAGCCGACCAACCACCTCGACCTCGACGCCATCGCCTGGCTCGAAGAGCTGCTGCTCGGCTTTTCCGGCAGCGTCGTGCTGATCACGCACGACCGCGCGTTCCTCGACGCCGTCGCCACGCGCATCGTCGAGATCGACCGTGGCGCGCTGCGCAGCTACCCGGGCAACTTTGCCGCCTTCGACGCAGCGAAGCAGCGCGAGCTCGAAGCCGAGGCGCAGGCCGACGCGCGCGCCGACAAGCTGCTGGCACAGGAAGAGGTGTGGATCCGCAAGGGCGTCGAGGCGCGCCGCACGCGCAGCGTGGCGCGCATCGCGCGGCTGCAGGCGCTGCGCGCGCAGCGCGCCGCGCGGCGCGACGTCGTCGGCCGCGTGCGCCTCGAGATCGATGCCGCGGCAGCGAGCGGGCGCATCGTCGCCGCGCTCGAACACGTCACGAAGTCGTTCGGCGAGCTCTGCGTCGTGCGCGACCTCAGCGCGACGATCCTGCGCGGCGACAAGGTCGGCCTGATCGGGCCGAACGGCTCGGGCAAGACGACGCTGCTGCAGCTGATCCTCGGCCAGCTCGAACCCGACCGCGGCGTCGTGCGCCGCGGCACGCGGCTGCAGGTCGCCTACTTCGACCAGATGCGCGAGGCGCTCGACCCCGACGCCACGCTGGCCGACACGATCAGCCCCGGCAGCGAGTGGATCGAGATCGGCGCGCGGCGCACGCACGTGATGAGCTACCTCGGCGATTTCCTGTTCGCGCCGGTGCGCGCGAATTCGCCGGTGCGCTCGCTGTCGGGCGGCGAGCGCAACCGCCTGCTGCTGGCGCGCCTGTTCGCGCGGCCGGCCAATGTGCTCGTGCTCGACGAGCCGACCAACGACCTCGATATCGAGACGCTCGAACTGCTCGAAGATTTGCTGCAGTCGTTCGACGGCACCGTATTTCTCGTCAGCCACGACCGGCGCTTCCTCGACAACGTCGTCACCAGCACGATCGTCAACGAAGGGCCGGGACAGTGGCGCGAGTACGAGGGCGGCGTCGAGGACTGGCTCATCCAGTCGCGGCGCGCAGCGCAAGCGGCGACCGCCTCGCCGGCGCGTGCGGCGTCGCCGGCACCGGTACCGGGCCGCTCCGCGCCGCCGCAGGTCGCCCCGCGCCGCAAGCTCGGCTACAAGGAGCAGCGCGAACTCGACGCGCTGCCCGATCGAATCGATGAACTGGAACGCGAGCAGAAGGCGCTCGGCGAGCTGCTCGCGCAGCCGGCGCTCTACACCGAGACGCCGCAGCGCGTCGCCGAAGTGCAGGCGCGTTACGACGCGATCGACGCGGAGCTGATGGAACTGATGGAGCGCTGGGAAACGCTCAGCCGCGCGCAGTCCTGAGCCGGCGTCTCATCGGCCGAGGCCGCCGAACCACGAATCGCCGAACCACGAGTCGCTCGCCGCGACGGGGTGCGTGCGGCTGATGATCAGGCCCGACTGCAGGTACAGCGCGTTGAGCAGGCGCACGGCGCGCTCGCGGTCGAAGCCCGGCCACGACGACATCTCGCGCAAGTTGGTCGTGTGGCGCTGCAGCCGGTCGACGGCGGCCAGCAGCGCGCCGCTCAGGCGCAGGCGGCCGAGTTCGAGGCCGGGCGCGAGGCGATAGGCGGCGGTGCCGGCGATCTCGGGCAGCAGTTCGGTGCGCGTGCCGCGCAGCGCCAGCTCCCACAGAAGCTCGCCCAGCGGATAGTGCTGCGCGTGCTCGCCGACCAGCGCCTCCTGCTCGTCGCCGGGCGCGCGCAGCAGCGCCGGTTCGACGTGCAGCACGCGCAGCTCGGTGACGCGCGCATCGAGCAGCGTGTGCATGTCGAGCGGGCTGTGCACCAGGCGCACCTGCGGAAAGACGGTCAGCGGCACGACCCTGTCGATGCACTGCAGGTGGATCGTCACGCTCTGCGCGTGGCGCACGCAGGCGGCCAGCACTTCGAGCGCTTCGCTGCCGCTGCCGTCATGCTCGAAGCGCATCAGGTCGGCGGTGAGCGACGGGCTGAGCGACGACAGGCGCGAGCTGGTCGAGATGCTGTCGGGGTTGCGCACGAGCTCGTCGAGATAGCGGCGGAACGCGCTGACGCGCATCAACTCGGGTTCGCCGAACGGGATCGTGGGTTCGAACATGCCGGGCGGGCGTCTGGGAGGAGTGTCTGAGAGGTTTGGTTACAACTGTAGGGCAAGTCGCCGCGGCGAGCCAGCGGGTGATCCCGCCCATTCGCGGGCGCGTGCGCGGGTGCGCGCTCGTGCGCGTTGCTGCCGTCAGCGGCGCCAGCGCCAGGCACGCGCGAGCGACGCCCACGCCGCCGCGCGCTGCGGATCCTCGGCACGCGCCAGCGCGACGTAGCGCCGCGTCGCGACGAAGGCGCAGGCCAGCAGGAAGGCGAGCAGCGTGCTCGCCAGCACGATGACGGAGCGCACCGGCTTGGACTTGCGGTCCGGCGGTTGCGCGGCGTCGACGATCTGCAGCGCGGGCGCTTCCTTGGCTTCGTCGAGCTTGGCGATCTCGAACTGGCGCAACATGCCTTCGAGCAGCACTTCCTGCACCTTCAGCTCGCGGCGCGCGCGCACGTATTCGATCGCGGCCTCGGGCAGCTTTCCGACCGGCAGGTCGACGACGCTGCCCGGGTTGCCGGCCTGCGACGACTCCATGCGCGCCAGCTCGCTGCGCAGCGCGCGCAGTTCCGTCGCCATGCGCTGCACGTCGGGGTTGGCCTCCGTCGCGCTGGTGCGCATCACCTTGAGCATCACCTCGCGCTCGGCGATCTGGGCGCGCACCATCGCGGCGGCCGAGATCAGCGCCTCGGCCTGCTTGTCGAGCACGATGACGCCCGACTTCTCCTGCACTTCGCGCATGTGCTGCTCGGCCTTGATCAGGCGCTCCTTGGTGTCGCGCAGCTGCTGGTCGAAGAACAGGCGCCGTTGCTGCGCCTCGGTGACGGCCAGGCGGCTCATCAGGAGCGAGATCTCTTCCGTGTAGGCGTTGGCCATGCGGGCGGCGAACTGCGGGTCGCGGTCGTCGACCTCGATCGAGATCACGCCGGCCTTCTTCTCGGCCATGATGCGCACGTGCTTGGGGAACGTCTTGCGCAACACCTCGTAGGTCTCGACGTCCCAGCGCTCGCGCAGGCCCAGGCGCTCGTCGAGGGCGCGCTGCACGCTGTCGCTCTTGAGCAGCGCGACATACATCTCGTCGGGCGTCTTGGCCGCCAGGCCGCCAGCCAGCCCGCCGAGGCCGCCGAGTGCGCCGAGCGCGGCCAACGCGCCGGCCGCGCCGCCCGACTGCTGGCCGGCCGGCGGCAGCATCGACGCGCGCGCCGTGAACTCGGTCGGCAGCAGCAGCGCCACGCCGAGCGACACGGCCGCTGCCAGCAGCGTGAAGACGCCGATGCCGCGCTTGGCCTCTCCGAGCCAGGTCAACAGTTCGATCAGGCCGATCTGCGGGCCGTCGTCGACGTCGGCTTCGACTTCGGTCGGGGACATGTCGGAATCCGCGGCTCTCATCGCGCGCTTCAGTTGTTGCGCAGCGTGACGATCGCCGCCGCGCCGAGGCCGAACTGGTAGAAGATCTGCGAGAAGTCCTTGAGGTTGCGCACCAGCGCGCGGCCCCAGGTCTCGTAGTCGAGCTGGTTCGGGATCACGAGCGCGTCGCCCGGGAACAGCGGCTCGCCGCCGATGCCGCCGCCGAAACCGAGCAAGCCCTTGCGGTCGCCGGCGTGCGTCACCGTGCCGTCGGCGCGCAGGATGAACATTGCCGAGCGCTCGGCCGAGTCTTCGACGCCGGCGAGCTTGAGGTAGTCGTCGGCGGTGCGCCCCTGCTTCCACAGATAGGCATTGTTGTTTGCGACCGCGCCGGCGACAGTGACGAAGGCGGGCCGCGGCGGCACCGTGATGCGGTCGCCCGCTTCGAGCGGAATGTCGGGCAGCGCCTCGAAGCTGGCGCGAGCGTAGTCGAGCTCGAGCGCGATACGGCCATTGGGCTCGAGGGTGCGCAGCCGCTGCAGTTGTGCCTGCGTCGTCGCCGCGTTGACAACGGTGGCGCGGCCGGCATCCTCGGGCCGCTGGTTAGCCGCCTCGCGCGCCGCCTGCGTCGCGGCCAGCACTTCGAGCCGCTGCAGCGCGATCTGCAGGTTCTCGCGCTGGCGCCGGCGCGTCTCTTCGCGCGCGAACTCGATGCCGTAGACATAAGCCTGCGGCGTGAAGCCGCCGATGCGCGTGATCAGCTGCTTGAGCGTCTCGCCCGGCTGCAGCTGGTAGACGCCGGTGGCGGCGACTTCGCCCTCGATCGACACCAGTCGCGTCTGCCGTGCGACGGGCACGCGCAAGTCCTTCTGGCTGAAGACGGTGACGACGTCGCCCGGCAGCAGCTCGATGTCGTGCGCGGGGTCGCCGCGCAGCACGGCGGCGCCGAGGTTGAACGGGATCACCTGCGTCGTCAGATCCTGCGTGTTGAGCCGTTCGATGACGGCGTAATCCCAGTTCAGTTCGTCGAACAGCGGCGCGACCGGGCGGCGCGCCGCGGTGGATGTACCAGGCGACGGCTGCCCGTTGCCGCCGTCGGCCCGCTCGGCGCGGCGTGAGCCTTCGGCTTGTGTCGGAGCGGCGGCGACGATGACGCGCTCCGAGCGTTCGTAGATGCTGCCGTCGGGGCGCTGCGCACGTTCGGTCAGTTCGGCGCGCTCGGGCCGGTTCCCTGCGGCCTGGGTCAGGCGCAGCCGGCGATCCAGCTCCTGCGCCGGCTCGTCGATCACCTGCACCAGCAGGTTCTTGCGCCGATAGAAGTCGGGCGCGATCAGCGCGTCCTTGTCGGGGATCAGGTCGCGGATGCGCATGCCCGGCGTGTGCGGGTAGCGCAGCGGCTGCGCCACGTGGCCCTTGAGCGTCACGGCGTTGGCGAAACGCGGCGTCAGTTCGAGCAGCGTCAGCACGTCGCCGTCGCGCAGCGGCTTGGCGAGCCCGCCGTCGTCGAGCGTGAAGACCTCGACGACGCGCGGCGCCGGCTGGCGCGCCGGGTCGATGCGTTCGAGTTGGGCGCGCTTCGGATTCGCCAGCACCAGCGTGCCGCCGGCGTAGCGCAGCAGCGCACGCACCGGCTCGTCGGCCGACTTCAGCTCGTAGATCGCCGCTCGATCAGTCGCGCCGTGCAGCGCGACGCGCGCGCCTGCCGGATGGAACACGACGACGTCGCCGGCGGCGAGCTGGACGTCCCTGGACTTGTCGCCCTGCACCAGGAACTCGTAGATGTCGAGGTCCGAGACGACGTTGCCGTCGCGGCGCAGGCTGATGCGGCGCATCGAGCCGTTCGGCCCCGGGCCGCCGGCGGCGATGATCGCCGACAGCAGCGTCGACTGGCTCGACAGCGTGTAGGTGCCGGGCCGCTGGGCCGGGCCGACGACGAACACCTTGACGCCGCGCAACTGCCCGAGCGCCACGTTCAGGTTGAAGTTGGTGTAGTACCGGCCGATCTGCGCGCGCAGGTGCTTCTCGAGATCCGTCGCCTTGACGCCCGCCACGCTGATGCTGCCGACGCGCGGCATCGCGATCAGGCCGTTACGGTCGACGACGGCGCGGTAGTCCACGTCGATCGCGCCCCAGGCGCGGATCAGCAGCTCGTCGCCCGGGCCGACGACATAGTCGGCCGACACCGGCACGTTGTCGACCGGCGCGAAACTTTCGTAGGCGTCGGCGAAGAAATCGGCGCCGAAGTTGGGCAGCAGGCGCCCGGTGGCGGTCTCGACGAACTTCTGGAACTCGCTCGGCCTGGGCGGCGTCGCCGGCGGACGGCGGTAGACGAGTTCGGGCGCAATCGGCTCGCGCATGCCGATCAGCGGTGTCGCGCCGTAGCCCTGGTTGTTGATGCGCAGGCCGCCCTGCATCGACGAAGCGGCGTCGCCGCGCGGCAGCGTCGAGCCCAGACCCTGGCGCGGCAGCAGCCCGCCGCCGTCGCCGCTGCGCTGGTTCTGCGTCGCGGTGCCGGCCGGCGGCAGTCCGTAGGGGTTGCCGAGCGAGCCGGCGCCGAGCGAACGTTCGTCCTGGCTCTGCGTGATCTGCGCCGACAGCGGCGCGGCGGCCATCAGCGCGATCAGCAGGCCGGCAGCGGCGACGAAGGAACGGAAGCGAAACAGGGTCATGAAGGCGTCGAGACCGATGCGGGGCGCATGGCCCGGAAACGTCGCCCGCCGGGGCTACGCAGACGCGCGATGGTACCGGATCGATGCGCCGCGTCTCGCCCGCGCATCCTCTCGAAAACGCGAAGAGCCCGCGCGCGGCGGGCTCTTGGGCAGGGGCGGCGCGGCGGCGCTATTCCTTGCGGTAGTTGTCGTGGCAGGCCTTGCACGACTGGCCCACCGGGCCGAAGGCGGCCTTGATCTGGTCGAGGTTGCCCGACTTGGCGGCGGCGCTCAGCTTGACCATCTCGTCCTGCATCTTGCGCATGCCGGCGTCGAACTTGTCGCGCTCCTTCCAGATCTCGGGCTTGGCCTTCGTGTCGCCCTTGTCGGTGCCCTCCACGAAGCCTGCGAATGGCAGCTTCGACAGGTACTCCGCGGTGGCGGCGTTGTCCGCGGCGACCTTGGCGTCGAAGGGCACGCGGCCGTTGACCATCGCTCCCACGCGACCGAAGTGCGCAGCCATGACCGTCATCCCGCCTTGCGGTACTTGATCGCGTCCTCGGGTTTGGCGAACTGCGCCTGCGCGGGCAGGGCGGCGGCGAATGCGGCTGCCGCCGCGACGACGAGCATCGAACGTTTCATGCGTGGGACTCCTTCCTGGGGTGGACTGGTCGGACCGGGACGCTGACGCCGAGTGTACGCAGCCGGCGCGGCCTCTATTCCGGGGCGGCTGAAAGTCGCGCTATCGTCTGGGCCCCGAGATCCGAAGGACCGCCCCGCCATGCCAGTCGTCGCCGAACCGCGATTGCGCACTGTCCGCGTCTGGGACCTGCCGACGCGCCTGTTCCACTGGCTGCTCACGGCCTGCGTCGTCGGCTCGTTCGTCAGCGCCAAGATCGGCGGCGCCGCGATGGTCTGGCATCTGCGCCTGGGCTACGCCGTGGCGACGCTGCTGCTGTTCCGGCTCGTGTGGGGTTTCGTCGGCGGGCGCTGGTCGCGCTTCGGCCACTTCGTGCGTTCGCCGGCGACCGTGCTGCGCTACCTGCGCGGCGATGCGCGCGCGGGCGACTGGTTCGACGTCGGCCACAACCCGCTGGGCGCGCTGTCGGTGCTGGCGATGCTCGGCTTCCTTGCAGCACAGGTCGCCAGCGGCCTGTTCGCCGACGACGAGATCGCGACCACCGGTCCGCTGATCCGCTTCGTCTCGGGCGCGACCAGCCTGCAGCTGACCTGGTATCACAAGGCCGTCGGCGAGGCGGCGCTGCTCGTTCTCGTCGTGCTGCACCTGCTGGCGATCGGCTACTACACCTGGCGCGGCAGCAGCCTGGTGCGGCCGATGATCGGCGGCGACCAGGCCATCGACGCGGCGCGCGACGTGCCTGCCGCCGCCGACGGCGCCGGCCCCCGCCTGCTCGCCGCGGCGCTGGTCGCGGCCTGTGCCGGCGGTGTCGCCTGGCTGGTGTCGCTGGGCGGCTAGACTGCAGCGATACGCAGTCTCAGCGCGATGGACAGTCCGGAGATCCGCCTCGTCACGCCCGACATGCCCGAGCGGATCGAGGCGGCGCGCGCCATCTTCCGCGAGTACGCGTCGAGCCTGGCCGTCGACTTGTGCTTCCAGGGTTTCGACGCCGAACTCGCATCGTTGCCGGGCGAGTACGCCGAGCCGCAGGGGCTGCTGCTGCTCGCGCTCGTCGATGGCGAGGTGGCAGCCTGCGGCGCGTTCCGCCCGCTCGCCGATGCCGATTATGCAAACGCCTGCGAGATGAAGCGCCTCTACGTGCGCCGAGCCTACCGCCGGCTCGGGCTGGGCAGCCTGCTTGCGCGCGCTCTGATGGAGCGCGCCGCCGAAGCCGGCTATTCGTCGATGCTGCTCGACACCCTCGACGAGATGGAGGCCGCGCGCGACCTGTACACCGGCCTCGGCTTCGAGGAAATCCCGCCCTATTACTACAACCCGATCCCGGGCGCGCATTACCTGAAGGCCGAACTGTCGGTCGTCGGGCGCGCCTCGTGTCTTTGAGGAGGAGCTTTTCTATGAATGCGTTCAGGCAGTTGCTGAAGGCGGCCGGCAGCCACCCGCCGGTGGGCACGTGGATCATGTCGGCCAGCCCGATCGTCGCCGAGGCCGTCGGCCACGCCGGCTTCGACTGGGGCGTCGTCGACATGGAGCACGCGCCGCTCGACATCATGGGGCTGGTGCACATGCTGCAGGCGCTGTCGGCGACGAAGATGGTGCCCGTCGTGCGCGTGCCGGGCAACGACGCGGTCACCGTCAAGCGCGTGCTCGATGCCGGCGCCGCGACGCTGCTTTTTCCGTTCGTCGAGAGCGTCAACGAGGCGCGCGCCGCCGTCGCCGCGACGCGCTACCCGCCGCAGGGCATCCGGGGCACGGCCGGCATGAGCCGCGCGTCGCGCTTCGGCACCGTGCCGAACTATCTGAAGACGGCGAACTCGACGGTCGGCGTCATCGTGCAGCTCGAGACGCCGCAGGCGATCGGCCGGCTCGAAGAGATCGCCGGCGTGGATGGCGTCGACGCCGTGTTCATCGGCCCCTCGGACCTGTCGGCCAACATGGGGCACCTCGGCCAGCCGATGCATCCGGCCGTGCTCGACCTGATGGCGCAGGCGGCACGGCGCTGCAAGGCGCTCGGCAAGCCGGTCGGCACGCTCGGCTTCGCGCCCGAGGCCGTCGCGCAGTACCGCGCCGCCGGCTTCGACTATCTCGCCGTCGCGTCCGACCTCGGGTTGCTGATGCGCGGCGCGCAAGCCGTCGTGACGGCCTTGCGCACGCCCGATTCCGAGCACGTGCACTCGCTGGCGACGGGCACGCAGCTTCAGGCGGGTTATTGACGGCATGGCCGGCGACGTCGTCTGCGCCGTCGCCGAGCCGGCGCTGCTCGGCGAGTCGCCGCTGTGGCATCCCGGCGAGCAGCGTCTTTACTACTGCGACATCGCCGGCCGCGAACTGCGCCGCCACGACCCCGCGACCGGCCGCCTCGAGCGCTGGCACTTCGACAGCGAGGTCGCCTGCTGCGCGCCGCTGCACGGCGGCGGGCTGCTGCTCGCGCTGCGCAGCGGCTTCTGGCGCTTCGACCCGGCGAGCGGCGCGCGCGAGCTGATCGCCGCGCCCCCCTACGACCCGGCCGACGAGCGCTACAACGACGGCAAGGCCGACGCCGCCGGCCGCATGTGGTGCGGCACGCTGTACGAGCCGCGCACCGCGCCGCGCGCCGCGCTGTACTGCCTGACGCACGGCGAGCTGACGCGCCGCGCCGACGGCGCGACGGTGGCCAACGGCCTGGCGTGGAGCCCCGACTCGCGCGCCATGTACTGGGCCGACACGACCTCGCACACGATCTGGCGCTTCGACTTCGACCCGCGTGCCGGCGAGCTGTCTCAGCGTCGCGTGTTCGCGCGTTTCGCGCCGCGCGCCGAGGGGCAGCCGATCGAGGAATACGGCGGCCGCCCCGACGGCGCCGCCGTCGACGTGCGCGGCCATCTGTGGGTCGCGATGTACGAGGGCCAGCGCCTCGTCGAGTTCGCGCCCGACGCCACGCTCGTCGCCGAGCACCGGCTGCCGGTGCGCTGCCCGACGATGCCTGCCTTCGGCGGCGCCGATCTGCGCACGCTCTACATCACGACGGCGCGCCACCGGCGCCCCGCCGACGAACTGGCCGCGCAGCCCTGGGCCGGCGCCGTGCTCGCGATGCGCGTCGACGCGCCGGGGCTGCAGGCCAATTTCGCCGACTTGGCTTGATCGATCGCAAGGTCCGGGGCCTCGGTCAGGCGATCGGAAGCTACGGGTTCTTCCGTATAATCCCGAGGCTTTGCCCTTCGGCCCCACGAAAATCGCCATGCCCGAGCCGCTCGAACATGGTCGATGGGTCGACGAGGTCGACGAACCCCCACCCCGACCGCTGACGCGCGACGAAGCGCAGGCGTTGCGGGCCAAGGAGCCGTCGATCTCTCCGTGGCGGGTGGTCGCAGTCCAGGCTGCGGTCGGGCTGGTGGTGGCCGCGCTCGCGGGGCTCGTCACCGGCAAATCGGAAGTGGCGTGGTCGGCGCTGTATGGCGCCGCCGCAGTGGTGGTGCCGGGAGCCTTGATGGCGCGCGGCATGACCAGTCGGCTCTCCAGCCTGTCGCCCGGCCTCGGTGCCGCCAGCTTCATGCTGTGGGAGTTCGCGAAGATCGGCGTTGCGGTGGCCATGCTCGCGCTGGCTCCGCGACTCGTGCAGTCGCTGAGCTGGCCGGCGTTGCTGGCGGGCCTGGTGGTCTGCATCAAGGTGTACTGGGTGGCGCTGCTGTGGCGCCGTCCGGCGAAGAACGGTTGAAGAACGAACGGGATCGATCGACAAATGGCAGCCGAAGGTCATGCGCCCACCGCCGGTGAATACATCGTTCACCACCTGCAGCACCTGCAGAACAAGAAGCAGGCTTCGATCGTCGACTTCTCCGTCTTCAACCTCGATTCCATTTTCTTTGCCGTCGCGCTCGGCGTCGTCGCCTGCTGGCTGCTGTGGCTGGCCGCGCGCAAGGCGACGTCGGGCGTGCCGGGGCGCTTCCAGGCCGCCGTCGAGATCCTGGTCGAGATGGTCGATGCCCAGGCCAAGGGCATCGTCCACAACGCCAGGAGTCGCAAGCTCGTCGCTCCGCTGGCGCTGACCGTGTTCGTCTGGATCTTCCTGATGAATGCGATGGACCTGCTGCCCGTCGACCTGCTGCCGCGCATCGGCGAGCTGTTCGGCATCCATTACATGCGCGTCGTGCCGACGGCCGACCTGTCGATCTCGATGGCGCTGTCGCTGGGCGTGCTCATCGTCTGCCTGATCTACAACGTCAAGATCAAGGGCGCCGGCGGCTGGATCCACGAACTGTTCACCGCGCCGTTCGGCGACAAGTGGTTCCTCTACCCGGTGAACTTCCTGATGCAGATCATCGAGTTCGTCGCCAAGACGGTGTCGCACGGCATGCGTCTGTTCGGCAACATGTACGCCGGCGAGCTGATCTTCCTGCTGATCGCGCTGATGGGCGGCGCCTGGTCGCTCAGCGGCACCGGCATCGGCCTGGCGATCGGCCACATCATCGCCGGCACCGTCTGGGCCATCTTCCACATCCTGATCATCACGCTGCAGGCGTTCGTGTTCATGATGCTGCTGCTGGTCTACGTCGGGCAGGCGCACGACGCGCACTGACCGGTCTCGCGCGCCGTCGTTTCCCCTCTCCCTTTTCCCTCTTCATCCAACCAAGGAGTCACCATGGAAGTCATCAGCTTTGTTGCCCTCGCAGCCGGCCTCATCATCGGCCTGGGCGCCGTCGGTGCGTGTATCGGCATCGGCATCATGGGCAGCAAGTACCTCGAGTCGGCCGCGCGCCAGCCCGAGCTGATGGGCGAACTGCAGACCAAGATGTTCCTGCTCGCCGGCCTGATCGACGCGGCGTTCATCATCGGCACCGGTATCGCGCTGTGGTTCGCCACCGCCAACCCGTTCCTCGGCCAGCTGGCCAACCTGCCGAAGTAATCGCGTGGCGGCCGCGCGCCGCGTGTGTTCAACACCGTGATTGAGGCAATAACGTGAGCATCAACGGTACCCTGATCGTCCAGCTGATCGTGTTCCTGATCCTGGTCTGGTTCACGATGAAGTTCATCTGGCCGCCGATCGCCGCTGCGCTCGACGAGCGCGCGAAGAAGATCGCCGACGGCCTGTCGGCCGCCGACAAGGCGAAGTCGGAGCTCGCCGTCGCGAACCAGCGCGTCGAGCAGCAGCTCGCCGCCGCGCGCGACGACGCCGCCCGCCGCCTGGCCGACGCCGAGCGCCTGGCGCATTCGATGATCGAAGAGGCCAAGGGCCGCGCCAGCGAAGAAGCCGCCAAGATCGTCGCCGCGGCCCGCGCCGAAGCCGAGCAGGAATCGGTGAAGGCGCGCGAGGCGCTGCGCGACGAAGTCGCCGCGCTCGCCGTCAAGGCTGCCGAGCAGATCCTGCGCAAGGAAGTCAACGCCGGCGTGCACGCCGACCTGTTGAACCGCCTCAAGGCGGAACTCTGAGCCATGGCTGAGATCGCCACCATCGCCCGCCCCTACGCCGAGGCGCTGTTCAAGGCGAGCACGGGCGCCGACGCCCGCGCGCTCGCCGGTCAGGTCGAAGCGCTGGCGCAGGTCGCGGCCGACCCGGCGCTGCGCCAGTTCGCCGAAAACCCGAAGGTGCGCGTCGAGCAGGTCAACGACGTGATCGTCGGCGCGTTGCGCGGCACGGCGCTCGCGCCGGCGGTGCAGAACCTGCTGCGCACGATGCTCGACAACGGCCGTCTCGCGGCGCTGCCCGAAGTGGCGGCGCAGTTCCGAGCGCTCGTCAACGAATCGAGCGGCGTGTTCGACGCCTCGATCATCAGCGCCTACCCGCTCGACGGCGCGCCGCTCGCCGACGTCGTCGCGACGCTCGAGAAGCGCTTCGGCCGCAAGCTCAACGCCACGGTCGCTGTCGACCGCGAGCTGATCGGCGGCATCCGCGCCGTGGTCGGCGACGAGGTCTTCGACGCTTCGGTCAAGGCCCGGCTCGAACAGATGAAGGCGGCCCTGACGGCCTGACGATCCATTCACCGCTGCAGCGCGAAGCGTCGCAGTCTGGGAGCAAGCAATGCAACTCAATCCCGCAGAAATCTCCGAACTGATCAAGAGCCGCATCGAGGGCCTGCAGGCCACGGCCGACATCCGCAACCAGGGCACGGTCGTCTCGGTGACCGACGGCATCGTCCGCATCCACGGCCTGTCGGAAGTGATGGCAGGCGAGATGCTCGAGTTCCCGGCCACCAAGGAAGGCCAGGCGACCTACGGCCTGGCGCTCAACCTCGAGCGCGACTCGGTCGGCGCCGTGATCCTGGGCGAGTACGAGCACATCTCGGAAGGCGACACCGTCAAGACGACGGGGCGCATTCTCGAAGTGCCGGTCGGCCCCGAGCTGATCGGCCGCGTCGTCAATGCGCTCGGCCAGCCGATCGACGGCAAGGGCCCGATCAACGCGAAGATGACGGACGTCATCGAGAAGGTCGCGCCGGGCGTGATCGCGCGCAAGTCGGTCGACCAGCCGGTGCAGACCGGCCTGAAGTCGATCGACTCGATGGTGCCGATCGGCCGC
>Ga0138256_10004749_pt1 | contig 14436 bp, 8 predicted proteins | sample KNB2016incub_MG_FD_105486 | JGI IMG/M metagenome (GOLD analysis project Ga0138256, IMG submission 105486) | Active sludge microbial communities from wastewater in Klosterneuburg, Austria - KNB2014incub_MG | ecosystem: Engineered > WWTP > Activated sludge > Unclassified | place: Austria...
ACCGCGTTGCTCACATCCTTGATCGTGGGGTGTGTGATGCCCGCGCGCTTCAATTCTTCTTGGATGGACCCGTAGCTGGTGTTCACCACATCTGCTGCCTTCTTCAACCGGAACGTGACGCTCACGATCACGAACCGATCGCGGCCTTCGCGCTTGAAGAAACTCTCGCGGTACCCGAAGGCGCACGCCTCGCGATCGAAGGTGATCACCTCGCCGTCGCTGATCCGCATCGCCTCCAACGAATGGAAGACATCCTTGATCTCCACACCGTATGCACCGATGTTCTGCATCGGCCCGGCGCCCACCTTGCCGGGGATCAAGGACATGTTCTCGATGCCGCTCCATCCCTTCTCCACGGTGTGCAGCACGAATTGATGCCACACGACCCCGGCGCCGGCTTTCACGAACACGTTCGTATCGTCCTCATGCACCACACGGATCCCGGGGATCTCGTTCAGCAGCACCACGCCGGGAAAGTCGCGCGTGAAGAGGATGTTGCTTCCACCGCCGAGCACCAGGCGCGGTTTGCCCTGCAACTCGGGTGTGTTCAGCGCAGTGCGCAGATCGTCCGCTGAATGGAAGCGCGCCATGAACTCCGCGCGCGCAGCAATGCCGAAGGTGTTGAAGGGCGTAAGGTCCGCGCTGGGGATGAACTGCATGGGAGCGCAAGTTTACCGGTGGGGCCACTATTCAATGCCCGTGTGGTCCAAGCTGCCCGAGGTGAGTTATTCACAAATGTTGGCATACGCCATAAGCGCATGTACATTCGATGGGTACAGCGCTAGGAAACAACGGTATGGCGCAAATTCTTTTGAAGATGCTCGAAGGAATGAGAACAGGAACAGGTGCGTGGATGGGTCGAGATGACCGTTCGAGCCAGCAGAACCAGTCTTGTACGTCCGGTCGGAGCATGATCATTGCGATACCTGGACCGTCTCTCTCTCTCTCTCTCTCTACACTAACGCGGCCAGCAGCCGCAACGAAGAAGCCCCCGGTGCTAGAACACCGAGGGCCTTGGTCGCTCGTGTCCCACCAACCCACTGGTATAGGTAAACGAAACAGAGCAGCGCAAAAGTAGGACCCTCCCCGGCAGCGCCGGGCAGCGTTCCCGCAACCCAAGCGGTCCATTGGGCGTGTACGGTGGAATAGGCTGCGGCCACGCGATGCACGTATCTCCAGAAGGTCGTTTTGACCGGACCGATGAGGCTCTTGGTGGGCTTGCCCCCCGGACGGAGCCAGCAACGACAATTCGAAAGATGTTCCTCCGCGTGATGAATAACAGGTGGCCCAGTGCCGCGCTTGCTCTTGCGCTGGGTTGCCTGTTGTTCGTTGCGCTTCCGCGCTGTGAAGCGCAGAACTTGGTGCCCAACCCGAGTTTCGAGCAACTGGATACCTGCCCCTACAGCATTGGTTTCCAAGTAGGGGACCGACCGATCCACTGGTACAGCTGGCTCAATAGCCCCGATTACTTCCATAGTTGCGCACAGGCCGTGAACGGCGTGGACACCCTGGTCGGCGTGCCGCGGAATGGATGGACCTTCCAGCATGCATGGGAGGGAAGCGCTTACGTGGGGATGTATTCTTGGGGCCTTGGTGATTTCCGCGAGTACGTGGGCGCCGAATTGCTGGAGCCACTGGTAGTGGGCTGCACCTATCAACTGCGTTTCAGGGTGAATCCGGCGGCGGATGGCACCTACTGGTTGCAAGATGGCGGAACAGCATGCGACAATGTAGGATTGCTCTTCACGACCGGATCCAATGCCTGGTACACGCTTGAGGGACCGCCCTTTCCTTTCCGCAACTTCGCCCATCTGTACACCACATTTCCGGTGTCCGATACGGTGGCTTGGACCTTGGTGGAAGGGGCTTTCGTGGCGGACAGCGCCTACAGCCATATTGTGCTTGGGAATTTCTTCGCCGATTCGCTGACCACGGCCCTGCCCATCGGGAACCCCAACCCTTGGACCGGCGTGACCTATTACCTGATCGACGGTGTGGAAGTAATTCCGATTACGCCGGGCTGTCATGGCGTAGGTGTGCCGGACTTGGTTGGTGGAACTCCGGTGGTGCGCTTCGAGGCGGGCATGATCGTGGTGGATCAGATGCAGGAGCCATTCATTGCGCAGGTACTGGACATGGTAGGGCGCGTTCTGGAAACCAGCCACTGGAGGCAAGTGGGAACGGGCACTATGCGTTTACCCACGCATCAGGGAGATTACGTCTTGCAGTTGTACGGAGAGCGGAGCACGTTCGTGAAGAAGTTCGTTGTGCATTAGCGGTCCGGTCGTTCTATAACACGAATGACCATGAATAGAAAGAAGTTCATGCTTGCCGCAATGGCAAGCGCATGCCTGCACTTTATGCAGGCACAGCAGCAGTTCTGGAACAGTCTTCCAGGCGGGAATGTCATCAACGCTGGGGAGTACCTCGGCGCCGCGGCCAACAGCACGGTTCCCTTGCGCTTCAGCACCATCCCGAACCTGCGCCAGGAATGGCGAACGAACAACGTGCTGCGGATGCAGTTGATGGAGACGCTCACGAATCAAACGATCGGCACGTACAACAACCTCAACCTGAGCGGCCACTTGGGCCTTGGCGCGTTCGGTGGCAATGTGGCGCAGCCGTTCTCCATGCTGCACCTCAATTTCGGCGGTACGCAGTTCTCAGGCTACCGGCCATGGCAAGGGTCGGGCATGACGATCACCCAAGGCTCGGATCTGGGCTGGATAGGTCTGAAGAATGAAGGCTTCGACCTCAACCACATGACTTTGGCCTGGGCGGACAACACCGTAGGCGATGGCCCTGATCTGTTCAAGATCATCTTCCTGGCCAAACCCGGCACCACGGGCACCGCAGGGAACCTGAATGGTCTGGAGGCCTTGCGCATCCGGCCGCATCCAAGCGGAAATCAGTCCTTCCTTGGCATAGGCGATTGGTTCACGGCTGGTTTGAATCCAACGGAACGTGTGGATCTGCTTGATGGTCGGTTACGCATTCGTGATCTACCCGATGATCCCGAGACTGATCAAGCCTACCTCGTGATGGTGGTTGACGACACCAATGACCCCAACGAACGCGGCGTGGTGAAGTGGAAGGACATCAACCTGAATAGCGGATGCGAATGGGTGATGCAGAGTCCAGAGCCGCATGTGTCCAATACGTATGACGGCAGCAATTGCTCATGGGATCGGAGCCATGGCGTGGGCATCGGTCTGCAATACCCCAAGACCAAGCTGCATGTGTACCACACAAGCGCAGAACTACTCACACCGACCGCCATCTTGGGCGATGCACGATTCGACTATTGGAACCCCCAAGAAGTGATCGGTGTTAGTGGTCTTGCCCGTCCGACCAATTCCGTTGGGTCGATCCTAGGCATGCAGGCACGTGGAGTTGTGGGTCGCGCGATAAATTCCAGATCGTCGATCGGAGTCCTGGGTTTGGGTAGTACTTGTGAAGCTACCGCTGGTGACGCATCAGCCGTGATCGGTGTTATGGGTGTTGCGACTGCGTGTGAAAGGTCTGCGTTCGTAGCAGGTCTCTATGGTGAAGGTTCAGGAGCAAACAACCCTGCAAATGAGTGGGCTGCCTACGTCAATGGTCGCGGCTACATCGCGAATGGACCTTGGCAATCTTCGGATGAACAACTGAAGACGGATATCCAAGATGCTGCTGCGGTCGATGGGTCATCCGGGATTGATGTTTTGCTGGACTTACCTGTTCATACCTATCAGTACAATGTGGATGGCTTCCCGTTCATGCATTTGCCCACGGGACAACAAATGGGTTTCATTGCCCAGGAATTGGAATCCTTGATCCCGCAAGCGGTCACGAGCATGACCCATCCGGCTCAAATGGACTCGCTCGGCAACGAGGTCTCGCCTGCGGTTGATTTCAAAGCGATCAACCCAATAGCGCTCATTCCATATCTGGTACTCACTGTGCAACGTCAGCAGGCTCGGTTGGACCAATTGCAAGGGCAACTGTCCACTTGCTGCGCAGGCATACCTGTCGACGCCGATCAACGCAACCTAATGGATCAGACGGCTCCATCTCCGGCCGCGGATCGTTCAATGTCGATCGATCCCAATCCCTTTGACTGGCAAACCATGATCAGGTACAAACTCGATCGTAGCGGTCGTATGCAACTCATGGCGAACAGCGCCGATGGCAAACAACTTCGCGTACTGCACGAAGCGAGTCTCGAAGCCGGCCAGTACCAGTTCGAGTGGAACACTGCAGACCTCGCCCCGGGCTTGTACTACGTGACCTTGCTGCTCGATGGCGAACCGATCGTGAAGAAGGCCGTGAAAGTGGCGCATTAAGGACTGATGATTATTGGAGCGGCCCTGCCCGAATGGTGCGGGGCCGTTCCTTTGCCACATGCCCCGCGCCATCGTTTGCGTCACCAACGACCTAAGCACCGACAATCGGGTACACCGCACCTGCGTGGTGTTGCGTGAATTCGGATACGAGGTGGTACTGGTTGGTCGGGTGCTGCCGGGAAGTCTTCCCTTGCATCGGCCCTATGGCACCAAGCGCATGCGTTTGCTCTTCCCCAAAGGCGCCTTGTTCTATGCTGAGTACAACCTGCGGCTTTTCCTCCTGCTGCTTTTCCGCCGCGTGGATCTGATCGTGGCGAATGACCTCGACACGCTTCTGGCATGTCATCTCGCGAAGGGGCGTCGAAAGCTGGTGTACGACAGCCATGAATACTTCACCGAAGTGCCGGAGTTGGAAGGCCGCTTCGCGCGCAAGGTGTGGCTCGCGATCGAGCGCTGGATCTTTCCGAAGCTGCGCACCGTGATCACCGTGAACGGCAGCATCGCGCGCGAGTACAAGACGCGGTATGGGAATGAGGTAGCCGTGATCCGCAACATCCCCATGCACCGTGATCTTGGTCCGCTTCCATCGCGTGCGGAGCTGGATCTTCCGCAGGACCGTTTCCTGTTGATCCTTCAAGGCAGTGGGATCAATGTGCAGCGGGGCGCCGAGGAAGCGGTATTGGCGATGAAGGAATTGCCCGAGGCGATGTTGTTGTTGGTCGGTGGGGGCGATGCGTGGCCGGTGTTGGAGCGCATGGTGAAGGAACACGACTTGGCCGATCGCATCCGCCTGGTCCCACGCATGCCATACGAACGCATGATGCAATACACGCGCAACGCCGACCTCGGCCTTTCGCTGGACAAGGACACCAACCTCAACTACCGCTTCAGCCTACCGAACAAGTTGTTCGACTACTTCCGTGCGCACATTCCCGCGCTAGTCTCCGATCTTCCGGAAGTGGCCGGTGTGGTGCGGGAGTACGAAGCGGGGATCGTGATACCCCACGTGGATCCTTCGTTGATCGCTTGTGAAGTGCGTGCGCTCATGGCTGATCCCCAACACCGCGATGCCCTGCGCCAAAAAGCTATTTTCGCCGCCTCCGCGTTGGACGGGGAGCGCGAGAAGGACGCGCTGAAAGCGCTGTTCCAAGGTCTTGATTGAGCCTCATCTGCATATCGTCTCTTTCGATGTCCCCGCGCCGCCGAGCTATGGTGGGGTGATCGATGTGTATTACAAGGTGAAGGCGCTTGTCGAGCTGGGCGTGAAGGTCCACCTGCACTGTTTCCAATACGGTCGGAGCAAGGCCAAGGAGCTGGATCGGATGTGCGCGTCGGTCCACTATTACCCGAGGCGTACCGGCAAATTGCAACTGCTCAATGCCCTGCCTTATGTGGTGGTGAGCCGCCGCAGCGAACAACTGATGGATCGGTTGCTGGCCGATGATCACCCGATCCTCTTCGAAGGACTGCACTGCTGCTACCACCTCGGTGATCCGCGATTGAGCGGCCGCCGACGCTTGGTCCGTGCGCACAACGTGGAGCACGACTACTACGGCGCGCTGGCGAAGGCGGCGAACAGCACATTCCGTCGTGGCTACTTCATCAACGAAGCGCACAAGCTCCAGCGCTTCGAGCCGGTGCTCGCCGAAGCCGATCAGGTGTTGGCGATCTCACCGAAGGACCAAGCGTATTTCGGCGGACACTTTCCGCGTGTAGCGCACATCCCGGCTTTCCATGCGAGTGAAAAGGTGGATGTGCCGGAAGGCCTCGGCGACTTCGCGTTCTATCACGGCGCGTTGGGTGTAGCGGAGAATGATCAGGCGGCGCAACACCTTGTGCGCATTGTCTTCAAGGACCTGCCGGTGAAGCTGGTGATCGCCGGAAGCGATGCGAGCGCGGACCTGAAGCGTGCGGTGGCGAATGCGAGCAATGTCGAACTCCGCGAGGACATCGGTACCGAGGAGATCCATGGCTTGGTCCGTACGGCGCAGGTGAACGTGCTGCCCACCTTCCAATCCACTGGCATCAAACTGAAATTGCTGCTCTGCCTCTTCACCGGCCGCCATGTGGTGTGCAACACGCCGATGATCGAAGGAACCGGCCTCGCGGAACTCTGCCATGTCCACGACGACGTGACGGGCATGCGCAACAGCATCCTCGCCAACATGTCCCGACCGGCGAACGGCGAAGCGTTGGAAGCGCGGGTCAAGGTGCTCGAAGAGCGATTCAGCAACCGGCGCAACGCCGAGCGGATCGTGAAGCTCCTGCGGTAGCGATCAACCCACTGGCGTATTGCTCACCTCGAGCAATTTCCCATCCTCGCACCGCACCACCCGCGTATTGAATTTCTTCATGTGCGTGTAATCGTGCGTGGCCATGATCACACTGCGGCCGCTTTGGCTGATCGATAGCAGCAGGTCGAGGATCTCACCGGTCGTCTCGGGATCCAAGTTGCCGGTGGGCTCATCGGCAAGCACGAGTTCAGGGTCATTGAGCAGTGCACGCGCGATGCTCACGCGTTGTTGTTCGCCGCCGCTCAGTTCGTGCGGCATCTTATAGCCCTTGGTGGAGAGTCCCACCTTCACCAGTACCTCCTGGATCCGGTCCTCCATCGCCTTCTTGCTGTTCCAGCCGGTGGCCTTCAGAACGAACGCGAGGTTCTCGTTCACGGTGCGATCCGCGAGCAACTGGAAATCCTGGAAGACCACGCCGAGTTTCCGGCGGAGGAAGGGGACCTGCCCACGTTTCAATGTGGGCAGATCGAACCCGCAGCAATGTCCTTCACCCTCGGTGAGTGGTAGGTCGCCGTAGAGCACGCGCATCAAACTGCTCTTGCCGCTACCGGTGCGGCCGATGAGGTAGATGAACTCGCCCTTGTACACCGTGAAGTCCACGTTGTTGAGCACCAGGTTCTCGCGTTGGAAGATCCGCGCGTTCGCGAGGTGGATGATGGGAGCGTCGTTCATGCGATCGTGATCACGGGGCCAAAGGTGACAATTCACGGAGGATGCTTCGCGTTAGGGTGAAGTGATGGCCCGTGAATTGCCACACCAACACGCCCGCGTGGATAAGTACCCCGCTTCCGTCCCGAGCCTCCAACCCGCTGCCGAGAACTTTGATCGCTTGATGAGGACCCTTTTCCGTCGACCCTTACGACCGCTGCTCGCCGTGGTCGCCCTGCTGGTTTTCGCCCTGCCGGGCTTCAGCCAGCGCACCGCGCATTACGACCACGCCGATGCCGACCTGATCAACGCGATGGAGCTTTTCGATATGGCGAAATACGGTGCCGCCCAATTCGAATTCCAACGTGTGGCCGAGCGGGTTCCCGACCTCCATGACCCCACCCGGACCGAAGCCGAGTTCTACATGGCCTTGTGCTCTGTGCGACTATTCAATGACGACGCCGGCTATCGCTTGCTCACCTTCATGAGCGAACATCCGGAGGATCTGCACGTGCCAGCGGTGCGCTTCGAACTCTTCCGGTACGCATTCGCACAAAAGGACTATGACAAGGCCTTGGCTTGGAGTGAGCAGGTTGATCGCCTTGCACTTTCTGCGGAGGAGACCGAGGAATATCGCTTCAAACGGGGCTACGCCTATTTCCAGGAAGGTAAGAAGGAGAAGGCCCTGGGCGAGTTCAGCGCCACACAGAACTCCACCGGGATCTACGGCGCTCCTTCGTTGTATTACGCTTCGCACATCCAGTACGAACGCGGCAATCACGAAACGGCGCTGATCGGATTCCGCAAGTTGGAAGCCGATGAGAACTTCGCGAAGGTGGTGCCGATCTACATCGCCGAGATCCTCTTCCTCCAAGGCAAGTACGACGAACTGAACGCTTACGTGAAACCCTTGCTGGAGGATCCGCAAGGCGCCAAGCGCATCAACGAGATCAACCGGTTGGCGGGTGAAGCGAACTACCGCAACGGCAATTACACGGAAGCACTGCCTTACCTGCAGAAGAGTGCGCAGCGTGTGGGTGTGGATCGCAGCGACCGCTACATCCTCGGCTACGCGTACTACAAGACCGGTGATTGCACGAAGGCGCTGGCGGAGTTCAACATGGTGGCGAATGGAGAGGATAGCCTGGCGCAACTCGCGACCTATCACATGGCCGATTGCTACATCCGTGTGAACGAAAAGAATTTCGCGCGCAACGCTTTCAAGCGCGCGTATGAGATCGGCAAGGACCCGAAGATCACGGAGGACGCACTCTTCCAATACGCCAAGCTGGCCTATGAACTCAGCTTCGATCCTTACCACGAAGCGATCAACGCGCTCCGCAACTATTTGAAGACCTACCCCAACACGCCACGTCGTGATGAAGCCTATGAGTTCCTGCTGAACGTGTACCTGCGGACCAAGAACTACGAGGATGCGCTGTCTTCACTCGATGAGATCCAGAACAAGGACCTGCGATTGAAGGAGGCCTACCAGAAGTTGGCCTACAACCGCGGCGTGGAGTTGTATGATGGGCGCAAGTACGCCGATGCCGCGCTCTTCTTCGAACGCGCATTGAAGTTCCCTGTGGACCAGCGCCTGAACGCGCGATCGCACTACTGGATGGCGGAGAGCTACTACGGCCAAGGCGATATGCCAGCGGCCTTGCGGAAGTATGACGACCTGCGGAATTCGCCCGGTGCATACTCCACGGAATTGTACGAGCAAGCGGGATACGGCATGGGCTACGTCTTCTTCAAGCTGAAGCAGTACGATGAAGCCTCGATCGCGTTCAGGCGGTACTTGACCTCCCGAAGCGGCGAGGCACGCCAACGTGCGGACGCCATGTTGCGCACCGGCGATTGCTTCTTCGTGATGAAGGACAACGAGCAAGCGGTGAAGTGGTATGACGATGCGATGCGCACCGGCTCCTCGGATCGCGACTACGCCATGTACCAGAAGGGCGTGTGTCAGGGATTGTTGCGCAAACACAACGAGAAGCAGACCACCTTGAAAGCGCTTCTCACGGAAACCCCGGACTCGCGGTACGCCGCCGATGCCAAGTTCCAACTGGGCGAGACGAACATCATCCTCGAGAACGACGGCGAGGCACTGCGGTACTACACCATGGTCACGCAGCAGCATCCCAACAGTCCGTTGGTGCGCCAAGCGATGTTGCAGACCGCGCTCATCCACAAGCGCATGGGCAACGTGGATCAGGCGATCGCAGACTTCAAGGCCGTGGTGTCGAAGTACCGCACGGCGGAGGGTTCGCGCGATGCATTGGCGGGTTTGAAGAACATCTACATCGAGCTGGGTCGCGTGGCGGATTACGAAGCCTACATCCGCACGTTGGAGTTCATCGACCCTTCCACCGAGAACCTCGACGAGGACTACTACCAGAGCGCGGAGAAGCTCTACTTCGAGGAGAAGTGTCCGCAGGCCATCGGCGCCTTCGGCGATTACCTGAACAAGTACCCGCGCGGAGGCTACGTATTGAATGCCTTCTACTACCGGGGTGATTGCCACTACCGCGCTGGCAATTACGATCAAGCACTTCCTGATCTGGAGGAAGTGATCCGCCGCGATGGCACACAGTTCATGGAGAGCGCTTTGGTCGGTGCAAGTGACATCCTCTTCCGGCAGAAACGTTGGGAGGGTGCGCTGGAATACTTCAACAAGTTGGAACCGGTGGCCAGCTTCCCGCAGAACACACTTGCTGCGCAGGTCGGTCGCATGCGCTGCCTGCGCGAACTAGGTCGAACGAACGAAGCCGCCACCGCAGCGGAGAAGGTGGTGGCCAACAGCAACGCCACCAGCGACCTGAAGGCCGAGGGGAACATCCTCATGGCCAAGGCGCTTGCTGACGCTAACGATTACGACGCAGCCTACATCAAATTCAAGGCGGTGAGCACGGCCAGCACGAATGCCATGGGCGCCGAGGCGAAGTACAACATGGCATACATCCGCCACTTGCAGGCGCAATACAAGAAGGCGGAGACGGAGGTCTTCGAACTCGTGCAGCGCTATCCGTCCTACGACCACTGGAAGGCCATGGGCTTCATCCTGCTCGGCGATGTGTATGTGCAACTGAACGATCGCTTCCAAGCGCGCGCCACCTTGCAAAGCGTGATCGATCACTGCCAGGAACCTGATCTCGTGGCACAGGCTCGACAACGCTTGGAGGCGATCAATGCCTCCGACGTGCAACAGAATGCACCCCGTCAACAGGAGGACATCACGATCCCCATGCCCGGTAACCGCAACGGCCAATGAGAACCATGAAGAAGATACTCGCGGGGGTCGCCGTTCTGTCGTTCAGCGTTTCGACCTATGCACAAGGTGATGGCGGATATGTGATCCAAGGCATCTGGAACCCCACGCTTGCCGATGCGCAGAAGCTCGATCTGCGCCCGGAACCGATCGACACCGTGCTCGCGGACATCCCGGTACGGTACAACCTGCTTCCCGCGAAAGCGGAGATCCCTGCACGGGTGGATAGTCTGTCGGCAGCCAGGCTCACGGTTTCTGCGATGCAGGAGAAACTCTACAAGGGGTTCCTGAAGGGCGGATTCGGTTTGTACACCACACCGCTGGGTGAATTGTATTACGATCAATCGCGATCGCGGCAGAACGGCTACGGCATCCACCTGAAACACATGAGCAGCAACGGTGGACTGGATGACGTGGGGCCTAGCGACTACAGCTTCAACAGCGTGGACGGCTTCTACAAGCACTTCCTGCCCGACCATGAGGCCAGCGGCCGCTTGATGTACGATCGTCGCCGCGTGAGCTACTTCGGATACACCTCCACGGACAGCTTGGAGAACGCGATCGACAATGCACCGAACTCCGGCGACGATGACAAGAAGCAGTTCTACAACGACATCGGATTCGCCGCGCGCCTTCGCAGCCTATACACGGACAGCACCAAGATCGCGCACGACATCGGCTTGGAAGTACACTCGTACAGCAACCTCAGCGAGAGCCGTGAGACGAATTTGCGCGTGACCGCTGAGGTGGGCAAGCAGGAGAACACCGAGTACTTCAGTGCAGGTTTGCTCATCGACAATAACGCATACACCGGCAAACTCGACGGCGGCTTGGGCGAGATCAAACAGAATGGTGTGTTGCTTGGGCTGATGCCGAGCGTGCGCACCGTGGGCCAGCGGTACTTCGTCCGCGCCGGAGTGGGTATGTATCTCGATGCCTTGGGTGAGACCACCTTCCATTTCTTCCCGCAGGCCTATGCGCACTATGGCCTCTTCAACAACATCCTGGTGCCCTACATCGGGTTGGAGGGATCACGCCAACGGAACAGCTTCCGCAGCCTCACCCGCCAGAACCCGTGGTTGGGCGGTGGGCCGCCCTTGAGCAACACCAGCAAGCTGTATGACATCTATCTCGGTATGCGTGGCAGCTTCATGAACAACCTCGGCTTCGATGTGCGGGCCAGCAAGAGCGCGTATGATGACATGGCGCTGTTCGTGAACGTCCCGAACCTACCCTTCGGCGATCGCATGGCCGTGATCTACGACGAGGTGGACGTCCTCGACCTGAGCGGTGAGATCACCTACAGCAAGACCGAGGAGATCCGCTTCAGTGCCCGCGTGGATGTGTACACGTACACCATGAAGGTGCAGGACGAACCCTGGAACCTGCCGCCGTACAAACTCACCTTCGCCGCGCGGTACACGATGCGTGATAAGCTGATCCTGAAAGCCGAAGCGCTCTTCCTCGGGAAACGCCCCGCCTACCGAGCTCCCGAGTCCAGTGATGATCCGAACGTGGTGAACCTGGCCACGCGTACCGACCTGGATGGCTACCTCGACCTCTACCTCGGGGCGGAATACCGCTATACCAAGCGGCTCAGCGTGTTCCTGGACGTGAGCAACCTAAGCGCCAGTAAGTACGAGCGCTGGTATCAATACCCGGTCCAGCGGGGCATGGTGCTGGTGGGCGCGACGTATGCGTTCTAGGAGTATCGTTCGCTCGGAGTGATACACTTGGAACAGGCAAGGAAATACGCCTGTTAAATATCAACAAAGTCCGCGCGGCTGTTGGGAAATCGCCGGATCCGGCCGGGGGCTGCGGGGTACCTTTGGGAGCCCGGAAAAAGTACCGGGAAGAATCACAGGAACCATGTCCGAGACAGCAGTGGAAAAGAGCGAACGAAAGAAGCAGGCAGCGGCCGATTATTCAGCCGATAGCATACAAGTATTGGAAGGTCTGGAGGCGGTGCGGAAGCGCCCCGCCATGTACATCGGTGATATCGGTGTGAAGGGCCTGCACCACTTGGTCTACGAGGTGGTGGATAACAGCATCGACGAGGCCTTGGCCGGTCATTGCGATACCATCGATGTGGCGATCACGCCCACGAACGGGATCCGCGTGAAGGATAACGGTCGTGGCATCCCGGTGGGCATGCACGCCAAGGAGAAGCGCAGCGCGCTGGAGGTTGTAATGACCGTGCTGCACGCAGGTGGCAAATTCGACAAGGACAGCTACAAGGTGTCCGGTGGATTGCACGGCGTGGGTGTGAGCTGCGTGAACGCGCTGAGCAGCATGCTGCGAGCGGAGGTACACCGCGATGGAAAGGTCTATGAGCAGGAGTACAGCGAGGGCAAGCCGAAGTACGCCGTGCGCGAGATCGGCACCACGGAGGATCGTGGAACCATCGTGAACTTCCAACCCGACCTCACCATCTTCCAAGTGAGCGAGTTCAACTACGACACGCTCTCTTCGCGGTTGCGTGAATTGTCCTACCTCAACAAGGGCATCACGCTGAAGATCACCGATGAGCGCCGCACCAACACGGACGGCAGCTTCGTCACCGACACCTTCCTGAGCGAACTGGGTCTGGTGGAATTCGTGAAGTATCTCGACGGCACGCGCAATTCGTTGATCGAGGAGGTGATCTACATGGAAGGGGAGAAGTCCGGTATCCCGGTGGAGATCGCCATGGTCTACAACGACTCCTTCAACGAGAACCTGCATTCGTACGTCAACAACATCAACACCCACGAGGGTGGGACGCACCTCGCCGGTTTCCGCAGTGGTCTTACACGCACGCTGAAGAAGTACGCCGACAACAGCGGCGCTACATCCAAATTGAAGTTCGAGATCAGTGGCGATGACTTCCGCGAGGGACTCACGGCGGTGATCAGCGTGAAGGTGCAGGAGCCCCAGTTCGAGGGACAGACCAAGACCAAGCTCGGGAACAGCGAGGTGAGCGGTGCGGTGAATCAGGCCGTGGCCGAGATGCTCGACAACTACCTCGAAGAGCACCCACGCGACGCCAAGCAGATCGTCGAGAAGGTGATCCTGGCCGCCACGGCGCGCCATGCGGCGCGCAAAGCCCGCGAATTGGTGCAGCGCAAAGGCGCGTTCGCCGGTGGCGGACTGCCCGGAAAACTCGCCGATTGCCAAAGCAAGGATGCCAGTGCGAGCGAGCTCTTCCTTGTCGAGGGAGACTCCGCCGGTGGAACCGCCAAGCAGGGCCGAAACCGCGAGTTCCAGGCGATCCTTCCGCTGCGTGGAAAGATCCTGAACGTGGAGAAGGCGATGCAGCACAAGATCCTCGACAACGAGGAGATCCGGAACATCTACACAGCGCTGGGCGTGTCCATCGGGACCGAGGACGACAGCAAGGCGCTGAACATGGCCAAGCTGCGCTACCACAAGATCGTGATCATGTGCGACGCTGACGTGGATGGCAGTCACATCCAAACGTTGATCATGACCTTCTTCTTCCGCCACATGCAGGCGCTGATCGAAGAGGGCTACCTCTACATCGCTACGCCACCACTCTATCTGGTAAAGAAGGGCAAGGAGCAGGTGTACTGCTGGTCCGAGGCCGAACGCGAAATGGTGGTGGAACGGATGAAGGCCGGCAACAAGGACGTGAACGTCGGCATTCAACGCTACAAGGGTCTGGGTGAAATGAATGCCGAGCAGTTGTGGGAGACCACGATGGATCCGAGCCGCCGCACGCTACGCCAAGTGACCATCGAGAACAGCGCCGAGGCCGATCGGGTCTTCAGCATGCTCATGGGCGATGAGGTCCCACCGCGTCGCGAGTTCATCGAGAAGAACGCGATCTACGCCAAGCTGGACGTTTGATCCACAACCAATGACCAATGCGAAAGCCCCGTTCTCACGGGGCTTTCGT
>Ga0138256_10004750_pt1 | contig 14433 bp, 14 predicted proteins | sample KNB2016incub_MG_FD_105486 | JGI IMG/M metagenome (GOLD analysis project Ga0138256, IMG submission 105486) | Active sludge microbial communities from wastewater in Klosterneuburg, Austria - KNB2014incub_MG | ecosystem: Engineered > WWTP > Activated sludge > Unclassified | place: Austria...
GAATTGATCGGGGAGGAGCGTACGTCGCGCCGTCCGGCGCCCGGGATCAGGCGCCCTTACGTGTGCTCAGGGTGGGGGAGTTTGACCCGGCCACAGGTGGGGGAGTTTGGGTGGCCGCCGGGGCTCGTACTCCGGCTAGTCCTTGCCGAAGAGCAATCGCCAATCACGATAGCGATGCACGTGATTTACGTGCGGTCTGAACTTGAGAACCACAAATCTGCTTGGATGCAGCGCCCTTCATCGTCGTATGTAGGGTTGTACATGCCAGACAATACAAATCCGCGCTCCACCAACAGTGCGATCACTTCAAAGGCGAGTCGCTGTCCCTCATAGAGCTCAATGAATGAGCACTCGCAATAGATGCCCGAAAACTTACTTAGAAGGTTCTCGCACCCCAATAGCGCATCGTACTCGTAGCCCTGCACGTCCAGTTTGAGCAGCGCTGGGGGTGCAATTTCCTCCGCGTCAATTGTGGAACTGAGCGGCGCTACCCTGACGCTCAGCGTTCCAACCTCTCCCGTGCCAGGGAAAAGCCTCGATTGCTCTCCTCCGATGGCGAGCAGCGACGATGAGTCATCTCTTCCAGATACATGCATCGTGCCCTCCCTCACATCTGGGCCGATGGCGAGTTGGTGCACCCGCACACGCGCGTCGCCCTCGAGCGCGTGACGAAATACCTGCACTGCACCAGGTAACGGTTCGAATGACACTATTTGTGCCTTCGTCCACTCCCGGGCCGCAAGCGCGAACTGCCCGCGATTCGCCCCGATATCAACGATGGTCCTCCAAGGCCTCGCCAATATCACTCGATGCTCCGACGAAGCCATGACGCCTGATCGCAAGAATGCCCGCAAGATCCGCGGATTCATTAGCGCGACAAGAAGCTTCCTTGCGCGAATCAGAAACAGCTTCAAAGTCATTTCACTCCAACAAAACGTCTGGCCACATACGCCAGCCACGCAGTATGCAACTCGAGCGTGCAATTCAAATTGACACAACCGCTGACCGAGTCAACTCGGCAAACTCACGAGCAAATCGCACTATACGATCGTGATTTGCGCCAGAAACGTCACCAGAGACATAAGGCGTCGCTCGATGTAAGTCGACGTACCAATCATCCAGCGCATCAGCCCATTCATCCGATCGATAAGGCGATACGTAGCGTGCGCTTGAACCCATTTGCTCCCGGTGCACAGGAATGTCGGATAGCAGAAGCGGGACTCCCAGCGATCGCGCTTCCTCAACTGTCGTGCTCCAACCTTCCGACAAGGAGGGATTGAGGACAGCAATCGCGCCTCTCATCAATGCGTAGACGTCCTCTAGTGGAACGATCCCCAACATGCGGAAGCGATCGCCCAGATTGTTCGCTTCAATGTAACGAAGTAGCGACGGAAAGTGCCCTGGGTGTCGCGGATCTCCCTGATAGCCAGTCGAGACGACAAGACACTTGCTATTCGCAAGCGTCATTGCCTCCAAAAGCAAGCGATGGTTCTTGTGCTTCCAGAACTGATTGGGAACCATGAAGTAGGACACAGGCAGTCCATATCGACGACGTACAACCTCCGGATCTGCGAACAGACTGGCAGGTTCGATCGAAACTGCAAACCGTACTACATGAATTCGCTCTGGGCTGACATCGAAGTACCGAATGCACTCCCGCTTCGCAGTCTCGCTGCTGACCATCAACGCTCGACCAGACATTATCTGAGCGCGCATTCCAAGTTCGCGACGCCAATATGACTGTACGCTGAACATGCCGGGAAGATTGCGATGCTGAAAGTCGCCGAGCCAAGCAATCGTTGGCAAACAAAATCGCCAGCCGAAATATGTAGCGTGCTCAAATACTGCATCGATTCTGTATTGGCGGAATAGCGTCTCAGCAACTGTGTCTTTACCGAGGACAAGGGACGCAAGTAGCCGAGAGCGTCTGCGGGACGCGTCGAACTGTTCCGCGCGGCAAACCTCTACTCCAACTCGTCTAAATGGCTGCAGCTGATCGTCCGGGACTTCAGGACCAACGAACAGTACCGGCTCCAAGTTCTCACGTGCATGTAAGCAGAGTGTTCGCAACAGATTAAGGAGATAATTGTACCCGCCAAACCATTCCTTACCGCCGAATAGCGTAAATGCGATCCGTCGACTCACTTAATTTCCGCTCGCCTGAACCATTCAACATAATCAGTAAGTGCCTCCCGAACCGATACACTTGATTTGTACCCTAGGGTTTCGCAATGCTGTACGTCGGCAACAAGGTAATCAGGGTCACCGGGCCGCTTCTGGCCAGAGAACTCGACATCAACACCGCCCCCCCAGGCGGTCACAACCATATTGGCGATCTCCCTTACCGCCATCCCTACTCCCGTTCCCCCGTTAAAGACACTCTCGCCCTCTGGCGCTCGCATAGAAGCTCGAACAAGGAGTCGCGTTACATCATCGATGTGTATCCAGTCGCGAATTTCATCCCCCGTGCCTCCTAGAATCACTTTCCGTAGCTTGCCACTAGCCCGTAGTTTTACACATAGGTCCCAAAGCAGCTGCTTTCGTATGCCAGCCCCGTAAACCGAGAACAGACGAACGATTACACTTCGCCCTCCAAATGAACGGGAGTGCAATTGACATAACGTCTCCATCATCGCCTTGTGAAATCCATACGGAGAGAACGGATTGACAACTGATGTCTCATGAATTGGCGATATGTAACCAGCTCCATAAACTGCCGCACTTGATGCGCACACAATCGTTGTTCGAGGCGCATTCCGTCGCACCCAATCCAGCAGGCGGGCAGTGGCAACGACGGTCCTGTTGAAATCCTCCAGTGGATGAGAAAACGACGCTCCAACAGCGGATCCACCCGCGAGATGAAAGACCGTCTCCGGCAAGCCACACAACAATGCCAGCTCATCGAAATTGGCAGCCTCAAGTTCCCCATTTACCCACTGTTTGATGCCCCACTTAGACGCGTCGCTCAAAGGCCAATGGCCGTGCCCAATTCCTGCTACAAGGTGGCCTTCATCGGAAAGCTGCCGGGCAAGATGGCGGCCAATGAATCCGCAGGCCCCTGTAATCCAAACGTAAGGCACTTGAGTAGTCGCTATGGCTTGCTGCAAACGAATGAGTAGGCCCTGCCAGGTCGATTGTCGATCCGGCTCAACAAAGATCTAAGTACTTGAAATGCTATTGAGCTGCGACGAATTACCTTGCCGCACACAATACCGATCAGGACGAGTCTTTCAACCCTCCTTGCCATCTCCTCGCGAAGGCTCGATTCATCGTGCGGCGCGTAGTTAATTACACTTTCCAGCGGTCTAATAATACGTACAATACGAAGCCCGGCAGATTCGATCGCATTTCGATAGTCTTTAAGCAGGTAAGCATTTTCGCCGCCGTACAACTCATGCAGCGGATGCTCCGCAAGGAATCGCGGAAGATCGCGGCGCCTAGAAATGACGTGATCTCGCAATGCTATGAAAACTCCCCCGGGCTTGAGCACGCGCGCAATCTCCTGGCAGAGCGTCGAGAGGTCGCGCGCATGGTGCAAAGCTTGTCGGGCCAGTACGAGATCGCATGTGCCGTCAGGCAATGGAATCTCCTCGCCGAACTCCTGCATCACCCTGACTTGAAGGTCAGCCCTCGCGGCAAGTTCGCGAATTGCACCTGCACCCACTTTCTCGCTCGGATCCGGCTCCAAGGAAATGACTTGCCAGCCGTCCTTGGAGAGCGCAAAAGTAGTTATCCCGTGGCCAGCGCCAACGTCCAGCGCGAGTCCCTTACCAACCGGTAAAAGCTTTCGGACTGCGGACCATTCAGCACTCAAATGATATCGGCTCGCCGCAACTTCCAGAGGCAAGTCGTAGTAGCACGCCGTAACCAATTCTTCTCTTTCCGGCTGGCTACGGAGCCAATCGACCGCTGCCTCCCACGACAAAAAGAGTCTACCGCTCATCGGTAGCAATGTGCCGAACTACCTTCGCTGGAATACCAGCAACAACTGTCCAAGGTTCTACGTCGTGAGTAACGAACGATCCTGCACCGACAATCGCTCCGTCGCCAATGCTAACGCCCTTCAGGATTACACTGTCGAATCCAATCCAAACGTCGTTACCAATCACCACAGGTGTAGCCGAAATTCCCTCGACAGCTCTCGGGTGCCCGCTCTCAAATATCGCCATTGCATGCTCATGTCGCCAGGTTGCTCGCGTCGAATGACTAATGCTGTCGTGAATATTCACATTGTGCGCAACCAAGACCCGATTGCCCATTTTAATTGAGGCCGCTGACCAAATTCTTGATCCCTCGCCGATGTAGCACCACTCGCCGAGCTCGATGCGCCCACCGTGACCGAAAACAAAGAGCTCTCCGCGAATTACGGTGTTCTCCCCCACAACAATCGCCGACGGATTATCCTGCGAATTAATTATTCGCGCGCCCAACAGGGCACGCGCTGTTGGCGCAAGACACGCCAGCGATCGAAACTGTTGCTCATATGACCATTGCTGCAATCGTCCAATCGCACGAAATGCGAGGTATGCAACTCTTCCTATTAGATTCGTCGCCACCATTCACTCATCGGCAATAAGATGCGATTTACATGGCCGCGCAATCGATTTCTGACGCTCGGATTAAACTCTGCCACTACCCGTCTAATACGCTCATAATTGCAAGGATCGACTTCGACGAGTTCGGGGAAGATTATCTCGTTCGCCGAATGCAGAAGGTTGCCTGCATATCGCGCGATATGAACACCTCCATGTGTACCGCTACCATCGAAACCTGCGTTCCACACGAGCGACTTGGGGGGAAACAATATCACTCCCCCTTTGCGAAATACGCTCCAGTACCACCGAATGGCCCAAGAATCGAGCTTCCCAGTCATCTGGCGACGCAACATCGAAGTTGCACTGAATGCTCCCTGAAGATCAAATCGCATCCGCAGTTCACGGTTAACGAGCAATTCATTCCAGCCAGCCGCACTTTCATCAAAATGATTCCAAGATCTGGACCAGGTCGCCCACCCCCACGATGTAGTGAAGGGCAAGAACAACGCACGATTCTGAGGCTCCAGCTCTTCAATTGGATACATGTGCGCCGATATCTGCATTACCCTGTCGTCATCCCCATATCTCTCTAGCGCACCATTCAAGAACTCTAAAAACCGCGGCGCCACTACCAGATCGTCCTCGACAACAATTACCTTTCCATATTTCTCACAGAGATCGCCAACTCCTTGGATAATTGACCTTGCAAGCCCTAAGTTGTAGGTTGCGCATTTCAACCGCGCACGATCACCAAGTAGTTCGCCAACTATTTCGCGCACTTCGGATACTGCTGGCACGTCAGACGGTGAGCGAGCCCCATCGGCAAACACGTACAGCTCGCTGTCCGCAAACTCCGGGCACCTCATCAATGCTTCAATGGTACGTCGCGTGTGCTGTGGTCGAGCAAAGACGAACAATGCGATTGGCGCCAAGCTCACTTAGTAACTCCGTATACCGTCAATGAGTGTGCGCCTGAGCTCTCGGAAGGAGGTCGACGATTCTTGGCGAACGGTCGACAGGCCACCGAACCCTATCAAGACTCATGTACAGCCCAATAGACCTTGCAGGAATCGCTTGAAATCCCGAACTGACCACAGGTGAATGCTCATCGATTGTGAAATTGTCACTGCCAATATCTTGAAACGCCGGCTTTACTGTATGAAACGCCACACGGCCCGCTTGCGGCTGCCAACTCCGTGCCGGCAAAAACTCGTCTACATTGTCGGAAACGATCCGACGATGAATCACTGACTCTTCACTGCCGCCCCACAAGAAGTTGTCTGCAATAGACCATGCAAAATCCTCGCTTTTCACAACGTAACGAAACGCCACTAGCCCACCCCCCTTCTCAGGGTACTTCAGCAGGATATTCTTTGAAATTCGGTTCCCCTCCGGCTTTGTAAATCGCATTCTCATTAACTCACTCAGGCCCGGATACGCTCGTTTCCAGATTTCGCTTTCAAGTGGAACCATGGATAGCTTTGGGATGTTTCTTGCCTCAAAAAATGCCTTATCACTAATTTCCTGCACCGCAATAATTCCGGCAAGATCGATGTTCAACTTAAATTCATTGCTCAACGCGACAAGAATATTGTTTTCTATCACATTGTCTCTTCCGCCGTTGACAAATACCTTGGGGCCCGCGGTGCGGTAAATGATGTTTCCGTAGACTGTCCATCCGCTGGTGCCACCATCCAGGTAGATGGCGGCGCCAAACCAGTATGGCGATCCGAATGTTGCCGTTCCGTTCCTGAACGACTTAAGGCCGTAGCCGTCGATGTCGTGAATTGAATTGAACCGAATCTGTACCCCACGTTGCGTCCAGTCGCCGTACCCAACTATTGCACCACAATCTGAGCAGTCTTGGTCGACGTTGTAGATATCATTAAACTCTACTAGATGATCATTGCCATTGATGCGCAGGGCTTCGTGGGGGACGTCATGTATCAGATTATGGGAAACCCTGTGGCCAACGCCATCTAGACGAACAGCAGGACCGCGGTTCATCTCAATTGCCAACCCAATTCGGAAAATGTGGTTGTTATCAACCACATTTGAGCCTCGTACTAGGTTACGGCGATCTCCACCGGCAGCACTTACTCCCCCTAGGCCAACGTCATGAATATCATTGCCTCGGACTTCATTGTCCGTGCCATCAATCTCGATACCCCATTCTCCCGCGTTTGCTATGGTATTTCCGAGTATGCGATTTCCGTCGCCCTTGATGACCACGGCAGATCGGGTGAAGTGCGAAAGGCTGAACCCCCTGATGGTTACGTTAGAAGCACCAATGAGCACAAATGCGTGTGGAATCGAACTTACCTCCGGAACTGCATTCTCCTCCCCAGGAAAAGGTATGAACTTGATTTCGTCACGATTATCACTGATGAACCACTCCCCCGGCGCGTCAAGTTCCTCCGGAACATTCCTCACATAAAACCGGTTGCCAATTTTAATAGGGTCAATCGTTGGCGTGTCCACCGAAATCGTATGACGCTGGATGTCAACTCCCAGTAAAGGCAAGATCTCGTCTCGCCAATCGAAGCCGGGAAATACATGCACCTCGGCGATCTCTGGCCGCAACCACCGCTCGGCCTTCATTGTCGACGGATACCGCCACGATTGGCGATCTCCGGTTACCGCTTGAATGTGCGCCCAAAACCCAGCACCGCGAAAGTCAGAGTAATCCCGGTTTGGCCAGCGCGCGAGATCCAGTCGACGAGACTTGATGTACGCATCAAATTGCGGCGCACGCGTGCCCTTGGCGGAATATATCCTTTTCGGTAGGTTTGCCAGTCCCTTAGAATCAATGCGACATCGGTGGATCTGCCCTAATCGATTACAGCTGAAGGCAGGCCGGCCGCCAGACAAAGTAACTACCTCGCCTGGATAGGCCGCAATCTCAATCGCCATCCCCGGGGGCGTCTGATGGCGCTCTCCTACATATATCGGCTTTTCAATCCGATATACGCCCTTCCTTACAACTATTTGAGCGGACTTAACGCCCCGCGCCGATGCAATCTCACTCAGCTTGCTGAGCGCGGCGGGAATCGATCTTACCGGGCCGTCTGACAAATCCGATTTCGCCTCTGCGCTCCTGCCACTCCACTCATCGCGCCCAGTCTGTGACACATAGATCTGCACACTACTGCTTGACGCGGCAATGGCCGCTCCGCTAGATACGAGGCCAATTACGATAATCAGCGCGCGTCTCCAATCCACGACAGTCACGTCGATTCCGCGCAATACCACATGGTTTGCTAGCGCCGTCGTGCCGCGTGAGTGACCATGAACACTCCTATCGCACCCACCATGACCGCCTGAATAAAATAGAGAAAGGTAAAACCAATGGTTCCGAAGCGCAAAAACTGAAATAGCATCCAGTAGAACTGCGAATAGAGCACTACTGTCCCAATGGCCCCACGAGAAGGCGAAAATGCAATGAATCCGGACTTCAGAATCCAACCAAGCAGTACAAAGCCAACAATCACACCAATTACCCCGAAGTAGAGATACGCGGTACCCCAAGAGGTCACGGCCAGACCCACGTCAGCATCGCTACCAGTGAAATATCGAAAATAGTAATGCCCTGTGTCTGTGTAAATTGGCTTTCCCTCCCAAATAGCGCTGGGGACAAACACAGTAAACGTGGCAAAGGTCATCCTTAGAAAGCTGGCAACCGCATCGTCCCCAATGCTCGCCAGAAGTTGGTCTCGATAGAGCAGGGTTCCAGCGATTACGTCAAAGGTTGCAAACTCTGCGGTCTCGAAATAGAACCACAATACTTCAGAAAGCGTTCCTCCAAGATACTCTGTCGGATCAAGGCCTCTAACGATTAGTGGAACCGCCACACGAGCCACAAGAGCCACAGCAATGATTCCAAGCGCACCCGCTGATAACACCACCATTCTTGGAACGCTTACCCTGCGATTTAGGTAATGCGCCCAAATGACAGGAAGCAATGCAAGAAGAACCACTCCTGAGCGCTTTGCCGAAATGACGAATGACAGAATAGCCATTGCGATTACTACCATTACAGCCATAACGACCTCGGGACCCATTACACTCGCGCGACGGGTACGCGTCCACATTGCTACGAGAAGCATTAGCGCTCCCCAATCCGCCATCGACCCGAGAATCACAAGAGATTGTGGCACGGCGATCTCAAGCTCCCTGCGACGTCCTGGAGAGAGATACTGGAGCATGTCGGTACTGACTGGTCCGAACATTGACAATTGATAGAGCCGAGTGACAAGACCGACAGTAAGGAATGCGGCAGCCAAGATAAAGACCGGCACCGAGCCGTTCAATTGCCTATTCTGCAAGGCATCTATGTCGATTCGAAATGGACTAAGCCGCGCACCAAGCCCGAAAGATGCGACCGACAATATGCCAAGCGCCATTGCTGCATTCACGGTCTTCCTTGTGTCCGGAGAGAGCACAACAAGGTCAGATCGATAGTCTTTGAGGAGTACCAGAATCGCTGCCGAGCCAATGAAATAGACAAAGAAGAAGGCAATCACCAGAATTGAGGGATGAAATACGTCGATATGTCCAGCCTGATCCTTGGCAGTCGGCGCAACCCATGAAATGGCCAGGACTACGGCTGACGCCGTCAACACGAAAAAGATGACGCTCTGCCACTCCTCGTCAACAAGCAACGAAAGCACATAGGCCACGGCACCGACAACTCCGCTAATCATTGCAGCGGACGACGTCGCCATCCTAAATCTTCGAACCTTCATGCCCATCCGCGCTTGAACAAACGCAACTCTAGGGGACATTGCCGGCACTCACCGTCGCAAGATCTGAAGTGATACCGCCAACATTCATGACAACTAATGTCACCCCAAGAAATGCCCGGGAAAATGATTGCAAAAGATCAACCAATTCCCGCATGAGATTCCTTCCTTGCCACATCAATTCGCGAGACCAAGGCGCCTTCCCACCCACCGCAACATCACACAACTAGCGTAACGGGGAACCGCGGTAAGTCGAAGCAACAAGGGCCCCCTGACCGAAAAGAATGCAATGCGCTCAAAAATATTGTTCTTCGATCTCGGCGACAGATACTTCGACACCACGCCTTTCTCTTGCGCCTTGTGATCGGAGCTGATCCTCGACGTATACACAATCGCGTTGCAACAGACTCGCAAATTCCAGCCGCGCTCCTTAGCCCTAAGCGTGTACTCGAGATCAGACAGATAGTGCGGAAAGAGCTTCGAGTTGACAACTCCGCATTTCTGCATTGCGGTTACAGGAATCATCACTCCTCGTCCGGGCAGGGCGTCGTGAGCTTCTTCATGAGAGTTTGATGGGTCTATTCGCATCGCCCAATAGTCCACGCGATACCCTGTCGGCATCACAACCTTGCGCTCCTCGTCGCACTGTAGCGCGCCAACAATTGCGTTCGGATAGCGCTGCGTCTCGGCCACCAACTCCTCAATAAACGTCGCATCGATACCAATATCGTCATTGAGCATTAAAAGCAAATCCTCACATGATGCCGATGACAAAATATACTGCATCGCTATCTGCATGGCACCGCCCCACCACAGGTTTCCGTCCCCTTTCAGCACAGTCAGATTGCGCTGATTCAGACCTGCCAAAAACTCTCCCGTCCCGTCCGACGATCCATCATCGATGATAACTAGCTCAGTATTTTCGTAGGTTTGACAATTAAAGTATTCAAGAAATCGCGCTGTGGTCTTCAGGCGATTATGTACTGGGACGGCGCAGTAAACGACGGGGGCAGTCATGGCCTCGCCACTTTCGTCATCCTCACGACGAGGCAATCTCTCTCTGCGGTAAACAATTCCACCAACCGCAATATGCATATCAGCAGTCCACGAATGACAGTGTTGCCCAGTACCCCCTCAAAGCTACTCGCGATACCGCCTTTGGTGTCTATCGCCGCCAATAGGTTAAGGCGCCACCATGAATCTGGCGAGCGTGACCAATACTTTTCGACATGAAACCCGTGCGCATCTGCAAGATATGAAAGCGAGTTAATGTCATACACAAAAATGTGAAATGGCGCGAACCATCCACTAACCCAACTCCCGCGAAAAACACGCCTCCAAAGGCTCCTCCCATTCGGCACAGCGAAGTATGCAATTCCCTCTTCTTTCAAGACGCGGCAGATCTCGCTCATCATCTCATGGGGGTCGGCGAGGTGTTCAAACACCTGCATCAGATAGACAACTTCAAACTCTGAATCGGAAAACGGTATTGTCAGCAAATCATCTGTTTGCCGAACATCGTATCCGGCTTTAACGCAACGAGATACCATGGCGCTGGAAATCTCTGCGCCGGAGATTTTTGCGCCGCGCCTTTGAAAAAATGAGAGATATGTGCCTACCCCCGATCCAAAATCCAGAATTCTGGCACCAGGCTTTGCTTCAATAAAATCTCGTGGATCAACATCCCCTGAAACGCAGTGAAACATCCGTCGTAACCACGGATACTGATCTCCGCGTCCGGCAGCTACATTATTGCCGCAATGGTCATTTTCCCTGTAATAGGCTGAGTAGTACGCCGCCAACTCCGACAGAGACGGAATCGGGTTCAAAAATGCAACCTTGCAGGCACAGCACGAAAAGTACGTCCAGCGTCCCGCCAACCCCTTCCGGCGATCCACATGGGAGGATTCGAATTTGGTCTTCGAAGAACCACAAACAGGACAAAGCACCACAGAAGACGCGTTGGGCATTTTTAGCGAGCCTTGATTGAGACATTTTCTCGCTTTTGAACAAGCGTCGTTCCTGGTGGAACATGTCCTCGCACAAGGGTCCCCGCACCTATGATTGCGCCTTCCTGAATAGAGGTTCCAGGCAGGACCATGACACCTGCCCCTATCCATACGTTTGGGCCAATGTAGACCGAATGCTCCTTACTCTCCTCCCACTGCTGAAACCGTATTGGAATGTCTGCGTCCCGGGTCCCGTGATTGAACGCAACAATGACCACACCAGGGCCAATAATCGTATTGTCGCCAATTTCAATCGTGGCCGTGTTCCCTGCCATTACCGCCGAGAAGGCACTAATTTTTACGTTATCTCCCAAAACTATGTTTTGGCCGTTGATTAGCCATGATTGTCGATCAACGACGCAATGTCTTCCGCGCATCACTCGACGTAGCGGCCCGAAATGTAAGCGCTCCAATTCACGGGCCAAACTAATGAGATGAATTACCCCGCGAGGCAGAGAAATCGGCAAGAAGATCACTTCACGCACGATCTCATATGCAATGCTCATCACGCGTCGCGCGCTTAGCCTCCTACGCTCCCGAGTTGTCAGTGCCTGCCTGCTAGCAAGCCATTCATCGCGAAGCAAGACGTTTAGACCCAAACGGTCTGAGATCCATCGATTCATTGTCGAACCTGCCTGATCAGCTCGCGCGACACGGGATGTACAGCGCACAATAGATTCCAAAGCAGTACAAACACCGGAATTGCGATGAGAGCGTTTACTGGCGACACAATCAAACCGAGTTGATTTAATGCCAATGATCCAAAGATCGCGCCAATCACTAATGGGAGCATCCCCTTCGGCAGTAAAGTGGCCGGCCATTCAAGTCCCATCGATTTGACGTGTCGCCAAAGCAAATAGATGCTGCCACACACTAACCCAACAATTACGCCAGTTACGACCCCGATTCCTTCCAGCAAAAGCCCTCCTGCACAACCCATTAGGGAGCCGCCTGCGCCAATTATTGCCTGACTGACGACGTTGTCCCGCAGCTGGCCTGTGCCAACGTTAGAAAAGAATGCCGGGCCGATAAGCGTGTTGATAAACCATCCGGAGATTAGTAGCTGACCATAAATTACGAGTTTCGGTGCGAAATCTCCCGTCCACAAAACAGAAATCGCCGGCATTAGCATTGACAATGAGGAATACAGAACAACTGAGCAAAAGAAGACGATCTGATAGGAAGCGAGGAAGAATAGCCCTCCCTTATCTTGATATCTCTCGGTCTGGGAATCGGCGCCAGCAATTATCGGTATGACGACCCGGTTTGCCTCAACAACGAGCGATCTAAACTGCAGTACGAGCTTGCTGGCCATCTCGTAATATCCCAGCGAGTCCATACCTCCAAGCTTACCCATGACAAGCTTGGTCACAGGATCAAAGAGAAACGACATAACCGCAATGATCTGCATGTTTAGCCCGTAGCCGATCATCGGTTTCAGCACGCGCCACTTCCAATGAAGCGGCAGGAGCGGCAGAGCCTGAGCCACGCGGCGCAGCATGAGCCAAGATAGGCTTGCAGAAGCCAGCGCCTGCGCAATCTGCGCGTATGCAATTCCCATCAATCCGAATCGAGGTACTAGCGCGACCGCGAGTACCAAGTATAGGAGAACGGAAAGAATCACAACTGTTGCTCGCAGATCAATCCGTTGATGGCCGTCCAGCCCGCCGAGAAAGACCGTCGAGAGAATTGAGACCCAAAGCGAGACTAGGGCGTAGGGGAGAATCTGCAGTCCGAGATCGAGCGCGGACGACGAAATTGAGAATTCCAGTACATACCTCAGTGGAAAGTATGAGCCGCACAGAACAGCACCCATCAAGACTGCGAGGCTCACAGTAGTAGATTCGATCGTGGTTCCCACAAGCTCGTTATCTCCTTCGCCCACTGCGCGCGCAACGTGACGAACCACGGACGCAGACAAACCAAGATCAGCAAGCCTGGATACCGACGTTGATGCCAGGACGATTGACCAAACGCCTATTTGGTCAACGCCAAGATGCATATACATGAATCGGTAGAGTACGAAATACGCAATCCCGGTGATTATCACCTGTAGGAGCGTGGCAGTAACGTTTCTTGAGATCGAAGCTGAAAACATCAGGAATTCAGAATTGGATCCACTTTGAAGGCACAACTTGCATTATTGCGAAATCTGAATTATGGACGTTAGTCAAGGCAAACAATTACGATCCGAGTGAGTCGCGATTGGGTAATCGGCCCAAGCATAGGCTTTTCGCGCCTTACTTGTCGCTCTTCGCATGATTCGGTGATGGGATAGGCCCTATAGACATTAAGGGTGCTCATGCATGCCACCGCTGTTGGATTCATGCTGACCCCGAGTTCGCCAGGAAGACGCCTTCGCGTACGGTTCCTCCCTCTACGAATACTTGATTCATTCGTCGGGCTGAAGTGCTGTGGCTAGCAATCCCTTTTGCTCTAATCGGCGGTCGTGACGTTCCAAATCTGCACCTGCACCCCGTATATCTGAAAAGGGAACTCGAGCAGCACGATCGCCCGTGCCTTCCTAACTGCCCGCTCGAATATCCCGGCGAGGCACGCCAGCGGCCCCTCGATTGGACTTCTTGCATTGCCCCGGCATTTGGATCGCCTGCCTGAATTCTTCGCCCAACGCTTTCAGTTCCGTAGTGACCGCCTGCGGATCCGTGACCGGCGACCCCAAAAGAGCTCACTAGCCCTGAATTCCCAATCATTGTTCGCACGTGATCAATCAGTGCCATGCCGGAACTTGGACGAGGAAGCAGGTACCGTGAAGAATGCCGCTCCAACCGCCATACCATTCCTCCCCTGTTGCGCTCCTATAGCCGCATTAACGCCGGGTCGCACTCGAAGCACTGTTGCAACAGGTTCGCATGCGCCCTCGCATCCTCCTACGACTTCGCGCGACCCACGAACCATCAGGTTCGGCTATCGGCGCCTCGATGCAGAGATTTGCGGCGAACCTCAGCAGCACAAGCAATGGCTAGCGGTATCGCTCTCAACGCGGCTTCCACCCCTTCGGGACGTCCACAAGGGCGCTCGTGCTCTCCACCTCTCGTTTGAGCTCCGCGATCTCTCGCTTGAGCGCCTCGTACTCCGAGACCTTCCGCCGCAGGAACTGCACCGTCACCGCCGTCTTCTGCTCGATCC
>Ga0138256_10004752_pt1 | contig 14425 bp, 13 predicted proteins | sample KNB2016incub_MG_FD_105486 | JGI IMG/M metagenome (GOLD analysis project Ga0138256, IMG submission 105486) | Active sludge microbial communities from wastewater in Klosterneuburg, Austria - KNB2014incub_MG | ecosystem: Engineered > WWTP > Activated sludge > Unclassified | place: Austria...
GTCTTCAGCTCCTCGACGACGCGCGCGTAGTCGGCGGCATCGACCACGATGCCGACATGACGATGGTTCTTCGCGGCCGAGCGCACCATCGTCGGGCCGCCGATATCGATGTTCTCGATCGCGGTCGGCAGGTCGCAGTCGGGGCGGGCCACCGTCTGCTCGAAGGGGTAGAGGTTCACCGCCACCAGATCGATCGGCGCGATGCCGTGCGCCGCCATCACCGCGTCGTCCTCGCCGCGCCGCCCGAGGATGCCGCCGTGCACGCGCGGGTGAAGCGTCTTGACGCGGCCGTCCATCATCTCGGGAAAGCCGGTGTAATCCGACACCTCGCGCACGGGCACGCCGCTCGCCGCGAGCAGCTTTTGGGTGCCGCCGGTCGAGAGTATCTCCACGCCGAGCCCGGCGAGCGCGCGCGCGAACTCCACCACGCCGGTCTTGTCCGACACGCTGATCAGGGCGCGGCGCACCGCAACGGTATCCCCGGTATCTTTCATGTTCACAGCATCCCGTAGCGTTTGAGTTTCTTGCGCAGCGTGCCGCGGTTGAGACCGAGCACGGTCGCGGCGAGCGTCTGGTTGTTGCGCGTGTACTTCAGCACCGCCTCGAGCAGCGGCGCCTCGACTTCGGCCAGCACCATGTCGTAGACATCGGTGACCATCTGCCCGTCGAGCTGCGCGAAGTAATTGTCCAGCGCAGCCTCGACGCTCTGGCGCATCGAGCGCGGCTCGGGTTGGCCCGGCGCGCCGCCGGCCTCGCCGGTATGGACCTCGGGGTAGCGGGGCGGCGCGTGGTTGATCTGGTTCATGCTGCCCTGGCCCCCGAGAAATAGTCGCCCAGCGCGGCCAGCTGCGTCGCCGCGGTGTCGAGGCGGTAGAAATCGCGCAGGAAGTCGCGCGCCCCGGCACGCTCGGCAAGGTACCAGCCGACGTGCTTGCGCGCGATGCGCGCCCCCACCGTTTCACCGTAGAAGCCGTGCAGCGTCTCCAGGTGCCCGAGCATCAGTTGCTCGAGGAGCTCGCGCGCAGGTTGTGGCGGCTCGGCGCCGGTGGCCAGCGCCGCGTCGATCTGTCCGCAGAGCCATGGGCGGCCCTGCGCCGCGCGACCGATCATCACCGCGGCCGCGCCGGTATGTTCGAGCACCGCGCGGGCTTTCGCGGCACTGTCGATATCGCCGTTGGCGATCACCGGCAGGCGCACCGCAGCGACGATGTCGCGGATCGTGTCGTACTCGGCGCTGCCCTCGAAGCGACAGGCGCGCGTGCGTCCGTGCACGCTGAGCGCGCGCACGCCACAGTCCTCGGCAATGCGTGCGATGCGCACACCGTTGCGATCGGACGGGCTCCAGCCGGTGCGCATCTTCAGCGTGACCGGTACGTCGGGCACCGCGTTCACCACGGCGTCGAGGATCTCGCCTACCAGCCGCTCGTCACGCAGCAGCGCGGAGCCTGCCGCCTTGCGGCAGACGTTCCTGGCCGGGCAACCCATGTTGATGTCGATGATCCCGGCGCCGCGCGCCGCCTGGCGGCGCGCGCCCTCGGCCATCTGCGCCGGCTCGTTGCCCACGATCTGTACCCAGCGCGGTCCGCCGTGACTGTCAGCCGTGAGGCGTCGCCGCGCGCCCGGTGCGCTCCACAGGCGCGTGTCGGCGGAAACCATCTCGGCGATGGCGAGCCGCGTGCCGAGGCGCACGCAGAGGTGCCGGAACGGATGGTCCGTCACGCCGACCATCGGCGCGAGCACCACGCGAGTGTCGACGCAATGAGAACCGATGCGCAGCAATGAACGCCTCTCGCGGAAAGTGAGCACGGGATTCCCCACAGGGGGGGCGAATGATAGCGGCAGGCTGCGGGTGATTAAAGGGGGAGAGGGAATTGCACCGGCATTGTGGCGTCGCGGCGCGCTGCGGTCCGTGCTCAGCCGGTGGCAGGCGCGGGGCGCACGAACAGGCGGTAGTTGGTGGCGCTGGCGCCGGGGTCGCGGATCTCCAGGTGCACCGCGACGGCCTGGCGTACCGGCATGTCGCCGCGCGGCCACGCCGGCAGGTACTCTGACGGCATGAACACGCGGCCGGCAAGCGCGCGCCCCTGCATGTCGGAGAACACGATTTCCAGCTGCGGCCAGGCTTGCGGATACGCGGCGAGGTTGCTGAGCAGCGCATCGACCAGCAGCACGCCCTCGCGTCCGGGGGCCGGCCTGATCAGGAGTCCGTCGCTGCGGATCAGCGCCGTGTCGCGCGGGCGCGCCAGCGTGCAGCCGAGCAGCGCGCAGGCCGCATCCAGTCGCGGCCGCCAGTCGGGATCGCGCACGAGCCGGTCGCGGTCGTGCCAGGCCAACTGCACGAGCAGCGCCAGCGCGGCGGCGATGCAGCCCAGCATCCAGCCGATGCGCCGCGGTACCGGCGCCGCCCTGGCCGGGGCTCCGATCTCTATCGGCGGCGGAACGAATACCGGTGGTGAGCCGGGCGGCTGCGCCGCGTCGATCGCTGGCGCGTCGAGGGCGGCGACCGTTGCCGCCACTGCGGCGCTGGCCGCGCCATGGCCCTCGGCGAGCGCATCGCTGTCGGTCGGTGCGGCGGGCGGCGCGGCGGATTCCGGCCCCTCGCGCAGCAGGTCGCGGATGTAGCTCTCGTCCAGACCGGCGGGGCCGGGTGCTGGCGTCACGAGGCCGGGTGGCAGGTTCAGTCCGGGTTCGCCCGACACCTGCTGGCGTTCGGCTTCGAACACGTGATCGCAGGCGCCGCAACGTACCAGCCCTGCGGCCGCGCCCAGCTGCGCCGCGGTGACGCGGAACGCGGTCTGGCACCGCGGACAGCGGGTGATCAGCGCGGGCACGGGGCCGGGCGCTCCGTGCGCAGCAGTTCGATGCGGCACCATTCGTCGCGCTGCGCGGTGGCGAGATGCGTGAACCACGGCAGGTAGGCCGCGCGCACCGCCTCGGCCTGGGTCTGCAGCACGCCCGACAACACGGCGTGTCCGCCGTGCGAGACCAGTGCCGCCAGGCGCGGCGCGAGCTCGATCAGCGGCCCGGCGAGTATGTTGGCGAGCAGCAGCCCCGCGGGCGCGGCGCGTTCGAGCAGCGCGGGTTCACCCACGACCAGTTGCGCCGGATCGATGCGGTTGCGCGCCGCGTTGTCACGGGTAGCGGTGAGCGCCTGGGGGTCGATGTCGACCGCGCGCACGCTCGCGGCGCCCAGCAGCAGCGCCGCCACGCCGAGGATGCCGGAGCCGCAGCCGTAATCGATCACGTCGCGGCCGGCGATCTCGTGCGTCGCGAGCCATTCCAGGCAGAGCGCCGTGGTCTGGTGCGTGCCGGTGCCGAAGGCGAGCCCCGGATCCAGGTGCATCACGATGGCGTCCGGGTCGGGAGATTCCGTGCCGCTCGGGCAGACCCAGAAGCGCTCGCCAAAGCGCAGCGGCGCGAAATACTGCAGCCACTCGCGCTCCCAGGCGCGGTTCTCGAGGTGTTCCCACGGCAATTCGCGCGCTGCCTCGCCCAGCAGTTCGGCGAGTGCCGCGCCGACGGCAGCGGTGTCGGTGTCCTTGTCGAACAGCGCGACCAGGTCGACTTCGGGCCACAGCGGCGTCTCGCCGACCCCGGGCTCGAGGATCGGCACGTCGCGGTGGTCAGCGAGCGTGACCGACAGCGCACCGAGAGCGAGCAACGCGTCTTCCACCACCTCGACGCGGTCGGCGGTCGCTACCAGGCGCAGCTGCAGCCAGCCCATCGGGAGTTATTTCTGAAGCTTCTTTTCTAGGTAGTGAATGCTCACGCCACCGCGATGGAACGCCTCGTCGCGCACCAGCTGCTGGTGCAGCGGAATATTGGTGCGGATGCCCTCGACCACGATCTCGTCGAGCGCGTTGCGCATGCGCATCAGGGCGCCGTGGCGGTCCTCGGCCCAGCTGATCACCTTGCCGATCAGCGAGTCGTAATTCGGCGGCACGCTGTAGCCGCTGTAGAGGTGCGAGTCGACGCGGATGCCGTTGCCGCCGGGCGCGTGGAACAGCCGCACCTTGCCGGGGCTGGGCGCGAAGGTCTTCGGATCCTCGGCGTTGATCCGGCACTCGAAGGCGTGGCCGCGAAAATGCACGTCCTCCTGGCGGATCGACAGCGGCTGGCCACCGGCGATCAGCAGCTGTTCGCGCACGATGTCGATGCCGGTGATGGCCTCGGTCACGGGATGCTCGACCTGCACGCGGGTATTCATCTCGATGAAGAAGAACTGGCCGTTCTCGTAGAGGAACTCGAAGGTGCCGGCGCCGCGGTACCCGATCTTCAGGCAGGCCTGCACGCAGCGCTCGGCTATCGCGCGCTTGAGCGCGTCGGGGATGCCGGGCGCGGGCGCCTCTTCCAGCACCTTCTGGTGGCGGCGCTGCAGCGAGCAGTCGCGGTCGCCGAGGTGGATCGCGCCGCCCTTGCCGTCGCAAAGCACCTGGAACTCGACGTGGCGCGGGTTCTCGAGGAACTTCTCCAGGTAGACCGTGCCGTCGCCGAAGGCTGCCTGCGCCTCGTTGCGGGTCACGAACACCGAGTTCAGCAGCGCCGCCTCGCTGTGCACCACGCGCATGCCGCGACCGCCGCCGCCGGCCGCGGCCTTGATGATGACGGGATAGCCCACTGCGCGCGCCATGGCGAGGATCTCGTCGCCGTCCTCGGGCAGCGCGCCGTCGGAGCCCGGCACCGTGGGCACGCCGGCGGCCTTCATGGCGTCCTTGGCGCTCACCTTGTCGCCCATCAGGCGGATCACGTCGGCAGTGGGGCCGATGAAGACGAAGCCGCTCTTCTCGACCTGTTCGGCGAAGTCCGCGTTCTCGGCCAGGAAGCCGTAGCCGGGGTGGATGGCGACGGCATCGGTGATCTCGGCGGCGCTGATGATCGAGGGCACGTTGAGGTAACTCTGCCCCGAGGGGTTGGGGCCGATGCACACGGCCTCGTCGGCGAGGCGTACGTGCATCAGGTCGCGATCGACCTGCGAGTGCACCGCGACGGTCCGGATGCCGAGTTCCCGGCAGGCGCGCAGGATGCGCAGCGCGATCTCGCCCCGGTTCGCAATGACAACTTTCTCGAGCATAAATGGCGATCCTGTGCTGGGGCGGTGGCCGATCGTCAGACGATACTGAACAGCGGCTGGTCGAACTCGACCGGCTGGCCGTCCTCGACCAGGATCGCGCTGATCGTGCCGGCCTTGTCGGACTCGATGTGGTTCATCATTTTCATGGCCTCGATGATGCAGATCACCTCGCCGGCCTTCACGCTCTGCCCGACCTCGACGAAGGCCTTGGCGCCGGGCGAGGGCGAGCGGTAGAAGGTGCCGACCATCGGCGAGCGCACCAGGTGCCCGGCCGGTTCGGCGGCAGCCGCGGGCGCCATCGGTGCTGGCGCCGCGGGAGCCGCCGGCGCGGGGTGGGCCGCCGTGAACGGCATCGCCATCGGCGGCGCGGCGTACACCGGCTGCGCATGGCCGCGGCTGATGCGCACGGATTCCTCGCCCTCGCAGATTTCGATTTCGGTGACATCGGAGCCTTCGAGCAGCTCGATGAGGGTCTTGATCTTGCGGATATCCATGGCGTGCCCTTCGCTGGTTTCAGGTTGCTGGTGTGAGGCGCGCGATTGCCGCCTGCAGCGCCAGTTCGTATCCGATCGGACCGAGTCCGCAGATCACCCCGACGGCGACGTCGGAGAAATACGAGTGGCGGCGGAACGGCTCGCGCGCATGGACGTTGGAAATATGTACTTCGATGAACGGGACGGCGACCCCGAGCAGGGCATCGCGCAGTGCGACACTGGTATGCGTGAAGCCGCCCGGGTTGATCACGATGAAGCCGATGCCCTCGGAGCGGGCGGCATGGATGCGCTCGATCAGCTCGTGTTCGGCATTGCTCTGCAGCGTCTGCAGGTGATGGCCCGCGCCGACGGCGATGCCGGCGAGACGCTGGTTGATGTGCTCCAGCGTCACGCTGCCGTAGGTTTCCGGCTCCCGGGTGCCCAGCAGGTTCAGGTTTGGTCCGTGCAGCACCAGGATCGTGGCCATGTCGGTTTCTGCTTGCGGATCGCGGCGCATAGCGCTGCCGGGGGGTTGTCGGGAAGCTGGCGCGATTCTGCCGCAATTCACCCGTGGCGTCCATAGAACGGATCAGTTCAGGCACGATGCGGGCAGGTTCGCCAAAAATGGAGCAGGATCAGCGCGTGTTGATGAACTCCAGCACGATCGATGGTGTCAGCAATTGGGGCAGCAGAGTTGCCTGGGCCCCGGCCGCGGCGGGGTAGAACAGGTACAGCGGCACGCCGCTGCGCCCGTGCGCCTGCAACAGGGCCGTGAGCTCCGGGTCGCTGTTGGTCCAGTCACCCTTGAGATACACGATGCCGCGGTCGCGAAACGCCGCCAGCACCTCTTCCGAGGCCAATGCGATTCTCTCGTTCGCCAGGCAGGTGATGCACCAGTCGGCGGTGACGTTGACGAAGACCGGCGTGCCGGCAGCGCGCAGCTCCTCCAGCCGGGCCGGGCTGTAGTCCTCCCAGGCGCCGGTGCTGTCGGTGCGCACGGCCGGGCGCTCGTCGAGCAACGGTGAGCGCAGCACGAGCAGCGCGAGCACGCAGATCAGCGCGCCCAGCAGCCGCAGGGGGAGCGGACGGCGGTGCAGCTTCGCGTGTTCCCAGCACCACAGTCCGAGGGCCAGGAGCACGCAGCCGCCGGTCACCGCCGCCATGCCGTTCACGCCGGTCTGGTTGCCCAGCACCCACAGCAGCCAGACCGCGGCGGCGTAGAGCGGAAAGGCGAGGAACTGCTTGAAGCCGTCCATCCAGGGGCCGGGGTGGGGCAGGCGCCGCAGCAGCGCGGGGCTCAGGGTGAGCAGCACGAACGGCGCGGCCATGCCGAGCCCGAGCGCGGCGAAGATCGCCAGCGCGTAAACGGGCGGTTGCGTCATCGCGAAGCCGAGCGCGGTGCCCATGAACGGCGCCGAACAGGGGCTGGCGACCACGGTCGCGAGCACGCCGGTGAAAAACGTGCCGCGGTAGCCGCCCTGGCGCGCGAGGGCCTCGCCGCTGCCCATCACGCCCGAGCCCAGGTTGATCATCCCCGAGAGCGCCAGTCCCATGACCACGAACAGGTAGGCCAGGGCCGCGACGAATGCCGGCGACTGCAGGTGGAAACCCCAGCCGATCGCCGCACCCGCGCCGCGCAGCGCGAGCAGCAGGCCCGCGACGGCGACGAAGCTCAGGACCACGCCGGCGGCATAGGCCAGTCCGTGCAGCGCCTTGCCGTGACCGTTGCCGCCCTTGGCCGCGATGCCCAGCACCTTCAATGACAGCACCGGGAACACGCAGGGCATCAGGTTCAGGATCATGCCGCCGAGCGCGGCCAGCAGCGCCATCCATAGCAGCTTCGCGAGGTCCGCCGGGCCGGTAGCGGGTGCCGGCGCCGCGCTTTGCGCGGCGGTGACCGGGATCTGCTCCGGTTCGGTCTCGTCCAGGCTGCCCGTGACAGGATCGACGGCAAACACCCGTGTGCGCGGCGGGTAGCACAGTCCGGCGTCGGCGCAGCCCTGCGACTTCACCTCGAGCAGCGCGGGCTCAGAGCCGGGCAACGGCAGGGTCACCGCGAGCGTGCCGCGGTAGACCTCGGTTGCCCCGAGATAGGCGTCCTCGTGCGCCTCGCCCGCGGGCAGCGTGACCACGATCGCCTCGGCGGCGTCCTTGCCCTTCCACTTGAAACCGATCCGTTCCTTGTACAGGTAGTAGCCCGGAGCGATGTCCCACTGCACCAGCACCTGAGCGTCGCGCAGTTCAGCCCGCAGTGCGTAGGCTTCGTCGACGCGCAGGAAGGCGTGCGCGGAGCCACCCAGCATCCCGGCGTCGCGCGAGGCGCCCGGCAAGGCATCCTGGTTCGCAGTGGCAATGTTGGCGCCCCACAGCAGGGCGGCGATCAGCAGCAGTCTCAGCATACGTGCATCCGTCCGGCGGCGGCCGGAGTCGGCCGCGAGGCGCATTCTAGCCATTGCCCTCGCCGTCTGCCGAGGTCGAATAATTACTGCCGGTGCGCCGCCGGGCCCTGTGGCACAATGACCGCAGACTCGGATCGAGGCGCTCTTGCCCATGACATATTCGTTGCCCCAACGGGCCGTACTGCTGCTCGCGGCGCTCGCGGCGCTCGCGGCACTCGCGGGCGTCGGCCCGGCATATGCCGCCGCGCTGGATATCACGGGTGCCTGGCTGCGCCAGCCGCCGCCCGGACAGACCGGCGCGGCCATCTACATGGAGCTGCACAACGGCGGCACGGCGCCGCTCGCGGTGGTGGGCGCGCGCGTGGAAGGCGCGGCCAGCGCGGCCATCCACGGCCACAGCCATGCCGACGGCATGATGCGCATGTACCCGGTGCCCAGGCTCGAGATCGCCCCGGGCGCGGACCTGAGCCTGCAGCCCGGCGGCTATCACCTGATGGTGGGCGGCATGGGCAGCGCGCTGCAGCCCGGTGCGCTGCTGCCGTTCTGCCTGCGGCTGGAGGATGGCGTCGAGCAGTGCGCCGAGGCGCGCGTCAGGAAAATCGGGGAGTAGTACATGGATACGGACGTGAACATCGATGCAGGGCGCACCCGGGCGTTGGGCAAGGCGCTGGCGCCGGGAGGCGCCGCCGCGGTGGCCACGGCCGCGGTGGTCGGCGCGCTGGCGATCATGACCGTGGGACTGGGCCTGTACTGGTCGAACGAGCCGCAGCCCTTTGACGTGCGCGACAACGCTGCGCGCTTCGCCGAGCGCCAGGGGCGGCCGGTGGTGGTGGGCACCGCGACCACGGCCACCCTGGTCGGCGTGGCCGAGACGCTGCTGGACAAGCCCGGCGGTTACCTCAGCAACGACCGGCTGCCGCCCGGCGTGCTGCTCGACAACATGCCGAACTGGGAGTTCGGCGCGCTGGTGCAGGTGCGCGACCTCGCCAAGGCGATGCGCGAGACGCTGAGCCGATCGCAATCGCAGTCCAGGGAGGACGCGGATCTTGCGCTGGCAGAGCCGCAGTTCAATTTCGACAACGATTCCTGGTTGCTGCCGCCCACCGAGTCGGAATACCGCGAGGGCATCAGGCACCTCGAGTCCTACGCCAAGCGCCTCGCCGATGCCGACGCCAGCGACGCGCAGTTCTACGCCCGCGCCGACAACCTGCGCTACTGGCTCGGCACGGTGCAGAGCCGGCTCGGCAGTCTTTCCCAGCGCCTGAGCGCCAGTGTCGGCAAGGCGCGCCTGAACACCGATCTGGCCGGTGATCCGGCCGCGCACCAGTCGACGCCCGGGGCGAGCGAGTTCGAATCGAAGACGCCGTGGCTGGAGATCGACGACGTGTTCTACGAGGCGCGCGGCTCGACCTGGGCGCTGATCCAGATACTGAAGGCGATCGAGGTCGATTTCGCCGACGTGCTCGAACGCAAGAACGCGCTTGTCAGCCTGCGCCAGATCATCCGCGAGCTCGAGGGGACGCAGGACCCGATGTGGAGTCCGGTGATCCTGAACGGCACCGGTTACGGGCCGCTGGCGAACCACTCGCTGGTGATGGCCTCGTACATCTCGCGCGCCAACGCCGGCGTGATCGACCTGCGCGAATTGCTGGCGCAGGGCTGAGGGTCGCGTCCGTGGGTCCGGATTTATCCGGAGACCCGTGGGTCGCCATTCATGGCGACATTGTCATCCCTGCTCGCGGTCGAATTTGTCCAGCAGCCGCCGGTGCGCCGCGGCGGGCAGGCGCGGGCCGTAGTGCGTGACCAGTTCGGCCGCGGCGCGGTTCGCGAGCCGCCCCGCCGCGACCGCGTCGAAGCCGTTGGTGATGCCGTAGATGTAGGCGCCGGCGAACATGTCGCCTGCGCCGTTGGTGTCGATGGGCTTCACCGGGTACGGCGCGATGCGGTGGTAATGGCGGCCGTCGAAGACCAGCGCGCCCTCGCCGCCCAGGGTGATCGCGAAGGATCGCGCCACCTTGCGCAGTCCCTCGGCCGCGTCCTCGAGGCGCTGCTCGCCGGTCCATTCCTGCGCTTCGGCGAGATTGCAGAACAGCAGGTCGACGCCGTTGCCCAGCATCTGCGCCAGGCCGTCGCGAAAGTGCGCGACGATGCCCGGATCCGAGAAGCTGAGCGCGGTGCGCACGCCGCTGCGCTCGGCCAGTTCGCGCGCCGCGATCGCCGCCGCGCGTCCGCTGTCCGAGGTGACCAGGTAGCCCTCGACGTAGACGAATTCCGAGGCCGCGAGCGCCGCTGCGTCGAGGTTCTGTGCCGACAGCGTCGAGCTGATGCCGAGAAACGTGTTCATCGTGCGCTCGGCGTCCGGCGTGATCATCACCAGGCACTTGCCGGTCACGCCGCTCTCGCGTCCCGCGCAAACGTTGCAGTCGACACCGGCGCGCGCCATGTCGGCCAGGTAGAAGCGCCCGTTCTCGTCGTCGGCCACCTTGCAGCTGTAGAAGGCGCGGCCGCCGAAGCAGCTCGTGGCGATCACCGAGTTCGCGGCCGATCCGCCGCTTGCGCGTCGCGAGGCCACCAGGTGCGTGCTCAGCAGCTCGAGCAGGCGATCCTGGCGCGGCTCGTCGACCAGCGTCATCACGCCCTTGTCGATGCCGGCGCTACCGAGGAATGCGTCATCGACCTCGATCTCGGTGTCGACCAGCGCGGCGCCCACGCCATAGACGTTGTACTTCTTCTTCATGCTCTGTTCCGTTGTGCCCCGGGCCGAATGCCGGTTGGCGCGCGATTATCCGCAGCCCGCGGGCGCGGCTCAATGTGAAAACCTGCATTTATTTGTAGGGCTAGGGCCTTCTCCGTACACTTTCTCGCCATGCCTTCACCATCCGAGCGCAGCCCGCAACGCGGCGTCGTCCAGCCACCCGAACGCAAGCCGCCGCGCAGAGCCGCACGCAAGCCCGCGCGCAAACCCCCGAGAACAGCCCGACCGCTTCGCTGGCCCGTGGTGCTGCTGCGCCTGCTGGCCGCCGCCGCGGTGGTGGGCGTGCTCGCATTCATGTACCTGGATGCCTACATCCAGCGTGAATTCTCGGGCAAGAAGTGGGCGGTGCCCGCGATGGTCTACGGCCGTCCGCTAGAGCTCTACGCCGGCGCACCGGTGGGGCCGCGCGCGCTGGGCGCGGAGCTGGAAACGCTGGGTTATCGTGCCGCCGGCGGCGCGGGCAGCGCCGGAACCTACAGCGTCTCGGGCAGCACGGTGTCGATCGCGACGCGCGGCTTCCGGTTCTGGGACGGCGAGGAGCCGGCACGGCGCCTGCGCGTCGCGTTCGCCGGCAACTCGGTGCAGGCGGTCCACGACGAGCAGGGCGCCGAAGTGGCGCTGGCGCGGCTCGAGCCCGTGCACATCGGCGGGATCTATCCGGCGCACAACGAGGACCGCATCCTGGTGCGGGTGTCGGATGTGCCGCCGTTGCTGATCCGCACGCTGATGGCGGTCGAGGACCAGAACTTCGACTCGCACCACGGCGTCTCGCCGAAGGGCATCGCGCGCGCGATGTGGGTCAACGTGAGCAGCGGCGCGCTGGAGCAGGGCGGCAGCACGCTGACGCAGCAGCTCGTGAAGAATTTCTTCCTCACCCGCGAGCGCACCATCACGCGCAAGCTGATGGAGCTCGCGCTGGCACTGGTGATGGAACTGCGCTACAGCAAGGAGGAGATCCTCGAGGCCTACCTGAACGAGATCTACCTCGGGCAGGACGGGCACCGCGCGATCCACGGTTTCGGGCTCGCGAGCCACTACTACTTCAACCGGCCCATCGCGGAACTCGGCGCGCCGCAGATCGCGCTGCTGGTCGGCATGGTGCGCGGCCCCTCGTATTACGACCCGTGGCGTCATCCCGAGCGCAGCCGCGAGCGGCGCGACACGGTGCTAGCACTGATGGTCGACCAGGAAGTCATCGGCGCCGGAGACGCGGCAAGGATCGCGCAGATGCCGCTCGGTGTGGGCGATCGCGAGCAGGCGCGCTCGAAGTTCTACCCGGCCTACCTCGACCTGGTGCGGCGCCAGCTGCGCCGCGACTACAGCGAGGAAGGGCTCACCTCGGAAGGCCTGCAGATCTTCACCGGCCTGGATCCCGCGGTGCAGCGCGCGGCCGAAGCCTCGCTGCAGGAGACGCTGGCGAAGATCGAGAGCGACTTCAAGGCGCGCGGCAAGCCGCAGCAGGGGCTCGAGGGTGCGGTGATCGTGACCCGCGTCGACAGCGGCGAGGTGCTGGCGGTCGTGGGCGGGCGCAACTCGCGCGTGGCCGGCTTCAACCGCGCGCTCGATGCGTTGCGCCCCGTGGGCTCGCTGATGAAGCCCGCGGTCTACCTCACGGCGCTCGAGGACGGACGCTACACCTTGCTGTCGCCGCTCGACGACGGCCCGGTGGCGCACAAGGGCGCCAACGGCCAGGTGTGGCGTCCGCGCAACTACGATCGCGAGGATCACGGCATGGTGCGGCTGCACCGTGCGCTGGCACAGTCGTACAACCAGTCCACGGCGCGGCTCGGGCTGGAGCTGGGCATCGAGCGCGTGGTCGATACGATCCACCGCCTCGGCGTCGATCGCGAGGTGCCGGCGCTGCCATCGGTCGCGCTCGGCGCCGTGGCGCTCAGCCCGATCGAGGTCGCCGGGATGTACCAGACCATCGCTTCGGGCGGCTTCAGTTCGCCGCTGAGCGCAATCCGCGAGGTCATGGATGCCTCGGGCGAGCCGCTGACGCGCTATCCTGTGGCGGTGGAGCAGAAGGTCCGCCAGTCGGCGGTGTACCTGCTGGAGTACGCATTGAAGGAAGTGGTGAGCGCGGGTACCGCGCGCTCGGCCTACAACCGCCTGCCGGCGGGGCTGGTGGTGGCCGGCAAGACCGGTACCACCGACGACCAGCGCGACAGCTGGTTCGCGGGTTACTCGGGTGATCTGCTCGCCGTGGTGTGGATCGGGCGCGACGACAACGGCACCACCGCACTCACGGGTGCCAGCGGCGCATTGCCCGCGTGGACCGGGCTGATGGCGGCGGTGAGCCGCGAACCGCGTCGCTCACGGGCGCCCGGGGGCATCACCGAAACGTGGGTCGACGAAGCGGGCGGCGGGTTGAGCGGGGAAGGCTGCCCCGGTGCGCGGCTGATGCCGTTCATGAACGGCACCGAGCCCGATTACGAGGCTGCCTGCACCGGCTCGGGGCTGCGCTGGCCGTGGTCCGGCGGCAAGCCGGCCGCGGAGCCCGGTGCCGCGGCCGAGCCGGGCGCGGCGGCGCAACCCGACAGCGCGCCGGAGCAGGAGGAAAAAGCGCGTGACCGGTGGTGGAAGCGCTGGTTTGGCGGGGATCGCTGAGGCGACAGCCTCGCGCCATCGCATGCTGCGACGGACATGCAACAGCGGCAAGCAGACGGGGAAGCAAAGATGAGCGAATCGACCGGCCTGTGCTTGCGCGTGCTGCGCATCGGCGCGCTAGCCTGCCTGCCTCTGCTCGGCGCCTGTGCCGGGCAGTTCGCCGGCTCGACGCATACGCCACCGCGCGTCGACGTGCCGGAACCGGGTAACGGGCGTGCGGCGCCCGCCAACCGAGCGCCCGCCACGGCGCAGCCGCAGACGAGCGCGGTGAAGGTCTATCCCGCGCCTACGGCCTCGACTGCTGCGCAAGCGTCGGCCTATCCGGCCGCGCAACCGCCGCAAACTGGCCAGGCGTTGCCTGCCACGTATCCAGGAGCGCCGGCACCCGCATCGACGATGCCGCTTCCGGGCGCTACCGCGCCCGCGTCCGAGGACAGTTTCACGATCGAGGCGCCCGCTGTCGCCGGGCCAGCGGGCAGCGCCGGTGGCGCCGGGCAGATCGATCTGCAGGCGCCGCCGCCGAGCGCCAACACCGCGGTGAACACCCTGCTCGCGCAGGCCGCGACGGAGCGCCGTGGCGGCAATCTCGACGCCGCGATCGCCGCGGCCGAGCGCGCGCTGCGTATCGCGCCGGCCGACCCGGCAGTCTATTGCGAGCTCGCGACGCTCAGGCTGGAGCGCGGCGACTACGCGCTGGCCGAGCAGCTCGCGCGCAAGGGGCTCAGCTACCAGCCCGATGCGCAGATGCAGCAGCGCCTCAACGCGATCATCGAGCGCGCGCGGCGCGGGAAGACGGGCTGACTCAACCACTGCAGCAGTGCGTCGCTGGCTGTGCTGCCCGCCATTGCCCTGCGGGGCACGCACGAGTACGTCCCTGTAGCTCCGCGCCGCGTCCTGCGGCGCAAGGCCCCGCAAGCCAACAGCGGGCAGCACAGCCGCTCGGTTGAGCGCGTGTCCATCGGGCAGATCCGCGAATGCATGCATTTTCCAGGGTTTCCACCACGGCGAGGGGCTCGAGCACCCATCGGTGCGGCGGACACTCTGTCGCCAGGACGGCGACAGGTAGCCTGCAGGGGTGAGGCGGATTCCGGCGAAGCACTGCTTCGCCCCGCCGAAC
>Ga0138256_10004754_pt1 | contig 14424 bp, 9 predicted proteins | sample KNB2016incub_MG_FD_105486 | JGI IMG/M metagenome (GOLD analysis project Ga0138256, IMG submission 105486) | Active sludge microbial communities from wastewater in Klosterneuburg, Austria - KNB2014incub_MG | ecosystem: Engineered > WWTP > Activated sludge > Unclassified | place: Austria...
CAGCGAAAAAGTGAGGTGGTGCGCCTTCTCGGGGGAGAGACAAAAGAGCAATGGGCGGAGCAGCGCGTACATCGGCGGGCGAAGGTACCCGAGGCGGCGAAGGAACGACGACTGCCCGACCAGAGCGGCTCCATACCTGATCGTCCGTGATCATTTGGACACCCGAGCGCCCATGCCCCCTCCATTCCGGTCGGCTTGTATCGACGGAAGCCCGGGCTGGGCGCCCTGGCCCCGGTATCAAAGGGCGAACAGAGGCAATGAACATGAGAGAGCAAACGGCCTCAGTGAATACCCGCACCGCCGTCCGTCCCTCCTACCAAACCCCGTGCTGCTCCAGCCATTGCTCAACCGAAGTAGAGCGCCGCTTGGGTTCAAGTTCAACCGCGCGCCGATAATGCTCCGCAGCGCCATTCCAATCCTCCTCCTCCCAAAGGACATTCACCATGGCCATGTGCAACCGCGCATCGTCAGGCGCCGCTTGCAGAGCGCGCTGCAGCAGGGGGCGCGCCTTGGCCGACCGGGGTGGGGTCTCTTCGGCGTAGAGCAAGCCCAACTCGCGGTCCACGGGCCCGGCCGAGGGATCGGCCGCGAGGGACCTCTCCAAATGAATGATAGCTTCGGAATTGCGACCTCGGCGTGCGAGGATCATGCCGAGGTATCCATTCCCAACTGCACTTTTTTGGTCGACCGCTACGGCATGCTCCAGCACAGGCACGGCGCGATCGAACTGGCCATCAAGTGCGAGTGTCATACCGAGCCGCTCCAGCACAGTGATATCGTAGGGGTCAGTGGTCCGCGCGCGTTCAAGATGGAAGATGGCCTTCCGACGGCCATCCGTCGTGCCCTGCTCCTCGTACAGTGTACCAAGGTTGCTGTTGACGCCGTGGTGCATGCTGTCCAATGCGTAGCACCGGAGCAGCATATCCATGCTCCCGCTCCGGTCACCCAGGCGGTACAACAGAACAGCAATGGGCAGTCCTGAGGTTGCATCAGGACCGGTCATGGACCATAGCTGCCGGTACAATCGCAGGGCGTTGGCATCGTCGTGGCTGTCGAGAGCGGCCTTGGCCCGGCGGGCAAGCGCTTCTCGCTCCAACCGTGGGTCCCGGGACTGGGCCCGCAGAAACAGGCGGTCGGCAAGTGCGGGATCCTTGTTCGGACCCTGGCCGAGCACGCGGGCCAACAGCAGCATGGCCCGTGCGTGGGAACTGTCCAGCCGCACGGTCTCGCGCAGCAACATTTCGGTCTCGGCCCAGGGCGGCGGGTTCATGGAATGGAACAGCAGATACGCCAGGTAGTATTTCGGTGAGGCGGCCGTGCTGTCCAATGCGATGGCCCGCTCGTAAGCGGCCCGTGCTCCGGTGTAGTGGCCGTCCACCGCCAGCACCTGCCCATGCAGATCCCAGGCACGTGACAGGGTGCTGTCCGCGGCCAGCGCCTGCGCGCTCAGGCCGCGTACGCGCGGGATGTCCAGATGCGCGGGATCCGACCGGTCGCCACAGAGGTCGGCCAGATCGAGGAGCCACATGGCATTGCGTGGTTCCATCGCGATGGCCTTCTCGTAAAATCCGATGGCGGCCGTGCGGTCGCCGTTCCTCGAAAGCGTGCGGCCCATGGCGGCCAGGGTGGCCCCGTTGCCGGGGTCCATCGCCAGCGCCTCCTCCAGTTCACGCATGGCAGGGGCCAGGTCGCCCATCGCACTGTGGCACGCGGCGCGCATGCGGTGGGCGGCCAGCGTCCGGCCCTTGTCCACGTATGGCGCATCGTAAAGCACCGCCAGGGCCGCCGAAGGGTGACCGGCGGCGTAGAGTCGGCGCGCCAGTTCGAGTTCGACGATACCCTGCACGGCCAGTTGAATACGGACCGATGCACTATCGGCGAGCGAGCGGAACCCACGCGTAGCAAGATCGCTACCGAGCTCGTTCTCGGCGCCCGGCATGATGAAACGGATGCGCGCTTGACCGCTGTCCATTGCGGCCGGCTCGAAAAGCTCGCCGTAGAAGATCACATCGGCATGGTACCGGAGCGCGATATCGATCGCATCCTTTTCTGCCGGCAATGAACGCAGGGATGTGTCAGCTATGAACACACGCAGGGGCAGATGCGCCGCCGTGATGCGGGCCCGTAGCCGATCCACGATGAGCTGCTCGAAGCGCAGGTCCAGGTTGGGGTCGTCCTGCATCACGGCAAAGGGCAGGATGAGCACTGTGGTCACCGTACTGTCGGGGGCAGGCAGGCCGGTACGGGTGGGCACATGCTCCCGCGGTCTGAGCAGGAGGAAAGCGGCCACGATGCCCACCGCGACCAGCGAAGCAGCGATCCATCGCCACGAATTATTCTTTCGTTCGGGTACGGATACGACAGGCTCCTCCTGCTCGGGCACACGGCGCGCGGCCATCTGCCGCAGCAGTTCCTCCATGTCGCGAATGCGCGCTCGATGCGCCTCCTGTTCGGCCTCGATCCGTCGCAGGTCAGCGGGATCGGCCGCAGGTGCCGCCCCGGACCCTTGGTTCTCCGCCCGCGCCTCCTGGACCAGCGCCTCGCGCAGCACCTGCTCGTGATCGTTGGGGGCGCTCCGGCCATTGAGCGCGTCATCCAGCGCGGAAGCCGCCGCCTCCGGCACCTTACGCTGCAACAACGATCCGAAGATGTGTTCCATCAACGCGTGCAACATGAACAGGGCGCCCGCGCTGTCGTTGGCGTTCACTGGCCCGCCGTGCAGGGCGTTGTTACCGCGCGTACGCAGCACGTGGAGCGCGCTAACGATCGTGGGCGGGGCCAGTGCACGGCCTTGGATCGACCTCAGCAGCAGGTCGTACGGCACTCCTTCGGCGCCATCTTCTCCACGCTTGCCGGGCCAGGCCACGCGTATGATGACACGGCATGCTTCCTCCCCCGATATGCGGCCATGCATCAGTGCCTCACGGTAAGCACCGACGGCGTGATGCCGTGCCGCTGCTTCGCTCCACTCACCGATGTTCTTCAGACCGGTCTCCAGTTCGGCGCCCATAGCAACAGGCCGAAGGTAACGGACGTTCCGCGATGGGCGGCTTGGGCACGGCCTCCTACCTTGCCCCCATGCAGTGGCTACGCGCGGGCATCGTCTCCGGCCTGTTGTCGTGTTTCAGTTCGTTGGCGGCGCAGAGTAACTCCATCAGCCTGGAACGGCTGCGGGACTCGCATGCTCAAGTGGAGGGCCAGGGCCGCTCCGTCGCCGCCATCGATCTGGTGAAGGTGTATGCGCCCAAGCACTGGATCGGTGACGATAGTCTGTTCGCCCGGCGGGGCATGGATGATGCCACCTGGCCGGACCTCGACCGGTCTGAGGACAGCATCGTGCCCGGGGCCACGGTGCATTGGTTGCGCCTCCACCTGCGGCCCAGGGCCGACCTGAAAGGCGTGCCGCTGATGCTGGACGCGGGTGGCAACATCACGGACGCCTACCTCAACGGCCGTCCCGTGCTGCGGGCCGCATCACCCTCCGCCACCAATGCCGGACCACCGGTATCTGTTCCGCTGGGGTTCGCCTGCGACGGCGAGCCTGAGATACTGGCCTTGCGCATCACCGTGCCGGCGGGCATCGCGCTGGAGGACCATTTGCCGCGCGTGGTGCTGCGCGAGGCGGGTTCGGCATACGGCACACAACTCATCTCCTTGCACCATGGCGTCTTCACCGGCGTCAACTTGATCATCGTCCTGCTTTCATTGATCCTCTGGTATCAGGATCGTCGCGAACGGAGCTGGCTCCTGCTGGCCCTCCTGTCGTTCATCGAGGCCTTCCGCTCGGTGGCCGATCTGGCCAGCGACCAGGGGTTGTTCGGCTTCCCTGAACGCACCACGGGCGTACTCAGTGCCGTGTCCGTTGTGCTCATGCCGTGGTCGCTCTACCTGCTCATCCTGGTGTTGGGCGGGTTACATGGGGGCCTTGCCCGGAAGAAGACCCGCCGCTACACAAGGGCCGTGTGGTTCGTCACCCTGATCATCGCCGCGGTGCGGATCGCGATGTTCATCGGCGGGCCCGGGAACAGTCCATTTTTGTCCCAGCCCGACGGTACGCAGAAGTTCGAGTTCTCGGATCAAGTCTTCGAAAGCGCTCCCGCGCTGCTCATTCTCCTTGTCGTTGTTGGTCTGGTGCTGGGCATCCTGTTCGGGCTGGTCTTTGTCTGGTTCGCGTGGGACGTTGTCCGTCTGGGGCTGCGACTGCTGCGCACCCGGGGCTACGAGCGCTGGGTCGGCGGCGGCGCCTTGCTCTCGGGATTGGTTTCTGGTGCGCTCGCGGTCGTTGGGGGCATGCTCGATCTGGGCCACGACCGGGTGGAGGTGCTGAGCGACTATCTCTCGTACACGGCGGTGCCCGTTGCGGTGGCCGTGTACCTGGCCATCCGCTCGGCCCACAACAGCCGCGCTGTGGCGCGCCAGCGTGACGACCTGGACCGCGAGGTGCATGAGCGCACCGCCGAACTGCGCGCCGAGAAGGACCGCTCGGACGAATTGTTGTTGAACATCCTACCACACGAGGTGGCCGAGGAACTGAAGGCCAAGGGCGAAGCCCGGGCACGCCAGTTCGACAACGTGACCATCCTCTTCACCGACTTCAAGGGCTTCACCACGGCGAGCGAGCGGATGAGCCCGCGCGAACTGCTCGATGAGTTGAACACCTGCTTCAAGGAATTCGACCGCATCACCACGGCGCGCGGCATCGAGAAGATCAAGACCATCGGCGATGCGTACATGGCGGCAGGCGGTCTGCCCGATCCGGCCTCCTCGTCTCCGGCCGATGTGGTGTATGCCGCGCTGGAGATGCAGGCGTTCATGCAGCGGCGCCAGGCCGAGCGCCAAGCGCAGGGCGTTCCGGCCTTCGAGATGCGCGTGGGCATCCACAGCGGGCCGGTGGTGGCCGGCATCGTTGGCGTGAAGAAATTCCAGTATGACATCTGGGGCGATACGGTGAACACGGCATCGCGGATGGAATCCTCCGGCGAAGTGGGGCAGGTGAACATCAGCGAGGCGACGTACGCGCTGGTGAAGGATGCGAAGAAGGTGAATGGCGAATGGGAGCTGGCCTCCGAGTTCCCTCCATCCGCCAGTTCCCATTCGCCATTCACCAACTCCTATTCACCCTCATTCACCTTCATCCCGCGCGGAAAAGTGCAAGCGAAAGGCAAGGGGGAGATGGAGATGTACTTCGTCCACTTGAGCCCAACCACCTGACCCTCCGGGCACCGCGCAGCACGCACCCGACTTATTCAACGCGGTCGGTTGATCGCCTGGCGACAGGCACCGCTCCACGGCGCGGCAGGCGCGCGCACATTCGCCTATCGTCTTTCCCGATGTTGGACCGCATGACCGCCCTCCTCGCCGACCGTTTGCGCAGCCTTTCGGCCCGCAAGACCCGTTTCTGCTATGATGTCCGTGGCAACAGTCACGTGTACGACGGCGTCGTGGCCCCCTACCGCGTGGAGGACCGCAACGCCGAAACGCACGACCTGCTGCCGGTACTTGAGCACGCGCTCGTTCACGACGGCATGGTGACGGGTGTGAAGGACCCCGCCACGGGCAAGACCCTGTACTCCTCGGGCCGCCACTATACCGATGTGGGCAATGCGCTGCGTTTCGCGCGCGAACAGGGCAAGCAGAGCGTATACAACTGGAACCGCATGGCCGAAGTGCCGGTGGCCGTCGCGCCAGTGGACCTGTCGGCAGCTACCGAGGTGACCGAAGTACAGGATCCCGGGTAACGCGGATCAGATACCCAGCTCCATCTGCAACCACAGCCCCCATTTGTTGGGCACGTGGTCAAGGTCGGCTATGCCCGCGCGCCAGGCGTAGTTCACGGCGGCCTGCACCTTCACGCGGTGGTGGTTGATGTAGCGCGAGCAGCCCAGCCAGGCCTCTTCACGCCGGGTTTCGGCCGCCGCGATCCGGGCGCCCGGCAACACCAGACTGTAGCGGGCCGCCAATTCATACCCCTTCTTCCCGATCATGCGGCCGAGTTGGGCGTTCAGGCCCTGGCCCTCCATGATGCGCACGCTGTGCACGCCGTCCGTCACGATGGGGGCGCCCTCCACATCGCGTTGCAGGAACTCCGCGCTGAACGAGGTGCCACGATGCTTGAACAGTACATCGGCGATGAACACCTTCAGCGTCCGCTCCTGCCCTCCGGGAAGGGACTCGCCGAGCTGGCCTCCAGCTCGGCGAGCATGGTCATTCAAGCTGTACCCGGCTGCCACGGCGAGTTTCGGTTCCGGCTCGCGCTCAAGATCACCCTCGAAATCATCCCCGCCGTTGGTGAATGCTCCCAAGGGCTGCCACTCGGCGCGCACCGTATAGCACAGGCCTTTATCGCCCGGGTCGGCACCACGCCCCTCTCCCGTGGTCAATGCCGCCTTTACGGACATCGGCATGCGCTCATCCGCGTTGTCCCACGTGCCGAAAAGCCCCATGTCGCGGTCCAGTGTGAAGAGCCCGTTCACGATGGAGCGCTCCGGCAATTGCTGCTGGCCGGAGCTTATCGTTCTTTGGCGGTTGCCCGGCAACTTGGTCTGGCCAATACCGAAGGTCCAATGCTTCACCGGGCTGTACCAGATCACGGCATCGCGGACGGGTTGAGCCGTGGTGCCCTCCACCAGGTCCATATCGGCCTTGCTGAACCCGAGCTGCACCTTGTACTGGAGCTTCGGCGTGAGCACGAAGCCCTCGAAGCGCAGACGCATGCGGCGCACCCGGATGTCCGTGGAACCCACCGACAGGTCGTCGCCGTTCTCGCTGAAAAGCGCGAAACGGTTCTGCATGCGGAAGCGGAGGGTCAGCTTGAAGATGCTGTCCTTCTGGAAGGTGATGCCCCTGCGCGGGTTCAGGTCAACCCCGTGCTGGCCACGAACTGCGGCGCACAGCAAGAGGCCCAGGACCGTGATGATCGAACGGAAGCGGATGGACATGCCCATTGGTTTCGGGCGCGAAAAAATGTCCGTGTTCTTAGCTCCATGTTATCATTTGGTTGATTTATGAAGGCCTGACTTAACGCACGGGAAACATCATGGGCGCTGCTGATCCGTCAGGTGCATCAGACCGCTCGTCGACGGGCTCCGGGCCGCACGCGTGAGCAGCCCGGGCACAAAACGAGGATGTCGGCACCCGCCGGAGTTCGGGATCATCGGCTGATGCACACGACCCTCAGAACCGCAAGGTGTACTGCAACACCGGCAGCATCGCAAGCTGGTCCACGGTCTTGATCGTGCCCGTTCGGCGATCGAAATACTCCACCACCGGGGTCTGTGAGTTCAGCACGTTCTGCACGTCGATCTTGAACTCGTGGCTCGCCTTCGGCCGCCCGGCGCGGTAGGCGATCATCACGTCCAGTTTGCCGATCGGGTCGCCCTTGCGGCTCATGGGCCGGCCGCTTTCCTTCTGAACGCCCGCCGCGATGCTGGCCTCCGGATCGATCGGCGTGGACCACTGGCCGCCCATCAGGCTGTACCGTACGCCGGTGGTGAGCACGCGGCCCTTCCCTTCCCGGCCGATCCGCCATTCCTTACCAGCGAGTATATTACCCACGGCGCCAAGGTTGAACCGCGCGTTGTACCACTCACCGTCCAGTGCGCGGTACTTGGCCTCGAAGAGCGAGAAGGTGGCCATGCCGTGCCATCCGCGGGTGAAGAATTTCTCGGCGCTGAGTTCCACGCCGGTATTGTAGCCGCGGCCTTTGCTCACCAAGGTGCGCGTGGTGAACCATCCATCGGTATTGCCCAGCCAGAAGCTGCTCGTGGGGTCGTCCTCCACGGGTTGGCCGTAGAGATACTGGTAGTACGCTTCGGCTTTCACTTGGATATCCTCGGTCACCCGGCGTTCATAGCCCAACACGGCGTGCGCGGCGCGGGTAAGGCCGAGGCCTTCGTTGGGGCGGTAGGTGCGGCCAGCCGCATCGGTGGCCTGGGCCAGGTAGGTCATCGTGGCCTCCATGCGGCTGTGCAGCCCACCGCCGATGGTGAACGCCTGCGCGGGACTCTGCTGGTAGCGCAGGCCCACACGTGGCTCCACGCTGGTGGCTCCGTTCAGTGTATAGTGCAGGAGGTGTACGCCGCTGGTCATGCTCCACTGCTCGTTCCACCGCCACTTCCAACTGCAGAAGGCCTGCACCGCACTGGCGCTGCCACTGTTGTCCAGCTGTCGTTCGGTGCGCTGCTGCTCGATGTCCCAGCTATCGGACATCATCCTGAAATTGTCCAACGTGACGATCACCCCGGAGCGCAGCTTGTGCGCCGCGTTGATGCGCGTGTTCAGCGTGCTTGACAATCGCCAGGTCCACCGGCCCATATCGTCCTTGTAGCGCTGTTCCAGCGGCACATCGCCGGGCAGATCGGTCTCGCGATGGTCGGTATGGGTACCGTTGCCGCTGATCGATACCGTGGTGTACAAGTAATTGTTGGCGTCCACCAGGCGTGTGTGGGTAAGGCCGATCACGCCCATGCGCGAGCCGAAGTCCGTGTCGGAGAACAGCGAATCGCCGGTCACGCCCTTGTCCTGCTGGGCTATGCTGCTGCGCCCACCCAGGCCGAAGAGCGAGAAGGTCCCGGCCTTCCCCGTGGGCATCTTCATCTTGAAGGAGGCGTCCATGTACTTGGGCACACCCTGGTAGTCCACGATGCCGGCCTGGTCCAGCAGGGCCAGCGAACTGTAGCGGAAGTTGGCCAAGTACGACCCGCCCGCCGGACCGGGCAAGGGCCCCTCGGCCGTGAGATCGATTCCCAGGACGCCCAGCTTGAAGGTGTACTCGCGCTTGTTGTCGTTGCCGTCGCGCAGCTTCATGTCGAACACGGCGCTGGTCACGTTTCCGTACTCGGCCGCAAAGGCGCCGGTATAGAAATCGCTGTTGTCGATCATGTCGCTGTTGAGCGCGTTGATCGGTCCGCCCGTGGTACCGTCATCAGTGAAGTGGTTCGGGTTGGGGATCTCGATGCCCTCCAAGCGCCACAGCACGCCTTTCGGGCTGTTGCCGCGCACAACGACGGTGTTGTTGCCCGTGGGATCGCCCGCCACACCGGGGAAGCTGGTGACCATGCGGGCGGGATCATTGATGCCCCCGGCCATGCGTGAGGTCTCCTCCACGCTGATCTTGCGAGCGCTCAGAGTGGCCATATCATTACGCACCTCGCCGTGGCTCTTTTGGCCGGTCACCACAGCTTCCTTCAATTGTTCCAGCGACTCCTGCATGCGCACATCGAGCACCAGTTCCTTCGCGCTGTTAACCAGCAGGTTGGCGAGCACCTGTTCCTCGTACCCCATCATGCGTACTTGCAGATCGATGCGGCCCACGGGCACCTTGTCCAGTGTGAACCGGCCGTCCAGGCCGGTGGTATTGCCGATCTGCGGGACGGTACCGGTCACCACCACGGTGGCGCCGATCAAGGGTTCACGGGTGTCGCTGTCCACCACGGTGCCACGCACGGTCTGCGTGTAGCTTTGGGCCATGGTGGTGCTGAAGCAGAGCGCCGTTGCGAAGAGGGAGAGGTATCGGAAGGAGGTCATTGCGGGTTTGTTGCTCGTGTGTGGTTGTTCTTTGTCGCTGGCTCGTCGTCAGTTGGGGATCGTTCCTCCCAACAACCGACAACAAGTTCAGAAGCGGCCGATCTTCAGGCTGAGGCCGACGTTGGATCCATGCAGGGCGTCCTTGGGCGTTGCGGGCAGGTGCAGATCGCTGGTGTAGCGGTAGCTGGCGCCGACCCCCACCCGCACCAGCGGAATGACGTTCAGTTCCACCTCGATGCCGGGCTCCACCACGAAGAAGGCCTGGGCATCGTAGTGCTCATGGTATCCATGGGGCTCGAATTCATCGGATATGATACTGCTGTGATCATAGGTGACGCCACCGGCGCCCACGATCACCGGCAGCGTGATGTGGACGGGCGAGCGGTACGCTATCAACGGCTCGATCAGCAGGCCACCGTAGCCCATGTACAAGCTGCTTCCGCGGCGCAGGACCTCGCCGTTCGCGGTCAGGTGGTCGTCATAAGCCGTGTTCCCCACATTCGCCACCAGGCCATGGCCCCCCAGGCCGATGGTGACCCGGTGGTCGATCATCCAGCCCGCCCGCACACCCACCAGCAGGGCATCCTGGTCCATGATGCGGGTGTTGTGGGTGGTGAGACCGCCCCAGCCGCCGTGGTGCAACTTCTTGTTGCCCCCAAACAGATTGCGCATGGGGGCCTCCTCGGCGGTGGTGATCCGGGAGAGGACAGGAACGGCCGCAAGGGCGAGCAGGGCCAGCGTATGCAGGATGCGGAAGAGCATGTGCGCAGGGTTCGTTTCCCCTGTGACAAGGCCGGTCGCCGATACCCCTATCGGGGTGACTGATCTTCTTGGTAGCGTTCGTGGCTACCGGTTTCCGGACCGGGTACCGGCTATTGACAGCCGGATCCCTGATCATAACCGCACCCCCACGCCTGCCTTCCACCCCACCCACCCGCTGATCCGCGCCACATCCACGCCGCCGGTGAACGCAGGATCCGCAGGCGGCACGGTGCTGATGTACGCACCGGTCTCCGGATCGCGCAGGTCGCTCACCAAGGTATTGAGCACCGGCCCGGCGGAGACATGGATCCACTCGCCGAAGTAGATGCCCGGGCTGATGCTGAGGCGGCCGAGGATGTTCACCGCGTCGACCCATTGCCCCTGCTCCACGATCTGCTCGCCGGTAAGGTCGATGTTGACCACCACCCGCTTGCCGAAGCGCGGCTCGAAACCGAAGCCGTAGAGGAAACCCCAGCGGCCATTGGGCTCCAGGGCGGGCGAATAGCCGAGGATGTTGTGGAATACCCGGGTGCCGGTACGCAGCTGCACGCCGAGCGGCATCACATCGGTGGTAACGAGGTCGGCGCGGTGGTAGCCCTTGCGCGAAATGGTGAGCAGACCCACGGCACCACCGCCGACCGTATCGCTGATGTTGACGATGCCCACCTGACCGCCGAGCGCCTTCACCGCGAAATTGAGCGCGCCTACTTGAGCGCCTTCCACGGTTCCGGGAACGATATTGGCGCCCAGGCTGAACTGGCCCTTGGTGACATGGTGCGCATAATTGAGCCCGAAGCCCACCTGACCGGCATCCACACGGCCGGGCACCAGGTTCATACCAAAGCTGAACTGCCCGCCGGTGACGTGGTGCGCGTAGTTGAGCCCGAAGCCCACCTGACCGCCGCTCACTTCGCCGGGAGCGATGTTGGCCCCGAACGAGAACTGCCCACCGGTGACCGTACGCGCGTAGTTGGCGCCAAAACCGATCTGCCCACCGCCCGCGTCACCGAGCGCCACGTTGAGCCCTGCGGAGACCTGTCCGCCCTGCACGCCCTTCGCGTAGTTCACCGCACCCGACACCTGTGAGCGGCGCACGACGCCATGCGCCACGTTCACGCCGCCGCTCACCTGCACGCCGTCCAGATCGCCGAGGGTGATGTTCGTGGCGCCGGAGACCTGCACGCCCTTCATGCCGCGCTTCACCACGTTCACACCACCGGCTATCTGCACGCCGCTGAGGGTGTCCCACACGGTGTTGCTGAGGCCGGCGAGTTGCAGGCCACTGAGGGAGCGCATGGTGTGGTTGATGCCACCGGCCAGCTGCACCCCGCGCGTATGGCCGCCCACGAGGTTGGCGAGGCCCACGACCTGCGCACCGTTCATGTCCTGGGCCAGGATGTTGACGCCCGCGCCCAATTCGGCACCATCCACGCCACGTGCATAGCCGCCGAGGAGGTTGAAGGAGATCCGGTTCACCGTGGCACCCGCGAGCGGACCGTTGGTGCTCGCGCTCGGGATCAACGAGAACTGCGCGAACCGGCGTTCGGCCACACCCAGGTTCATGGCCTGCTCCAGGCGCGATGAGGGCACGAGCAAGCGCGCCATGCCCAGGTCCTCCACGCCGCACCGATCGAAGGCGCACAGGGGTTCCAAGCGCTCCAAATGATCCAGCGGCTTCAGTTTGATACGGCCTACGTCCGCATTGCGCGGCAGGTAGAGCACTGTGTCGCGGTAACCATGGCGGGCGATGCGCAGGGGTGTGCGATCGAGATCACCGGCGATCGCGATGGCGAAGTCACCCTCGTTACCGGTGCTCACGGCGTTGCCTTGCTGCACCTCGAGCACGCTCGCCCAGGCGATGGCCGCACCGTTGGCAGCACTCACCACGGTGCCCCGCGCGGTGAACCGCTGTTCCCTACCGGCCCGCCCGGTAATAATGAGGTGCTGCCCGCTCGGCTTCCACCTCAGGTCATTTGGTAGCAATTCCCGCAGCACACGGTCCACGGACTGGTCCTGCACGCGCATATCAACGAGGCTGTCCACCGGCACGGCGGCGGCGTTGTAGCTGAGCTTGAATTGGCCATCCTTGGCGATCAGCTCCAAGGCGCGGGAGAGCCGCACCTGCTCCGCTTGGATGGTGATGCGGCGATCGAGGATCTGTTGGGCATGAAGACAAATACCCGTTGGAACGAGGAGGATCGCCCACAGGGCGCGCGCCCAAGAGGCCTGTCGGCCCTCCTGGGCCTCGCGCTCAGCAACCGGCCCCATCGAGTACGAATTCATCGTTGGCGGCCTGTACCTCCAGGTTGAAGGTCTCGGCGATCACACCGAGGATCGCGTTGATCGTCTCATGATCGAACTCGGCGGTGAGGCGGCAGGCGGCGATACGGTCGTTGTGCAGGGTGATACGCACCTTGTAGATGCGTTCCAGCTGGGCCGCGACCTGGGCGAGCGTGGCGCCCTCGAACTGCAGGATGCGGATGCCCCACACCTCGGCCGGTGGCGCAGGGCGGCGTTCGAGGAAATGGCGCTGCTTGTGGTAGCGGATATGATCCCCGGCCCCGAGTTCAATACGCTCGCCACCGGCATCCACCCGCACGCGGCCGCTGCGCACACGCACCTCCACATAGTTGGACGTGTCGTAGGCGGTGACCTCGAATGCGGTGCCGAGCACGGTCACCAGCACATCGCCGACGTCCACGATGAAGGGCCTCTGTTCATCGCGACGCACCTCAAAGTAGGCCTGCCCATGCAGGTGCATCGCGCGTTGTTCGCCGCGGCGTTCCTCCAGCGTCGAGCCGGGCGACAGAACGGAACGGCTGCTGTCGGCCAGCAGGACCTCCACCGGAGTGGCGGCCGCATAGTAGGTCACCACCGAAGGCTGGAAGAACCAACGGGCCGCGAAGGCGATACCCGCCACCACGGCCGCGGCCGATAACCAGCGCATCCAATGGGGTCCGGTCCGGATGGAACGGATGCGGCCCCTGCCCTCTTCTTCGGCGATGCGTTGATCCAATCTGCTCCATGCGCGATCCACATCGACTTCTGATAGATGGGCGGCATGGGTGCCCAGGTCCCAGACGGTGCGCATGGCCTCCAACTCGGCGGCGTTCTCCGGCGAGGCCGCAACCCACTCCTCAACAGCGCGGCGCTGTTCCTCATCAGCTTCTCCGGCGAGGTAGCACGCGAGCAGCTCGCTGGGGATGGAGGCATCAGGATCTTTCATGGGTCAACATGAACGGCCTGCTGTTCCGGCGGTGCGTGCGGCCCGAACGAAGTGCCCGCTCTGGAGTTGATGGATCATACCTTCCATGGTGACAACCAGCCGCTCAAATACCCCTATCCGCTCCCGTCACCCGGCCAGAACAGCCAGGGCAGCAGGGGCATCAGGTCCTTCAGTTCGGCGCGCATGGTCTTGAGGGCGCTGCCCATCTGGTTCTCCACGGTCTTCACGGAGATGCCGAGCCGCTCGGCGATCTCGTGGTATTTCAAGCCCTCGTAACGGCTCAACTTGAACACCTTCCGGCGCTCCTCGGGCAGTGCTTCGATGGCGGCCTGCACACGGGCGATGCGTTCAGTGTGCTCGTCCTCGGTGCGCTCGTCGTCCACAGTTAGGTCGTCCACCTCCTCGTTGAGCACCCGGATGCGCGCTCCGGCCTTCACGGCATTGAGACAGCGATTGCGTACCGCCGCGAACAGATAAGCCTTGGTGCTGGTGGTGATGGTCACCTTCTCGCGGTCCAGCCAAAGGCGGAAGAAGAGATCCTGCACGAGGTCTTCGGCCTTGTCGCCATCCTTCACATAGCCCATGGCAAAGGCACACAGCGGCCGGTAGTGCAGGCGGAAGAGCGCCTCGAAGGCGGTACGGTCACCGGAAGCAATGGGGGCAAAGTCCATGGCGGGGCCTCACGGCGCGCCGAAGGTAGCCGGGTGGTGTAGGAGGCGGATGGCCGTTAATGGAAAGTCGGCCCCGCCATGCGGCGGGAAGCGGCCCACGAACCACTCCGCCCGCCATTTCGTCCGCTCTACACCGCCCCTGCTGGACTTTCTGGTATTGATGCGGATCAGGAACTGCCAGTTGGGCGGTCATACCTTCACGGTGCGGGGGTTGATGGGCACGCGGCGTTGGAAACAACA
>Ga0138256_10004755_pt1 | contig 14424 bp, 12 predicted proteins | sample KNB2016incub_MG_FD_105486 | JGI IMG/M metagenome (GOLD analysis project Ga0138256, IMG submission 105486) | Active sludge microbial communities from wastewater in Klosterneuburg, Austria - KNB2014incub_MG | ecosystem: Engineered > WWTP > Activated sludge > Unclassified | place: Austria...
CACGCTGAGCTCGTTCTTCGTCAAGGTGCCCGTCTTGTCGGTGCAGATCACCTCCACCGCGCCGAGCGCCTCGACGGCGTTCAGGCTCTTGACCAACACCTTCTTCTTGGCCAGGCGCAAGCCGCCCATGGCCAGGGCCAGGGTCAGCGTGGGCAAGAGCCCCTCGGGGACGTTGGCCACGATGATGCCCAGCATGAACACCACGTTGGTCCACAGCGGCCGCCCGGCGGCGGCCCCGTAGGCGAAGAACGCGAGCCCCATGCCCACCGCGATGACCGTCACGACCCGCACGGTGCGAGCGATCTCGCTCTCGAGCGGCGTGGGCGGGCGCCGCACCGACACGCTGAGCGCCGCGACCTTGCCGAACTCGGAGCGCCGGCCGGTGGCGAACACCAGCGCCTCGCCCGAGCCACGAAGCACGCTGCAGCCCGCGAACGCGATGTTCGCGGCGTCGACCAGTCTTCCGGCGGTCGCCGCCTGGGCCACCAGGCTCACGTGCCGGCTCTCGCCGGTGAGCGGCGCGTTGTTGACCAAGAGGCCGTTCGCGGCGACCACCCGAGCGTCGGCGGGGATCTGGTCGCCCTCGGCGAGCAGGATCACGTCGCCAATCACCAGCTCGGCAACCGCGACCCGCTGCACGCGCCCGGCGCGCCGCACGGTGATTTCTCGGGGCAAGAGCCGGGCCAGCGCCTGCATCGCCCGCTCGGCCCGAAGCTCTTGCGCGAAGCTGAAGAGCGCGTTCAACACCGCCACGCCCAAGAGCGCCCAGCCCAGCACGGCCATGCCCTCGCCGGGTTGCATCTGGTCGGCGACGAAGCAGAGCGCCGACGAGACCAAGAGCAGCAGGCAGAACAGGTTCGCGACTTGCTTCAGCGCCGTGCGCAGAAGGTGGTGCCTGGGCGGGGCGCTGAGCACGTTCGGGCCGTGCTCGATCAGCCGCGCTCGTGCCACGTCGTCGCCGAGCCCCTGGGCCGAGCTGGCCAAGAGGGCGAACGCTTCGTCCGGCTCCAGGTTGTGGATCTGGCGCGTCACCGCGCGCTCCGCACCACCGCCACGTCACACGGCGCGTCGCGCAACACCTGCTCGATGGGGTTGCCGTACACCAATCGCTGCGGCATCGAACGCTCGCTGGCGCCGAGGCAGATCAAGCGCGAGCGGTGCCGACCGGCCTGCACCAGGATTTCTTTCGGCACGTCGTCGGACACCACCACGCTGGCATCCATCGCGAAGTGTCGCTCGCTCAGCTCGCGGCGCAGCTCGTGCTCGACGCGACGCACGAAACCCCGCCCCTCGGCCAGCAGCCGCTCGGCCGAGGCGGCGTTCAGGCTGCGAAACCTGAGGTGCGAGACCTGGCGCACGAACAGCACGTGCAGGTGAGACAGCCCCGCCCCGAGCCGGCCGAGCAGGGGCAGCGCGCCCGAGGCGCCCCGCGGATGCCCGGCCAGGGGCAAGAGCACCCGCTCGGGGTGGCCCAGCGTTCCCGGGTGCACCACTCGGAGGGCGGCCACCGCGCAGGGCGCGTGGGCAAAGAGGTCTGCGCTGACGGTCCGCGCCAGATAGGCCAGGTTCCGGGGCCGCAGTCGGGTACCGGCCATGAGCAGCGCGCTCCGTTCCCGCTCTGCACGCTCGAGGATCAGCGCGGCAACGGCCCGGCCCCTCTGCGGCACCAGCTCGACCTCGAGGGTCACGCCGGCGACGCGACACTCGCTCTCGATGCGCTGGATCCGATCGCCAACGTGCACGTCACCTTCGTGCACGTGCACCAGGCGGAGGGCCTTGTCGGCCGACGCCGCGGCACAGCGCACGGCATAGTGCGCGACGAAGTCCCCGTTCAGGCTGCCGTCGTAGGCGAAGAGCAGCATCGTCCCCCCCTCAGCGCTGTCGGAATGTCGCGAGCAGCCGGCGCGCACCCTCGGTGGGGGTGATCGCTCCGCTCTGGACCAGCGCTTCGATGCCGGGCGCCTCGCGCTGCACGCCCGGGTTCGACCACAGCTCGGCTTCGAGCGCTTCGCGCACCAGGCTGGACAGCCAGCGCCTCTGCTGAGCGCTGCGCCGCTCGGTGAGCTGGCCGCTGGCCGCGAGGAAGCTGCGATGCTCTTCTACCAGCGCCCACACGCGGTCGATGCCCCGAGCTTCGAGCGCGCTGACGGTGGTCACCCGGGGCACCCATGGGGCGTCGTCGCCGCGCAAGAGCCGAAGCGCGCTCTTGTACTCGACCGCGGTGCGCTCGGACCGCTCGCGCTCTGCACCGTCGGCCTTGTTGATGGCGATCACGTCCACCAGCTCCAAGATGCCGCGCTTGATCCCCTGAAGCTCGTCCCCCGCCCCCGCCAGCGCGAGCAGCAAGAACGTGTCGACCATGCTCGACACGATGTGCTCGCTCTGCCCCACGCCCACCGTCTCGACCAGCACCACGTCGAACCCTGCGGCCTCGCACAGCAGCAGCGCCTCGCGGGTGTGCCGCGCCACGCCCCCCAGCGCGCCCGCGGCGGGGCTGGGCCGGATGAACGCGGCGTCCGCCGCCGCGAGCCGGGGCATGCGGGTCTTGTCGCCCAAGATGCTGCCCCCCGTGACGGCGCTGGACGGATCCACCGCCAGCACCGCGACGCGGCGACCGGCGCCGATCAGGTACAGACCCAGTGCCTCGATGAAGGTGCTCTTGCCCGCGCCGGGCACGCCGCTCACCCCCAGGCGGGCCGCACCGCCCGTGCTCGGCAAGACGCTCTCGAGCAGCCTTTGCGCCGCCGCCTGGTGATCCGCCCGGCTCGATTCCACCAGGGTGATGGCCTTGCCCAGCGCCCGACGGTCGCTGGCCAGCACACCGCGCGCGAGCTTCTCGATCTCGTCGGCGGTCACGGCATCACCGCGCTCGCCGTGCCTCGATCACTTCGATGACCTTGGCGGCCGAGATCGGTACCGGCGTGCCGGGACCGAAGACGGCGGCGACACCGGCCGCCTCCAGCGTCGGGTAGTCCTGCGCGGGGATCACCCCCCCACAGACCACGGCCACGTCGCCCGCCCCCGCCTTGCGGAGCTCGGCCACCAGCTCGGGCACCAGCGTCAGGTGACCGGCCGCCTGGGTCGAGACGCCGACCGCGTGCACGTCGTTCTCCACCGCCTGCCGGGCGACCTCGGCCGGCGTCTGGAACAGCGGCCCCACGTCCACATCGAAGCCGGCGTCGGCGAACGCGGTGGCGATCAGCTTCGCGCCGCGGTCGTGGCCATCTTGCCCCATCTTCGCCACCAAGATGCGGGGCCGCCGGCCCTCGGCCTTCAGGAAACCCTCGATGCGCTCGCGCAGCGCGCCCCACTGGGCGTCGCCTTGATAGAAGCTGCCGTACACGCCCGCAATGCTCCGGGTCTCGGCCTGGTGCCGCCCCCACGCTGCCTCGAGCGCCCCCGAGATCTCGCCCACGGTGGCCCGGGCCCGCGCGGCCGCAATGCTGAGCTCGAGCAGGTTGCCTGCCCCGCTCTGGGCCGCAGCCCTGAGCGCAGCGAGCGCGACGTCCACGGCCTTGCCGTCGCGCGTGGCGCGAACCTTCTCGAGCCGCGCGACCTGCGACGCGCGCACCGCGCTGTTGTCCACCACCCGCACCTCGACCGGCTCGCCGCTCTGGGCTTGGTACTTGTTCACGCCCACGATCACGTCGGTGCCGCGGTCGATCCGGGCCTGGCGCCGAGCAGCGGCGTCTTCGATGCGCAGCTTGGGCATGCCGGCTTCGACCGCCCGGGTCATGCCGCCCAGTTTCTCGACCTCGTCGATGATTCCCTCTGCCTTGCGCGCCAAGGCGTGGGTCAGATTCTCCATGAAATAGCTGCCCGCCCAGGGGTCCACCACCCGGGGGATCCCGGTCTCGTGCTGGATCACCAGCTGGGTACTCAGCGCGATGCGCGCGGCAAAGTCGCTGGGCAGCGCGATGGCCTCGTCGAACGAGTTGGTGTGCAGGCTCTGGGTGCCGCCCATCACCGCGGCCATCGCCTCGATGGTGGTGCGGATCACGTTGTTGTGCGGATCTTGCTCGGTCAGGCTGACTCCGCTGGTCTGGCAGTGGGTGCGCAGCATCAGCGAGTCGGCCTTCTTCGGTGCGAAGTGCCGCTTCAGCAGGGTGGCCCAGAGCAGGCGAGCGGCCCGGAGCTTGGCCACCTCCATGTAGAAGCTCATGCCGATGCCGAAGAAGAACGACAGCCGCGGTGCGAAGCTGTCGATGTCGAGACCCTTGCCGAGTGCCGCACGCACGTACTCGAGACCGTCGGCCAGCGTGAAGGCCAGCTCCAGATCGCAGGTCGCGCCGGCCTCTTGCATGTGATAGCCCGAGATCGAGATCGAGTTGAACTTGGGCATGTGCCGCGCGGTGTGCTCGATCACGTCCGCCACGATGCGCATCGAAGGCGCCGGCGGATAGATGTACGTGTTGCGGACCATGAACTCTTTCAGGATGTCGTTCTGAATGGTCCCGGTCAGCTCGGCCTGCTTCACGCCCTGCTCTTCGCCGGCCACGACGAACATGGCCAAGACCGGTAGCACCGCCCCGTTCATGGTCATCGACACGCTCATCTCGCGGAGCGGGATGCCGTCGAACAAGATCTTCATGTCTTCGACGGTGTCGATGGCGACGCCCGCCTTGCCCACGTCGCCCAGCACGCGTGGGTGATCGCTGTCGTAGCCGCGGTGGGTGGCCAGATCGAAGGCCACGCTCAGGCCCTTCTGGCCGCCGGCCAGGCCGCGCCGGTAGAACGCATTCGACTCTTCGGCCGTCGAGAACCCGGCGTACTGCCGGATGGTCCACGGGCGCCCGGCGTACATCGTCGCCTTCGGGCCGCGGACGAAGGGGAAGTCGCCCGGGATGCTGTCGGTGAAGTCGAGCCCCTCGACGTCTCTTCGGGTGTACAGCGGCCTCACGTCGAGGCCTTCCGGCGTGTGCCACACCAGCGTCTCGGGGTCCTTGTCACGAAGCTCGGCTCGCGCGAGCCGGGTCCAGAGCTCGAGGTCGGCGCTGCCCTTGGGATCCATGGCCGCAGCGTTCTAGCATTTTCTGGTTTCGCTCCCGAGGGCGCCCGGGCCGCCGCACCCGCGGCCGGCCTCGGCGCATGGCCGCGGCTGGTGTACCCTCGGGCGATGCGCTCGAAAGTGGTCGGTTTGCTGTGTCTCGCCCTGTTTGGCTGCGGCTCGTCGGACGACGACGCAGGGGGTGGCGGTGGCCCGGGCGGCAGCTGCGACAGCTCGGCGACCGGCCCCGAGGCGTTCGAGTGCAAGGTGCTCGAGATCGTGAACCAACACCGCGCTGCGGGCGCCACCTGCGGGGGCAACCCACAGCCCGCCGCCCCGCCCCTGACCATGCACGCGGTGTTGCGTGGCACGGCCCGCGCCCACGCGGGCGACATGGCGAGCAAGGCCTACTTCGCCCACGACAATCTGGAGGGCAAGTCGCCGTTCGATCGCATGCAGGCCGCGGGCTATCAGTACAGCACCGCTGGCGAGAACATCGCCGCTGGCAGCCCGACCCCCGAAGGCGCGATGGACCAGTGGATGAACAGCCCCGGCCACTGCCAGAACATCATGAAGGCCGAGTACAAGGACCTGGGCGTGGGCTACGTCGAGAAGGCGGGCAGCCCGTACACCCACTACTGGGTTCAGAACTTCGGCGCTCCGTGAGCGCGCGCCGCGCCCACCAGCGCCCTCACCCGCGCCGCGTCCACCGGCTGCTCCACGCGCCCGTCGCGCTTGAGGTGGGTGCCGACGATCACCCCGTCGGCGATGGCCAGGAGGTCGCTCAGGGTCTCGGCCGTGGCCCCGCTGCCGACCAAGAGCGGGCGATCGGGCACGGCTGTTCGCACGGCTGATAGCCGCGCGACGCTGGTCGCCTCGCCGGTGCCGCTGCCGGTGACGATCAGCCCGTCGGCGAGCCCGCGGTAGGCCGTGTCCTTGGCGCTCTGCGCCAGATCGAACCCGGCGGGCGGCGTGGCGTGCTTCACCGCCACGTCTGCCAGGATCTCGATCGGGCTCGCGCCGCGCTCGCGCAGGGTGTCTGCCGCGCGGCCTTCGAGCGCCCCCTGGTCGGTGAACATCACCCCAACGTGGACGTTGACGCGGATGAAGTCCGCGCCGGTGGCCGCCGCGATGGCCAAGGCGGCGCGCGCGTCGTTGCGCAACACGTTCACGCCGATCAGCGGCCCCTGGCCCACGGCCACCCGAAGGCGCTCGGTGAGCGCAGTCATCTCGGCGATGGTGCTCGCCGGCACGCGCTCGCCGAAGAACGGCGCGTCGCCGAAATTCTCGACCACGAAGCCGCAGAGCCCGCCCCCGACGAGCGCCGCGGCGTCGGCAAGCGCCCGCTCGAGGACGGCGGCGCGGCTGGAGAAGCGCGGGCTGCCCGGCAGCGGCAGCAGGTGGACCACCCCCAGAAGGACCTTCTCCCCCGCGCCCACGCGCGCCGCGATCGTGCGTGGCACTCAGAGCCCCACGCGCTCGAGCACCGCGTCGAGACTCTCGGAGAGGCCGCTCTTCTCTTGGGCGGCCACGAAGCGCCGCTCGTAGTCCGGCGTCACCTCGCTGGCGATCAGGTGGATCGACACCCCCAGGTGGAAGGGCATGGCCAGATCGAGCTCGTAGATGTCGCCGACCAAGAGCGTGCGCTCGGGCCGAGTCCCGGTCTCTTGCCAGATGTCGCGCAACACCTCGTAATAGCGCCCGCGGCGCAGATACACCGGTCGCGCGAGCCCCTCGAGGCTCTGACGCTCGGGGAGCCCCGCGAACGCGCCGTCGATCTGACCGGGCGGCTCGATGAAGGCCTTCTTGGCGTTGCCGCGCACGATCGGCCGGCGCACCGCGCCGGGGAGTAACTGCTCCACCTTGCGCGTGACCGCATCGGTGCCCGAATTGGTGACCACGTACACGGGCACGCCGGAAGCCAGCAGCACCTCGAGCACCCGCTTGGCGCCGGGCCGAAAGACCGTGGCCGACCGCTCGTAGCTCTTGAAGTAGAGGTCCGAGAGGGCCTGCTCGCGCTCGGCCGGATCGCGATAGGCGTCGAACCGATCCATCAGCATGCGCGCGACGGTGGTCGAACGGATGTAGGGGTCGGCGTTGCCGGGCGCGACCAGCTTGCCCTGAAACAGCCAGCCGTACTCGGTGGGTCGCGCGCGCACGGTGGCCTCGCACTCGCTCCATTCGGCGCCAACCTCGCGGCCCAGGCGCTCGGCCAGATCGGCGCGATAGGCCACGACGAACGGGGCGCCCTCTTCTTCCGCAAGGGTGAAGGTTCCGTCGAAATCGAGCAAGACGCAGTCGAAGCGCATGGCGGTGAGCGGCCGCAGCCTAGCGCATTTCGCCCCCAGAGCGCTCGACCTCGGGCATGATCGCGCGGCATGCCGCTGTTCGGCCGCTCCGACGGGGATCTGGTGCGCGATCTGCCGCCGATTCGCCGGATCGTGCCCTACCTGATGCGCACCCGGGCCGGCGCGGTGGTGTTCCACGACACCACCTACGAGATCGCACGCGCACGCGCCTGGCTCGAGGCCTTCAACGCGGCCCGCCCGGACCGACCCAAGGCAACGCTGTTCCACCTGTTCATCTGGGCCTGTGCTCGGGCGCTCCACGCGCGCTCCGGTCTGAACCGCTTCGTCTCGGGCTCGCGCATCTACCAGCGCCGCGAGGTCACCATCTCGTTCGCGGCCAAGCGCGGGTTCAAGGACGAAGAGCCGATCGTCACCCGCAAGTTCGCCTTCGCGAAGGACGAGGGCTTTGCCGCCACGGTCGATCGACTGGTGGGCGGCATCTCCGGCGTGCGCGCCGGCAAGGAAGAGCGCGCCGACAAGGAGATGAAGCTCGCGGTGCACGTTCCGGGCTTCTTGCTCTCGGCCGCCCTGCGCCTCTTGGTCTGGCTCGACCAGGTGAACCTGCTCCCGGACTCGATGATCCGCCCCGACCCGCTCTTCGCCAGCCTGTTCGTCGCGAACCTGGGCTCCCTCGGCCTGGACCGCGTCACCCACCACCTCTACGAGTACGGCAACGTCAGCTTGTTCGGCGCCCTGGGTGTCACCGGGCCGCGCGTGGTGGTGGGCGAAGACGGCGCGCCAGCCGTGCGCGACACCGTCGAGGTGCGCTGGAGCTTCGACGAGCGGATCAACGACGGCTTCTACTGCGCGTCGTCGCTCGAGTGGGTCAAAGATGTGATCGAAGATCCGGAGCGGGTGCTCGGGACACCGAGCGCGGCGGCAGGCTGACTCGGCGGTGGGCAGCGCCTCTGCTATAGTCGCCGCATGTCCGAGCGGAGCGTCCCCCAAGTCGCGGTCGAGCTGCGACGGCGGCTCGAGGCGCGGTTCGGGCCTCGCCTTCGCCAGGTGCGCCTGTTCGGCTCGTATGCGCGCGGGGCCGCGCACGAAACGTCGGACGTGGACCTGCTCGTCGTGGTCGACGACCTGACCCACTCCGAGAAGGTCGAGGTGAGCGACCTCGCCGTCGAGGCCTCGCTCGGCAGCGGCCTGACGCTCGCACCGCTGGTCTGGTCAGCGGCCGAGCTGGCGCGCCTCCGCAGCCTCGAGCTGGGTCTGGTGGAAAATATCGATCGCGAGGGAGTGGCGGTGTGACGGACGAGAACCGGCGGATCCAGGTCGCGGCAGAGGTCGTGCGCGCCGAAGAAGCCCATCGGGCCACCCACGAGCTCTTGCGACTCGGGCTGTTGAACGACGCCGTGAGCCGCGCGTACTACTCGGCGCTGCACTACGCCATGGCCCTGCTGCTCACCGAGGGCGTGGAACCGCAGACCCACCGCGGCGTGGGCGCAATGCTCGGACAGCACTTCATCGTGCCGCGTAAGCTGCCCGTCGACCGCGCCAAGGACCTCGCGCGGCTCGAGCAGTTTCGAAGCGAGGCCGATTACAACCGGTTCTTCGTGCTGAGCCCCGAGGGCGCGGCCGAAGAGGCGGCCGTGGCCGACCGCTTCCGCGCTGCGGCGCGCGCCTACTTGAAGGGCGGCGCTTGGCTCGACGGGGACTCGGACTGAACCGCCGCGTGGCGCGGCGCGCTCACACGTCCAGCACGTCGGCCTGATCCGCGCGGTCCATGATGAAGTGGAAGCGGGCCTGGGGGTCCTTGCCCATCAGATCGCTGACCACGCGATCGGTCGCCAGCACGTCGGCGATGTCGATCTTCAAGAGCCGCCGGGTCTTGGGGTTCAGCGTGGTGTCCCACAGCACCTTCGGCATCATCTCGCCCAGGCCCTTGAAGCGCGTGATCTCGGGCTTGGCGTTGCCCCGCGCCTTGTCCTTCACGATGCGCTCCTTGTCGGCGTCGTCCACGGCCCAGAAGGTCTCTTTGCCCAGGTCCACGCGGTAGAGCGGGGGCACCGCCACGAACAGCCTGCCCTGCCGGATCACCTCGGTCAGGTGCCGGTAGAAGAAGGTGAGCAGCAGCGTGGTGATGTGGTGGCCGTCGCTGTCGGCGTCGGCAAGGAGCACGACGCGCTCGTAGCGTAGCCGGCCAATGTCGAAGCTCTGGCCGACGCCGCAGCCCAGGGCGGTCACCAGATCGGCGATCTCTTTGTTCTCGAGCACCTTGGCCAAGGTCATGCCCTCGGTGTTCATCACCTTGCCGCGCAGGGGCAAGACGGCCTGGGTGTTGCGATCGCGGCCCTGCTTGGCGCTGCCGCCGGCGCTGTCGCCCTCGACGATGAACAGCTCGGTGCCCCGCCGATCGCTGGCGCTGCAGTCGCTGAGCTTGCCCGGCAGCATGGTGCGACCACCGGTGGCGGTCTTGCGCGTCACTGCCTGGCTGGCCGCGCGGGAAGCCTCGCGGGCGCGCGCCGCCAGGATGATGCGCGCCACGATCTGCTCGGCGGTGCTGCGGTTCTGGTTCAGCCACTGCTCGAGGGGTGGCCGCACCGCGCCGTCGACTGCGGCCTGCACTTCGGGGTTGTTCAGCCGGTCCTTGGTCTGGCCCTGGAACTGGGGATCGGCGATGAACACGCTGAGCACGCCGGTCAGGCCTTCGCGGATGTCCTCGGCGCTGAGCGTGACTCCGCGCGGCGTCAGGCTGTGGGTCTCGATGTAGTTGCGGACCGCCTTCACCATCCCGGAGCGAAAGCCCAGCTCGTGGGTGCCGCCCGAGCCGGTCGGAATGCCGTTGACGTAGGACTTCAGCGTTTCGTCGGTGGACTCGGTCCACTGGAACGCCAGCTCGAGGCGCAGGCCATTTTCGCGGAACAGCGTGAAGGGCTGCTCGTGCACCGCGCGCGAGCCGCGCTCGGCGACGATCCGCCCCAGAAACTCGGCGATGCCCTGGGGGTGGTGGAAGGTGTCCTTCTTGCCGTGGGTCTCGTCGACGAAGGTGACGGTCAGGCCCTTGTGCAGGTAGCTGGCGATCTCGAGCCGCTCGCGGATCAGCTCGGGCGAGAAGTCCGTCTTGGGGAAGATCTCGGGGTCGGGCCGGAAGAACACGGTGGTGCCGCTGCCCCGGGCCTTGCCCACCTTCTCGAGCTTGTCGACCGGCGTGCCGGCCCGAAACTCCATCTTGTGCTCGAAGCCGTCGCGCTTGACCGTGGCGACCAGCCGCGCCGACAGCGCGTTGACCACGCTGGCGCCCACGCCGTGCAGGCCGCCCGCGGTCTTGTAGTTGTCGTGCTCGAATTTCCCGCCTGCGTGCAGGGTGCAGAAGATGATCTCGAGCGCGGTCTTCTTGTGCTTGGGGTGAATGTCCACCGGCACGCCGCGCCCGTCGTCGCTCACGGTCACGCTCTGCCCGTCCTTGTGCAGGGTGACGGTGATCTGGCTGGCGTGGCCGTTCATGGCCTCGTCGACCGAGTTGTCGACCACCTCCCAGATCAGGTGGTGCAGGCCGGGGCTGCCCACGCCGCCGATGTACATGCCGGGGCGCTTGCGAACCGGCTCGAGGCCCTCGAGCACGGTGATGTCTTTGGCAGAGTAGCCGGCCATGTCAGCGGTCCCCTTCTTCGAACGTGGGCGGCGGCGGCGGCGGTTCGGTCACCGGCTCGAGCAGGGCGCCGCGCTTCATCACCTCGCGCCCCTTGCCGCCCCGGCTCGAGAGCTCGTACCGGCTGGGCGAGATCTTCTGCTCGCCGCCCAGGCTGGTCTTCATCGTCAGGCCGTCGCTCTCTTTCGTGACCGCGCGGAAGCCCACGACCTTGTCGCCCTTGTCGAGCTTGATCAAGAGCACGCCCTTGCCGGGCCCGGAGAGGTAGTTCACCTCTTCCAGCTTGCAGAGCAGCGCGCGGCGCGCCGCGGTGGCGGCCACCAGGGTCTCGTCACCGGCCACGGCCATCACGCCCACCACGCTGGCGTCCCCCGCGGGCCTGGCAAAGCGCCGCCCGGCCCGGGTGCTGGGCTCGACGAAGGGTGAGAGCCCGAACGACAGCGCGTAGCCGTCGCTGGTCGCCGCGCAGGCATAGGTCGCGGGGAAGTAGCCTTCCTTCTCGGCCACGTCGCCCGTCAGGCGGGGGTCGAGCGAGAACATCGCCACGATGCTCTCGCGATCTTTCAGCTTGAAGAGCTTCTGGATCGGCTCGCCGTAGCCGGTGGTGGCCGGCACGTCCGCGATGCGCGCGGTGTACGCCGTGCCGAAGTTGGAGAAGAACACCACCGTTGCCCGGGTGGAGCCGGCCACGCAGGCCAGCACCTGATCGCCCTCGCGCAGGCGCGTCGAGCTCGGGTCCTTGATCTCTTTCTGGCGCTTCACCCAGCCGTCGCGGGTGATCAGGACGTGGTTGTCCTCGGCGATGATCAGATCTTCCGCCGTGAGCTCGGGCTCGGCCGCCGCCTCTTCGATGATTGTGCGACGCTTCGATGCCTTGCCGAAAGTGGCGCCGATCTCTTCCAGCTCTTTTCTCACCATCGCCCAGCGGCCGCGGCTGTCGGCCTCGCCCAGCAGCTTCTTGATCTCGCGTACGCGCTTCTTCTTCTCGTCGAGCTCGCGCTGAATGACCAGGATCTCGAGCCGCGCCAGGCGATAGAGCTTGAGCTCCAAGATGGCGTCGGTCTGCTCGGCGTCGAGGGCGAACTTCGCCATGATCTTCTGGGCCGCGTCGGCCTTGCCCTCGCTCTTCCTGATGATGCGCAAGATCTCGTCCAGGGCGTCGAAGATCTTGGCGAACCCCTCCAGGATGTGGATGCGGCGCTCGAGCGCCGACAGCTCGTGCCCCAGCCGGCGGGTCACCACCTCGAGCCGGAAGTGGAGGAAGTGCCAGAGGATCTGCGCCAGATCCAGCCGCTCGGGCCGCCCCACCTCGGGGTTCTCGGTGGGCACCAGGCAGGTCAGGTTGACGGCGAAGTTCGTCTGCAGCGGCGTCTGTTTGTACAGATACGCCAGCACCTTGCTCTCGTCGGCGTCGCGCTTGAGCGTCAGCTCGATGCACACGTCGTCGGTGGACACGTCGCGCACGTCGAGCAAGAGCGGCATCTTGCGGCTGGTCACCACCTCGGCGATGCGCTCGACCAGCACCGCCTTGTTCACGGCATACGGAATGCTGGTGATGAACAGCTTCTTGTCGCCGCGCCCCGCGGTTGCCGCCTTCCAGGTGCCCCGGACCTTGATGGTGCCGTGCCCCGTCTCGTAGATCTGCTTGATCTCTTCGCTGCTCGAGACGATCTGCCCACCGGTGGGGAAGTCAGGCCCCTTGATGGTCCGCGAGAGCTCCCGCGCGCTCAGGGTCTTCTTCTCGACCAGGGCGTCGAGCAGGCGAATGGCGCCGGCGCACACCTCTTCCAGGTTGTGCGGGGGAATGTTGGTGGCCATGCCCACCGCGATGCCGGTGGCGCCGTTGACCAAGAGGTTCGGCACCTTGGCCGGCAAGACCACCGGCTCTTCCTTGGTGCCGTCGTAGTTCGGCCGAAAGTGCACCGTGTCTTGCTCGAGCTCGGTCAAGAGCTCGGCCGAGATGGGCGTCAGCCGGCACTCGGTGTAGCGCATGGCGGCGGCCGGATCGCCGTCCAGCGAGCCGAAGTTGCCGCTGCCGTCCACCAGCGGCGCGCGCAGCGCGAAGGGCTGCGCCATGCGCACCAGGGCGTCGTAGATCGCCGCGTCGCCGTGGGGGTGATAGTTGCCCATCACGTCGCCCACCACCTTGGCGCACTTGCGGTGCTTCGAGTCGGCGGTGATGCGTTGCTGCCACATCGTGTAGAGGATGCGGCGCTGCACCGGCTTCATGCCATCGCGCACGTCGGGCAAGGCGCGCGCGGTGATGACGCTGAGCGCGTAGCTCAGGTACTTCTCTTGCGTGACCTCGTGCAGCGCAGCGTGCTCTTCGGGCTTGGACAGGCCCAGCTCGAGCTGAGAGCGCCCCCGCCGCGGCGGCTCGCCGCCCGAGGATTTTCCGGTTTTTCTTCGGGAAGCCACCGCGAAGAGGCTGCTAGCCCGTTCAGCACGAGGCTGTCAAGCGCGGTGCGATATGCTCGACGCCCAGAAAGCACGCAACTCGCGGCGGCAGGGCGCCGACCAGGAGCGCAAGTTGGAACCGGCCGAGACTCCGCCTGATGGCTTGTGGTTGGGACCGAGGGGAGAGCCCCGCCGGCCCGCGCTGTGGCCCGGCGAGCCGCCCTCGGTGGTGGTGGTCGGCTCCCACGCGGCGGGCGTGCTCGAGCTCACGCGAGCGTTGCGGCGCATGGAGTGTCCCGCAGACGGTCTCTCGTCCGTGACGGCGCTGCTCGACCACGTCCAGGCCAGCGTCGACGTGATCCTGGTCGATCTGGCCGACGCACCCCGCGGCGCGTTCGAGGCCGCCCTGAAGCTGCGCGCCGACCAGCGTGCGCGCTGCGTGGTGGCGGTCACCGCCGCCCCGCGCGCCGATCTCAGGTCCGACGCGCTCCGCCGGGGCGCCGATGACGTCGTGAGCCGACCCTTCGAGCTGGACGAGCTGTTCGCACGGATCCACGCGCTGCTTCGCCGCCTGCGCAGCCACTCGGGGGTGATGGCGGCGGTCGTGGACGTGCCCGCCGAGCGCAACGCAACCTGGCCCGAGCTGGTCGCGCAGATCAAAGACGCGCTTCCGAGGCTCGAGCGTGCCGTGAAGCACCGGCAGCGCCGCTTGTTCGCGCTCTTCGAGGGCTCCGGTGGGCGTCTGGTCCGCTGGGAGGTCGCGGCGGCTCAGGCGCTGGAGACACCCTGCATGAGCCAGGCAGCTTTCTACAAGCAGGTCCGACGCCTGAACGCGAAGCTGGCGCCCTTCGGCCTGGTGGTCGTCGCCGAACGCGGTCTCGGCTGGTATCTCGATCGGCTGGCGCCGCGCTGAGCGCACCTACATCGGCGCCCAAACGTCCATCAAGCGTCCATTGAGCGGCCGCTCCCCGGCGGCGAAGATCCACGCGGCCGGGGGCGGGCAGCCAGGCGAGGGACGAGGATGCGCAACACGACGAGGAAAGACCGAGGGGCTCGACGCGCGGCGCGTGCACGTGACGCGAAGCGCGGCCTCGGGGTCA
>Ga0138256_10004756_pt1 | contig 14424 bp, 14 predicted proteins | sample KNB2016incub_MG_FD_105486 | JGI IMG/M metagenome (GOLD analysis project Ga0138256, IMG submission 105486) | Active sludge microbial communities from wastewater in Klosterneuburg, Austria - KNB2014incub_MG | ecosystem: Engineered > WWTP > Activated sludge > Unclassified | place: Austria...
AATGATGATAGTCCAATCATTAAGAACTAAATCATTTTTTAACTTGGCTTTACATTGTCATGACAATACAATCCAAGTTTCAATCATAATGAATGTGTAAAAATGGAGCATTTAGTGCTCAATTCTTAATTTAACAAAGTGGAATTAATTTATCAAAAATACGAACTATGAGAGACGAATTACAAATATATTCCTAATACCTGCAAGGTCAGTATTTCTCTTATATCCTTATTCCTTAATACAAGCCTTATGAAAAATGTGCTATATTAGTTGTTTTTAACGTGAAAAATACGGGTATATAATGACATCTATTGACTTATTGTAAAAAACACCCTAACTTACGTCGTTTTTGAATATAATTTTTTCATCATCTGAAGTAATTTTGAACGATTGTGATTTTATAATTGTTAAGTTCTTTCGGATTAGGAGTATATAAATTTTACAGAAACGGGAATAAAGAAGTATGAGCGTTAACAACAGCAATTATAACCAGTTAATAGACAAACTGGACCAATTTATTAGAAAATACTACATCAACAAATTAATCAAAGGCAGTCTTTATACGATTGCCATCGTATTGGGGTTATTTCTCCTGTTTAATGTATCTGAGTACTATTTTTATTTCAGTACAGGAGTACGAAAATTATTTTTCTATTCATTCCTGCTGGCCACATTTTCAGGTTTTGCATATTGGGTGATAAACCCTTTGGTAAGATATTTTAAACTGGGCCAAACTATCTCCCACGAGGATGCAGCCATGATTATCGGCGATCATTTTGGAGATGTCAAAGACAAACTCATAAATATTCTCCAACTTAAAAAACAGGAGTCTATCGAGTCACATACTGCGCTGATAGAAGCAAGTATAGAGCAAAAAACCAATGCCATCAAATTAGTACCATTCAAATCAGCCATTGACCTGAATAAAAACAGACAATATCTGAGATATGCTTTACCTCCATTTTTGCTTCTTATTTTCATATTATTTGCTGCACCAAGTATCATCAAAGAGAGTACCAACCGAATCATCAATAACGACAAAAAATTTGCCAAAGCAGCTCCTTTTGCTTATATTTTAGATAATGATGATCTTAAGGTAGTTCAATATCAGGATTTCACCATGAATATCAGTGTTGAAGGCGCCGTCTTGCCAAATGAAGTATTTGTGACTATTGACAACTTTCAGTATAAAATGGTCAAAGTAGACAATACTACCTTCAGTTACACTTTTAGAAATGTACAAAAAGATATTGAGTTTACACTTCAGTCAGGTACGGTGATATCGGTACCTTATTCGCTGGAAGTACTGGAAAAGCCCAATTTGTCCGATTTTAGTATTGAAATGGTATTTCCTGCATATGTGGGACGTAAAAATGAGGTATTACAAAATACCGGAGACATTGTAGTGCCTGAAGGTACCAAAATGACCTGGTTATTTGATGCTTTGCAGACAGATGATATCAGTATGTATTTTGGTGAAAATAATGCTGTAAAAGCTGAAAAACGGGATGAAACCAGATTCAGATATACGAAAAAAGCGGTTAAAGATGAATTGTATAAGCTTTTTTTATCCAACAAATACGTCCCGCAAGCTGATAGTCTGACGTACAGCATTACTGTCATCAAAGATCAATTTCCGACCGTAGCCGTAGACAAAATAGTAGATAGCCTTGACAATTCACTGGTTTACTTCTTGGGCAATGCTTCGGATGATTATGGGCTAAATTCACTTTCTTTTAATTACACCGTGACGAGAGAAAATGGAACTCAGCTACCTCTACAATCACAGAAACTCAACAGACAGGATGGTCGTGAAATACAATTTGACCATGTGATGGACATCCGTAAATTAAATCTAAATCCCGGCGAAAAAGTATCTTTCTATTTTGAAGTGTTTGATAATGATGGAGTTAATGGTAGTAAATCTACAAAGTCATCTGTCATGACTTATGAAAAACCAACCCTGGAAGAGATCAAACTTAAAGAAGAAGTAAATGATGAAGCCATCAAAGATCAACTGAAGGATGCTTTAAAAAATGTGGACAAATTGCAGGAAAACATGAAGAAACTGAAGGAGAAATTACTTCAGGACAAACAACTCAATTGGCAGGATAAAAAAGAAATGGAGAAAATCCTGGAAGAGCAGAAAAAACTGCAGGAACAGATAGAAAAAGCCAAAGAAAAGCTGGATGAAAATATGAAAAATCAGGAAGAGTTTAAAACTCAACCCGAAGAAATACAGCAAAAGCAGGAAAAACTGCAGGAATTATTTGAAAAAGCACTTGACCCGGAGACCAAAGAACTCATGGATAAAATCAAAGAACTTTTGCAGGAGTTGGAAAAGGAAGATGCGGTCCAAATGTTGGAACAATTTGAGATGAACAATGAGACACTAGAAAAAGAGATGGATCGGATGCTTGAATTATACAAGCAACTGGAAATGGAAAAACAGGTCAAAGATCAGATTAAAGACATGAATAAACTGGCTGATGAACAGGATAAACTGGCTGATAAAACAGAAAAAAAAGAAGCGACAGCAGAAGAACTGAAACAGCAGCAGGAAGAGTTGAATAAAAAACTGGAAGAGCTTAAAAAGAAGCAGGAAGAACTCGAAAAGAAAAACAAAGACTTGAGTCCGCCTAAAGATATGGGCGAGAAAAACAAGGAAAAGATGGATGACGCCAAAAAGGACATGGAGAAAAGCAAGGAAGAGCTGGAGAAAAAAGACAATGCTGCTGCATCCAAGTCCCAGAAAAAAGCGGCCAAAAAAATGAAAAAACAAGCTGAAGAAATGCAGGAATCCATGGATGGAGCCGCATCAGATCAGGCAGGTGAAGATATTAAAACCATCAGACAACTATTGGAAAACCTGGTAACGGTATCCTTTGAGCAAGAAGCATTGTACAAGGAAATAAATCCATATATGATGAATACTCCGGCTTTCCCTGCTGCAATCAGAAAACAGTTCAAACTTCAGGGTGATTTTAAAATAATAGAAGATACCCTGGTCGCTTTGAGCAAAAGAAATGCTGATATTGAATCATTTGTCATGGATAAAGTGGCAGAAATCAAGTATAATATGAAGTCGGGTATTAAGGATCTGGAAGAACGTCAGGTACCTGAAGGCCAGGAAAAGCAACGTCGTACCATGAAGAACGTCAATGATCTTGCCTTGATGATGAATGAATCTTTGGACAAAGCTCAACAGGCATCCGGTGCTCCGGGCAGTGGTTCGTGCAGTAAACCGGGAGGTAAAGGCTCAGGGAAAAGTGGTAAAGTACCCATGGACAAAATCACGGAAGGACAACAGGGACTTTCAGATCAACTCAAAGAGATGAAAGAAAAGATGGACAAAGAAGGGAAGAAAGGAAAAGAAAAAAAGGACGGAAAAGAAGGTAAAGAAGGTTCATCTGCCAAAGATTTTGCACAGGCTGCTGCTCGACAGGCATCTTTGAGAAAAGCATTGGAACAGTTACAAAATGAGAAAAAAGAACAGGGGCAAGGATCTAAGGAACTGGATGAAATCATCAGCAATATGGATCGTATTGAAACAGAACTCGTTAATAAGCGACTGAACAGTGAGACGCTCAAAAGAATGAAAGATATAGAAACCCGTTTGCTCGAAGCCGAAAAAGCTGAGAGACAACGAGAATTGGACAATAAACGAAAATCAGAAACCGCTCAGGAAAAAAGAAACGAAATGCCACCGGCTTTGCAGGATTATCTTAAGAAAAGACAAGCTGAGATTGACATGTACAAATCAGTTTCTCCATCCTTGAGACCATATTATAAATCCTTAGTCGATGAATATTACAAGTCTCTTAAGGCAGTAAAATAAAATTAGTAGAACAATCATCAAAAAGAAATCAAAACGACAATGTCGGCATAGTATTTGGTTAACATTTAAACGGCTGAAAATAAAATGAAATATCGCATGCTTACAATATCATCCAATCCGAACAATATCCTAGAGGTAGAATCATATCTTAAAAAACTGGATTTTGATTTCGCTTTTCACTCCGAAAAATATGCAGATATCCTCATCAGCCTCACAGAAGCTGTTAACAATGCTATCATTCATGGCAATAAAAATGACGAATCCAAGAAAGTACACATACATGTAAGAGAAAAGGACAAAGGACTGGCTTTTTGTGTGACTGATGAAGGTGTAGGTTTTAATCCAAGCCGGGTTCCTGATCCGACGTGTGCCGAAAATATAGAATGCTGCGGAGGTAGAGGCGTATATATTATGAAGGCACTGTCTGATGATATTACATTTGAAGATGAAGGTCGCACAGTGGAAATGTATTTTGATCTGAACGACGGAATGGTTTAAAATTTACAGGTGCCTATGTCTTTTGACATCTCCTTTTTTACTGAAGATAATGTTGCTCACCCTTTTCCCGAAAATGAAGCAGACTTTATCAAATGGTTGTCAAACGTCGCCAAAGAAGAAAATAAGTCTATTTCAACCCTCAATTATATTTTTTGTTCTGACGATTATCTTTTAGATATCAATATCAAATATTTAGGGCACGATTATTATACAGACATTATAACTTTTCCATATAAAGAAGGCGAAGAATTAGAAAGCGATCTGTATATCAGTCTGGATCGCGTAAAAGAAAATGCACATGATTTTATGGTTACTTTTGATAATGAACTCAAAAGGGTGATGGTACATGGTTTATTGCATTTGATGGGATATGGTGATAAATCACCGGATCAAACAAAAATTATGAGAGAGAAGGAAGAACATTATATCGAAAGGTTTGAGTCATTTCTAAAAAGTCAAATATAAATAAATTCCACTAAGAAAACAACAAGACAATAAGGTTCAAAAAGTAATGATTCTTAATATTTAAAATTCATGAATCTTCGTGTTTGTGTGTCTTTGTGACAGAAATATACTTACCGGTATGGAATCAAGGTTTGGGAAATAATCAGCATGAATTAAACCCTCATTATGCATTAGAACTTTGTTATGAGAAGTTAAAATGCAATAAATCAGATATTTATATTCGAAAAGCGTAGCATCGCTACGGTTACAGAAGATAAATATGCGTAGCTTCTGATTTGCAGCAGTTTAGCTTCGTAATAGATTTTCTAATGCATAATACGGGTTAAAGTACATTTTTTAATATTTCAAAAGAATTCAATTCTTTGAAGCCGCTGATATGAATTTTGTAATATTTTATCAGATTTTCAGTCAGTCTTATTCTGGTTTGTTTAGGCAAATGAAGATCATGGATAAGGTTCCTGTCTCTTCTTATCAACTGAAATAATGCCAAACTATCTTCAGCATCCAGCAAATATTCACTACTCGATGCCACATTGCAGAATGTACCATCCAACATATCAAAATATAAATGTTGAGGCCCGTAATTTTCCATAGGTCCAAAACCTAAATATGCTGAAAGCTCAACCATAAACATCAGGTGCAGACAAGAGTGATAATTTGCCTTGATGTCAAGATATAACAACCATTCTTCCACAAAATTATAAAGTTCATCATTGGCTTCTTTTTCCTTTATCGCATTTCTGCACACTTCAAGCATAAATATGGCTATAGCAGAAGATATCACATCTATGTTTATTTGCTGAAAATGATGTTTCAGATATATTTCCTTGATTCGTGCCAAGGTATCGTGTTCGTTATCATATGATACAAATTCCACCACATTTAAAGGACGGTAGATGGCAGCTTTTGAACCTGCTTTACTGCTTCTCACACCCGCGACAATAAAGGATCTCAAACCTTTCGCCCGGGTATATATATCGCAGATGATGCTTGTTTCAGAATACTTTAATATCCTGAATATTATGCCATCTGATGTATACATTTTCATGGTGCTTTCTAATATTCCCAGCCTTCGATAGGGTCTACTTTATATTTTTGTTTGGTGGCGATCCGCTGTTTTTGTCTATCCAATATGAGTTTTGCCAACCCAATATGAGCCGGATCTTCCTCAAATGGAGTCAGTGCTTTATCAATCTTTTGCTCTTCTATATCCAGTCTGTATAAATAACTCAGCAAAAGGTCTTTATCATTTTCCAACAACCATGAAACCCGATCTGTGATAATCTCAAGCCATTGGTCTTCGCTGAGCTCCCGATTGTTTTCTATATTCAGATCATGGTAAATGAGTTCAAAACTATCGCTCACTTTGTTTAGTTATGTTGATTTATAAATATTAAAAGTTCATCCAGATACTTTCTGTTATTTGATAATCTGGGTATTTTTGATTGTCCACCTAGTTTACCTTTTGCTTTCAGCCATTGATTAAAGGTGTTTTTGGGTGCCAGCTGTATCTTCAATGCCTGCAAAGCCATACTTTTATGCCTTTTTGCGTCATAGTCTGAGTTGGTTAAACGCAATTGATCATCCAGAACTTTTTCAAATGTTGGTAAATCGGAAGGTATTTCTTCAAATTCTATCAGCCACTCGTGTCCTCCTTTGCTCGTATCTGAAATATATAAAGGTGCCACAGTATAATCTGCTATGACACCTCCACATCTGGCACATGTTTCCCTTAAAGCTTTGTCTGTATTATGCACCATCACTTCTTCACCAAATACATTTATATAATGTTTTGTTCTGCCACTTACCATAATACGGTATGGATTTAGGGTCACAAACCTTACCATATCTCCTGGTTTGTACCGCCAAAGTCCGGAAGATGTTGAAATTACAATACAATAATCTTTGTCCAGCTCAACATCTTGTAATGTTAAAGTCATGGGATCAGGACTATCCACTTGATCAGATGGTATAAATTCATAAAAAATTGCATTGTCCAGAAGTAAAAGCATACCTTTCTCATACAGTCGATCCTGCACAGCAAAATATCCTTCTGATGCATTATAAGCCTCATAATATTCAATATCTTCCTTAGGTAAGAATTTTTTAAATTGCTCTACATAAGGATCAAAACCTACTCCGCCATGAAAATATGTTTTTACATTTGGCCACACCTCACACATATTATCTTTGCCGGTAATCTCTAGTATGCGTTTAAAAAGTACAATGGTCCAGGTAGGGACACCAGCGAACATGACCACATCTTCTTTGCTGCATACTCGCGCCATTTTTTCTATTTTCTCTTCCCAGTCGGCCATCAAAGCAGTCTCAAAATCAGGCGTGTAGAATGGTCTACCTATAGCAGGCATATTGTTGAGTAATATAGCGGATACGTCACCTGTGATGAGGTTACTATTTACATGATTCAAAGATCCGCCCATGAGCAGATTTTTACCATCAAATATACGTGCATCCGGTCTGTTACCATACAAAATTGACATGGCATCCCAACTTGAAGCCACATGATTATCAAAAAGATTATCATCAGTAATGGGAATAAATTTGCTTTTGTCATTGGTGGTACCAGAAGACTTTGCAAACCAGGTAACTTTTCCGGGCCAAAGAATATTCTCCTTTCCTTGCATCATTTTATCAATGTAAGGAAATAAAGCTTCGTAATCTACCACCGGTATATATTTCTGAAAATCTTCGAGCGTTTTGATGTTGCCGTTATGCAAAGACTTACCATATTCAGTATTTTTCAGTTTGTCGATTTGGTTATAAAATACTTCCTGCTGCAATCCAAAAGGATCATCATACATGTCCTGTATTCTGTTTCTTCGGTATTTTAGATATCCTTTTACCAGAGTATTGAAAAAAGAATATAGCATAATGCGGTTTTTTATGAAGTCGAAAAATAGCACATTTTCTTGTATGTGTCTTAATAATCCTGATATAATTTTGATGATATTTTCCAGGGGTGCAGCCGATGGCCTATTACACCTTTATAAATTGGCACTATCTGAATAAACGTAACACCTTATGTAGCATCATTTGGGGTTGTGATTATGTTTTCTTAAAATAGAAAAGCTTCAATAAATTCTATACAAAGTGAGATTAAATAAATACCGGAAAAAATTCAACATTGATTTACCTACGGAAAAATTTATTTATTTAGGATGAACCGCATGTTTATAATTCATCGTTTAAAATTTAAAAGAATGGTATCAATAACAAATATTAAGACCATTTATCAAGGAGAAATATACTGTGCTTTTAAGAGCCAGATGAAAGACCTTGAAAATAAATCATAATCATTCATAGGAAAATTTAAAAAACCCTCTATTTTTGCAGTCCTTATTAGCCCGGGTGCTGAAATTGGTAGACAGGCATGTTTGAGGGGCATGTGTTCGTTAGGACGTGCGGGTTCAAGTCCCGCTCCGGGCACTCTTCAGCAACACCCACATGATATTATGAAAAAAAACGTCATAATTTTATGCGTTTTCCATCTCATTTGCATAAGTGCGATGACCCAGAGTTATACCAGTTTTATGACTGGTAATCCGGATGATGCTGAAGTCAATATCCAACCATCTTTCGTATTGGCGGGAGGTGGCACAGATAATGATGACGCCATGAGATGGATGCTGACAAGAGCGAAGGGCGGCGATGTACTCGTTCTCCGGGCTTCGGGAAGTAATGGGTACAATAACTATTTTTTTAATGAGCTTGGTATACATGTCCATTCAGTAGAAACTATATTATTTAAAAACAGGTCAGCATCCTCAGACCCATATGTACTTGATCGTATAAGAAATGCGGAAATCATTTTTATAGCTGGCGGAGATCAGACACGCTACTATGATTATTGGTCTGGTACTGAAACAGGTGAATTATTAAAAATTATCTGTAAAAATCGTACAAAAGTTGTAGGAGGCACAAGTGCCGGAATGATGATATTGGGTAATTTGGTATATGCTCCTGTTGGTCCTGGCGTGACCAGTACAGAAGCTCTTGGTAATCCGTATCATCCCAATTTGCTTAATATTGAGTACAATACATTTATGGAAACGGGCATATTTGCAAATACAATTTTTGACACCCATTTTGATGATCGAAGTCGTGATGGACGATTGCTTGTTTTTTTAGCTAAAGCAGCTTTTGAGAGAAATATCAGAGCTAGGGCAATTGCCTGTAATGAGTCAACAGCTGTTTGTATCGATGAAAATAATAAAGCCATTGTGTTTGGAAATACACCACAATATCCGGAATACGCGTACTTTTTGGAAGTTAACTGTGAAGATGACTGGAAACCGGATTCATTAACTGATGGCATGAATGTTCACTGGTCCACAAGTAATGGAAATACCGTCATATCCCAAAGAATAAAAGGCGATAAAACAGGCATTGCTAAGTTTGATCTGAATACCTGGAAGGCAATAGAAGACTCTGATGACCAATACTGGCAAATAAACAATGGTGTCGTTCAAAAAATTCCGACAGAAAATATAGAATGTAGATTGATACCGTCATCCAATGATGATTCAAACAATCACACAACGTTTGTTTTTCCAAATCCTACGGATAGCATTGTGTATTTTCCAAAAGCAGAATTTGTCGAATTAATCACTATCGATGGCATAAAATTACATGCCTGTAAAAATGTAAGTCAAATCGATGTATCCTTCTGCAAAACAGGTGAGTACGTACTAAAATTGACAATAGACGGTGTCACAATATCTAACATTCTGATCAAGAAGTAAGGATTCCACCTACATCATATCCATATTAACCCTTCTTCAGCGTCACCCAGACTTTGTGCTTGCCCTTTCAAATATCTTTCACCTATATACCAACAGATCAGACTATCCAGTTGATGATAGTTTGTAGGTTTTTCGCTGAAGTTATGACGTATTGTTGGTAGTAATTCTTCGGTCATTTTAGAAAGAGATGTTAGGTCCTTTTTGTTATAAAACATTTTATAACTAGGTTGATTTCTGACAAAACCCCCGGGATAAACTTCGATAAAATTTACCCCATAATGTGTCAATTCAGTTTTTAGTTTGATCGCTCTCGCAGTTAGTCCTCCTAAAAACATGGGAGACATGGCATTCGTGAGTCTGTCCGCCTTTCGATAGTTAAAATCGTCTCCTTTTCCAAAAAAAGCTCCTGGCAATGATAGTGGTGCATCAATAAAAATATAATCGAGATTGTTTTCTTTGATTATTTTTACTAACCATTTATCCGCATCCTGTCCTTTTGTTGTTTGAGCAATTTTTAATTGGTCTTCCAGTATGTATGTAATTGCAGTGGTTCCTGCCAGCTTGGCACCAAAGTCTACTCCGCCCCATATCTTCATCATTAAACTCTCAATGTCGACATACCCCCATCTACATGCATAATTTGGCCCGAAATCCATTTGGATTCATCTGATAGAAGAAAGACGGCCATACTTGCCAGATCATTGGCATTTCCGATGGTCTTTAAAGGATGTCTTTGTTCTGCTGCCTGTACTTTTTCGGGTGAAGAGAGTATTTTGGCAGCAAGACTCGTATTTGTCAGTGATGGAGCGATACAATTGACTCTTATTGTTGGTGCAAATTCAGCTGCAAGTGATTTTGTAAGTCCCTCGACTGCTCCTTTGGCTGCAGATATAGAAGCATGAAATGCCATACCTTGTGTCACAGCTACAGTACTGAATAAGACAATACCTGGATTTGATTCAGATTTTTTAAGTGCATTGAGTGCGGCTTTGATACTTTTGACTGCTCCCAGACAATTGATGGCAAAATCTTCACCAAACTGTTCTTCACTCAATGATTTGAATGGCTTCAAAACAATACTTCCTGGACAATATACCAACCCATCTATGATTTCAGGCAGTTCACCTGGAGCTAAATCGTCTTTGGTAATGTCTTTTTGAATGTAATGAATTAATGGATGTGTGTCCATTTCATTTATATTCCTTGAGATCACTGTGACATTAATATTTTGACTGACTAGTTGCTCCACTATAGCTAGACCTATGCCTTTGCTTCCGCCTATTACAACAATATTTTTATGGTCCATTTTTCTGATTTATTTTTTTTTGGATGTAACATTCATCTGTTTGAAAAGTTTTATTGCCTTCATTTGTGCATCATTTTAAGTGATATACCTGCGGGTTAATTTGAATTTAGCACTTAAGAGAATTATATTTGTGGTTAAATATTATCATTTGATGAACAAAAATATTTCTAAGCTCTTTGAGATAGCAAAACGGGATGAGAGGCATATTATTGGTTTGATGTCAGGTACGTCTCTAGACGGTCTGGATATAGTTTTATGTAAAATTACCGGTTCAGGTAGCAATACTTCAGTGGAGATAGAAGCATTTGAGACTATGGATTATATAGAAGAGACAAAAGATAAAATCAGGAAAATATTTGCAAAAGATCACATAAATTTCCCATATCTGGCGATGCTTAATGAGTGGATAGGCATTCATCATGCTGCTATGATTAATGCCTTTATTGATAAACATAAAATCGAAAAAACTAAAATCGACGCCATCGCAAGCCATGGACAAACGGTCATGCATGTACCCAAACATCAGCATGGATTGGCTGAATTTCCAAACGCAACCCTACAGATAGGAGACGGGGACCACATCGCAGTTCATACCGGAATCATTACCCTAAGTGATTTCAGGCAAAAACATCTGGCAGCCGGTGGGGAAGGTGCTCCGCTCGCCGTATATGGAGATTATCTCATATTTTCAAAGCCGGGTGAAGACCGGATCATGCTTAACATGGGTGGTATTGGAAACTTTACATTTCTTCCTGGCGATGAGGATCCTTCCAGGGTTTTTGTAACAGATACCGGCCCAGGCAATACCTTAATGGACGCCTATATGAAAGAAAATTTTGGTCTCCCTTTCGATAAAAATGCTGATTTGGCTTTGAAAGGAAACGTAAATGAAAATTTATTGAAGGCACTCAAAACCAACTACTTTTTCCACCTCAGTTTTCCCAAAACAACCGGCCCGGAAGTTTTTAATCTAAACTATGTATATACAACACTCAATTCAGTGGGTTTAACAAATCTGTCACATGCGGATATCATGGCTACGCTAAACAGACTTAGTGCAGAAACAATTACCGAAGCAATAAAATCTGTGATTGGAGATCAGCATTTTCATGTATATATGAGTGGTGGTGGTGCACACAATTTACTTTTAGTTTCAAGTATGCAGGAGTTATTGCCAAATTGTACATTTGCATTGAGCGATGAGCTAGGTATATCGGGGGACGCTAAAGAAGCAGTTCTGTTTGCTGTTTTGGCCAATGAAACTTTAGCCGGAAACCCGGTAGATTTTGGTTTACGCCAAGGAGTACCCGGTGTTTGTATGGGTAAAATTTCTTTGCCTGATTAACTGATTTTTGTCGCCTCTGAAGAGTATGTTTAAAATTATATTTGTTCAAACTCACGGACACATGAAAAATTTAAACATACCCTGGTATCTTTATTTCAACATAGCATTATGACCTTATGTGATTAAAATAAATTTAGCAACAACTTGCTCCGGCGCAACAGCCTGCTTCCATTTTTTCGCCATATATGGTGATACTATAAATAATATCTTTGTTATCATTATAAGACTTTAATTGGTTTTCATCCAGATAGTTTTGCAGGATGTCATGCGGGATTATGATGGGTTTTTCTTTTTGAATTTTTATGTTTTTAAAACCTGTTTCTTTGATTATTTTAAGGTATTCATCTTTTTGCATTGCTCCTGCTACACATCCGGCATACATTTCAGCAGCAGTTTGCAGTCCTTCTGGAAGTTCTCCCTGCAACACAATATCTGAAATACTAAAATGACCACCTTGCTTCAATACTCGATACATTTCGCTGAAAGCTCTGCGTTTATCAGGTACCAGATTGAGAACACAGTTACTTACCGCGATATCCACTGTTTCATTGTTTAGTGGTAGGTTTTCAATGTCGCCTTGTCTGAACTCCACATTGTTAAAACCAAGTTTTTCAGCATTCTGACGTGCTTTGGTAATCATTGCATCTGTAAAATCGACGCCGATCACCTTACCTGAAGTACCGGTAAGACTCCTGGCAATAAAAGCATCATTTCCAGCACCACTTCCAAGATCCAGCACGACACTTCCTTCTTTGATAAAGGCAAATTCAGTAGGAAGACCACAGCCCAAACCTAAATCTGCTTCAGGATTGTAGCCTTGTAGCTCATCATAACTGTCACTCATTATATTATATACCTCAGAGGTACAACCTCCTGCTCCACAGCAAGACGACAGATTGGTGGATTTATCCTGCAATGCAATTTCAGCATATTTTTGCATTACAATGTCTTTAATTTCCTGATTTGATTTCATATGTTTAAATTTATTAATTATTAAATGATCAGATGATATTCACATAAAAATTATCATCTCGGATTGTGCTCGCCTGAACATGTTAGTCGGGCAGACGCTACAAAGATGGATTTATGCTCATTTCATTTTGTAAATAAGTTTTATGATAGAAAATTTCAAATTAAGTTAACAGCATTTTTTACTTTCAAACATAGCCAATATGTAAGTCGAAAGCTGATTAATCGTTGTCTGGTCAATACAGTAACAGATAGATGTCCCTTCGACGCTTCCTTTGATAAGGCCAGCAGATTTTAATTCTTTAAGGTGTTGTGAGACCGTTGGTTGTGATAATGGTAGTTCATTAACGATATCCCCACAGATACATGCATCTGTTTTTACAAGATATTCCATGATCGCTATACGTGCCGGGTGACCCAGCGCCTTGGCTATGGATGCTATTTGATTTTGTTGTACTGAAAAGTGCTCTGTTTTTGTCGCGCCCATTATTACTATATAATTATATTGCAATATTACGATAAATAATTTACATTGTCAAGAGATTTATCAAACTTTTATAGAAAAACTTGGTAGAATCTTATAACTATAATTTTATCTTCGATGCTATTTACCAAAGACTTTTATATGTAATATAGTACTTTTGAAATATGAATAATAAATAAATTTAGAAACAAAAATACATAATACATTGAATATCCGCATGTTAATCAATATTATAGAAATAGGAATATAAAAATATTCACATAAATATTTGTAAATGACTGTATTTATAACTTAATTTGCCCCATAATTAGAAAACATTATTTGAAATGTCACAAATCGCAGAAAAAGTAAAAAAAATTATCATTGACAAATTAGGTGTTGATGAGTCAGAAGTAACTAACGAAGCCAGCTTCACAAATGATCTTGGAGCAGATTCATTGGATACAGTTGAGTTGATTATGGAATTTGAAAAAGAATTTGATGTATCCATACCTGATGATCAGGCTGAAAAGATTCAGACTGTTGGCCAAGCCATTGAGTTTTTAGAATCAAGCAAGGCCTAAAGATTTTTTTAAAAAAATAAGAATCCACAAAAGCGTTTGTTTTTGTGGATTTTTTTTTGAAAACATGTCGTATATTCGCATCTTTATAAAAAATTGACATCAATATTTCATTATAATTGTTAAAAATACATCAATTTTGCCTTAATATTTAAGATCTGCATATGAGACGAGTTGTAATTACAGGTATAGGAGC
>Ga0138256_10004757_pt1 | contig 14420 bp, 14 predicted proteins | sample KNB2016incub_MG_FD_105486 | JGI IMG/M metagenome (GOLD analysis project Ga0138256, IMG submission 105486) | Active sludge microbial communities from wastewater in Klosterneuburg, Austria - KNB2014incub_MG | ecosystem: Engineered > WWTP > Activated sludge > Unclassified | place: Austria...
AAGTAAAGAAAGTTAGTTGTTGTGTCTTTGTATTGTTAAAATAAATATAGCAATGGAAAACACAAAAATTGAAAATACTTTAGTAATAGAGTCAACAGATAATTTAAAAAAACTTATCATTGAATGTGTTACTGTATGTCTTAAGGCACATGATTCTCATAAGGCAAATACCTCCAACCAAGAAGAGTATATCAATATTTCGGAGGCCGCAAAGGTTCTCTCCTTATCAATCCATACGATCTATGGCCTGGTTAACAAAAATATTTTACCTTATAATAAGAGAGGACGTAGGCTTTATTTCTCTAGGGTAGAGCTAACCAATTGGATAAAAGAAGGAAGGAGAAAGACTAAAGTTGAGTTAGAGGAATACTTCCAAAGTAGGTTCAAACCAAAAAAAGAGTTGAAAAATGGATAAACCACTTAACAACTCCTTTGATGTGCAAAACGAAGGTAGTGAAAATAATAAACATGACAGTCTAATTCCTGATTACAATCTAGAAAAAGTTAATATTATAAATGCGATCAAGGATGAAATTAGTCAAGAGGAGTCAAATCTAAATAAGTTGATTGAATGTCAATTAAGATTAAAGAAATTGAAATCCCAAGAAATCCAGTTCAGTGGTCCCATATTGAAACAAAATGGGAATCCAGTATTTTATCCGAGGACTATTAATGCTATCCAAGGGCAAGCAGGTGTGCATAAAAGTCGCTTTGCAGAGACAATTTGCTCGGCATTCTTAAAGACCGAAACATCAACTGCAGATTTACTTGGATTTGAAAAAGCATTAGATGAAGAATATGCAATAGTTTATATTGATACAGAAAGAAATATTACGGAACAACTGCCTTATGCACTTCAATCAATACAAAAAAGAGCAGGGTTTAATATAAAAGATCACCCCAAGAATTTTTCATATACAAGTTTATTAATGATAGAACGTAAAAATAGATTTTCAGCATTGAACGAATATATAAAGCATATAAGGAATACTGCTAAGGAGCACTTGATAATAATTTTAGATGTTTCTACAGATTGTATTGAGGACTTTAACAAAACTGATAAAAGTATGGAACTGATAGATTTAATGAATGTTACTATCAATGAAAGTAATGTTTCATTTATTTGTCTTATACATGAAAATCCAAACAGCATTAAAGCTAGAGGACACTTTGGCACTGAGTTAATGAACAAATCAAGTACTCTCATTCAAATTGGTTTTGAGAAAGATAGCCAGCAAAGAGAACTCCCTATTATTAAAATTAAATATTTAAAATGTAGGAGCACAGTAAAGCATGAACCAATCTACATTAAATATTGCGATGAATCCAAAGGATTAGTGCTAGCTAATCCGGATGAGATTGCTGAAGCCAGTACCGCGAGGAAGAGAATTGCCGGTGTGGGGGATATATTACAACAATTTGAATTATATTTCAAGGGTGTAAATGATATAAGTAAAAGTGACCTAATTAAAAGGTTGAAAAATGAATTTGGAGCTTCTCAAAGTACCATTGAAACTAGAATTGAAGAAATTTTGGATTCAGCAATTCCGATCAAAATGGTCGAAGGAAAAAAATTAATGCTAATCAAGTTTAGGAAAGGGAAAGATGTATACTTTAAAAGTGAAATATGGGAAGAAGTAACAGAAGCAAATAAGAATCATGAAGATCTTTTCCACACAATTTCATCTTCGTAAAAAGTAAGACCCTATATAGGCATTTACGAATTACTAACATCAAATAGATTTTATGATTAAATATGAATTTGACCTGAATAGGTCAAGAGTAAAGTTATGCCCATGTGGCAAGCGGAATAGAGACGGGAAATTCTGTCCTTTTAAAGGTTCAAACAATGAGGGATATTGCCATTCATGTTCCCGATTAATAACAAACTCCTCAAACCGGGAGCACCAAAGACTGCCAATAGATATCCATTCTAAGCAATTAGTTATCTCTAAGAAACCTGAAGTTGCTATAGATATGAATGAAAAGGCTTTCACTCAAATTTCGTCCTTCAAGACTGAAAATGTAAAAATCATAGACTTTTTAAGTATTAATCAAGTTGTTGAGAAACTCAAATCATCTTTACCCCGAAATGACAAACACGCAGAAGTTGGTATTCTCAAAGGAATTTATCAAAATGAAACCTCCGGAAAGTTTTGTTATAAAACCAATAACTATCTATTTTTTGATATAGATGTTAAAGAAGATCAAAATAAGGTACTTATGGATAGAGACTTGAATGCTAAAGTATTTCAATTCCTAAAGTCTGTAAGCATTCTGACTTGGAGATCAAATAGTGGCTTAGGTATTGCGGGGCTTCTATATGTTGAAGGCATGAGTAAGTTCAATAATGAAACGAGACTGAACCATTTAAAATCAGCACGAGCAGTCTATAGCTTCTTAAGCCAACTTATTCTTCAACTCCTTAATTGTAGGATAATTTTTGATGAACAACAAGGTAAATTTAGACAAATAAGGTATTTGGCAAACCAAAAGAGTCTAATCAATGTCAATTTAAATTTTACTACTTTTAAGATAGATGAAATTGGTACACATATAGTTGATAGGATAAATAGTAAATTATTTGAAAAAAGTTTACAACAAGGTAAGGATCTGGAAAAACTTGCGGCCTCTAACAATTTTATATTCTTTTTACATAAAAGATTCGATTCTGAACTAATCCTAAAGGTTATTGGGGATTATTATATTGGCACATCTAGACATTGGAATAAATCAACTATATTTTGGCAAGTAGACAAAGGCGGGGGAATTCGAACAGGTAAAATTATCCTTTATGACCCTATTTCTGGAAAAAGATGCACTGAACCGCAGGAACTTATCTATTGGGTCCATAAAAAGCTAAAATTGAAGGAATTTGCATTAAGTCAATGTCTTTTTGGAGAGCACTTATTAGATAGACCCGAAAATAAGCTTAAAAAAATTGCTATTGTTGAAAGTGAAAAGACCGCCATAATTGCCAGCATGTTTATTCCAGACTTTGTATGGCTTGCGACTGGTGGAAAGGATGGATTCAATTATACAAAATGTTCAGTACTAAAGGGAAGGGAGGTGATCATATTCCCTGACCGTAATGCACATGACCAATGGATTCGTACACTTTACAAAATGCCTCCCATCTTTAAATACAAAGTATCATCTCTTCTTTCAAAGATACCTGGTAGCCAAAGTGATGATATAGCAGATTTTTTGCTTCAAATAAATACAGAAGACCTAAAGATCCCGGAAAGAGGCAGTGACGCTATTGACCAATCTATTGAGTATCAAGAATTTATTAATGAAAATTATTCTCTCTCAGATTTTCATAATTTCAGAAAGAAAATTCTTAATAGTCAAATTGAGATAAATTATAAAAAGTGGATGATTGCCCAGCTTGACCTAATCATAAAAACTGGTATTGAAAGAAGGAAAAATAGTCCGGAACTTCAATTTATTTCTACCTTAGATAAATGGATTTCATAGCTCAGTTAAAAAAAGATGCTTTTTATAATTTTGATCAAGAAGAAATAGAACTTGATTACAATATCCCGATCTATAGGTTTATGAGTTTTACAAGTTTACTTGAAATCCTTATGAATAGAAGCATTGCCCTAGTAAAAGTTTCAAGTTGGGACGACCCATATGAAAATTTTTTCTTAAAGTCATTGATTAATGCTAGAGGCAAAGAATTTTCTTTTATAGAAGATCAAACGCATATGTACGGCTGTTGTTGGACCTTGTCATGTGAAACTGATGCAATGTGGAGAATATACTCTAGTGAAAATGTAGGACTTAAAATAAAGTCAACTGCCATTAAATTATTCAACCCTTTTATCTCATATGAACTTGGATTTAAGTCAATGATGATTAATATTGGTAAAGTGAAATATTATCTGAAGGATGAAATTGAAGTTATTTTGAAGGACTTAGAATATTTCAAATCTTTCCCATTGAACATAGCAAGATTAATAATGTCGACTCAGTTCTTAAAGCGGGATTCATTTGAACACGAGAAAGAGTTGCGCTTAATCATGTTCAATAAAGATTTAGATGCCCCTTTTTATAACTTAAAAATTGATCCATTCGATTTTATTGAAGAGATATGCTTTGACCCAAGAATTTCAAATCGATTTTATGAGGTGTATAAGAAGACTTTACTAACATTAGGCTATAAAGGAACAATTTGCAAATCCGAAATGTACAGTAACGACCGTTTAAGCATCTCGTTCCCCCATCTTTAACAGCCCTTATTCAATCTCAATCTTATTAATCTCCTCCATTATCCTGATCGTCTCTGACAGCGCAACAATGATCTTCTGATAGTGTTGAATGTCTTCAAACTCTAGCACCCTACCCTTCCTATCCTTCAACCACTTTTGGGCCGGTTGATAACCTCCAATGTATACCTTCCAAACAGATTCATGAATTCCTTGAAAATATTGGTGATCATTAATGTAAACAAGATTTTTCTGAAATGAAATTTTGGCAATGATGTTATTTCCAGTTTCGGGGAATTTTGTAATATACTTTTTCAAATCATTTCCTTCTAGTAGATGAAGTCCTCTCAAAATGCTCCCAAAATTAACTAGCTTCCAAAAAACAGGAAGACTTTTTGGAAAAGGGATTATAGGGAAGTCACTTTTTAAAAATTCTTTATACTTATTTCTATAATTTTCAGAATATAAGACCCCATATATATAATCAAGAAGATCAATCGGGGCAAAAGTATCGTTCCCTGATTCCTTTTCGTTTGTAAAATTGCATTTTAAATAAACAGAAATTTTTTCTATAATTTCAGAATTCATATTAGGAATTCTATTGCTTGGCTCGCCAAAAAGCTCAGAATTATTTTCAGAATATACATAAAGTGGAAAGATGGCCGATTGAGTTGTTCTTTCCCCACATTTTGTTTCCATAATATTTTTGGAAATGTAAAAATGGTCGCACGTTTCGGACTTATTACTACGCGCCGTTACCAAACCCACATTTTCCCCTTTAAGAAAATGTTGCATTACTTTTCGAACAGTCCTCCAAACTAATTTATCCTCATAAAAAATGTATCTATTATCAAATGGTCTATACGATATAGGCTTAATATATTTAGAAAGGTCTTCTACATTTTTGATATTGTCATAACCATTTAGAATGTTCCATCCTTCTTTTTTATTCACATTAAAATCTTTGTGAAGAATATCATTATTTCGATCACTCTTTTGAAATCGCTCGAATGTTTCTAGCAATGTCTGTTTGTTTTCGCTTATTACAAAATCATCATGAGCAGTTGTAATGCCTACGCCTTTAACAATAAACAGTTCATTTATAGAAAAACCCTCTTCATAAGTCTTTTTAATAACAAAATCTTGTCCAACAAATAAATAATTAGGTGCTACACTAGCGATCTTCTCATATGTAATTGATTTTATTGAGTTTTTTGCTAAAAAATCATATTTATACTCTCTTTTTCCATATAGATCAGCATGATAGACTTGACCTAACTCAGATGGTTTCTTTAAGCCGGTTTTAATAAATAAATTAATAGATACTCCTTGCATAATATCAAATACATTAACATCTGGGCTACCATCCGGTGATTTTTCTTGTTTCTTACTATTGCCATGAAGGTCTAATGTATATATTTTGTCAAATGAATTAAGTAATTCCCATCTCATACCTCTAAAAGTGGGATTATCAAGAAAACCATGTGGGTTAATAAAAGCTAAAATCCCATTACCATTTCGTTCAATAAAGTGCTGTCCGTATCTTATAAATTTAACATAATCATCGTTAATCCATTTGGGATTGCGCTCTTGTAACTTTTGTAGTCCACCAGGCTCTTTTTTGTAGTCTTCCATAAGTTCCATTATCCACTTGCCTTTATTGGCACTTTCTCCACTATATGGGGGATTTCCAATTACACACATAACTGGAGTATCTCGTTTTATATAATTTGCCTCGTTGGCTTCTGTACTTAGCCAATTGGCAAATAATGTCCCGGTATCAGGGTGATGTTCTTCCAAGCTATTTGTAAGGAAAACTTTAAATCTTTGATTTGTAGTAGGTTTGTAACCTGTTTCAGTTAGAAGAAGGTCTAATTTCAAATGCGCCATAGCATAACTTGCCATAAGCAATTCAAAACCATTTAACCTAGGTATCAAATGCTTTTCTACATAATTACTCCATATCCCCTGTTGTCCTTCAAAATTTTTATATATCTGTTTTATTACTTCAGCTAGGAAGGTACCGGTACCTGTTGCTGGATCCAGTATCTGCACTTTGTGCACTTCTTGCACTACCTTTTTCCCAAAAGAGTCAACTTTTATAGTTGTCTTGCTTGTGTCTGATAAACCATTACTTAGTTCAAATTCTGTTTTAAGAATATCATCTACAGCCCTAACTATAAAATTCACAACCGGAGCCGGAGTATACCATACCCCTCTTGCCTTTCTCAGAGAAGGATCATATTCGCTCAAAAATGTTTCATAAAAATGGATTATTGGATCTTCCATTTTTGTAGCCTTACCATAGTTTTTGAGTATCTCTTCCACATTACAGGCCAGGAAGATGTCAATCAAACTATCAACAATCCATTTTATTCTGTCATCCAGGTCAGGACCTGCAATATACCCAAAGAGCTTTCTTAAGAAGGGGTTGGACTTCGGAATTAGTTCTGCAGCTTCAGATCGACTAAATGTTGGCAGCGTGGGATCATGAAGTCGTGCTGCAAATAAACCATATGAAATAGTCTGGGCATATACATCAGCAAAACCTTTAGGAGTGATATCATGTATCAATATCTCCTTAAATGCTTGCATCTGCTCCCTCAGAGTACTGTTTTCATGGTTTTCTTCATCGCTATTCAAAGCTCTCTCGATCACATCTGACAATAATCTTGCTTTCCCTGCCATCATCTCAGCAAGCTTCTTACTGCTCTTTATAGTTTGGCCGATGTGAATGCTAAAATCTTTAATAAGGTTCTCAAATGCCGGAAAATTCTCTGTCAGTGGTTTGATACCCTTGTCAGTTATCTCTCCAATGGCAATCTTAGTTACAAATAGGCCATCAATATAAAGATGATAATCAAGGTAGTCTGTGAAAATTAGATTGTTGAGTGATGCTTTATATCTGTCGAATTGTTCTTTATTGCCAGTCTTTTTTAACCCGGACAAGTCCTTATCACCGATATCCTTAGCCTCAATAAAGCCAACAGGTATCTCCTTCTTAGTGAGAATATAATCTGGAGCTCCGCATTGCTGTCTCTTTGGTTCATTCGTAGCCCGGACTTCCGGGACTATACTTTCGATAAGCTGTTGAAGATCTCCTCTATAAGTATGCTCTGTTGCATTTCCATGCCTATAGCGATTATTGATGTTCTCTAAATATTGCGAAATTGTCATGAAGTATTTTAAAGATGAAGTGCCGAAGTTAGAAAATTAAAACCAGATGAAAAACAGTAGCCAAAAAGGTCAAAATATGTACCAATTTAAAGATTGAAAAAAGGGGTATTTTTCCGACTTTATTCAAAATTCCCTATACACGTTTTTGCGTTGTACACTTTTTTGTGTCATTTTCATGCATTTCACGTGAATTGCATGACAAAATCAACAAAACTCATGCGTTTTACATGACAAAAATATTCTGTTCAATTTCGACTTAATCAGACTTATATTTGTTACAAAATATTCTATGAAATGATGAAAGGACCACTCTTTACCCGGGAACAAAAAGAAGCACAGCATGATGCGATAAACTGTCAGTATCAGAATGGTGAGGAAGCTAGAGACTTGAGGCAAAAACAAAAAAACATAGTTCAGTACAAATGAATAAGTTAGCAGCACTAATGGCAAAATTGTCACCGGCTCAACAGAATGAAGTTGAAATAGCTCAGATGAAGATGAATAAAAGATTAAGATCTTTAGAAAAAATATTTAAGCCCCATATATATACAAGGGAAGAGATGGAAGCGGAACGTAAACTAATGGATCTGGAATTCAACAAAGGTGGCAAAGCTAAGAAACTACCTAAACTAAAGTATATGAAATTAGAAAATCTAATTTTGTACCGTGCCCTCAATCAAACCTCCTGAGCGAAGCAGTTAGTTGAATAATCGGCGGACTAAAAGTGTTTTAGGGGTGGAATAGTGGTTGAAATCTCAATGCGACCCATCTTTAAATATCGATGTAGACAAATATTGGATTAATTTACTAAATCGATTCTAAATAAATATAATAGAAAGTCTCTATCTGACTCGCTTATATCCGCTGTTTCATCTCTAGATGCCCATTTTCAAATAAAAAAGCCCTTTAATGATACTCTATCAAAAACATTACACATTGATAAGTTCGAAGAATCGAAAAAGTCTTACCTAAGTGCCAATCGTAATATAGGTCCAAAGGATATATTAATTTTGGTAATGTTTTTTATTACTTATCCATGTTTGAGCCCTCCTTCGCTAGTCTTTCCCTCTGAGCCTTCACTTGCTCTGGCGTAGGCGGTTTCGATTGTGCGAAGAATTTCTTCTGTTTTTCCCGTTGCTCCCAGAAAGGAGCGAAGTGGTGAATTTTCTTTTGTTCTTCTGTCATTCTTTTTTTTATTACTAACCTATTTTTGGGCTCTCCTTCTCAGTCTTTCCCTCTGGGCCTTCACTTGCTCCGGAGTAGGCGGTTTCGATTGTTCTAAGAATTTCTTCAGCCTCTCCTGATGCACCCAGAAAGGAGCGAAGTCGTGAATTTTCTTTTGATCTTCTGTCATTTGTCCCTTTTTTAAAGTATTATCCTGTAAAATAATACATTATCATCGAATCTTGTGCCAATATTTACGTTTTTTTCACCGCCGTTTTAATCCTCTTCGCTTGGTTCCTCTTGATCACTATCGCCTAGGCTGTTAATTTCAAGCGAATTTCCTTCTTCTGATCTGCAGTAAGCTTCTTTGTTTATTGCCCTCTTTCTTCATCAGTTAATATCTCTTCAGTTTTTGCAGGTCCATTAAAATAAAATTGTATCTTTTCTTTACTGGACATGGTTTAATAAACGAACATATTTAATTTTTTACACTCTAAAAATAAAAATTTACTTAAAAATCAATTATATTTGTTAGGGTGATTTGAAGTTTTCATAATTGAGTCCCGGTATCTTCTCAGGTACCGGGATTTTTAAATTCATTAAAATGTCAAAAATAGCAATAGCCGGAAGTGTTGACTTCTATAACGAGGAAATATTAATACAAAAATTTGATGCGATCTTAAAGAATTTGACCGGTTTAAAGGAGATCGTAAGTGGTGAGGATCCAGGTACAGAGGAAATGGCTTTACGGTATGCGGAAGAAAATAATATCAGGTTAAACTCAATACCAACATTAAGGGATGACATAGACTGCAAACCCACTTCAGAAATTGGAGTAAGTGAATATGGTAAAATATATTGGATCAATGCCGGCACAATCCCAATCAACAAGTTACTGCAAGCGTAACTTAATTACGTACCAATAACAACAATCCAAAAAATTAAAAAACAAAACTTTATTTACTATCTTCGCAAAATGAAATTTATATCTCTACTATTAGCCGTATATGTATTGTTTTTATCAATAATGCCGACTTTTATTGAAGATGAATGTATTAAGGAAAATGCAACCGATCAAGGACAAAGCGGACAGGATGAGCAAGATTGTAACGAGAAATGCTGTTCGCCATTTTTTAGTTGTAACACCTGTGCAGGTTTTGTTTTGACAACTTTTAATTTTTCGGTTACACATTCTGTAAAGGAACCGCAAATAAAAATAAGAACAATAGCAATAACACCCGTTTCTGATTTTCCCTTTTCTGTTTGGCATCCGCCACAGTTTGTTTAATATTAGTGCTTCTAGCAAAATTTATAACTTGCGGTGCTGTGCACGGCTGTCATTTATTTATTCATATTAAACATTATTCTCAATGAAAAAAATATTCGTTGTGTCATTTTTTATGGCACTCAACCTATGTGTATATGCACAAAACACATTCAAAGCTGTAATTAAAAACAGTGAAGAAAATGAGCCTATAACGGGCGTAACCGCATTGGTAACAGGAACTACAATCGCTACAACTTCAGATGAAAACGGACAAATCATCTTAACAGGTATTCCAAACGGTTTGCTGGAAATTCAATTTAGTTATATAGGTTTTGCCACCCATATCGACAGCTTTAATTTTCCGTTAAATAATACTACTCCGATTGAAATTTTACTTTATGAAAATTCAACAGAGTTAGAGGATGTTGTTATTTCATCTACAAGGAGTACGAGATCTATTCAAAATATTCCTACACGCATTGAATTTATTGGAAGTGAAGAATTAGAAGAAAAGGGTAATATGAAAGCTGGAGATATCCGTATGCTTTTGAGTGAAAGTACAGGTATTCACGTACAAACCACATCCCCTACAAGTGCCAATGCAAGTATCCGTATTCAGGGGCTTGATGGACGCTATACGCAAATCCTTAAAGACGGTTTTCCTATTTATTCGGGTGCTTCAAGCGGGCTAGGATTGTTGCAAATCCCACCGCTTGACTTAAAGCAGGTTGAAGTCATCAAAGGTTCAACTTCTACACTGTATGGTGGCGGTGCAATTGCAGGTTTAGTCAATCTGGTTTCCAAAACACCATCGGAAGAAAGGGAATTGCGTTTTCATTTAAACGGAACATCGGCTAGAGGGTTAGACATCAACGGATTTTATGGGCAGAGGTTCGAGAAAATCGGAACGACAATATTTGCTTCGCACAACCGCAACGGAGCCTATGATCCTGCAAAAATCGGATTTTCTGCCATTCCACAATTTGAAAGGTATGTACTTAACCCTAAATTATTTGTTTACTTCAATGATAAAACAAAAATGAGTTTTGGTATCAACACCACCATTGAAAACCGTTTGGGAGGCGATATGCTATACATCAAAGGCAAAGGGGATAACACGCATCAATATTATGAAGAAAATAAAACAAAGCGTTATTCCACGCAATTAGTTTTTGATCACACGGTAAACGAAAACAATTTTCTGCAAATCAAAAACAGCGTAAGTTATTTTAACCGCAATACCGCTATTCCCAATTATGAGTTTGATGGAACGCAAACAGCCACTTTTACGGAAGCAAGTTATACCCATAGTAAAGAAAAATCGGAATGGGTATCAGGAGTTAATATTTGGACAGACAATTTTAAAGAAAAGCAGATTACGGCATTTCCGTTGAGGGATTACACCCAAACCACTTTCGGAGGTTTCGTTCAAAATTCATTTAAGGCTACGGAATGGTTACAATTAGAAACAGGATTGAGAGCGGATTACGTAGTAGATTACGGAACTGTTTTTTTGCCAAGAGTATCGGCATTATTTAAGATAGCAAAAGGATGGACTTCACGTATCGGAGGCGGATTTGGTTACAAAACACCAACCATTTTCACCGAGGAAAGCGAACGCATACAATACCAAAACGTATTGCCAATTGATGATAAAATCAATAAACTAGAAAAAAGCTACGGAGCAAATGCTGACATCAACTACCGCACTGATATTGGAGATGACTGGACGTTCAGCATAAACCAATTGTTTTTTTATACTTATTTAGATAATCCTTTGTTGCTTCAAAATCCATCGGTTAATCTTTATCAATTCGTCAATTCATCGGGCAACATTCATACAAAAGGAACTGAAACCAATATCAAAATTGGCTATGACGATTTTAAACTATTTTTGGGCTACACCTATACTGATACCCGCTTGAATGAAAGCGGTACCAGTATCGAAAATCCATTAACACCAAAACACCGCATTAACTCTGTACTGATGTATGAAATTGATGATAAATGGAAGATTGGTTTGGAAGCCTATTATTTCAGTCCACAAAAGCTGAATGACGGAACATCAGGAAAAGACTATGTTATTTGTGGTTTTATGGCTGAAAAGATTTGGGAAAAATTTTCATTGTACATCAACTTTGAAAATTTCCTTGATACAAGACAGACTCGATTTGACAATATTTATACTGGAACGGTAACAAATCCTACTTTTAAAGATATCTATGCACCTTTGGATGGGTTTGTAATAAACGGAGGAATAAAATTCAGACTGTAAAAGATGAAAAAAACAATATTCAATATTACAAAAATGGATTGCTCAAGTGAGGAGCAGCTAATCCGTATGAAATTGCATCATTTAGATACGGTAAAATCATTAGACTTTGATATTGCTAACAGAAAGTTGAACGTTTATCACGATGGAAATCCCGAGCTGGTTTTAAAAGCTTTGGAAACGCTGAATCTGAATACAAAACTAATTTCATCCGAAGATAGTAATGCACCCACAATTACCAACAAAAACCAACATAAACTTCTTTGGACAGTCTTGATAATCAATTTTTTGTTTTTCGGATTGGAAATGATGTTTGGTATTATTTCCACATCAATGGGTTTGGTAGCGGATAGCTTGGATATGCTTGCGGACAGTATTGTTTATGCGTTGGCTTTATTCGCTGTGGGTGGAACGATAGCAAGAAAAAGCAACATCGCCAAATTTGCAGGTTACTTTCAAATCCTTCTGGCGGTTATCGGTTTTGCTGAAGTTATGCGACGTTTTTTAGGCTTCGAAAAAATTCCTGATTTTCAAACTATGATTATTGTTTCCGCTTTGGCACTAATGGCGAATGTATTTTGTCTATACCTGTTGCAAAAGAACAAAAGTAAGGAAACACATATGCAGGCTTCGATGATTTTTACGTCAAACGATGTTATTATTAATTCGGGGGTTATCATTGCAGGGCTTTTGGTTAATTGGTTCAGTTCAAGCTATCCCGATCTGATTATCGGAGCTATTGTATTTGTAATTGTGGCAAGAGGAGCATATAGAATATTGAAATTGGCGAAATAAAATTTGAGAAAACGCCAGCAGGTAACGGGGGTTTTGCAATAGTGGGGCGCAATTGCAAAGTTAAACAGTAGCTTTTCTATTGAACTATTGTGCAAAAATTCAAAATTTGTGCTTTGATTACCCACCATCGCAAAACCCCAAGTCGTTGTGGATTATTGCAGTCACCTCATAGCATTTCTAAGTAAAAATGATCAGATGACCAAAACCTTAAGATCACTGGCTACAAGACATGAATTGAAAATACGCACCATCATGGTTGATGAGTACTTGGAGTGAACTTTCTAATGGGTTTAATAGACATTCACCATGTTAAATCGTTGACATTCTGTTTTTGAGGCGACTAAGCAATAATTAAGTTTGATACCAAATAATGTAATAATAACTATAAATGTTTTTTTTGAATTTTATTTGGACAGTTTATAATTTTTATTAAAACTCAATAGCCGATATAATCCCCACCATGCCACAGGGGCTAAAAAAATAACACTCCACATTCCCGGAAAATATCCATAAGATTCATTTGTAAAAAATGGAAAAATAAAATGGGCCAATTCAGTTACACCCATGGAAGTGAAAAAAGTCCAGGTGAGATAATATCCAAACTCATATTTCTTTTTGACTAAATAGGGAATGAACAACCAGGCCCCAGCAAAAGCATATAAAAGATAAACTGTAAAGGAATTCACTTCTGGTACGGGTACATTTGTGATCTCTGACAACCTTGGAAAAAAATCCATATATTTTTCCTCAACTTTGTGGACAATAAACAATCCCAAGGTTAAAAAATATGGAATTCTGACAGACTTGAATTCTAAGGTAGCCGGAAATATTAACCATAATATTAAACCTCCTAAAAACCCAAAAGCAAATAAAATCATTGGTATTAAACCCAACATGATAAAACCCAAATAGATAACCGCAAGTGAAAAGATCGCAGCAGTTATTTTGGTTAATAACTTACTTTTCATTTGTAATCACTTTTCATATCATTACGAGGTCTTAAAACTTCTTCTTTTGAATCCTGATAGCATTTAATATTGCTAACAATGCAACCCCCACATCAGCAAATACTGCTTCCCACATAGTCGCGAGACCACCGGCACCTAACACCAATACAATTGCCTTTACAGTAAACGCCAAAATGATGTTTTGCCAAACGATCTTTTTTGTTTGTTTACCAATGTTAATTGCCATAGGAATTTTAGAGGGCATATCGTCCTGTATGACTACATCTGCTGTCTCGATCGTTGCATCACTTCCTAATCCACCCATAGCTATGCCTATATCACTCAATGCGACGACAGGAGCATCGTTCACACCATCGCCTACAAATGCAACAATATTACCTTTAGCCTTAATTTCTTTGATTTTATTGACTTTATCTTCCGGCAGAAGATCTCCAAAAGAGTTACTAATACCGAGCTGATCAGCAACATTTTTTACAACATTTGCCTTATCACCACTGAGCATCGTTATTTCGATCTTCATTGATTTCAGAAGATCAACTGTTATTTGTGCATCTTCTTTAATC
>Ga0138256_10004758_pt1 | contig 14419 bp, 14 predicted proteins | sample KNB2016incub_MG_FD_105486 | JGI IMG/M metagenome (GOLD analysis project Ga0138256, IMG submission 105486) | Active sludge microbial communities from wastewater in Klosterneuburg, Austria - KNB2014incub_MG | ecosystem: Engineered > WWTP > Activated sludge > Unclassified | place: Austria...
AGGCGCGGCGTCGAATTCATCCAGGTGCCAACCACCCTTCTGTCCCAGGTTGACTCTTCCGTTGGGGGCAAGACCGGCATCAACTCGGCCCACGGCAAAAATCTCATCGGCGCATTTCTCCAGCCGGTCATGGTTCTCGCCGACACCAGCCTGCTTGAAACGCTGCCACGCCGCGAACTGGCCGCCGGCTACGCCGAAGTGGCCAAATACGGCCTCCTCGGTGACCTTTCATTTTTCGAGTGGCTGGAGGCCAATTCCGAAATTCTCCTGCGCGGCGACGCCCAGGCGCGCGCCTACGCCATTCACCGGAGCTGCAGCGCCAAAGCTGCCATCGTTGCCCAGGACGAGACGGAGCAGGGTATGCGCGCCCTCCTCAACCTCGGCCACACCTTTGGCCACGCTCTTGAAAAGGCGACAGGCTACAGCAGCCGCCTCCTGCATGGCGAAGGCGTGGCCATCGGCATGGTCCAGGCCTTTCGTTTTTCCGAACATCTGAACCACTGCAAAGCAGGCACGGCCGACAGGGTTGCCCGCCACCTGAAGGCCGCTGGCCTTCCCACCCATATGAACGACATCGAAGGGCCGCTCCCGCCCGTTTCCGATCTCGTGAATATCATGAAGCAGGACAAGAAGGCCCAGAGCGGCAAGCTGACATTCATTCTGGCACGCGCCATCGGTGATGCTTTCATTGCCAGGAGCGTGCCCGAATCGGCTGTCGCTGATTTTCTCAAGGAGGACTTAAAAAGCAAATGAGTTTTGATCTCAGCATTCCGGCAGTGGCGCTGGTTTTCCTGCTTCTCCTGTCTGCGTTTTTTTCCGGCTCTGAGACGGCCCTCACCGCCGCGTCAAGAGCCCGCCTGACCGAGTTGGAACGCCGCGGAAACTGGCGCGCCTCGGTGGCCCTGTCCCTCACAAAAAGCCGTGAGCGGCTCATCGGCGCGCTACTTCTTGGCAACAATGTCGTCAATATTTCTGCTTCCGCCCTTGCCACGGCGGTTCTCCTCAAAGCCTTCGGTGACAGCGGCGCTATCATAGCCTCCGTGGCCATGACCGTGCTTGTCCTGATCTTTGGCGAAGTCATGCCCAAGACCTATGCCATCGCCTATCCTGAGAGGGTTGCCCTTGCCGTTGCTCCCATTATGCGCGTGCTGGTGCCAGTGTTCGGCCCAGTTGTGATTGCTGTGGAATACGTCGTGAAGAATGTGCTCCGCGTTTTTGGCGTCAACGTGTCCAATGTGAACGACGTCCTTTCCGCCCATGACGAATTGCGCGGCACCATTGATCTGCACCACAAGGAAGGTGCTTTCATCACCAATGACCGCAATATGATGGGCGGCATTCTCGATCTTCAGGATCTCGAGGTGCTGGATGCCATGATCCACCGCACCAAGATGCTGACCATCGACTCTGCCGACGCGCCCGAGAAGATCGTCAACCAAGTCTTGAAATCAGGGCATACGCGCTTTCCCGTGTGGAAGGATACGCAGGACAACATCGTAGGCATCCTGCACGCCAAGAATCTCTTCGCTGCTTTGCAGGAGAGTGAAGGCGACTTCAGCAAGGTCAGGATCGAGGAGGTCATGAGCCCGCCGTGGTTCGTGCCCGACACGCGGCCCCTGGCTGACCAGCTCAAGGCCTTCCTCCGGCGCAAGACCCACTTCGCCGTGGTTGTCGACGAATATGGTGAAGTCCAGGGCCTCATTACCCTGGAGGACATCATTGAAGAGATTATCGGCGACATCAAGGACGAGCACGATTTCGTAAGCTCCGGCATCAAGCCGCAGCCCGACGGTTCATACATCGTCGAGGGCACCGTGCCCTTGCGTGACCTCAACCGCGCCCTGGGCTGGAACTTGCCGGACGATGAAGCTACCACCATAGCCGGCCTCGTCATCCATGATGCCCGCATGATCCCGGACGTGGGCCAGGTCTTCAATTTTCACGGTTTCCGCGTGGAAGTGCTCAAGAAACGCAAACACCAGGTAACTTCGGTCAAACTGACTCCGGAGAATCCTGGCTAGTCTTCTGGGGCTGCCGCCTCGATCGCCAGCGCATGCACCCGCTCTTTGAGTTCTGCCGCCAGGACGTGGTTAATCATCCGGTGCTGCGCGACCCGGGACTTGCCCTGAAACGCCGCCGCGACAATTTTGACGCGGAAATGGCTTTCCCCGTCTGGCCGGGCGCCGGCATGGCCCACATGCTGCAGCGATTCATCAATAACCTGCAGGGAAACGGGTGAAAATGCCAACTGCAGCTTCGTTTCAAGGGTCTTTCCGACCAGTCCTAGATTCATGCTGTGTCCAGTGCGGTTCAGGGTTGCGACTTTTGCTTCATATCCCCATAATCATGCCCCATGAAACTTGATTCAAAATATTTCGACAAGATTCGCATCAAAACCGGCCCCAACAAGAAGGAGCCGCCGGCCCCAGCCATGTGCGAATGGCCGGGTTGCGCCAAGCCGTCTCGGCACAAGGCGCCCAAGGGGCGTGGCGCCGAAGGCCAGTTTCACAACTACTGCACCCAGCATGTCCAGGAATACAACAAGACCTACAATTATTTTGAGGGGATGAAGGATGACGCGGTAGCCGGCTTCCAGAAGGACGCCCAGACCGGCCATCGGCCGACCTGGAAACTGGGCCAGAACTCCTATGCCAATATCAACGGCATGCGCCGCAAGGCCCGCAATGTGAACGATCCTTTTGCCATGTTCACGCCCAGCGCCGAGAATGTTAATGCCAAGCTGGGCCGCGCCCTGCGCAAGAACGAAATCAAGGCGCTCAACACCCTCGGATTGGACGAAACGGCGACCTCTGAAAAGGCCAAGTCGCAGTACAAGCTCCTGGTGAAACGCCTTCACCCCGACGCCAATGGCGGCTCACGCGAGAATGAGGACACCTTGAAAGCGGTGATCCATGCTTACGACACATTGCGGGCCAGCGGTTTCTGCTAGTTTACCCGTTTTCTGGAACTTGCAGCCCCCCTTTGAACCGTTTAGAACCCACAGCATTCCACGACACGCCCGGAAGAGAAGAATGACAAGATGAACATTATGGCAAATGGTGACGCCCACGGCATGCCCGATTCCACCGCATCGGTAAGCCAGCTCTTTGGCTTTGAATCGAACATGATCGTGCCGTCCTACTCGACGGCAACTGAGCACGTGCCCGATCTGGATGAGGACTATCTTTTCAATCGCGACACCACGCTGGCAATCCTGGCGGGCTTTGCCTTCAACCGCCGCGTGATGATCACCGGCTACCACGGCACCGGCAAGTCGACCCATATCGAGCAGGTCGCCGCCCGCCTCAACTGGCCCTGCATCCGCATCAACCTCGACAGCCACATCAGCCGCATCGATCTCATCGGCAAGGACGCCATTGTGCTGCAGGATGGCAAGCAGGTCACCGAATTCCGCGAAGGCATTCTGCCCTGGGCCTATCAGCGCAACGTGGCGCTGGTCTTCGACGAATATGACGCGGGCCGTCCCGACGTGATGTTTGTCATCCAGCGCATTCTCGAATCCTCCGGCAAGCTCACCCTGCTTGACCAGTCGAAGGTCATCCGCCCGCACAAGGCCTTCCGCCTCTTTTCAACGGCCAACACAGTGGGCCTCGGCGACACCACCGGCCTTTATCATGGCACCCAGCAGATAAACCAGGCCCAGATGGACCGCTGGTCCATCGTCTCCGCTCTGAACTATCTGCCCCATGCCGAGGAAGTCGGCATCGTGCTGGCCAAGTGCAAGAATTACGACACCGAAAAGGGCCGTAAGATCATTGCGAACATGGTACGCATCGCCGATCTCACCCGCAACGCCTTCATGCAGGGCGATGTCTCGACCGTGATGAGCCCGCGCACCGTCATCACCTGGGCGCAGAACGCCGACATCTTTGGTGATCTTGGTTTTGCCTTCCGGCTCACCTTCTTGAACAAATGCGACGAGCTTGAACGCCCGATCGTGGCCGAGTTCTACCAGCGCTGCTTTGGCGAGGAATTGCCCGAGTCATCGGCCCATGTGGCCATTGCCTGAAAGCCCATCAGCCCATGGCCGAGGCCCGTGAAGGCAAAGCAGAGGAATTCAAGCGCGTTCTGAGCACGGCGATGAAAACCATTGCCGATGATCCGGAACTCACCGTGAGTTTCGGCAATGAAGCGCCGGCTTTGTCCGGCAACAAGTGCAAGCTTCCCCAGGTCACCAGCCAGTTCACCCCCAAGGACATTGCCATCACCCGCGGCCTGTCCGACAGTTTTGCCCTCCGGCTCTCCAACCACTCGGATCAGATCCACAGCAAGTACCGCCCCGAAGGCAAGAATGCCCGCGCTGTGTTTGAAGCCGTTGAACAGGCCCGCATCGAGGCGCTGGGCGCCAATGCCATGCCGGGCATGGCGCAAAACCTGAATGCCGCCCTGGAAGACCGCTTTGCAAAAGCCGTGGTCAACCGCTCCAGCAACCGCCGGGATACCCCTCTCGAAGAGGCCGTGGCGCTTATGGTGCGTGAGCGCCTCACGGGCCAGGCGCCGCCTGCCAACGCCAAGATGTATGTCGATCTCTGGCGTCCATGGATCGAGGAAAAGGCGGCATCTCGCCTCAGCAATCTGGGCAGCGCCATTCACGACCAGACGGAGTTTGCCCGGGCCTCGCGCGATATAATCGCCGCCCTCGACATGGCCGATGAGCTTGGCGACGATCCCGATCAATCGGACGAGACCGACAATCAGGATGACGCAGAGCCTGATGCGGGTGAACGCCAGGAAACCACCGACGGCGAAGAAGAGGAAAGCCAGCAGTCCGCCGCCGAGGAATTGCAGGACTCCGAAGGCGACACCGATGCCTCCGAAATGGAGCAGCAGTCAAAGGACATGGACGAGTCGCCCGATGACCTGGAAGGCGAAGAGCAGGATGATGGCGACGAACCCTGGCGGCCCCAGCTTCCCTTCTCGTCCCTCACCAACGACAATTTCTACAAGGTCCACACCAACCAGTTTGATGAGGAAATCGCCGCCGAGGATCTTTGCGACACTGAAGAGCTCACACGGCTGCGCAACTATCTGGACAAGCAGTTGTCCAACTTGCAGGGCGTGGTAGCGCGCCTTGCCAATCGCCTTCAGCGCCGCCTCATGGCCCAGCAGAACCGCTCCTGGGATTTCGATCTTGAGGAAGGCGTGCTCAACACCGCCCGCTTGGTGCGCATCGTCATTGATCCTATGCATCCCCTATCGTTCAAGGTGGAGCAGGACACAAAATTCCGTGACACCGTCGTCACCCTGCTCCTCGATAATTCCGGCTCCATGCGCGGCCGCCCCATAACCGTGGCTGCAACCTGCGCCGATATTCTGGCCCGCACCCTCGAGCGCTGCGGCGTGAAAGTCGAAATTCTGGGATTTACCACCAAGGCCTGGAAAGGCGGCCAGTCGCGCGAGAAATGGCTGGGCGCCGGCAAGCCCGCAAATCCGGGCAGGCTCAACGACCTTCGCCACATCATCTACAAGTCCGCCGATCAGCCCTGGCGCAGGGCCAGGCGCAATCTCGGCCTGATGATGCGCGAAGGTCTGCTCAAGGAAAACATTGATGGCGAGGCCCTGATCTGGGCCCATAACCGCCTGCTCGCGCGCTCCGAACAGCGCCGCATACTGATGGTGATCTCCGATGGCGCGCCGGTTGATGATTCAACCCTTTCGGTGAACTCCGGAAATTATCTCGAGCGCCACCTCCGCCAGGTCATTGCCGACATCGAAGGCAAGTCTCCCATCGAACTCATCGCCATCGGCATCGGCCATGACGTGACCCGCTACTACAAGCGCGCCGTCACCATCATCGACGCCGAGGAACTGGGCGGCGCCATGACCGAAAAGCTGGCTGAGCTCTTTGAGGAAAACGGCCCGCAGGAAAAGCGCGCCGCTCAGCCCAAGCGCCGGCGTGCCAGCGCGTGAGGTTAGCTTTACTTTCGCTCGGGCTGCTGCTTGGCCTTGCAACGCCCAACGCTTCAACCGAACCATTGACCATCACATCCTCCAGCCTTAGCCGCTTCGCCCTTCTGACCAATGTCACCACCTTCGGTCCTTTCAAATGGCGCGGCGGCATCGAGCTTGCCAGCGCCAATCAGAAATTCGGCGGCCTCTCCGGCCTGATTATGACCGATGAGTGTACCTCCCTGCGCGCCGTCAGCGATGCGGGCCGCTGGCTCACCGCCACGGTGACCTACAGCGGACACGCTCCCACGGGCCTCGGCAAAGCCTCCATTGTCCCCATTCTCGATGACAAGGGAAAACCACCGCAGAGCAAGCGCTTTGGCGATGCGGAAGCAGTTGCAGAAGGGCCTGATGGAAAAACCATTGTGGGCTTTGAATCCCGCACCCGCGTCGGGGCCTATGATCTTGCCGGCAAGGGCATGACGGCCAGATTCCAGAACCTCAATCCGCCCAAGGATATTGTGCGGGGCCGGCGCAACGGCGAGCTGGAATCCTTAGGCTATTTCAGGAGTGGCGCGCTCAAGGGCCATTATGTTGCCGTTGCCGAAACCAATCTTGATGCCCAGGGCAATACCAGGGCCTGGGTGTGGAGTGGTAAACGCAGCTTCGCCTTTTCCATCAGGCAGCTTGAAACCTATAACATCACCGACATCGCCCTGCTTCCGGATGGTGGCATTCTGGTTCTGCAGCGCAGCTACAGCGCATCGACTTTTCCCGGCATGGCCGTAAGCCGGTTTCCCGCAAGTGCCATCGCGCCGGGCAAAACCGTTATACCCGAAACATTGCTCGAAGCCCGCATGCCTTTCTACGCTATCGACAATATGGAGGGCATCGCGGTCTGCCAACGCAACGGCGAACTTCGAGTCAACATCCTGTCTGACAACAACTTCAACACCCAGCAGCAAAGAACGCTGCTGTTGCAATTCGCTTACACGCCATGACTGCAATACCTCGCCTGGAAACCAGTCGCCTGATCTTGCGGCAACATAACCCTGAAGACTTTGAGGCGCTGCACGACATGTGGCGTGAGCCCGCCGTCTATCGTTACATCATTGGCCGACCGTCAACGCGCGAGGAAGCCTGGAGCCGGTTGCTCCGCTATGCCGGCCATTGGACGCTGCTGGGTTATGGCTATTGGGTGGTGGAGGAGCGCGCCACGGGCGACTACATCGGTGAAATGGGCTTTGCCGATTTCCACCGCGACATTGATCCACCGCTCGATGACAGGCCGGAATTGGGCTGGGCTCTTAAGGCCGCGGTCCATGGCAAAGGCTATGCAACCGAAGCCCTGCGGGCGATCACAGCCTGGGGCGATGCCCATTTCGCCGGAAAGGAAACCGCTGCCATCATTGCTCCGGAAAACAGCGCGTCAATCCGGCTTGCGGAAAAGCTGGGCTTCGTCAAAAAACTGGAAACAATCTACAAGGGCGCGCCCACGCTGATTTTCCATCGCACCCCTAGGCCTTAGCTTCATATTTTTCGACAAAGGCATCGGCACTCAGCAGCCGCATGTCTTCGACCGCCGCTGCCAGCCTGTCATGCTCCCAGTCCCACCAGGCAAGCGCTATGATCCGCGCACTGACCTTCGGTTCAAACCGCCAGCGCAGGAACCTGGCCGGAACGCCGGCAACAATGGCATAGGCCGGCACATCGCGGGTCACGATGGCGCCCGCCGCCACAACCGCCCCATGGCCGATCTTCACCCCCGGCTTGATGATCGCCCCGTGCCCGATCCAGACATCATTGCCGGTTTCAACCAATCTCCCCTGACGCCGCGCCCGGAATTCGCTGTCGAGCTTGGCCCCGAGGAAATATTCATTGGCGCGGTAGGTCATCTTGTGCTGGCTCACCCTTTCCAGCGGATGCTCAAGCGCATTGATCCGCGCGTTGGCGGCGATGCAGCAGAATTTTCCGATCTTCGCATAGATCACTTCCGCCTGGCGCTCGACATAGGAATAGTCGCCGAGCTGTGAATCGGAAAAGGCCACGCGCTCCTTGATTTCAGTGAAGCGACCGAGCGTGGCATCGCGCAAGGTGGCCGAGGGATGCACCACCGGTTCCCCGCTCCGTGTTGCCGTTGGCGAATATCTTTTGGGCGGCTTGCTCATGGCCTGAACCTAAAACAAAAGCCGCCCATTTTGGAGCGGCTTGTGCAAATTCGGGGATCTAGAATGATCAGGCTGCTTTTTCTTCCAGCTTTTTGGCAATCGAGCTCTTCAGCTTGCGCGCCTTGATCGAAAGATCGTCATTGCTTGCCTTCAAAAGAAAGGCATCAAGACCGCCGCGATGCTCAACCGTCTTGAGCGCGTTGGCGCTGACGCGGAACCGGTAGGTGAGGCCCATGGCATCGCTGATCAGGCTGACATTGCACAGGTTCGGCAGAAAGCGCCGCCGGACCTTGTTGTTGGCATGGCTCACATTGTTGCCCGCCAGGGGGTTCTTGCCTGTCAACTCGCAAACTCGAGCCATGATACGTACTCCGCAATATAATAAAGGCCAGACCCTGAGGGGTCCGGCTCGGTTGGCGCTTCTATAAGTGGAGAGCCCGCGTGGGTCAAGCAGCACCGCAACTATTTCCGCCGCCGCTGTGCGTCTCCCTTTGGCACAGGAGGTTAACGGCGCAGGCGGCAAAACACCCTAAACCCTTACAGCGAAACCAGATTCTTGTGGTTCCCGGAAAATCAGCCACCATATCTTGCGAGAACAAAAAGTGAAAATATGGCAATCCGCGATTCGCCCACCTTCTGTTCTCAAACCGGAACGCTTCGTTAATTTCACAGGTCCAAATTCCACCCGGCCTTTAACTCCGCATTAGCAGGTAGAAACTCTCCTTAACGAAATGCCGGAATAGTCATCAATCCCTGGGCGGAAAATCCATCCCTGCAGAAACAACCACATGGAAATTCCCTGTCATCGCGCCGGAACAGAAAATGAATCTGTCACGAGTCAGCGATTCGCCCACCTTATGTTCTGCTTTGAATCCATTCCTTACGCACCTGGAGCGAATTGATACGCCTATGCGATGCGTGCCGTTGACATCAGCCATTTCGCATCTACCTTGTGGGGATGCCGCAAATCCGAAATGTCACCGCCGTATTGGGCCCCACCAATACCGGCAAAACCCATTTGGCGGTGGAGCGCATGCTGGCCCATGGCGGCGGCATGATCGGCTTGCCGCTCAGGCTTCTGGCTCGCGAAATCTATGACCGGGTGCGGCTGAGGGCCGGTGACCACGCCGTAGCCCTGGTGACCGGCGAGGAAAAAATCATCCCCGCTGCCCCGCGCTATTGGGTGGCAACCGTCGAGGCCATGCCGCCTGATATCGAGGTGCCGTTCCTCGCCATCGACGAGGTTCAGCTCTGCGCCGATTTCGAGCGCGGCCACATTTTCACCGACCGGGTTCTGCACCGGCGGGGCACCGAGGAAACCATGCTTCTGGGCGCAGCCACTATGAAGCCCATTCTTGAAGCGATGCTGCCCAAGACCAGCTTCATCGCCAGGCCGCGCTTTTCCAAGCTCACCTATGCCGGTGTCAAGAAAATGACCAGGCTTCCCCGCCGGTCCGCCATCGTCGCCTTCTCGGCCGAGATGGTCTATTCCGTGGCCGAACTCATCCGGCGGCAAAATGGCGGTGCAGCCGTCGTCCTGGGCGCCCTGTCGCCGCGCACCCGCAACGCCCAGGTCGCCCTCTATCAATCCGGTGACGTGGATTACATCGTGGCAACCGATGCCATCGGCATGGGCCTCAACATGAATGTCGATCACGTCGCCTTTGCCGCCACAAGAAAGTTCGATGGCTTCCAGTACCGCCAGCTCAGTCCCGGCGAGCTTGGCCAGGTCGCCGGGCGCGCCGGCCGCTACATGAATGACGGCACCTTCGGCTGCACCGGTGAAGCGGAAGCTTTTGACCAGGAAACCATCGACCGCCTCGAGAACCATAACTTCGACCGAATCCGTTCCCTGCAATGGCGCAACCCCGAACTCGACTTCGGCTCCCTGGAGCGCCTGCGCCGCAGCCTCACGGCCATGCCCCGGCAGGATGGCCTCACCCGCGCCCAGGCGGGCCCCGATATCCAGGCGCTGGAAGCCGTAATTCGCGATGCCGACGTTACCGGCCTCGCGACATCCAGGAGCGAAGTGGAACTCCTCTGGTCGGTCTGCCAATTGCCGGATTACCGCAACATTTCGCCCGCCGAACACGCCCATCTCGTGGGCCGCGTTTTCCAGTTCCTCGCCCGTCCGCCGGGCTTTATTTCGGAAGACTGGTTTTCCCGCCAGCTCAAGCATTGCGAAAACACCGAGGGTGATCTCGATACGCTGTCCAACCGCATCTCCCACGTCCGGACCTGGACCTTTATCGCCAATCGCGGCAATTGGCTGAAAGCCCCCCTCTATTGGCAGCAGCGCGCCAGGGAGATAGAAGAGAGGCTGTCAGATGCGTTGCATGAAAGGCTAACTCAGCGTTTCATTGACCGCCGGACAAGTGTATTGATGCGCCGTCTGGCCCAAAAGGAAGAGTTGATGTCGAGTGTTGAGGAAGACGGCGCCATTCATGTGGAAGGCGAGTATGTGGGCCGCATCAAGGGGTTCAACTTCATTCCTGACGGAACCAGCGAAAGCCACGAGCAGCGCACCCTGAAGGCCGCCGCAGTCCAGGCCGTGGGCACCGAAATTCAGGCCCGCGCCAATGCCGCCGCAACCTCCGCCGATCCCGATCTCAAGCTCACCCGCGATGGCAACATAATCTGGAACCATGAGCCGATCGGTTTTATCGAAGCGGGTGAAAGCCTCCTGAAGCCAGTGGCCCGGGTGCTTGCCAGTGATTTCCTCTCCGGCCAGCCCCGCGAGGATGTCCAGCTCCGCTTGCAGAAATTCCTCGACCGGCATGTCGCGACCCTGCTCGAGCCCCTGCTTAAACTGCAGGAGAACGAAGCCCTGCAGGGCATAGCCCGCGGCATTGCCTTCCGAATTGTTGAAACCCTCGGTGTCCTGCCGCGCGAAACCGTGGCTGAGGATGTGAAATCCCTGACCCAGGAAGACCGCGCCGTGCTGCGCGCCCAGGGCGTGCGCTTTGGCGCCTTCCATATTTTCACGCCCTTGCTGCTGAAGCCCGCCGCAACCGAACTCCGCCTCCTGCTCTGGGCCCTGCAATTGAAGAAGGCCGGCACCCTGGATCTGGCAAACCTTCCCATGCCGCCGGGCCAGGGCCTCACCTCGGCGGTCTTCGACCGAACCACGCCACGCGGCTTCTATGGCGTCTGCGGTTACCGCATTTGCGGCACCCGTGTGGTACGCATCGACATGCTCGAGCGCCTCGCCGATCTTGTGCGCGAACGGGTTTTCTGGCGTCCCCGCTTTCCCGATGAGGCGCGCCCTGCCGGCTCCGTCGAAGGCGGCGGCTTTGCCATCGTGCCTGACATGATGTCACTTGTCGGCTGCTCCGGCGAAGAATTTGAGGGCATCCTGCGCAGCCTCGGCTTTCGCATGCAGAAACGGAAAATCAAACGTCCGGCGGCCGCGCCGCCCGTCGTGGCTGCCGAAAGCCCCCCTGCTGAAACAGAAGCATCCGCCGATCCGGCAGCAATGGCAGTGGAGCCTGAAGCCGCCACAACGGTCTCTGAACCTGAACTCGTAGAAGTGCCAGCGGACGCTGCGGCCCCGCCAGAGGCTGAGGCCCTGCTGACGCCGGACGTTGCCGCTCCGCCGTCTGCCGGGCCCCTCCTAGAAGAGGTTGAAATCGAGGTCTGGTGGCCAAAGGATACGGGCCCCTTCCGCCACCGCCCCGAGGCCAAACCCCAGCAACGGCCTCAACCCAAGCCCGTGGACCAGAAAGAGCGGCCGCCGAGGTCCAACCGCAAGCCCCACGCCAAGGAACGCAATGAGCACCGCGAGGAGCCCAGGCGCCGGCCTGAAAAGCCCATGGACCCCAATTCGCCCTTTGCCATCCTCGAGACCCTCAAGGCGCAAATGATGGGTAAGAAGAACTGACGCAACGTCTGGACAAGTGGCTTTGGTTTGCCCGTGTCGTCAAGCAGCGCCCCAAGGCCGCTGAACTGGTGGAAACGGGCCATGTGCGCCTGAACCGCATGAAGGTCACAAAGCCGGGCCATGTTCTGCGCCCGGGAGATGTCCTCACCATTGCCGTGGGCGGCCATGTCCGCGTCTTGCGGGTGAAGGATTTGGGCACCAAACGCGGCCCCTTTGCCGAGGCATGTCAGCTATACGAAGACCTCACCCCTGGCCCTTCACGCGACGAAAAAGACCGTGCATAAGGCGGGAAACATTGCTAAGCATCGTTCGTTATAAAGAACAACTGGACCGACATGACCTACATCGTCAATGATAAATGCATCAAATGCAAGTTTATGGACTGCGTCGAAGTCTGCCCCGTGGACTGCTTCTACGAGGGCGAAAACATGCTGGTCATCCACCCCGATGAATGCATCGATTGCGGCGTCTGCGAGCCGGAGTGCCCGGTTGACGCGATTAAGCCTGATACCGAGCCCGGCCTCGAAAAATGGCTGAAAATTAATGCTGAATATGCGCCGAAATGGCCTAATATATCGATCAAGCGCGATCCGCCGCCCGATGCCAAGGAATTTGAAGGTGTCGAGGGAAAATTCGAGGCCTATTTCTCGGAAAAGCCCGGCGAAGGCGATTGAATTCGTTAACCATCCTGTGAATAACGCAGGGCTCCGATGCCGAGATAGACCGTACACGGATATATCGAGCTTTAATTTTCCTTAAAATCGTGCTATAGTCGATTTTAATGTAAACAACGCCCCTGCAAGTCATCAGACCCGAGCCCCTAAAGCTCGGTTATTTTTTCGCCCGTTTTTTGGCGAATCCAGGGTCCAGACGAAGGCGAAGGACAAGAATGAAAAAGACCGTCAAAAAGGCAGCTTTGGCAAAGAAGGCAGCTCACACGAGAAAATCGGTTGCGAAGGCTAAGAATGCAACCAAGGCTGTGGCCGCGAAGGCCAAGTCCAAGGCTTTGAAAGCCAAGCCCAAGGCGAAGGTGGCTTCCGCTGCAAAGCCTGCGGCCAAACCCGTCCCCAAGAAAACGATTCTGACCAAGGTGACCGGGCATCTGAAGAACGCCAAGCCGGTCCACGCGGCTCCTGCGCCCGTGGCAAAGCCTGTAGCCGTGGCCGTAAAGCCCGTTGCCGCACCTGTTGCAGCCGTGGCCAAGCCCGCCGTTGCCGCCGCACCTGCAGCGCCCAAGAAGCTTTCCTTCAAGATTGGCGAACTGGTGGTTTACCCCGCCCATGGCGTTGGCAAGATCACCGCCATTGAGGAGCAGGAAATCGCCGGCTCGAAGCTTGAACTCTACATCGTGGATTTCGAGCGCGAAAAGCTGCGCCTCAAGGTGCCGACCAACCGTGCCGAGCAGAAGGGCATGCGCCGCCTGGCTGACCGTGGCCTGATCGAGCATGCCATGAAGGTTATCCGTGGCCGGGCCCGCATCAAGCGCACCATGTGGTCCAGGCGCGCCCAGGAATATGACGCGAAGATCAATTCCGGCGATCTCATCGCCGTGGCCGAAGTCGTGCGCGATCTCTACCGCTCCGACCGCCAGCCCGAGCAATCCTATTCCGAGCGCCAGCTGTTTGAGCAGGCCCTGCTCCGCATGGCCCGCGAGCTGGCCGCCGTCCGCAAGGTGGATGACGATCAGTCGGTGAAGGAGCTTTCCGAATTCCTCGCCAAGAACGCCAAGCGCGCCCAGGCCGCCGGCGAGAAGGCGGAAGAAGAAGCCGCTGCCGCCGAAGAGGCCGCATAAGAGTTTTCCAAGACCTCGACGGACAGGCCCGGACCAAAAATCCGGGCCTTTTCTTTTTCACGGATTCCAAACTATAAGGAGGCTTATGCGGTCCCGTAGCTCAGTTGGATAGAGCATCAGTTTCCTAAACTGAGGGCCACTGGTTCGAATCCAGTCGGGGCCGCCATTTGTTTCAGGGTGAGCAAATGTTTAGGGTTGGGTACTGGGACCTAGCTCGCAGTTACCGGCACAGTCATCGAAACACTGTAGGTAAAAGAGTATCTTCCTACCAGTGGAACCGTGAACGTCACAGGGTAAGTTGCGGTAGTGTGTGCGAGTTGCACACCCGCGGCTAACGGATCAAAAGTCACTGTGACTGACACGTCCTCCGGACCATGACCCTCAAAGACCTTGCTCCTGACGAGGGTCTGCAGTTCTGTCTGGGTAATTGTCGGCTTGAGCTGCAAGGCACGCGCTCCCTCTGCAAGCGCGTGACGCAGATTATGTGTGCTGTGGGCTGCCCAGCCCACCGCAAAAACGCCAATAATCATGACAAGAAAAACCGGAAGGACCAGGGAGAATTCAATCGCCGCGCTGCCCCGGTCATTGCGAATGAAGCGCTTACCGAACACGAATGACCTCGCGCTCGTAAAGCGGCAAGCCATTCTCAAGGACCGCTTCCCCAAGAAA
>Ga0138256_10004759_pt1 | contig 14419 bp, 9 predicted proteins | sample KNB2016incub_MG_FD_105486 | JGI IMG/M metagenome (GOLD analysis project Ga0138256, IMG submission 105486) | Active sludge microbial communities from wastewater in Klosterneuburg, Austria - KNB2014incub_MG | ecosystem: Engineered > WWTP > Activated sludge > Unclassified | place: Austria...
CGACTGGCCTTCATAAATAAAATATCTCCACACAAAAGAAGAAGCGAAAGATAGAATTTTTATTATATATAGAAGATTTAGTCAAGCAAATTTTCTATAAAACAATCCCTCTTTCTTTTAAAACTTTAAGAGAATTTTCTCTATCCAAAGCAGCATAACACTTAAATTTCATTGTAAATACTGCTCTTCCTTGAGTTCTAGAGCGTAAAACGGTAGAAAACCCAAATAATTCAGAGAGAGAAACTTCTGACAAAATATATTCTTTATTATTTTTACAATTTATCCCCAAAATATTACCTCTTTTTGAATTTAAAAGAGAAATAACTTCTCCTGTAAATTCTTGAGGGCATACGACTTCAAGGGACATTACAGGCCCTAAAACATAGGGTGAATGTTTTTCAAAGGCCTTATTAAAAGCTTGATTAACGGCCATTTGTTGGGCAACAGGGTTAAAAGTCTCTTCATCCCAAATAATATGATTAACTTGAATTTTTAAATTTGCCATTGGCATTCCAGTTAAAGGGCCTGCCAAGCAAGCGCTTTCTAGGGCCAATCGAGTTTCTTCGAGCACTTCCTTCGGTATTTTTTTCAAGGTTTCAGAAAAATTAAGGGTAATATTGGGTGCCTGTTTTTCAACATCTTCAGAAGGAAAAAGTGATAAATTACAATGCCCTGTTTGTTTTACCGCATTTACCTCTCGTTCGAGCAAATATTCAGCATTTCTTTCGGAAGAAACCCCCTCTCTATAAGCAACTTGAGGTGTTCCTACATTGACCTCGACTTTAAACTCGCGTTTAAGACGATCAACAAGAATTTCTAAATGTAATTCACCCATTCCTTTCAAAAGAAGTTGACCTGTTTCTTTATCTTCCGAAAATGAAAAAGAGGGATCTTCTTTTGAGAGAAGTTGTAAGCAATCCCAAAGTTTTTTTTCATCTGCAGTTGTTTTTGGCTCTATGGCCAAAGAAATAACTGGCACTGGAAAAGAAATTGAATCAAAAATAATTGGGGCCCCTTCTGAACACAAAGTCTCTCCTGTAATTGATTCTTTTGGCCCTACTAAGGCCACAATATCCCCTGCTGAGGCCTGTGGAATTTCCGTTCTTTTATTTGCATGTAAATATAATATTTTTTGAATTTTTTCTTTTATTTTTTTATTTGAATTAAAAATACTTTGGCCTTGCTTTACTGTTCCTGAATAAATTCGATAGAACATAATCATCCCTACAAAAGGATCATTCGCCATTTTAAAAACTAACCCTGATAAAGGGGCCTCTGGATCTGGTTTACGACCAATTTGCTCCTCTTCTGATTTTTTTTTAACAGAAAGACCAAAAATTTCACCACGATCAAGAGGAGAGGGGAGGTAATCAACAACAGCATCCAAAAGAGGTCTAACCCCCTTATTTTTAAAAGCAGATCCGCACAAAACAGGAATTGCTTCCCCTAAAAGTGTGGCCTCTCTTATAACTTGCTTGATGAAATCTATACTAATCGCCCTAGGGTTTTCTAAGTACTGATCCAAAATTTTGTCATTTAGGTCACATAAACTTTGAAGTAACTCGTCTCTTTTTATCTTGGCAATTTCTTCTAATTCTTCAGGAATTGGAGATTTTACAATTGGATCATTTGCATTAGGGCCAAATAAAATGGCCTCTTGAGCAACAAGATCAATCATTCCAATAAAATTTTCTTCTATTCCTATTGGAATTTGTAGTTGCAAACATTTTTTACCTAATTTAGTTCTAATTTCTTCTAAACAATTTTCAAGATCTGCCCCTACACGATCCATTTTATTTACAAAAGCGATTCTAGGAACTTTGTAACGATCTGCCTGATGCCATACAACTTCAGATTGTGGTTCCACTCCTGAAACAGCATCAAAGACACCAATTGCCCCATCCAAGACTCTCAAAGAACGTTCAACTTCAATTGTAAAATCCACATGTCCTGGAGTATCTATAATATTAATTTCACATTTTTTCCAAAAACATTTGGTTGAAGCAGCAGTGATCGTAATACCGCGCTCTTGTTCCTGTGCCATCCAATCCATGATGGCCGTCCCTTCATGAACTTCTCCTATTTTATAAGTTTTACCTGTATAAAATAGAATTCGTTCAGTTGTCGTTGTTTTACCGGCATCAATGTGAGCAATAATACCAATGTTTCGAAGAGAGCTTAAATCTTGAGGCATACTGTTATTACATTGTTTATTAAGAAAAAGAGTATTTTTATTTTAATAATCAAATTTAAATAAAAAAATTCTCGGAGTATGAAATAATTTTATTTGTAGTTTAATTGTTGCTGAATAAGAAAAAAGAAAAATTTAATTTTTTACCATTTTAAATGGGCAAAGGCCTTGTTTGCTTCCGCCATTTTATAAACGTCTTCCTTTTTCTTAATTGCACCGCCTCGTCCTTCTGCAGCATCTATCATCTCTTCTGCAAGACAATCGATCATCGTTTTACCGTTACGTTGTTTTGCGTAGTCGCGAAGCCATCTAATGGCCAAAGATTGTTTGCGATTTGGACGAACTTCTACAGGTATTTGGTAAGTTGCACCACCAATTCGACGAGAACGAACTTCTACAGCAGGTCTCACATTCGCTAAGGCCTTTTTAAAAACCTTCATAGGATCGTCACTTGTTTTCTTTTCAATAAGATCTAAGGCCCCATATAGAATTTTTTCTGCTACAGCTTTTTTACCGCCTTTCATTAAGGCATTGATGAATTTTGACAAAACAATGTCTTGATGACGAGGATCAGGTAAAACTTCTCTTGGTCTTGCACTATGCTTACGACTCATAAATATATTATCCTTTTTATTTTTATTTATTAAATTATAATTCTTCTTAAATTATTTTTTAGGACGTTTGGCCCCATACTTAGAACGACCCTGCAAACGCTTATCTACACCTGTTGCATCCAATGCACCTCTAATTGTGTGGTATCTAACTCCTGGCAAATCTTTAACCCTTCCTCCTCTAATTAACACAATAGAGTGTTCTTGAAGATTATGGCCCATTCCACCTATATAAGAAGTAACTTCAAAACCACTTGTTAGTCGAACCCGACAAACCTTTCTTAAAGCAGAATTTGGTTTCTTTGGAGTGGTTGTATAAACTCTTGTACAAACCCCTCTTCTTTGAGGGCATGATTTTAACGCAGGAGATTTTGTTTTTGAGGTTTTAACCTGTCTTCCTTTGCGAATCAACTGATTTATTGTCGGCATTGTCTCTATACTCCTAAAAATTTCGATCAAAAAGAAATCTTGATTATCATGAATAAAAATAAACGACAAGTCTATACATTTAAGATGTATTCATTCCTAATACGAATTTTTTCTTCATCAGGAATAATTTCTGCAATGTAATTACGATATCGTCCAGCTCCAGTTCCTGCAGGAATCAATCGGCCCATAATAACGTTTTCCTTTAACCCGCGCAAGGCATCTGTTTTACCTTCTAATGTCGCTTGAGTTAAAATTTTTGTAGTCTCTTGAAAAGAGGCCGCAGAAATATAAGATTCTGTGGTCAAAGAGGCCTTTGTAATTCCTAAAAGAAGAGGCCTTCCTTGAGCAGGTTCTTCTCCCATTTCTACAAGGCGTTTATTTTCTTCTTCAAGCTCTCCCTTCGTAAGGCCATCACCTACAATAAAATAGGAATCTCCTGGTTCAGTTATTTCTACTTTTTTGAGCATCTGGCTCACAATTACTTCAATGTGCTTATCGTCAATTTTAACACCCTGAAGACGATACACTTCCTGAATTTCATCAACAACATAACGAGCAAGATCCTTTACTCCCAATACTCTTAAAATGTCATGAGGGTTGCTAGGGCCATCCATTATGGCCTCTCCGGCCCTAATGTAATCCCCTTCATTTACGATAACATAACGACCTTTTGGAACAGTATAAGTCACTGGGTCAGATCCATCATCCGGTCTTACAATAATTCTTCTATTTCCCCTTAATTCGGGGCCAAACTCTATTGTTCCAGAAATATCCGCAATTTGAGCGGCATTAGAAGGACGTCTTGCTTCAAAAAGTTCTGCTACTCTTGGAAGTCCTCCTGTAATATCTTTTGTTTTTGTGGCCTCTCTTTGAACCTTGGCAAGGGGAGAACCAACTGGAATTTTTCCTCCATCTGAAACAACAATATGGGCCCCAACAGGAACTCGATATATTGCTGTTCTTTTAGAGCCTGGAATAGGAAGCGGCTTTCCTTCCGCATCACAAATAACAATTCTTGGCCTTAAATTCGTATCCTTTGATTCAATCGCTAATTTATGAGAAAGGCCAGTAACGGAGTCTACTTGCTCTGAATAAGTACTTCCTAAGACCATATCTTCAAAACGAACAATTCCCCCAACTTCTGCTAAAATTGGAATAGCAAAAGGATCCCATTCTAAAAGACGATCTCCAACAGAAACCTCTTGTCCTTCATTAAAAAATAATTTTGCTCCATAGACAGCAGGATAACGCTCTTTTTCTTCTCCTAGTGCAGAGTTAATAATAATTTCTCCCACTTTATTTATGATAATACTTTGTCCTTCATCTGTTTTTACAATCTGAACATTTTTAAAGGAAACAACCCCAGAAGTTCTTACTTCTGTTTTGTTAATCTGTGCCCCACTCGTGGCCGTTCCTCCTACGTGAAATGTTCTCATCGTCAACTGTGTTCCAGGTTCTCCAATAGATTGGGCCGCAATAACTCCAACTGCTTCACCAATACTTACTAAAGCACCTCTGGCCAAATCACGCCCAAAGCACATAGCACAAAAGCCATGACGTTCTTTACAGGTCAAAACGGATCGAACTTTAATTTGATCAATATTATGTGCTTCTAATATTTGTTTATCTTGTTCTTGAAATAAATGGCCTTTAGTAAAAATTTCGGTCCCACTTTCATCCGTAATCGGCTGTGCGGCCACGCGCCCCATAATTCTTTCAGAGACTTTTTCTACAATTTGTCCAGATTCAATTCGAGAAGTTAAAACGATTCCATCAGTACTACCGCAATCATGAATTCGAATAATTCCATCTTGTGCTACATCGACAAGTCGTCTTGTTAAATAGCCTGAGTTTGCTGTTTTCAAAGCAATATCGGCCAACCCTTTTCTCGCACCATGCGTAGAAGTAAAATACTGAAGAACAGAAAGGCCTTCTCTAAAATTTGAAGTAATAGGAGTTTCAATAATTTCCCCAGAAGGGCGTGCCATCAACCCTCTCATTCCTGCAAGTTGTCGCATTTGAGTTGTAGAGCCCCTTGCTCCTGAATCCGCCATCATAAATAAGGAATTAAAGGAAGCGGCCTTTTCTGATTTTCCGTTAGCACCTTCAAAATTTTCAGTTGAAATACGCTCTAGCATGACAGCAGTTAATTTTTCATTTGTCTGTGCCCAAACATCTAAAGTTTTATTATAGCGCTCTCCATTTGTAATTGAACCATCGTTGTATTCATCGTTAATTTTTTTAACTTCTTTATAGGCCTCACTGAGAATATGAACTTTATCTTCAGGAATAGTCATATCATTTACATTTATAGAAATTCCTGCTTTTGTTGCGTATTCATAACCTAAACGCATAATCGCATCAGCAAGCAAAACCGTATCTTTTTCACTTCCCACACGATAGGCCTTATCAATAATTTTTCCTAATTCTTTTTTATGTAAAACTTTATTTACATCTTCGAAAGATAAACAAGAAGGAATAACATCATGAACAAAGGTTCTTCCAACAGTTGTTTTAACTAGATTACCCTTGATTCTAATATCAACAGGCGCCTGTAAATGTAGATTTCCTGTATAATAGGCGTATTGGGCCTCTTCTTTGGAGGCATAGACTTTGCCATGTCCTTTTGAGTGAGGACGAATTCTTGTCATGTAGTAAAGCCCTAGAACAATATCCTGAGAAGGGACAACGATAGGCGTTCCATCTTTAGGAGAAAGTATATTATTCGTGGACATTGCTAAAATACGACACTCAATCTGGGCCTCTACCGAAAGAGGAATATGTACGGCCATTTGATCGCCATCAAAATCCGCATTAAACGCCGTACAAACAAGAGGGTGTAATTGAATGGCCTTCCCTTCAATTAAGACTGGTTCAAAAGCCTGAATCCCTAAACGGTGTAGTGTCGGGGCCCTATTTAATAAAACTGGGTGCTCTTTAACGACATTTTCTAGAATATCCCACACTTCCTGCTTTTGTTGTTCTACCATTTTTTTGGCCACTCTAATCGTTGTACAATGGCCTTTATAAATTAATTGGTTATAGATAAAAGGACGAAAGAGCTCTAAGGCCATCAGCTTAGGCAAACCACATTGATGAAGACGTAATTTAGGGCCAACAACGATAACTGATCGTCCTGAATAATCAACCCTTTTACCTAAAAGATTTTGTCTAAAACGCCCTTGTTTTCCTTTTAACATATCTGAAAGAGATCTTAGAGGCCGTTTATTAGAACCAGTAAATACTTTACCTCGACGGCCATTATCAAATAACGCATCAACGGCCTCTTGTAACATACGTTTTTCATTTCTAATAATGATTTCAGGTGCATTTAGTTCTTTAAGGCGTTTTAAACGATTATTTCGGTTAATGACACGTCGATAAAGATCATTTAAATCTGAAGTGGCAAAGCGACCTGCTTCTAGCGGAACAAGGGGACGTAAATCTGGAGGAAGTACAGGAATAACCTCCATCATAAACCATTCTGGACGATTATCTGACTTTAAAATTGATTCTAAAATTTTTAGACGTTTAACTAGCTTTACGCGAGCTAATTCTGTCGTGACTGTTTTTAATTCTTTACGAACTTCTTTTCTTTCCAATTCAAGATCAATTTTTCTAAGAAGTTCCCGTATAGTTTCTCCTCCCATTCCGGCTTCAAAAGAAAGACCTGCTTGTTTAAATTCACTGTACTGTTGTTCTGAAACTACGCGGCCAACCACAAGACCTTTTTCTGTATCTTTTGATTCGGCCTTTATAATAATATAGGCCTCATAATAAAGAACTTTTTCAAGCTCTTTAAGGGTAAGGTTTAGAATTCCTCCTAATCGAGAAGGAAGTGATCTTAAAAACCAAATGTGGGCCACTGGAGTGGCCAATTCAATGTGGCCACAACGTTCTCTTCTAACTTTTGTTAAGGTAACCTCAACCCCACATTTCTCACAAACAACACCTCTATGCTTCATACGTTTGTATTTTCCACAAATACATTCGTAATCTTTGATAGGGCCAAAAATTTTAGCACAAAAAAGTCCATCCCGCTCTGGGCGAAATGTCCTGTAGTTGATTGTTTCTGGTTTTTTTACTTCTCCGTAAGACCACTCTCTGATCACATCAGGAGAGGCCATTTTTAAAGAAACAGAATTAATACTAATTGGATCTTTTGGTTTATCAAAAAAATTTAAGAGATCTCTCATCGTATTTTATCCTTAAGTTTTAAATAATGTGTTTATAGTTATTATTATTTTTTTACGCTAAAAATTCTTCTTCTTGGCCTTCGTTTAGTTTAATGTCTAAGCATAAAGACTGTAATTCTCTGATTAAAACATTAAATGATTCTGGGAGTCCTGGTTCCAAAAATTGCTCACCTTTGACAATAGATTCATACATACGAGTTCGGCCAATAACATCATCTGATTTTACCGTGATAAATTCTTGTAATGTATAGGCCGCACCATAGGCCTCTAAGGCCCAAACTTCCATCTCTCCTAAACGTTGGCCTCCAAACTGTGCCTTACCACCTAAAGGTTGTTGAGTCACGAGAGAGTAAGGCCCTGTAGATCTTGCATGAATTTTTTCATCTACTAAGTGATGTAACTTAAGCATATACATAGACCCTACAGTGACATCCTCGGCAAAGGCCTCTCCTGTAATCCCATCAAAAAGTGTTGTTTTAGCAGAAACATCAAGATCAGCAAGCTCTAGCATTTCTCTTATATTTTCTTCTGTCGCTCCGTCAAAAACTCGAGAAGAAAATCTCACTCCAGTGGCCATTTTTTTAGCAAGTTCTATCACTTGACTATCTTTTGCCTTTTTCAGCCATTCATTCACTTCTTTTGTCTTATATATGTTGTAAATAAGATCTTTGATTTTAAATATTTCAGCTTGTTTTTCTAAAAGAGACTTGATTTTTTCTCCAAGTCCACGACCGGCCCAACCTAAGTGTAGTTCAAATAATTGCCCAATATTCATCCTTGAAGGAACCCCTAAAGGATTTAAGACTAGATCAATAGGAGTTCCATCGGCCAAAAATGGCATATCCTCCTGTGGAAGGACATTTGAGATAACACCCTTGTTTCCATGACGTCCGGCCATTTTATCACCTGATTGTAATTTTCGTTTGATGGCCACGTACACGACAACTTTCTGAATCACTCCAGGAAGAAGTTCATCCCCTTTGTAGAGTCTGGCAATTTCTTCATTTGATTTTGTCTTTACTCGATTTATTCTGTTGCGAACCTCACCAAAATAATCATTTAGTTTTTCTTCATCAGATAAATCAAGAGGAATATACCCAATCAGTTCAAAAGGAATTTTTTTTAGTATTTCAAAATTTAAAGTGGCCCCTTTAGGGAGAAGTTCTTTAGAACCATCCTCTGAGATGAGTTTATCAACTGTCTTAACTCCTTCAAACATTTGAACAATTTTCAAAAGTGCCGTATTTTTAATGGCCTCTAATTCTATTTGTTCATCTCTCTTTATAGAGAATACTTCGTCTTCAATAATTTGCTTTGCACGAGGACAAAGAGTGGCCCCCTCTCTTGTATAAACTCTTACTTCAATGACTGTTCCTGTAACCGAAGATGGAACTCTTAGAGAAGTGTCCTTTACATCACCGGCCTTGTCACCAAAGATTGCTTTTAAAAGTTTTTCTTCTGGAGAAAGCTGAGTTTCACCCTTGGGTGTAATTTTTCCAACTAAAATATCACCTGGCCGAACAATGGCCCCTACACGAATAATACCTGAATCATCTAAGTCTTTAAGATATTCTTCATTGATATTAGGGATATCACGAGTAATTTCTTCTTTTCCTAGCTTGGTATCTCTTGCTTCAATTTCAAAGCTTTCAATATGAACAGAAGTAAAGATATCTTTATGAAGAAGTCCTTCATTGATCAAAATAGAATCTTCATAGTTGTAACCACCCCAAGGCATAAAGGCCACAAGAACATTTTGACCTAGCGCCAAATCACCGTACTGAGTTCCAGGGCCATCTGCGATAACCTCTCCTCTTTGAACATAATCTCCTTCTTTAACAAGAGCTCGTTGATTATTACAGGTATTTTGGTTTGTTCTTTGGTATTTAACTAAGCGATAAACATCAACTCCTGTTTCTCCTTCGTGAACAACATCTCTTTGGATTACAATTCTATTAGAATCAACAAAAAGAACTTTTCCTGATTCCTTTGCAAAAAGAACGGCCCCAGAATCTCTGGCAACAATTGATTCCACTCCTGTTCCAACAATAGGTGCGTCTGTTTTTACAACAGGAACAGCTTGCCTCATCATATTGGAACCCATTAGGGCCCTATTTGCATCATCATGCTCTAGAAAAGGAATAAGAGAAGTCGCGACAGAAATCATTTGAGTAGGAGAAACGTCCATCAAATTCACTTCCGTGGCATTTACAAGAGCAAATTCTCCTAATTTCCTAGCGGGAATTTGTTCTCCTATAATTTTATTTCCTTTAATAAAAGCATCATCGGCTTGTGCAATAATTTTTCCTTCTTCTTGAAAAGCACTAAAATATCGCACTTCTTTTTCAATTTCTCCATTTTCTCCTACTACTTGGTAAGGAGTTTCAATAAATCCATATTCTGAAACGCGAGCAAAACTTGCAAGAGAAGTAATAAGTCCAATGTTAGGGCCTTCAGGAGTTTCTACAGGACACATTCTTCCGTAGTGAGTACTATGAACGTCTCTTACTTCAAAACCTGCACGCTCTCTTGTAAGACCTCCAGGGCCTAGAGCAGATAAACGTCTTTTGTGAGTAATCTCAGAAAGAGGATTTGTTTGATCCATAAACTGAGATAACTGAGAGGTTCCAAAAAATTCCTTAATTACCGAAACAACGGGTTTTTGATTGATGAGATCATAAGGCATCATTGTTTCAAATTCTTGAATGGCCATTCTTTCTTTTATGGCCCTTTCCATTCTTACAAGACCTATTCTGAATTGATTCTCTAGCAATTCTCCAACGGCACGGACACGTCTATTCCCAAGATGATCAATATCATCGACTTTTCCTTTACCATTATTAAGATCCACTAAGTATTTTACTGTTGTAAGAATATCGTCTTTCGTTAAAATCGTATTTTGAACTGGGATATCCATTCCAAATTTATAATTTATCTTCATTCTACCTACGCGAGATAAATCATATTTTTCTTGATCAAAAAATAGACCTTGAAAAAGAAGTTGTGCTGCCTCTAAATTAGGCGGTTCTCCTGGACGAAGTCTTTCAAAAATTCGAAGAAGAGCATCTTCCGAAGAATCAGTTTTATCTAACAAGAGAGTATTTCTAATCTGATCTCCGTAATTAAACATATCAATGTACAATACTTCTATTTGAGAAATACCGGCCTCTATCAATATATTGATTTTATTTTCACTCAAGGCCTCATTACAGGAGAGTAAAATTTCCTTTGTTTTAGGGTGTAAGATATCTTTTTTAGAAACTTTGCCGATAATTTCAGATAAATCTGTTTCTAATGTATCAATGGAAGCGGCCGTTAAAGACTTTATTGTGGCAGTCGTAAATTTTTTTCCCTTTTTAATTAAAATTTTACCTGTAGCATTTTCCACAATATCAAAAGAGGCCCTAGTTCCCACAAGTAGAGAAACATCTAATTTTCGAGAGAAACTTCCTTTTTTGTTAAAAATCAAAGTTTCTGTTGGGTAAAAGACATCTAGGAGTTGTTCTTGAGAATGCCCTAAGGCCTTCAAAATAACAGTTGCATGAATCTTACGTTTTCTATCTATTCTTGCAAATAACACGTTTTTATGATCAAACTCAAAGTCAAGCCATGAACCTCTGTGAGGAATAATTCTTGCAGAATAAAGTAATTTTCCACTTGTATGTTTTTTTCCACCATCATGTTCAAATATAATTCCAGGAGAACGATGAAGCTGAGAAACAATAACCCGTTCTGTTCCATTGTAAACAAAGGAACCAGTTTCTGCCATTAAGGGTATATTTCCTAAATAGACTTCTTGTTCTTTTACAGAGGAAACGGTTTTTTGTTCATTTCCATTTTTATCAACTGTTGTATCAAAAAAGACAAGACGAACAATGACCTTGAGAGGAGATTCATAAGATAGGCCTCTCTGTCTGCACTCTTTCAAGGAATATTTAGGAGTTTCTAGTGTGTAACTCACAAATTCCAAAGACATAGTCTTGTTAAAATCTGAAATAGGAAAAACAGAGTGGAAAACAGCTTGTAAACCAATATTTTTCCTTTTATGAGGAGGGGTATCTTTTTGTAAAAATTCCTCATAGGAATTTGTCTGTAATCGCATCAAGGGTGGAGTGTTCATTACAGAATGAGTCCTAGAAAAACTTTTTCTAAACCATTCATTAGGGGAAAAAACCTGGGACATGAAAATCTCCTAAAATTTTCTAAACAAAAAAAGGCCAAAACAAGAAACGATTTTTTTCATAAAAATCGTTTTTTTGTTTTGGCCTCCTCTTTTTTTATAATTTTCTTAACTAAATTAAATCAAAAATCAAGTAACTGAATTTTACTTAAATTCTATTTTGCTTATTGTGCTATTTTATTTCTATTTTAGCACCGGCCGCTTCTAATTTTTTCTTCATTTCTTCTGCATCGGCCTTAGAAATTCCTTCTTTTACTGTTTTAGGAGCGGCCTCTACAAAATCTTTTGCTTCTTTAATTCCAAGTCCTGTAATTGCACGAACTTCCTTAATAACGGTGGCCTTGGATTCCCCAAAGCTTAAAAGAACGACAGCAAACTCTGTTTTTTCTTCAACTGCGGCGACAGGGGCAGCACCAGCAACCGCAACTGGAGCGGCCGAGACACCAAATTTTTGTTCTATTTCTTTTACCAAATTGGCAAGGTCCAAGACAGACATTTGGGAAATATGGGTAATTAATTGTTCATTTGTCATAAAAAGCTCCTTTTTATTATTTTTATTTTTATTTTTTTATTAACGTAAGTAATTTTATTATTAAGCAGATTGCTGTTCCTTTTGTTCTTTCACCGCATGTAAAACTCTGGCAAAAGCAGAAACAGGGGCCATAAACGTGGCCAATAATGTTCCTAACATTTGATCTCTAGAAGGAAGTCCTGCTAATTGCTTAACTTCTTGTCCTGAAATTATTTTTCCATCTAAAATTCCGCCTTTAAAAGAAATACAGGGATGAGCATCAATTGCTGTATTTAAGGCCTTCGCAATTGCTGCTGGGTCTCCACTTTCATTGGCAAAAACTAAAGCATGGGGGCCTGAAAGATTTTTTAGCAAATCTTCTGCTGCGGTTTTTTCTGCTGCTAACTTAAATAGTGTATTTTTTGTAACAACAACTTGACCTTTAAGAGAACGAATATCGGCCCTTAGTTTAACGGATTCAACAGAAGGCATTCCAACTACATTGGTAATAAAAACTGCCTTAGAAGATGTCAACAAGGCATTAACCTCTTTAACAATTTCTTCTTTTTGCGATCGATTTAACATAATGAAACCTCCATTTTTTTGTCTTTTATTAAAAATAGCGGAGGAGGATTTAAGCGGGACTTAATTTTATTGCCTGCTGTCTTCAACCCCAAACTATAGGTATTTTTTATTTATCCTAATTTAACCTTAAATTATTTTCTTATCCAGCAATAGTAAGTGCCTCATTTGGATCTAATTTAATTCCTGGCCCCATTGTAGTGCTAAGAGAAATCCCTTTAACATAAATCCCTTTGGAACTGGCAGGTTTGGCCTTAACTATTGCGGCCATGATAGAAGCAAAATTTTGTTTTAGTTGATCATCTGAAAATGATTTTTTTCCAATTAAAACATGAACAATTCCATTTTTTTCACAACGATATTCAACTTTTCCTGCTTTTTGTTCGGCCACGGCCTTTACAATATCAGTTGTAACAGTACCCAACTTCGGGTTTGGCATAAGACCTCGAGGGCCTAGTATTCTTGCAACTTTACCAAGTTTACCCATCATATCTGGAGAAGCAATTACTCTATCAAATTCCATCCAACCGGAAGAAATTTTTTGAATCAATTCATCTCCACCTACAAAGTCTGCTCCTTCTTCTTCCGCCTTTTTTACATGTTCTCCTGAGGTAATAACACAAATTCTAATTTTTTTCCCTGTTCCTGCAGGAAGGGCCACTGATCCTCTAACCATTTGATCAGCATGACGAGGGTCAATTCCTAAATTGAAGGCCAAATCTACTGTTTCATCAAATTTTGCATAGGCAGTACTACGGGCAAGAGAAATTGCTTCTGAAAAAGAATATAATTTTTCTTTATCCACATTTTTATTTGCCTGAATATATTTCTTAGATTTTTTCATAATAGTCTCTTAATGTATAATTTGCTTATTGCTATTTAATATCTCTTTAATCTGATTAATCTTAAGTTAAATACGACTAAAGAATTGTTTAATAATCCAGCTTTAATCCCATCGATCGAATAGAACCTTCAATTGTTTTGTGGGCCGCTTGAGCGGAGGCCGCAGTAAGATCCGGCATTTTATCTTTGGCGACTTCTTCCACAATCTTTTTAGAAACCTGTCCAGCAACTTCGTGTCCCGGTTTTTTTGAACCTGATTTTAATTTTAATTTATCTTTAATTAAATACGTTGCAGGGGGTGTTTTAGTAATAAAACTAAAAGATTTATCAGAATAAACTGTAATGATTGTCGGTAGGATAACCCCAGCAGAAGACTGAGTTTTTGCATTAAATGCTTTGCAAAACTCCATAATATTAACACCTTTTTGTCCAAGGGCAGGGCCTATTGGAGGTGAGGGGTTGGCCTTTCCGCCAGGAATTTGTAACTTAATAAAACCAGTAATTTTTTTGGCCATAAAAACTCCAAACAAAAATAAAGTGCAAGTGTCAGTAGATATCTAATTTTTTTAAATTAGTCAATTAGAAACTTTTTCAATTTGAGAAAATTCTAACTCCACAGGAGTGGGGCGTCCAAAAATGGAGACATTAACTTTTACTTTTCCTTTTTCAGAAATAGATTCAACAGTACCCACAAATGAGGCAAATGGCCCTTCAATAACTTTAACGCTTTCTCCTTCCGTCAGAGAAACACTTGATTTTGCCTTCTTAAATCCATCCTTAATTTGAGAAGTCATTAAAGCGGCCTCTTCTTCTGAAATAGGAAGAGGATTCTCTTTTGTTCCACCAAGAAAACCAGAAACTTTGTTAATTTTATGA
>Ga0138256_10004760_pt1 | contig 14419 bp, 15 predicted proteins | sample KNB2016incub_MG_FD_105486 | JGI IMG/M metagenome (GOLD analysis project Ga0138256, IMG submission 105486) | Active sludge microbial communities from wastewater in Klosterneuburg, Austria - KNB2014incub_MG | ecosystem: Engineered > WWTP > Activated sludge > Unclassified | place: Austria...
CTCCTCGCCGCAGCAGACGCCATGATGCGGCAGATCCTGGCGAATGCGCCACTCGCCATTGCCCTGTGCATCGAGGCGGTCGATCGCGGGAGCGACGCGACGCTTGCCGACGGCCTGAACCTCGAGGCGAACCACTTCGCGATCCTCTCGGGGACGCAGGACATGGCCGAGGGCATGGCAGCCTTCCTGGCCAAGCGCGCCGCGACGTTCACCGGCCGGTGACGCTGACCCTGCTCACGCTCGCCATCCGCGACTTTCGCAACCTGGCGCGTGTGGACCTCGCCGTTCCGGCCGCCGGCCTCGTGCTGGTGGGGCCGAACGGGCATGGCAAGACGAACCTGCTCGAGGCGATCCACTACCTGCACGTGCTCCGGTCGGTGCGCGGTGCGCGGGATGCGGACCTCGTGCGGTTCGGCGCCGAGGCGTTTCACGTGGCGGCGCAGGCACAGGGCGGCGCGGTCGATGACGTGCGCATCGGCTTCGCCCGGGCAGCGAAGCGGAAGAAGGTGATGCTCGACGGCGTCGAGGCCGAGCGGCTCGCCGATGCGTTCGGGGCGCTGCCGTCGGTCATGTTCTCGCCGCGCGACGTGGAACTGGTGGCCGGTCCCCCGACCGAACGCCGGCGCTTCGTCGACATCGCCCTCGCGACGACGTCGCGGCGATACCTGACGGCGCTCCAGCGCTACCGGGCCGCCCTCGTCAGGCGCAATGCGACGCTGCGTGAGGTGCTGCGACGGGGCACCAGCGACGGTGCGACCCGGGTCGCGGTCTGGGAACCCGCCCTGGCCGAGGCGGGGGCGACGCTCTGGTGTGCGCGCGTGCGGTGGAGCCGGTGGGCGGCGCCTCGGCTCGGCGCCCTGTGCGCCGCCATCGGTGAGCGCGAGCGCGTGACGCTGGAGTACCACACCTCGCTGGCCGTGGATCCTGCCGGTGAGGCGGACGAGACACACGTGCGGGAGCAGCTGGCGGCTGCGCTCGAGCGCGACCGCGGCCAGGACCTTCGGCGCAGCCTGACCCACAGCGGTCCGCATCGGGACGACATCACCCTCAAGCTGGGCGGTCGGGCGCTGCGCAGCTTCGGCTCGGCGGGACAGCAGCGCACGAGCGCCATCGCCCTCCGCCTGCTGGAGCGCGAGACGCTGTGCGAGCAGGCGGGGCGCCCGCCGCTGGTCCTGCTCGACGACCCGTTCGCCGAGCTGGATGTAGACCGGGCCCGCCAGATCCTGCGAATGCTCGGAGACGGGGCACCGGGGCAGACGTTCCTCGTGGTGCCGCGCGGCGATGACGTACCCGACGCGTACACCGCGCTCAGCCGGCACACGATTCGCGACGGCGTGCTCGATGCCTAACGACCGCGACTCGCCCGAGCGGCTTGCCGACCTGCTGTCGCAGTTCCTGAAGCGGCGCGGGCTGGACGCGCGCATCCGGCAGTCGGCGGTACTCGATGACTGGCCGCTCCTGGTGGGTCCCGAGATCGCGGCGGTCACGCGCCCGCTCTCGATCGCCGAGGATGGCACGCTGTTTGTCGCGGTGCGCAGTCACGCCTGGATGTCGGAGCTGACGATGATGGAGCGCGAGCTGCTCGCGTCGGTCAACCGGATCACCGGAGACAAGCCCATCCTCAAGCTGCGCTATACGCTGATGCGATAGCCGAGCTCGTCCGCTAAGCCATTATCGAACAATTGCTTAGGGGTGAATGCCGCAGTTGAAATGGGACGCGTGAAGTGGTAGATTTCCGGCTTGGCATAGCCCCCGACTTTCGGCACTTCTTCGGGAACCCATCCGTCGTTCATCAGGGCAGACATGGCCACGAACAACTCCGAGTCGAATTCGTACGAGTCCAGCAACATTCAGGTCTTGAAGGGACTGGAGGCCGTACGTAAACGCCCGGGCATGTACATCGGCTCGACGTCGTCGCGCGGCCTGCACCACCTGGTCTACGAAGTGGTCGACAACTCGATCGACGAGGCGCTGGCCGGGCACTGCGACACCGTGTCGGTCATCATCCACGCCGACAACTCGATCACGGTGGAGGACAACGGACGCGGCATCCCCGTGGACATGCACCCGACCGAGAAGATGCCCGGCCTCGAACTCGCCATGACCGTGCTGCATGCCGGCGGCAAGTTCGACAAGGACAGCTACAAGGTCTCGGGCGGGCTGCACGGCGTGGGCGTGTCGGTGGTGAACGCGCTGTCGGAGACGCTCAAGGTCTGGGTGAAGCGCGGCGGGAAGGAGCACTACATGGACTTCCGCCGTGGCACCACGACGACGCCGCTCAAGACGCTCGGCAAGGTGCGCGACAAGGAGCGGGGGACCAAGGTGTACTTCAAGCCCGACCCCGAGATCTTCACCGAGCTGCACTACGACTACGACATTCTCGCCAACCGGCTGCGCGAGCTGTCGTTCCTGAACAAGGGGGTGACCATCACCCTCAGCGACGAGCGCGAGGACGAGACCAGGACGGAGACGTTCCACGCCAAGGGCGGGCTGCAGGAGATGGTGAAGTTCCTCATCGGGAACAAGAAGTCGCTGCACCCCGAGGTCATTTATGTTGACACCGAGAAAGACGACATCGGGATCGAGATCGCCCTCCAGTACAACGACGGGTACAACGAGAACGTCTTCACCTTCGTCAACAACATCAACACGCACGAAGGCGGGACGCACCTCACCGGCTTCAAGTCCGCACTCACGCGCACCATCAATGCCTTTGCCCAGAAGGGCAACTTCCTCAAGAAGGCCGACTTCACGCTCTCCGGCGACGACGCGCGCGAGGGGCTGACCGCGGTCATCTCGGTCAAGGTGCGCGAGCCGCAGTTCGAGGGACAGACCAAGACCAAGCTCGGTAACTCGGAAGCCGAATCGGCGGTCAAGACGGTCGTGAACGACTGGCTCGGCGCCTACCTCGACGAGCACCCGCGCACGGCCAACATCATCCTCGAGAAGGCGGTGTCGGCGGCCCGCGCGCGCGAGGCGGCCCGCAAGGCGCGCGACCTGACGCGCAAGAAGTCGGCACTCGACGTCGGGACGCTTCCCGGCAAGCTCGCGGATTGTTCGCTCTCCGATCCCGCGCTCTGCGAACTCTTTCTCGTCGAGGGCGACTCGGCCGGCGGCTCGGCCAAGCAGGGGCGCAATCGCGAGTTCCAGGCGATCCTGCCGCTGCGCGGCAAGATCATCAACGTTGAGAAGGCGCGCATCGACAAGGTCCTCTCCAACGAAGAAATCCGCACGATCATCACCGCGATCGGCAGCGGGATCAAGGAAGAGTTCGAGCTGGAAAAGGCGCGCTACCACAAGATCATCATCATGACCGACGCCGACGTGGACGGCGCGCACATCCGCACCCTCCTGCTCACCTTCTTCTTCCGCCAGATGCGGGAGCTGATCGAGGCGGGGTTCATGTACATCGCCATGCCGCCGCTCTACCGCGTCGCCAAGGGGAAGCAGGAGTTCTACGCGTACGATGAGAAGGAGCGCGAGGTCTACACCGAGCGGCTGGGTGGCGGCGAACGCGGCTCCGTCTACATCCAGCGGTACAAGGGCCTCGGCGAGATGAACAAGGGGCAGCTGTGGGACACCACCATGGACCCCGAGCGACGCACGCTGATGCGCGTGACCATGGACGACGCCGTGCAAGCCGACCTGATCTTCCAGCAGCTGATGGGCGACGAGGTGGAGCCGCGCAAGCGCTTCATCGAAAAGAACGCGCGCTTTGTGAGCAATCTGGACGTATAGCTAGGGGGGCGCTACGACGCAGTCGACATGCATGCAGCCTGATCGGAGTCCGCACCACGATCCCCCTCCCCGTGACCGGTGGAGCGCATGAACATGCCGAACGAGCGGGACCTTGAGACGAGCACGGGAGCGGAGTCGACCGCGGCGAGCCATTCGGCCACGCCAGCCGCTCCCGCGGCTCAGGCGACTCGCGACCCGACCCGCAGCGACCCCACCCGCAGCGACCCCACCCGCAGCGACCCCACCGGCGGCGACCCGACCCTCGAACCAACGCTCGGCCAGCTGGTCTCCTCGCTGACGGCGCGTGCACCGGACACCGTTCTCGCGCTGTTCGTGGTGGTCGGGATCGTGGGCGCGGGCCTCGTCTGGCTGGTCGTCCCGGTGTGGTGGCGCGTGGTCCCCGCCTTCGTCCTGCTGTCAGCCGTTGGAGGTTGGGGCATCGCCGATCGCGAGCGCGAGAGCCAGGGTCGGCGCCGCGTCGTCGTAGCGGTCGTGCGAGCGGCGGCCGTGCTCGGAAGCCTGATCGCCGCCGCAACGCTCGTCCTGATCTTCATGGGCGTCACGCTGGGGAGTTGGATCTCCTGACTCGTGCGCTCGTCAGCTGCAGGCGGCCGTCATCCGCTGCGCAGCGTGCGTCTGGAGGGCGCGTCAGGCGGGCGCGGCGACCCGTAGCGCTACCCCTTGTCGCTCGCGTGCTCCTTCGCGTAGGCGGCCAGCTGTCGCGAGTACGCCACGTGCACGGCGATGATCGCCAAGATCGGGATCCCCGCGCCGATGTACGCAATGGCAGCATGCACGCCGTCCATCCCCCCTGTCGGGGAGGGCGACGACCCCCACGCAACGAACGCGTACAGCGCCACCAATGCTCCGGCCACCGCCATCGCCCCGAGGGACGCGAGCCTGGCGTGCTTCTTCATGTCGATATCCATCGCGTCCTCGAACAAAAGTCGGGGGAGAGAACGCCGCTGCGCGGCGCGCGGATGTGGAAGGAAGATGAACGCGGGGGCGGCGGAGATGAAGTCCGCGCCCGCGGTCCGCACGGCTATCGCGGTTCCACGAAGACCGGGAACTCGGCCGTTCGCACCCACGGCTCCCCGTCGTAGGGCTCCACGCCGCCCATAGTGACCCGATGCGAGACCAGCGGCAGCGGCGGCTCCGCCTCGTCGGTGATCAGGATCGCCTCGGCCAGCGACGCCATGCCCGCGGCGATTCCGGCTTCGTCGCGGGCGAAGATGGTGGCCAAGGGTTCACCGACGCGCACCACGTCGCCCGGTCGCGCCCGGATGACGAAGCCAACGCTTGGGTCGATGGCATCGTCCATGCGCGTGCGCCCCCCGCCGAGGGCGGCGATGCCACGCCCGACGGCACGCGGCTCGACCCGGGAGACGACGCCGGCGTGTGGCGCCGAGAAGATCTCGACTTCTCGCGCCTGCGGGAGCCGCGACGGGTCATCCACCACGCGCGGGTCTCCCCCCTGCGCGGCAATGATGCGCTGGAACGCTTCCGCCGCATGTCCCCCCGAGATCGCGACCTCCATGCGCCGACGGGCGACATCGGTGTTAGGCGCGACACCTCCGAGCACGAGCATCTCTGCTCCCAACGCGTAGGTCACCTGCATCAAGTCGGGCGGCCCATCGCCGTGCAGGGCATGAATCGCCTCCTCGACCTCCAGCGCGTTGCCACACGCCCGGCCGAGCGGTCGATCCATGGCCGTGACCAGGGCCACGACCGGGCATCCATGCTCGCGCCCCAGGTCAATCATCAAACGCGCCAGTTCCAACCCACGGTCCAGCTCCGGGATGAACGCCCCCGAGCCGCGCTTGATATCCAGCACGAGTCCCGTCAGCCCCTCTGCCAGCTTCTTGCTCATGATCGACGCCGCGATCAAGGGGATGCTCTCCACCGTGCTCGTGGCGTCGCGCAGTGCGTAGAGGCGCCGGTCCATGGGGGCGATCTCGTCGCTCTGCCCGATCAGGGCGCATCCGAGCTCCTCGAGCTGCCGGCGGGTCTCCTGAAGCGTGAGTCGCGTGCGGAATCCGGCGATCGACTCCAGCTTGTCGAGCGTCCCCCCCGTGTGTCCCAGCGCGCGCCCCGACATCATCGGCACGATCACACCTTGCGAGGCGACGAGGGGGGCGAGGATGAGCGAGACCTTGTCCCCTACTCCGCCAGTGGAATGCTTGTCGATGCGCCCGGCCGTCAGGTGCGACAGGTCGAGTGAGTCGCCGCTCGCCCGCATGGCCTGCATCAGCGCGCCCACCTCTCCCCGGTCGAGCCCACGTATGAAGGCCGCCATGAGGAAGGCCGCCATCTGGTAATCCGTCATCTCGCCAGCGGCGTACGCCCGTGACAGGGCAACCCATTCTGCGGCCGACAGTCGGCCGCCGTCCCGCTTTCGCTCGATCAAACGCTGGGCAAGCATATGCAGCACCTTTCGGGTATTTTCACGAACCAGCACGACCTCAACATGTGACGCGCTGCGGCGCGTCTTCCTCGCGCACCAGGCGACGAGTCACCATGCCGCTCCTCCCAACGATTCGTCGCCTCAGCCTGGCGAGCATGATCTTGTTGCCCGGCATCGTGCGGGGCCAGAGTCCAGCCGAACAGATCGCGCTCGGCGATCTGGCGCACGCCGCCTTCAACCCTGCTGCCGCTCTCGTCCATTACGAGGCCGCCATCGCCGCCGACTCGACCAACGGCGCGGCACTGGGCAAGGCGTCTCGCTCGGCGGTGGACGCCGGGGAACAGGCCAGCGATGCCGAGCAGCGGACCCGCCTGTTCCGGACCGGAGAGCAATACGCCCGCCGCGCAGTCGCGGCAAGCCCTAACGATCCCGAAGCGCACTTCCACCTGGCGCGTGCCTTGGGGCGGACGGCGCTGTCGCTGGGCGTGCGCGACCGCGTGCGCTATGCCACGGATATTCGCGCCGAGGCCTTGCGCGCCCTTGAACTGGATCCCGATCATCCGGGGGCGCTGCACGTGCTCGGCGTGTGGAACGCCGAGATCATGCGCCTGAACCGGCTCGAACGATTCTTCGCCCGGAACGTCCTGGGCGGAAAAACCTTCGGGACCGCCAGCTGGAAGGATGCCGTGGCCTACATGGAGCGCGCCGTTGCCGTGGACCCCGATCGGCTCACGCATCACCTCGATCTCGCCCGTATCTATGCGGACGTGGGCGACACGGCCAAGGCGCGCACCCAGTTCGAGCTGGTTGTTCGTGGACGGAGAACCGACGTGAACGACCCACAGTACAAGCTTGAAGCCGACGCTGCGCTGCAGAAACTCAGGGAGGAGGAGAGGCGATGATGACCCCACGCGACCGCACGGTCCTCATTGTCGAGGACAACGAAGACAACCGCATCGTGTACTCCACCATGCTTCGCCATCACGGCTTTCGCGTGTGTGAAGCACTCGACGGCGAGGAAGGGATCGCGAAGGCGCACAGCGAGCGCCCCGACATCATCCTCATGGACATTTCCATCCCGCTCATCGACGGGTGGGAAGTCACCCAAACGCTCAAGCGCGAGCAGGCCACCGGCCACATCCCGATCATCGCGCTCACCGCGCACGCGATGCCGGGAGATCGGGAGCGAGCCATGGAGGTCGGGTGCGACTCCTACCTCGCCAAGCCCTGCGAGCCGCGCGCCGTGCTTGCCGAGGTGAATCGCCTGCTCGCGCGCCCGCGCGCGGGGGCGTAAGCGCGCCGGGACGTACGCGCGCGGGGGCGACTTCGCGTGACCACCATCACGCACCGGTTAGGTGGTGGCGCACGCAATTACCCACGCGCGTCCTCGGGCGTCCTTACGGGTGAGTCCGCCGTCCATCAATGCCGTCGGGCCTGTGCCCGCCCCCACCCGTGACGCCGCGCGCCCCGCATGTCTCAAGCCGCCGCCCTGCTCGACGATCGTCTCCTGCCCGCGAACGATGCAGCTGACGGGCGCACCGTGTTGCAGGAACGCGTGGACGAACTCACGCGCGAACGCGACCAGCTGCTCGTCGTCGTCGACCTCCAGCAGGAACTGGGGAGTTCGCTGCAGGTCGCCGACGTGCTGCAACGGATCGCGCGGCGGCTCGGCGAACTCTTCGGGCTCGACCGCGCCTCGATCTACCTGGCCGGCGAGGGGCATCGCGAGGTGCGCCTGGTGGCATCGTACGAGGATCCGTCGATGGGCGACCTCGTGGTCGACCTCGCCCGCTACCCCGAACTCGCGCACGTCTTCAGCTCGGGCGAGACCGTCTTCATACCCGACGCGTGTACCGACGACCGCCTCGCGAGTGTTCGTGCCGCCCTGGTTGAACGCGGCGTCGGATCGATGGTCGTCGTTCCGCTGCGGTGGCGCACCGCGGTGATCGGGGCGCTCATGCTGCGCAGCGACCGCTCCGGCCCTGCCTTCTCCGCGCGCGACATTCACTTCTGTGAGGTCATCGCCTCGCTCACGGCCCGCGCCCTGCGCAACGCGCATCGCTTCGAGCGCGTGCAGCGCGCGTCGGACGCCGACGCCGAGCGGCGGCGGCGCGTCGAGCTGGAGCGCATCGCGCTGGTGGCCTTCCTGCGGCGCCTGCTGTCGCGCTACGCCCATGGCGAGGATCAGCGGTGGTCGGAAACGCTCCTTCCCCGGGAATCGGACGAGGAGTTGGAGCGCCTGGTGTCGGTCACGATACAGGTGCTGGAAGAGGAAGCGAAGGGATAGCCATGCGCGGGCCTGCGGTCGTCGACATTCCGTGAGGGGGCGTATAGTCTGCATGGTGCGTGCGCCGATCCGCGCCGCGCGTGCGGCCGACGCACGCTCCCTCGACCCAGCAGGCGCCATGCTCATTTCCAGCGCGATGAATGCCGCAATGTCCGAGCAGATCGGCAACGAACTCGCCGCCTCGAACCAGTACGTCGCGATCGCGGTGTACTTCGACGGCGAGGGATTGCCCGCCCTCGCGCGGCACTTCTACAAGCAGGCAGCAGAAGAGCGCACGCACGCCATGCGCTTCGTGAAGTACATCGTGGACGCCGGCGGCACCCCCGAGATCCCGGCCATTCCCGCGCCGCGCGGCCGCTTCACGTCGGCCGAAGACGCGGTACAGCTCTCGCTGGACTCCGAACTGCGGGTCACCGCCCAGATCAATGCCCTGATCGACCTGGCCATCAAGGAGAGCGATCACCTCGCCAAGAACGCGCTGGAGTGGTTCGTGAACGAGCAGCGCGAGGAAGTGTCGAGCATGGATACCCTGTTGCGCATGGTCCGGCGGGCCGGCGAGCCCGGGCTCTTCTTCGTGGAGAACTTCCTCCTGCAGGGAGGGCTCGCGGAGGGGCCGGACGGGGCAAGCGCGCCGGAGTAGCGCCGTCCCGACGCACGCGGGGCCCGGCGACGCTTGTCGCCGGGCCCCGCGTCGCGTTCATTCCGGCCATCGTCGGATCGTCGCCGACTTTCGCCCGCGGGGGTCCGCCGCCCAGCATCGTCCCGAGGGCACGGCTCCCCTTCCCCCTTCCCGCACCGCGTCGGATGCCCGCTCACGCCTCGCGCGCCGCCACCCTCCGCACCACGCTCGACCGCGCCTCGTACGAGTACTACGTCCTCGACCGCCCCACGCTCTCCGACGCCGAGTACGATCGGCTGTTCCGCGAGCTGCAGACGCTGGAGGAGGCGCATCCGGACCTGCGTACCCCCGACTCGCCGACGCAGCGGGTCGGCGCCGCCCCGGTCAGCGCGCTGCCCAAGCACGCACACCGGGTCCCGATGCTGTCGCTGAACAACGCCTTCACCAACGAGGAGCTGCACGAGTGGGAGGATCGGCTCGTGCGGCTGGCGGGCGAGGATGTGCGCACGGCGGGCTACTCGGCCGAACTCAAGATCGATGGCGCGGCCGTGAGCCTGTTGTACGACGACGGGCTCCTGGTGGTGGGCGCGACCCGCGGAAATGGGTCCATCGGCGAGGACGTGACGCCCAACATCCGCACGGTGCGTGACATCCCGCTGCGATTGCACGGGACCGGGCACCCGCGTCACGTGGAAGTGCGCGGCGAGATCTACTATCCCTTCGACCTCTTCGAGCGCATGAACGAGGAGCGGGTGCGTGCCGGTGATCCGGTCTTCGCCAATCCGCGCAACGCGTCGGCGGGCGCGCTCCGGCAGCTCGATCCGGCGATGACGGCCACTCGGCCGCTTCGCTTTTTCGGCTACACGATGGTCGCGGCGCCCGGTGAGTCACTGCCGGTGGCGACGCAGTGCGAGGTCCTGGACATGCTCGCCTCGTGGGGCATCCCGGTCGCCCCACACCATCGCGCGTGCGCCACCCTGGCCGAGGTCACGGCGTGGGCGCACGAACTCGAGCACCGGATCCGCCCGACCTTGAATTTCGCGATCGACGGCGGGGTGGTGAAGGTCGACCGGCTCGCCCTGCAGGATGACCTTGGGGTGGTCGGCGGACGGGAGCCACGCTGGGCCATCGCCCGGAAATTCGCCCCCGATATCGCCGAGACACGCCTGCTCGACATTCGCGTCAACGTCGGGCGAACCGGGGCGCTCAACCCGTATGCCGAGCTGGAGCCGGTCGAGATCGGGGGAACGACCGTGACCTTCGCCACCTTGCATAACGAGGACCAGATCATTGCCAAGGACCTGCGCATCGGCGACGTGGTGCAGGTCAAGCGCGCCGGCGAGGTGATCCCGCAAGTCATCGGGCCGATTCCCGAGCGGCGGACTGGCGACGAGCGTCCGTGGCGCATGCCCGGGCGCTGCCCCGTGTGCAACACCCCGGTGGTGCGCGACGAGGAGGAGGTGGCGATCTACTGCCCCAACGTGCTCTGCGAAGGACGGCGTCTCGAGGGACTGGCGCACTTTTCGTCGCGCGGTGCCATGGACATCCGCGGGCTCTCCTACGCCCGGCTGGAGCAGCTGGTCAACGCCGGGATGGTGCACGACCCGGCCGACCTCTACCTCCTGACGGTGGAACAGGTCACCTCGCTCGAGCGATTCGCCGATCGCAGCGCGCTGCTGCTGGTCGAGGCCATCGCTGCGTCGCGCGCGCAGCCGCTCTCCCGCCTGCTGTTCGGATTGGGCATCCGGCACGTCGGGGCGACCGCCGCGGAGTTGCTGGCCCACCACTTCGGGACGATGGACGCCCTCATGGCCGCGCCGGAAGAGGACGTGGCGGCGGTGCACGGGATCGGACCGATCATCGCCCGGTCGGTCGTGTCGTATTTTCAGGACCCGGTCGCCCAAGCGCTGGTACAGCGACTCCGGGAGCGCGAGCTCACCATGAGCGAGCCGCAGCCGGCGGCGGCGGATGGTGCCCTGAAGGGGCTGACAGTCGTCATCACCGGGACGCTGCCCACGTTGAGCCGCGCCGACGCGACCGCTTTGGTGGAGCGCGCTGGCGCTCGGGTGTCGGACAGCGTATCGAAGAAGACCAGCTTCCTGGTGGCGGGCGATGCCGCCGGCAGCAAGCTCGAGAAAGCCAGGACGCTCGGCGTCGAAATCCTCGACGAGGCCGAGTTGCTGCGGAGAGTGGGACGCTAACCGAACCGGATTCCAAAATGCCCCAGCCCCTCGATCTCATCGGACACGGCATGCTCGCCCTCACGCGGGCCTCGCTGGCCACGTTGCGCACCGCGCTCCTGCGCGACGGCGGGCCCGACGCCGCGGCGTACCTGCAGGAAGCCGGCTATGCCGGCGGCGACGCCATGTGGGAGGCGTTCAAGCGATGGCTCGCCGAGCGCAGCGACATCCCGGCCGAGTCGCTCGACGTGGAGGCGTTCGAGCAGCGCGCGAGCGAGTTCTTCCGTGACGCGGGCTGGGGGGGAATCACGGTCGGGTCGATCGGCGACCTCGTCGCGACATTGGATTCGCACGACTGGGGCGAGGCCGACCCCGGAAGCCTCATGGACCACCCGAGCTGCCACCTCACGACCGGAATGTTCGCTGACCTATTCGGCCGGGTCGCCGGGGCGCCGGTCGCGGTACTCGAGGTGGAGTGCCGGTCAGCAGGCTCGGCCCGCTGCCGCTTCCTCGTGGGAAGTCCAATGGTGATGGAGCAGATCTACGACGACATGGGGCAGGGACTCCCGTACGAGGACGCAATCTCAGCCTGCGCCTGAACGTCCGCGCCTGAACGTCCGCGGCCGCGCCGCCGCGAGCCGACCTCGAGCCGACCTCGAGCCGGAGCAACAAAAAGGCGACGGGAGTGGAGGCACCCACAGCCCCACCTCCCGTCTCCCGTCCCCCGTCTCCCGTCCCTCTACATCGCGTCGCGGTACTTCGGATTCGGCCGCAGCTCATCGTCGATGAGCACCTCGCGATCCCAAGGAAGCACGATGGTGCTTTCGGTCGCCAGGGCGTGGAAGTCCGGCTCGTAGTTGCCGGTCTTGAACGAGACGGCGGTCCGCACCTCGTCCGCGCCAGCGTTGACGATCGCCGCGACCGCCAGCCGCAGGGTATCGCCGCTGTCGCAGGTCTCATCCACGATGAGCACCCGCCGCCCGCGCACCTCTTGCGGCGCCGCGCCGAGGACCGCCGGCGTCTCGCGGACGTGATCGTGGTCGCGCCGGCTCACCAGGATCGAGCGGAACTCCCGGCCGAGGATAGCCGCCACGACTGCGGCGGGAATCACTCCCGCGGTTGCCACGCCGACGACGATCTCGGGGTCGTACTCGCGCGCAACCTTGAGGGCCAGCGCCCGAGAGAGCTCGCCAAACAGCGGCCACTCCACATCGAACCGTCCCTTCGCGGGGTCCACTTCATAGCGTCGCGGCGACATCGATTCCACCTCGGCCTGGTCATGAACATTCCGACGTCGCGGAGACGCCGTGTCCCGCTAACCTAGCGAGCCGCAATGGTGAGGGCGAGTTGGTGATCTGCGACGTAGAGACACGGTGCGGCAAGCCTATCATGTTGCGGTTGCTCAGGGTGCGGACGCACGATAGCTTTGCGCGCGGCGCGCTCGATCTCGCGCGGGCCACCGCGCGGTTGCACACGTGTGTGCGCGAATGCCGGTCTCCCCTCAGCCAAGCCTCGATCGCATGTCATGGTTGAGCCGCCTCTTTGGCGGCGGCAGCGACAAGAACTCGAGGCGCCTCGACTACCTCAGTGAGGCGCTGACCCTCGAGAAATCGGGGGACATCGAGGCTGCCCTCACGTCTTACCGGCTCGCCCTGCGCGAGAAGCCGGATGACCACAAGGTCCTGATGAACATGGCGATCGCCTACTCGCGCAGTTCGCGCGGGGACGAAGCCATTCGCTGCTACAAGAAGGCCCTCGAGGTCGAGCCGGGACTGTCGGCCGCCCATTATGGCCTGGCCTTTCTGCTCGTCAAGCGCAACGACCGCGACGAGGCTATCCAGCACCTCGAGGCCTTCCTCGCCGCTCCGTCCACCACGGCAGACGCGCAGAACATCGCGCACGCCAGCCGGACCCTGGAGGCCCTGCGGCAGCCGCAGGAAGAAGCGCCAGTGACGGAGTCGCCCGATATCGAGCAATAAGGTGGGGCGCGTCCTCGCGGTCGTCAGTCAGAAGGGAGGGGTCGGGAAGACCACCACCTCGGTGAACCTCGCCGCCGCGTTCGCGCGCCGAGGCCTCAAGACGCTCATCATCGACGTCGACCCCCAGGGGGCGGTGCGCTACGGCATCGGGCTGCGCCGGGGACATCCGACGTACGGGTTCGCCGACTACCTCAACGGCGCTCGCAACCTTCGGGAGATCATCCTCCCCACCGCCCTGCCCTGGCTGCGGGTGATCCTGGCCGGTTCTGTCTCCGACGCCTCGGACCATTCCTTCTACCAGCAGCTCATCGCCGAGACCTCGGTGCTGCACGACCTGCTCGCCACCGCCCGCGAGCGCTGCGACATCGTCGTGGTCGATACGCCGCCCGGGCTCGGGGCCATCGTCCACCGCGTCCTCGAGTCCGCCCAGCACGTCATTGTGCCGCTGCAGTGTGAGCCGCTTGCCCTCCAGACGACCCCCCAGATTCTGCGGGGTATCCAGGAGATCGTGGAAAACAACCGGGAACTCACCCTCGACGGGATCCTCCTGACGATGTACGAAGCGGAGCAACCGTCCTCGCAGCGTGTCGCCGATTACGTGCGCGAGCACCTGCCGCGCAACATGGTCTTCGACGTGGTCGTCCCGCGGACCGAAGCGGCGCTGGAGGCCTTCGCTGCCGGACAACCCGTGGTCCTGCGCACCCCAGCCGACGAGGCGGCGCAGGCCTACGTGAACCTCGCGACGCTGCTGGCGGAGCGCTTCCGGTGAGTCGTCGCTGGTCCCTGCTGGCCGGCCTGTGCGCGACGGTCGGCGCGGTATCGTGCATCGAACTCAGCGTCGATCCCACGGCCGTCGGCTCGATCGAGTTCCTCGCGCCGTCCAATCCGTCGATCGTCCGGCGCGATACGTTGCGCGACACGACTGGCGCTCCCGAACGCCTGCGCGCCCGCGTCTTCTCCACCGGAGGCGACGAGCTGACCGACATTGAGGTAAGCTTCGTCAACACGGACGCTGTGGTCACGATCCGCGATGGCAACCTGGTCGTGTCACTCCTGGATACGTCCGGCTCGGCGAGGATCTATGCCTCTGCCGCGGGACTCCAGAGCATCGTCCGGACCTTCGACATCATCCGGCGCCCCGACTCCATCGCCGCCAGCGTCGCGGAAGACACCGTGTCGTATCCTGCCCCGGCCACCGGGACATCGATCGAC
>Ga0138256_10004762_pt1 | contig 14416 bp, 13 predicted proteins | sample KNB2016incub_MG_FD_105486 | JGI IMG/M metagenome (GOLD analysis project Ga0138256, IMG submission 105486) | Active sludge microbial communities from wastewater in Klosterneuburg, Austria - KNB2014incub_MG | ecosystem: Engineered > WWTP > Activated sludge > Unclassified | place: Austria...
TCCTTCGGGAATCTTACGCGATAATGTAATTTGTTATATTGGTAATGGTGTCGTACTTTCTCCTGAAGCATTGTTGAACGAAATTGCTATGCTTGAGAAGAGTGGAGTTGATGTTGCGGGGCGATTACGTATTAGCGAGGCTTGTCCTTTAATTCTTCCGTATCACATTGCCTTAGATAATGCACGTGAGGCTGCGAGAAGTGAAGGGAAAATCGGTACAACGGGTCGAGGAATCGGCCCTGCTTATGAAGACAAAGTTGCTAGACGTGCGATTCGCTTACAAGATTTATTTCATCGTGAGCGATTCTCCGCTAAGCTAACCGAGATACTGGATTATCATAATTTTGTATTAAGAAATTATTTTTCTGCGCCATCGATTGATCTTCAAAAAACAATGGATGAAGCGCTAATGCAAGGTGAAAAAATTCAGCCGATGATGGCTGATGTGGCGCAACTGTTATTTAAAGCTAACAAGGCTGGTCAGAATCTGCTTTTTGAAGGAGCCCAAGGAGCTTTGTTGGATATTGATCACGGCACTTATCCATATGTTACGTCAAGTAATTGTGTGGCAAGTGCAGCGGGGCCGGGTAGTGGGGTTGGTCCACAAATGTTGCACTATGTGCTTGGTATTACCAAAGCGTACACTACACGTGTTGGTTCAGGTCCTTTTCCAACAGAGCTGGATGATGATATTGGTAAACATTTAGCAATTCGTGGACATGAATTTGGTTCAACTACCGGACGTCCACGGCGTTGTGGTTGGTTTGATGCGGTAGCCATGAAACGTTCGATCCAGATCAATGGTGTGACCGGTTTGTGTATAACCAAGCTTGATGTATTGGATGGTGTCGAAAGTATCAATTTAGGCGTAGGTTATCGATTAAATGATGGTACGCGTAGCGATGTATTGCCAATCGGTGCTGATGATTTCGATCATTGCGAACCCATCTATGAAGAAATGCCGGGTTGGAAAGAAAGCACTGCCGGTATTAAAGAATTCGACGGTTTACCCAAAGCTGCACAAAATTATCTGAAATATCTAGAGGCCGTTTGTGAAGTGCCCATTGATATGATTTCAACTGGCCCAGATCGAGAAGATACTATTTTGTTGCGTCATCCTTTTGAGTAACAATGTTCATTTTCTGAAATGTCATTATGCGGTTGTTTCTGATTGATATACCTTAATGAGTAGCGATTTTCCTTATCGAATCAGAATGGTTAACTGGAGAAACGAAGAGTCGAATTTACGCAGTATACGTTCAGCGGTTTTTATTACTGAACAAAATGTTCCAGAAGAGATGGAATGGGATTCGATGGATCAGATCTGCGCTCATATTCTTGTACAGGATTTTGAAGGGAATGGAATCGGCACTGCACGGTTGCTGCCCGATGGTCATATTGGGCGAATGGCGGTACTGAAAGTATGGCGAAGAAAAGGAATCGGCAGTGCTATGCTGCAAAAAATCCTACAGGAAATGCGAGCTCTTGGAATGAAAAAAGCAACTTTGCATGCACAATTAACGGCTGTCGAATTTTACGAAAAATTTGGTTTCCAAAAGTGCGGGAAAGAATTTATGGAAGCAGGTATCCCTCATGTAATCATGGTACTCGATTTACCTTGAAATTGGCTATTTTTTCTACTGATTATTTAACTTCAGATTTCCCCCATTCATTCGCCAAATCATCGGAAGCTTTCTTCCAGTGATTTACAGCTTGCTCAAGAATGACTTTAGCTTGATCCGACTTTTTTTTGGCATTGGCTGCCTCACGTTCAGCGGCAGCGAGCTTTTCTTTAGCTTCGGTTAATTTCTTTTCTGAGGAGATGAAATCTTTTTCTAAATTCTCTGCAGATTGTTTGGCTTGCATCATTTTTTCATAAGTAATGCTTGCATTCTTTTGTAATTGTTCAATGTCCTGTGCCGTTGCATTGAGAGAACACATGGTCATGATTGCGAATAGTAAAACGAAGTGACCTAAAAACCTTAAATAGACAGAATACTGATAACACTTATTATCTTTCATGTTTTTTAGAAATGATAAAGATCTGCATCATCTCGTTCTTGCATTACGGAAGAGGCAGACGATGAATAAAGTAAATAAAGATTATATAATCGAGATACAAAGCAGCATTCTATCTTAGTATAGTGAGAATTTCTGAATTTATAATCTGATAGCTGATTGTTAAAAGGAAAAGTATTGGATGGAGTTCATTAGTAAAAATATTATATTGCTTTTTGGAGGTTTGGTATTTGTGATTTTTTTCTCACCAGCTTACGCAGAATGTACAGGTTGCTTATGTCCGGGAGATCCTTGCAATCTGTGCCCATTACCTGCAATGCAAGATTCGCATGTCAAATCAACAGAACCAGAGTTATGCAAACGAATACGCGAACAGGTACCACCAACTTCAGCACAACCGGGTTCTAACGAGTATTTTCCCAGTTTGGATAGATCGGTTGCGGTATGCGTCAAGGAGGGAGGGGATGTGGTTCGGAATCGCAAGCAAACCACGGAGTTTCCTGCAAGATTCTATTGTAAGCCGTCTGCTGATATCAAAAAAGATTAAAAATGGGATGGTTGTAATCAATCAACCAACTCGAAGCTGATTCATCAATGTAATAAAGTGTGTCATTATGCCGAGCTTTGGTCGATTGCAATCAGCGATTTCATTTCTTCCAATGGTGGCAATTCTTCCAATGTACGCAAATTGAGGTCATTTAGAAAATTTACTGTAGTTGCAAATAATGCAGGTTTTCCTGGAACGCTCCGATGACCAACGGTTTCAATCCAGCCACGTACGCTTAATGTTTTGAGAATGGCACTAGAGGTACCTACTCCCCGTATTTCTTCTATATCACCCCGTGTAACAGGTTGATGATAGGCAATAATTGCAAGGGTTTCCATGACGGCACGCGTATAGCGCGGTACTTTTTGTGGTGTCAGGCGATCTAGGTAAGGTTGTATCTCGGGTCTAACCTGAAATCGCCAACCACTGGCCACTTGAACGAGCTCTATGCAGGAATTAGTCCATTTATCGCGAATTTGTTCCAGTTGGTTAGTGATCAGAGAAGCGGTAAATTCGTGATTGAATAGTCTTCTAAGTTCTTGCGCAGATAGAGGTTCTTGGCTGGATAGTAAAGCTGCTTCCAGGATTTGGATGACTTTATTGAGATCGTGCGTTTCATTCGCAGTATTTGTGTGATTAATCGCTAATGGATCGGACATAAATTAATTCGAATGGTTGAGATTGGGTAATTTCTATAACTAATGCTTTGGCAAGTTCGAGAATCGCTAAGAAAGTTACTACAACTTCTGAAACAGCTGCGGAGGGGCTGAATAATTCGTGGAACTGCAATTGTTTGTGTATTTGCAAATCGCGCATAATTTGACTCATATAGGCGCGAACGGACAGTGTTTCGCGCTTAATTTGATGATGTTGATGAATATGAGAGCGAGAAAGAATGGTTTCCCAAGCTTGCCGAAGGTCATCGATGTGAAGATTGGGGGACTGATCGATCAGTCCATGTTCTACCCATACTCGTATCACGGTGATCTCACGACCGACTTGCGGTAATTCATTCAAACGAAGTGCAGCTTTTTTGATTTGTTCATATTCTAATAGCCGTCTGACCAATTCAGCGCGTGGATCATGTTCTTCTTCGGTATGTGTTTTAGGCATTGAGGGAAGCAGCATGCGTGATTTGATTTCTATGAGTAACGCACTCATTAGTAAATACTCTGCGGCCAGTTCTAATTGATCGGCACACATTGTGTCAACATAACGCATGTACTGTTGGGTCAACTCAGCCATTGGTATGTCGAGAATATTGAGATTATGTTTACGAATCAGGTAAAGCAAAAGATCCAAAGGACCTTGGAATGTATCAAGAAGAACTTCCAATGCATCCGGTGGAATATACAGATCCTGTGGAATTTCTAGTAATGGTTCGCCGCAGATTTTAGCAACAGGAACCAGTGTTCTAGATTGGTCGATTGAGCTTACTGTGGCAGGATACATATTAGATTGTAAATCAACTGATCATGCAAGATCTGGAGCTTAGGAGTAGTTTAATCCCATTGCTTCTCGGATATCGCGCATGGTTTCTTCGGCTAATTTATTAGCTTTCTCACAGCCATCGGCAATGATATTGCGAACCAGTGTTGGGTCTTCTTCATATTTTTGAATTCGCTCATATATTGGATTTTGTTCAGCTAAAATAGCCGAAATTACCGGCGACTTGCAATCTAGGCAACCAATTTGTGCATTACGACAGCCTCGTTGTACCCATTCTTGTGTATCGTGGTTAGAGTAAATTGAGTGAAATTGCCAGACAGGGCATTTATTAGGATCGCCTGGATCGCTTCGTCTAACTCTTGCTGGATCAGTCGGCATGGTGCGAATCTTTTTTTCAATGCTGGCTGGATCTTCCCGTAAACTGATCGTGTTGTCATACGACTTGGACATTTTTTGTCCGTCCAAACCAGGCATTTTAGAAGCCTCGCTTAACAATGCCTCAGGTTCTGCCAGAATCATTTTTCCACCGCCTTCCAGGTATCCAAATAATCTTTCACGATCACTTAGGCTTAGACTCTGCTGTTCATTCAAAAGTGAGCGTGCTTCTTCTAACGCACCTTCATCACCTTGTTCCTGATAGAGGTTACGTAGCTCGGTGTATAATTTTGACTTCTTCGAGCCTAGTTTTTTGATTGCCTGTTCCGCTTTTTCTTCGAACCCAGGTTCTTTACCATAAATATGATTGAATCGGCGTGCGATTTCCCGAGTAAATTCCAGATGGGGTACTTGATCTTCGCCTACTGGAATCAGATTGGCGCGATAAATCAGTATGTCGGCGCTTTGTAACAAAGGGTAGCCGAGAAAACCATAGGTACCTAGGTCTTTGTCGGATAGTTTTTCCTGTTGATCCTTATAAGTTGGAACACGTTCCAGCCAACCCAGTGGTGTCATCATCGACAACAATAAATATAGCTCCGAATGTGTGGGTACTTTTGATTGAATAAACAGGGTCGCTTGTGACGGATCTACTCCTGCAGCCAACCAATCAATCACCATATCCCAAACATTTTGTTCGATGATTTCAGGGGTATCATAGTGGGTTGTCAGCGCGTGCCAATCTGCTACAAAGAAAAGGCATTCATACTGCTGCTGCAGGGCGACCCAGTTTTTCAAAACACCATGATAATGTCCCAAATGCAAGCTGCCTGTGGGACGCATACCTGATAAAACACGATCAGCGAACATGACGTTTTCCTAATCTCAACATTGTTAAATATATAATCCGAAAATTGATACGATCATTATTTTGAGCCAAATAATAATGGGTCCTATAATTGTTCCTAATATTCCACTGAACATCAAGATTAGCAATATCACAAACCCATAGGGTTCAAGACGTGAAAATTGATATGCTAAGCGATGGGGTAGCAAACTCACGGCCATTCGACCACCATCTAAAGGTGGTAGTGGCAGTAAGTTTAACACCATCAGAATAATATTGATTTCAATACCGGCAATTCCCATTAGAACTGCTGGTTTAGCAAGGTTACTTTCAGGGACGGCAATAGCCAATTTGATGACTATTGCCCAGAGAATGGCCATTAATAGATTTGCGCTCGGACCGGCTACAGCTACCCAAAGCATATCGCGTTTTGGGTGTCGTAAATTGGAGAAATTAACCGGAACCGGTTTCGCCCAACCAAATAAAAAACCTGCTCCCATTGTAATCTTACTAATAATAAATAATGAGAGCGGTACCAGAATCGTTCCGACAGGATCAATATGCCGAATCGGATTCAAACTAATCCGTCCTTCATTATGTGCGGTAAAGTCTCCGAAATGCTTTGCTGCATATCCGTGAGCAGCTTCATGCAGAGTAATGGCAAAAATAACGGGTAAGGCATAAATTGCAATACCTTGAATAATACTATCCATGACTGATACCAAAAGGTTCGATAGACCCTTTTCCTTGTCGAATCAATTCAGGAACATCTTTAGTTAAGTCAATTACCGTCGTCATTTCAATACCACACGATCCGGAATCCATGATTAACTCTACTTGATGCTCGAGGCGATTACGGATTTCTTCCCCATCATTCAAGGGCCATTCATCACCGGGTAATATTAAAGTCGAACTGAGTAGGGGTTCGCCAAGTTCTTCAAGCAGCGCCAAAACAACTGGATGGTCGGGAATACGTAATCCAATAGTATTACGTTTGGGATGTTGCATCCGGCGCGGTACTTCTCGAGTTGCTTGTAAAATGAAGGTATAGCTTCCTGGTGTTGTCGTTTTAAGTAATCGATATTGGCTGTTATCAACTTTGGCGTATGTCGCAATTTCTGCTAGGTCCCGGCAGATTAATGTGAAATGATGCTTCTCATCTACTTGCCGAATAGTGCGGATGCGCGACATTGCAGTTTTGTCGTTTAAGTGACATCCTAAGGCGTAGCAAGAATCAGTTGGATAAACAAGTACTCCGCCGCTACGAACTATCGCAACAGCTTGTTTGATCAATCGTAAGTGAGGTGTATTGGAATGAATCGAGAAAAATTGAGCCACAGTAAGGGTATCGTTGGATGCAGATAAATAGGATAAATCAGAATTATGAATTGTTTTGCCAGTCGTGCCAAATAGGTGTGCAGCCCGGAGGAATATGGGGAAGCTGACCCAAGTCATAATAACTTTCATTCGGCCCGTGAAAGTCTGACCCGCAAGAAACTGATAGATTCATATCTTGTGCATGCTGTGCATAAAACTTTACTTGTTCGGGGGTATGGCTTGGGGAGATGACTTCAAGCGCACTGCCACCTAGCCGACAAAATTCATCTAATAAATCTTGCGTAACATTTTTGCCTAAACCATAGCGACCAGGGTGCGCAATCACCGCTTGACCGCCACTTCCCTTGATCCAATTAATTGCATCACTCAATTCTGCCCATTGGTGTGGTGTATATCCAGGCTTACCTTTGACAAGGTATTTTTTAAATACTGATTTAATGTTTTTGGCGTGACCCTGTTCAACGAGAAAACGTGCAAAATGAGTCCGACCGATGATACCTTGATTTCCAACATAAGCATAGGCGCCCTCCAAACTACCATGAATGCCTATTTTTTCCAATTCTGCGGCAATTCTTTCTGCTCGTGATAACCGTCCTATACGTAGAGTGGTCAAGCCTTCTATCAGTGGAGTATACTTTGGGTCAATTGCGAGACCGAGAATATGTAATGTGCGGCCACGCCAGCTAACAGATATTTCTACCCCATTGATAAATTTGATGCGATTACTATCGGCAGCTTTTTTTGCTTCGGATAACCCAGCAATATCGTCATGATCTGTTAATGCCAATGTTTCAACGCCTCGAAGTAATGCACGTTCTACCAGATGAGTAGGTGTTAATAGACCATCTGAGATGTTGGAGTGACAATGCAGATCAATATTCAGCATAAATGAAGGTTACGTAAAGTAGGAAGCGAATCATAACAAATAACTGAGCAAGGGAAAAACAATGATTCGAATAATTAACAAGATAGTTTCGCAAAAATGAGAAACAAGAATATTTATGGAAAATATGATGACTAATCAAATGACTGTGTGGAATCACATTGCTGCGGCTCCTCATCGAAGTTTTTTTTTGGTTGGTGCGCTGCAGGGTATTTTGGCATTGCTTTGGTGGGTTTTTGATCTTAGTGGACGCTACGCAGTTGTGGGGACAGCCATTAATTGGAATATTGCTCCAATCTGGGCGCATGCTTTCTTAATGATCTATGGTTTCTTTCCTTTCTTTATTTTTGGGTTCTTGTTTACTACATACCCTAACTGGATGAACGGAGAAAAAGTTAAGCCTCGTGAATATATGTCGACTTGCTTGTTAATGCTGTGTGGTGTTTTGCTATTTTATATTGGATTGGTAGCAGGTGAAGAATTAAGTATAGTTGGCGTTGCAGTCATGCTTATTGGCTGGAGCCTGGCTGTATATGTGTTGTTACGAATATTATTTACGACCGCTTCGCAGGATAAACGGCATGCCAAAGTAACTAGTGTTGCGCTTTTGATGGGGTGGTTTGGATTAATGGCTTATTTATTATGGCTAATTACAGGCAATCCAGTCATGATTGATTTTTCCAGCCACATCGGTATTTGGTTCTTTCTAGTACCGATTGTCCTGACGGTGTCGCATCGTATGATTCCTTTTTTTTCCAGTCGTGTTCTGGATAACTATGTGATGGTGCGGCCATTCTGGTTGCTTTGGTTTATGCTCGGATTGATTGTAGTACATGGATGCTTACAGTTGATGGAGATGTTGGCTTATTTATGGATTTTGGATTTGCCGTTAGCATTGTGTGCTTTTTATCTCTCTTATCGCTGGGGGTGGACGCGTAGTTTTCGTGCCAAGTTATTAGCGGTGTTGCATATTTCATTTGCTTGGTTTGCAATATCTATGGTGCTATATGGCTTACAAAGCCTGATTTATATGCAATCTGGTAAGATTGTATTCGGATTGGCACCATTGCATGCGTTAGCTATTGGGTTTTTTACAAGCATGATCCTAGCGATGACTTCACGAGTTACGCTTGGCCACGCTGGTCGACCATTAGAATTAGATCGACTCACTTGGATATTATTCTTAGGGTTTCAGGCAGCTGCAATACTTAGAATTATTGCTGATGTTTCATCAGCAGCGGCAGCGATAATACCCCAGTTATATATAATCGCTGGATTGATCTGGTTGTTTGCCTTCGCTTTATGGGCTATTAGGTATGTGCCGATCTATTGGCGACCTAGAGTGGATGGAAAACAAGGTTAGATTACTATATTAGTTAGTTGCTGTTAGTCTGATGGACCAATATATCGGAGTTACGCGATAGGCATTGTTTTAATGGGCAGATAACGCTATCCTGATACACTAAATCAATAATTATTATCGAGAATAGGAGCAACATGACTCAAGACGAACAAAAACGTGCAGTAGCTGCTGCTGCTATACAATATATTCCGATAGGAGCTATTGTAGGTGTTGGAACTGGTTCTACTGCCAACTACTTTATTGATGAATTGGCTAAAATCAAACATCAGATTGAGGGTGCTGTTGCGAGTTCAGATGCAACGGCTCAGCGTCTTAAGGAGCATGGAGTCGAAGTATTGGATTTGAACAGTATCACGGATATTCCTGTTTACGTGGATGGTTCGGATGAAATTACTGAACATTTACACATGATCAAAGGGGGAGGGGGTGCATTGACTCGAGAAAAAATAGTCGCTGCGGTTGCCCGGAAATTTATTTGTATTGCTGATCAAAGCAAATTAGTCGAAGTGTTGGGTAACTTTCCACTGCCTATCGAAGTAATACCCATGGCGCGTAGTTATGTTGCGCGTGAAATTGTATTGCTTGGAGGACAACCGGCATTAAGGCAAGGCTTTAAAACCGATAATGGTAATGTGATTCTTGATATTCATGGGATGCGGATTATGAATCCTGTGGAATTGGAGACTAAGCTGAATCAAATTACAGGGGTGGTAACCAACGGGCTTTTTGCTTTGCGGCCTGCTAATGTGTTGCTATTGGGAACTGATAGCGGAGTTAAAATAATTTCGATTTGATTCATATTGTCTTGCATATACCTGATTTTCCAATATATTTTATACAAGAACCCTCAATCGAGTAAAACATTCATGCAAAACAAAGAACATATTTCTAAACAATTTGATGCAAGCCTAGAAGAAGTTCGGACACGTGTGCTACAAATGGGGGGCTTTGTTGAAGAGCAAATTGAATGTGCCATTGAGGCGTTGATAACTGGAAATGAGGATTTGATTAATCAGGTGATTACGCGCGATCATCGTGTGAATGCCATGGAAGTGTCAATTGATGAAATTTGTAACCAGATTATTGCACGGAGGCAACCAACAGCCAGTGATTTGCGGCTTATCATGATGGTCATTAAAACTATTACGGATTTGGAGCGTATCGGTGATGAAGCCGCAAAAATTGCGCGCATGGCAAAATTGATTTACGCATCGGATCGTATGCATATCCCACGCTTTAATGAAATTAAGCATGTAGCAAGTATTGCGATGGAAATGTTGCATAAAGCGTTGGATTCTTTTGCGCGGCTTGACTTAAATGCTGCGGCGCAAATTGTACGTCAAGATGAATTTGTTGACGAAGAATTTCGTTCTATTCTTCGTCAACTCATTACATTTATGATGGAAGACCCAAGAAAGATTTCTACTTGCCTGGAGATATTATTTATCGCTAAAGCAATTGAACGGATTGGCGATCACGCAAAAAACATGTCGGAATATGTGGTGTATATGGTGAAAGGAAAAGATGTACGTCACGTAACTGCTGATCAAATTGAGCAAGAAATAAAGGAATAATTCGATTCTCCTTTGTTTCTTGCTATATTTTTAGATTAATAGTCTAGCGGTTCCAACATTCATCAACAGTTCCACCGGAACCTCGAACACCAGCATTGGTTAATGTCAAGGTACCGCAAGTATCTCCCGCCATGGAACCGGTTGGTACTGCTTGCAGGGTAAAGGTATTGTTTCCGACCGCTGAGAGGCTGATGTTATATTGCGCGGTGCCATCTCTAGGAGATTTTGTAATTGGTAAAGTTACAGCGCCATCGTCGCCTGTATTTGCGATTCCATCTGCTCCTGATGTTGCATCATATTGATTATGTTGGCTATAGAATTTCTCCATAAACTGTGCATTTTCATGTAATAAGGCTTTTGCTTCGGTTCGATTAGTGCGTCTCACGTGTTCCTGATAGGATGGGAGTGCAATTGCAGCAATAATTCCGATAATGGCAACTGTAACCATAATTTCTATTAAGGTGAAGCCGCGTGAATGAGGGCGATATAAGGTTGTATTAAGTTTCATTGTTGTCGATTCCTTTACATTAATTTTATGTGTTTAAAACTAACAATTAACAATTTATCTTGCTGTATAAAAATAAAAAGTATTGTATTTTTTGAATTAACAAATTTTTCTTATTCCTGCGAAAATTCACGCCATGTGATTCTGCCGCGTTTTCCTTGAGCTCCTGGTGATACTGGCGGGTTATTAGCGGTTCCGTCAGCTCGGCTATAGACGGCAAAATCCGATGTGGCACCTATAGAGCTATTCCTTATGCTTGTTACACCACCCATTGCAAAACCAATCTCTATACCGGAAGAATAGCCATCATCGAGCGAAAGTACCCTGTTTCCATTGGTATCAAAAGTAGGTCGGGTCAACATACCACCAGTTGAGAAATTAACTATATTGAGAAATCCTCTTCCGCCAAAGTCACACGGAGATGCTGACGGGACAATGGTGGTGAAGCGAAAGAGGCCGTCTTGAATTTCAGGTATAGCAGTGAGTCGCTCGCCACTAATCGGTAAATCCATGTACCAGCCCTTAACTGTTGCAGAATAATTGACTAGGTTTTGAGTTGTGGTTCGGTGGTTCGAACCAGTTGTCATTGAGGTTATTTGCTGTACAAGTGAGTCTGCGGGTAATGTACCGCTGGTATTGTAGTCCCATATACCATACATGGTTTGAGTATCGGTATTAGTAGTATCAGCAGTTTCTAAATATTTTCCTGTGCCAAAAAGGATTAATTGTCCGCCTTTCTGATGAAAAGTAACTGCCGGGGGTGAAATGATCGGCTTTGAAGTGCCGGATATAAATAATGGTAATCCGCCTTGAGCTACATTCCAATTGGATGGTGACGCGTTACTGACATCAAATTTCCATAAATTTCCTTTAATGTCACCTGCATAGATGGTATCGATTAGGCCGTTTCCATTGCTATCAAAAGCTGCTGGTGTTGATAGGCCATTACCTGCACCGCTATGCGCAACCAATTTAATATAGTCGGTATCAAGCGTCCAGGTGCCATCCTCGCCACCGTTAATGAATAATATATACAATACCGCTTTACCTGCCGTACTGTTATATCCGTTTCCTACAATCACAGCCCATTGATTGTTTTCCATTTTGACAATTTGTCGGGCTTGTCCGTTTAGTGAATTAATTCGTGTAAGATTATAGCTATAACCCATGTCTGCATCATTATTATCGGTAAATTCCCATAGAAGAAGATTTGCAGCATTCGAAACGGTAAAAGTTGGCGCGGATTGCGAACTGTCCGTTGGATTTGTTATATCGAGCGCAAAAAATCCTTTTCCTCCACCATTCATGCTGCCAATTAGTATACTTTTCCAACTAGATGTCGAGCTGTTGTATGCATCGCCCGCCATAGGAGAGCCATCTACAAAGTAACGATGATTAGCATTGTAATCCTTGTCAGTAAGGCGACTCAAGTTTCCATAAACCGTATTTGGTACATACGCAATCAGTTCTTTGCCGGCGTCAGCAGTTGTACAACCTGAAGTAACGCCAACAACGCAGGCATTAAAACCGTGTAGCATGCCATCATTCGAACCGACATATACCATTGGTGTTCTATTGGTGTAGGCATTTCGAAAATCAGTATAACCTGTATGATCAACATTTGAGTAGCCTGCATTGGGTCTGCCTACAAAGATTGGACCAGAATTAACGATATCTCCTAACTTTGTTGTTGGGCGAGAACGAAATTTGTTCACAGTGTTAGAACTAGCGCATGCGAATGTTCCACTACCTTCATTAGTTGCTGTGCCACGCAGATAAGCTACTCTTTCTGGACCACAATTATCTACTGTGCCATTTGCGTTTTTATTCAGAAAATCTTTTTGGGTAGTCGTTAAATTGTCATATTGGAATGCGACACCATCGGTGCTGCCTTTCGTAATAATGACACGAGAATTTGGATTAATCGTACTTGAACCAAGTGATACCATTCCTGCCTCCCAATCAGGCGTGCCAAATCCCAAAATAGTAAACGGCATGGATATCAATTGTCCGCTCCAGTCGCCACTATTAAATTTCGCTTGATAAACACGACCATTGGTTGTTAAAGAACTCGAATTAGTTGCCACAGCGGAAGCAGCGCCTGTACGGGCAACGATGGCTGATAAAGCATTGGATAGCGCATTCGAGAAAGTAGCTGGATCAGAGGCGCTAAAAAAACTACCCCGACTATTCACGGCGGCATGCCACAAGTCATCAATTTTTGCTGCATCACTGGTTGTTGGGTCAGGCCATGATCCTGATCCAGAAGGCAGTGAGGATAGTGAGCCTGTTACTCCCAAACCGACAGTAAAATTTACCAAATGTTGCCAGAAAGCGGGATCGTGCGCGTTGGTTGGTACCTTATTAAGCATATCAGTACGCAAATCGTTTTTCCAATAATGCATGGCAACATCTGCAAGTGTATCGCTGTAAGCATCTGAATAAGGTGATGATGGAGAGTACGTATAGGAAGCTGGAGTTGCTGGTGAAGAATCATTGGTGATGGTTGAGCCTGATTGGTTGTCTGAATTATCCATTCCCGAAATTGAGCCCTCGGTCCAATAACCATCGGTCATCAAAATATTGAAATTTTGACGGCATTCGTGCTGTGTTCCACCTGTAGATCCCGGTGTCTGACCCCATGGACCCTGGTCGTCGGTTCTTTTGAAGTATTCACCTACTGATATTGTCGCTTCTCTAAGCGGTGTTCCTGCAGCAGGGATGTCATGATCGTAAAGATTTGTAAAGAAATTTGTTCTGTCAGTACCAGTAAATTGCCTAACACCATTTTTTACGACTTTAGTAGTTATTCCATCCACTGTTGTGGAGCCTTTATTGATAGCTGCAAATCCGACACGCATGGTGTTTCCTTGTGCGGAAAATGCTCTACCGACACCCGCACGAGCTAGTAATATTCGTGAACGATAGTAGGTATACCAGTTGGCAAAGTTTTGAATTTCTTCATTATAAGTACAATTAGGTGCGGCAACACAATCTGTCCGATTATCACTGCCGACATAAGATAAGGTGCTAGATGTAATCTCAATTTTTGTATAGCTGGTTGCTGTATTAATATCGCCGCTTACATACTTGAAATATACTGCTGGATAAAATGTCTTTGAGAGGCTAGCTGATAGAGAGCCATCACTGTTTAACCATCGGGCAGTTTGAGTGTTATTAACGGTCAGGTTACGACAACCTGCGCCTGTGTTGAATGGGTTGTGTGGGGCACAAGTTGGATCTGCATTACTCATCAACGATCCATCTGCATTACTCCAAGGTAGGTATCTGACAGTTGGATCATAATAAATTTTATTGACGTAGCTAGAGCGTAATGAAGCCGAATAACGGTTAGTAGGATCAAAGCCAACAACGTAGTTACTATAATCGCTCGGACCATAAACATTTGCTGAACGTGGAAATACGTAACGTACGCTTTGAAGAATGAGATGCTCTGGCATAACTTCAAAATGCATTGATCCGGAGTCGTCGAGTGTAAACATGACATTGGGCGAA
>Ga0138256_10004763_pt1 | contig 14415 bp, 12 predicted proteins | sample KNB2016incub_MG_FD_105486 | JGI IMG/M metagenome (GOLD analysis project Ga0138256, IMG submission 105486) | Active sludge microbial communities from wastewater in Klosterneuburg, Austria - KNB2014incub_MG | ecosystem: Engineered > WWTP > Activated sludge > Unclassified | place: Austria...
AAGGAAGTCCGTGACCCAAAGTTGCTTTCATACTACGAGTGCCGTCATCCCAAAGTGCTGTAACTGTCCAATCACCGTAATCATCTGTAACAGTTTTTACTGCGTTCAATCCAGCAACGCCAACAGTTAATTGTTTTTGGAATGGAAATAAATAATCCTGCGCAGCATAAACGGGAGTTGTGGTATAACCTAATTGCAATCCGTTATTTTTTGCTTTGTAGTTAAGTGGATGTGCATACATAACATTTGAAAATTGATCACCATAAAAAGGATAAATTAAACTGCTCCAGTAATCACAAGTTTGCGGAGGTTTTGTAAATGTGGATGATACTTTTGGAACTGCAGTGTTGCCGTTGGAATATTGCGGACCAACTGCACCGGATGGAAGTACTGTACTGTAACTACCTGCACCAACAGGTACAGTTTGTGTAAAAACATTAATGTTTAGCAGTAATAAAAAGTAAAAGCCTGTTATAAATAGTTTCATATTTTTTCTTGAGAAAGTAACGTAAAGTAATTTTGATTTCATTTTAATTAACATTGCACAAATCGCACCAAATGATAAATAATTAATACGAAAAGTTACTGTACAAATAACTAAAGTAAGAGAACTTTACAATAAAAATGATCGATTTGATGTTATTGCACTTATCAAAATAATAATCACTTATTATTAAAACATGAATATTCAATAAAATCATTTGCGGTTATTGCTCTTCAAATCAAACATTATCAATTGTAAAAGTATTGTAACAATATAATTTACATCATTTAATACTTTATAATTTTTTTAGTTTATCGATAACTAAATATTGAGTTTTAGATTTATTAATAATTTTGAGCAATCATAAGATAAGATTGGTTGTGCAATAGGATTTTATGCCGGACAGTAATCACAAATTTCACATCCCTGTAATGGGAACAGGCAATTCAATTGATAGCCCAATTAGAGTTGCGCATTTTGGTATTTCTTCAGTTATGTCAATCGTTGATGACATACTGATTGATAAAATCTGCAAATACTATTGTGAAAAATTTAATTTGCCATTTACAGAAATTTCCAAAAATGATTTATTGGCTCGATCCAAAAGAATTACTCAATATTTGAATACAGTTGAAACAATTGTTAACAGAAATTTAGAAGCAATAAAAAAACTTTCATTCTTTGAAGAGAATGACAAGAAAAAATATTTTGAATTGTTACCTGAAAGCAGTCCTTTAAAACAAAAGTACAATCAGTTATTAAATCTTACCGATGAAGTTGAAAAAGAAAATCTTGCAAACGAACTTACTAACTTAATGGTTGCAGGCTCCATAGATGTAAACATTATGTCTAAAGTTGATCGAACAACTTTTGCAAAAGATGGATCAATGTTAAGTGAGGAATTTACAGATGCAAAAACAGCTTTACGCGGATATGCCGAGAGTATCTTAAGTTCTTCAATAGTTTTTTCTGCTGGATTTAACAGAGGATTGTTCGGTTACCTTCCACAGTTTAAAGATTTTTATCGCAACGAAGCTGGTGAATTAAAGAAAAAAATAATTATTAAAGTAAGTGACTATCGTTCTGCTCTAATACAAGGAAAATTTTTAGCATCAAAAGGATTAGAAGTAAGCGAGTTTAGAATTGAATCAGGTTTAAATTGTGGCGGACATGCATTTGCCTCACAAGGATTTTTACTTCCAACAATTATGAGTGAATTTGCTGAAAATAAAAATCAACTTAATGTTCAGTTTCGTCCAATGGTAAAAGCTTATTACGAAAAGACAGGATTAGACCTCCCTGATAATGCAATGATTGAACCACCATTAATTACTGTGCAAGGTGGAATTGGCACAAGCGGTGAAGCTACAAGAATGTTAGAAGATTTTGGATGCGACTCAACTGGCTGGGGAAGTCCATTTTTATTAGTTCCAGAAGCAACTTGTGTTGATGATGACACAATGAATATTTTGATGAATGCAAAGAAAGAAGACCTTTACCTAAGTGATGCTTCGCCATTAGGAGTTCCGTTTAATAATTTGCGAAACACCGGTTCAGAAAACTGGACCAGAGAACGAGCAGAAAAAGGAAACCCAGGTTCTGCCTGCCCAAAAGGACTTTTAATATCTAACAAAGAATTTACTGATAAACCAATTTGTACTGCATCAAGACAATATCAAAAATTAAAAGTTGATGAAATTTCTTGTTCAGAATTATCAGCAAATGAAAAAACTGAATTACAAGATTCTCTTTTTGTAAAGGTTTGTTTGTGTGAACATCTTGGCAACGGCGCTTTAATCAAACTTGGTATTACACCAAATTTAAAAGCACCACAATCAATTTGTCCTGGACCAAATGTAGTTTGGTTTAACAGAGAATATTCACTTCAAGAAATGGTTGATCATATCTATGGCAAAGCTGAATCATTAGTTTCATCAGAGCGGCCACATATGTTTTGCCAGGAATTAGAATTGTATGTTAATTATTTTGAAAAGATCATTACTACAATGGGAAGTACCACTGCAGAAATCAATTATCTTGAAGGCTTTAAGGAAAATCTTGAAAAAGGTATGGATTTGATTTTAAAAATATCTGAACAAAAACCATATCCAAACGAAAACTTAAAATCGATTCCTGATTTTGTTAAAACTCAAAGATCCAGATTAAAATTATTAAGTATAAATAAGTTAGAACTTTCTGTTGCAGTAAATTTTTAGTTAATAAATCTTATAGATTTATCAATTATTCTTTCTATTCTCATTAATTTAGCCTTGACTTTATACTGCAGTTTCCCAATTTTCTCAACCAAGTTTATATCCTTTGCTAATAGGAGTTACATTTTATGCTCAAAAAATCAGTTCTATTATTTTCTGCACTATTATTAATAGGCACATCATTACAAGCACAAACAAAAATTGCTAAGTATGCAGGTGAGTTTATGGCGCTCGGAGTTGGCGGACGTGCACTTGGTATGGGTGGCGCTTTTGTTGGTATAGCAAATGATGTTACAACTGGCTATTACAATCCTGCAGGACTTGCAAACATTAACTATCCACAAATTGCTCTTATGCATGCAGAACAATTTGGCAACCTGGTAAACTATGATTATGGTTCAGTTGCAATTCCTTTTAAGGAAGATATGAGTTTTGGAGTTAGTGCAATGCGGTTAGGTATTGATGGAATTCCGGACACTCGATATGCAAGAATTGATACAGATGGAAATGGAATTATTGATGACAATGATCAGCTTAGACTTGATTATAATTTAATTACAGAATTCAGCAACCAGGATTGGGCTTTTTATCTAACTTTTGCAAAAAGACAAACTGACGATTTCTTTTGGGGCGTAAATGCAAAAATTATTAAAAGAGATTTAGCTGAAGGAAGTGCTACAGGAATCGGTTTTGATGTCGGCGCATATTACATTCCAATGGAAAATTTATCTGTTGGTGCTAATCTTCAAGATGCAACAACTACTTTAATTTCCTGGAGTACAGGAATTAATGAACTTGTTTCACCCACACTAAAACTTGGTGCAGCTTACAAGCTAACAGAATTTTTAGGTGGTTATATTATGCCGGCTTTAGATTTTGATGTTAGATTTGAGAATAGACAGTTTGCCTCAAACTTTAATATTGGTCCTGTTAGTTTTGATATGCATGCTGGTTTAGAATATACATATCAGAATTTGATTTATGTTCGTGGCGGATATAATGATGTAAAACAATTTACTGTTGGTGCTGGAATAAAATTACCTAAACTAAATATCGATTATTCATTTGCTAGGTTTAGTGAATCAGAAATTGAACGATTGGATGATTCACATAGAATTTCTATAATGTTAACTTTAGAAGAACCTAGATTTTTAAGAGATGGGCAATAGTTTTATTTAACGAAACGAATAAAAAAAATCCTTATTCATTTTATTGAATAAGGATTTTTTATTTTAAATGTTTTGCCGATTTACTTTAGCAACTCTTTTATCTTATTCACAAAAGTATCTTTTGATACAAGTCCAACATGCATATCAACAACATTACCATTTTTATCCACTACAAAAGATGTGGGTATTGATTGTATTCCACCATAAGCTGTTACAACATTATCATCACCATATACTACAGGATAATTTATTCCATAATCCTTAACAAAACCAGGAACATCTTTGATAGTTTTTTCTCTATCTAAAGAAATTCCTACAACAACAACTTTATTTTTATACTCATTTTGTATTGCAACTAAATCAGGAATTCCTCTTCTACAAGGGGGGCACCAGGTAGCCCAAAAATCTATAATAACAACTTTACCATTATAATCAGAAAGCTTTATTGTTTTTCCATCAACTGATTTAAGAGAAAAATCAGGAGCCTTATCTCCATCAAGTTTTACGATTACATTTTCATTTACTACACTTTTACTGAATTTATTATCACTGCTAAGTGCATTAATGCTAAGCGATAGAACAACCACTAAAATTATTTTAACCATTTAAATGTTTTCCTTCCAATTTATAATTAATTATTTGAATTGACTTTAGTTGGGGAATAGTTTGGTGGATATGGACCTTCTTCAGGTTCAGTACGTGTATTATTGATTATAAAAAATACAAGTAAAACTATAATAGTTATTACAGTCCAAATCGTGTTTTTTACTTTAGGATCGATAAGCGGTTTTTTTTCAACTACCTGCTTACCAATTTTTCGTTCTTTATTTGCGTTGGTATTTTTTGCCATAATTTAATCCGTATGATGCTTAATTAGTTTATTGGTTTCGCTAACTTAAAAAATGAATTTATTAAATTAAACGAATTTTAAGGTAATAATTATTCCTAAAAATATTTCGAATTACAAAAAAAAGATTATTATTCACTTACCCGCTAATAGAAAATATATGGCTGTTAAAAGATTTAAGTTCAACAAATAAGCCCTTTTCAGCAATTTCTTTAACAGATCTTTTATAAGTTATATTATTTAACAAGTCAGAAAGTTGAATATCATTGCTATCTAAGGATATATCAAACTTTAATCTACACCGTGATGTTGTATTATTATAGTTAACAACAACAATACATAATTCATCATCTTTTCTAAGTTCCCAGGCTAATAAATTTTCATAAGTACTATCACTATTATTTACTTGTAAAGCCTCCAGTAACTTCCAATTTCCGGTTCTAAAAACTTCTTGTTTAGTAATACTAAAAAGTAAACGATAAAATTCTTTTATTTTCTCATCACGTTTTTCTTCTGGTTCCCGACCAAGTTGTAATGGAAGTTTTATTCTTTTCCCTTCACATTGTCCATCAAAATAAAAAGCGATACCAGGGATAGTGCTTATGATAACTGCCGCAGCCATCGATCTTTCTCTACCTAATTTTACAATAGAACGATCTTCATCATGATTTTCTAAAAATCTTACTGATTTTTCCTGGTAACTCATTTCCGCATTTAGATGATCTTTAATGCTTCTTATATCCCCACTTATTAATCTATCAGTCAATTTTTTGTCATAAGTAAAATCAAACCCAAGATTTTGTAATTGCCATTCAAGATCCCAATAAGTTTCTGCGATAAAAATAAAATCTTCTCGGATTTTTTTCACCTCAGAAATTGCTTCTTCCCAAAATTCTTTTTCTGGTTTTTCATAACCGTGTTTCTTTAAAACTCCAATCCAGGTGTTGTAAAAGATATTGTTTAAAGGCAGCATTGCCATATCGCATCTAACACCATCACATAAATTTGTAAGATCATTTAAAACAGAAATTAGATAACTGCGTGCTTCACTACTGAAAAAGTTTACCTGTGCTGTATCCTTCCACGGTGGAAAAAGTGGATCGCGGCCATGTGCAAGATATTCCTTACTGTTTACAGGCGAGGGATAAAATGTGTAAGGATCATTTTTAAAAATATATTCATCCGCAAAAAGAAATATTTCTTTATTATTTTTTATTAAAGATGATTTAGCACTAAAATGATTACTTACAAAATCCAGAATTAATTTTATTCCCTTTTCATTTAATCTTTGTTTAAATGAAAGTAATTCTTCTTTGGTTCCAAGTGCAGGGTTTATTTCATACTTATCGATAGAATATGGTGATCCAACTACATCTTCTGGCTGCCAATCTTTTAGCGCACTGTTGTATGATGAAATTAAATCCGGTTCAAAACAATATTCACTAATAACTTCTTTGTTATTTTCCCAAATGCCCATTAACCAGATCATATCTATACCCATATCCTGCCAGGTTTTAATTTGTCCATCCGGTATAGATGAAAAAGTAAAATTATTTCCAGCTCGCTTCATCCAGATACGAGTATTTATTTCAAGCATTCTTGGATAATTGGTAAAATTAGTATTCATTTAGTAAGTGATAAAAATTTTTGTTACAAAACTCATAATGTTTGATTTTACTTACTGAAAGATAAAAATAAAATGAATGTCAATTATAGATGCAAATCAATGATAGTATTTAAAGATTTTTCAGGTAATTATTACGCAAATGTAAAGAATTTTTAACCTATTGGATGATCTTGTACATTATCTTTTCAATTTAATTCAGCTGTGAATAATTATTTATCTGGTAATTCAATATTTTTACTGCTAAGATTAGAATGCTTATATAAATAGCTTAATATTATAAGCAAAACCGAAACATCTATTTAACATTGAAAAAACAATAAATCTTAATTTTCACAACATTAACAAACGACAAAAGGAGTGTTGGTATGATAATTGTCCTAAACAAAATCCGTTTTGGTTAGTTCTGTTGAAAAACCAAATAATAACTTTACAAATTGAGTTTAATTTAGAAATTTTTTTTGAGGAGACTGATGTCAAATTCAACAATAAGCACAAAAGATTCTACAACAAAAAATCTTTTGAATCCTGATGTAGCAAACAATGAACTGGAATTGGAACTAGAGGAATACACTCGATCTGCAATTAGAAAAATCCAATTTACAGTGATATTAAAACCAGCTATTATATCTTTAATTGCACTTGTAATTTCATTTTTTCTTGACCTTTCTAAAGTTCCAATACTGGGCAACATAACAATTGATATTGCACAATCACTATTCCCTACCTGGAAGCCTGTTCAAGAAGCCGTTGTACCATTTAGTTTTTGGTGGTTACCAATTGTTACTTACGCTCTTTTCTTATTTTTATCATATTTAGCTTACAGCAAATTAAAATTAGAAATTATTAGAACTCCGGCCAGCGCAACTATCGATCGCATTGTTGGATCTTACAATAGTGTTATAGATAGTATCGCAACTGCACTTCCATTAATTGGTGCAGCAATACTATTAATAAGTATAAAACTTGGTGAAGAAATTTTTCTGGGCTTATCAGTTCCCTTTGAAGTAAAAGCATTAATAGTTCTTGCAATCGGAAAATTATTTGAACCAGTTTTAGATCAACTTGGTGTTGAATTTCAATCAGTTGTAAATCATGTATCTGATATAAGAGAAAAATATTTTTCCAGAATTCAGGTTGAAAATTCAAAAAATATTTTGAAACAGTTAAATCAAGGTGGTTCTGGTGTTGGCGGTGGTACAGAGCTATCACTCGCTGATGTAGAAAAATTTAAATCACTTGTTGAACAATCTGCAAAACTTAGTGAGATAATGAATAGAAATTTCACATCCATAAGTTCACTTGCAGAAAAAATTAATCAAATTGAAGGCGTAAGCTCTCAAAAGATTACTGAATTAAACGGTTTAGCAAATGCATTAAATCAGGCTTCACAATCCATTGGTGATGAAAAAACATTAATCGGATTGAAGCATTTAGAAGCAATCGTATTAAAGAAATAAAAAGATTTTAAAATGATAAACAAAAACAGAGACAGTAAGTTCGTTATCTATCAAGTGCTGTACATTTTTGTGATTACAGTGCTTGCACTTAAAGGCGCTGATCTTGATTTAAGAAGAGTTGCCCTGGAAGAGGATACTGTGCAGAAAGAAGTTAGAGATTCACTGATTGCAGTATTAGATTCTCTATACGCACTTGGTATCGATTTTTCTATTAAGATTGATCCAAATGTAGTAGTAGAAAACGAACAGATGAGACAACAGTTAGCAGCGCTTAACAAAAAGCTGGAAATTATAAAAGATTATGTTCCGCCACCAAAAGAAGAAGAGAAAAAAGAAGAAATTGTTGAAGAACAAATTCAAACTCAATCGCCAATTTCTGTAAAGCAAACATATATTCAGCACACCTGGAATATTGCTCGTAATACAGGCACAGTTGCTGCAAATATTTATGATCCAAAAAACATGAATAATCCTTTAGCAGTTGTTCCAGCAGGACAGGAAAAGCGATTTGATTTAACAGATCAAACTGAAGTGATAATAAAATTTGGATCGCAAGAAGAAAGAATAAAAGTACTTCCTAATAAAGCACCCGAAGTAAAAATTGAACGTGTTACTACCAAAATGAATTCATCAGATATTTATGTAAAAGATTTACAACGTATAACAGTTTTTAAAGTTACAATTATTGATCAAAGACCTGATCAACTTAAAACAAGCTGGACTGGACCAATATCGGTTACGGGACCAACTAAAGACAGCAACGGAAATTTGATCTATAATGTTTCATTAAAAGTTGCATCAACAGAAAATGCTTTTGATGATTGGTTAGACAGAAACGGAAGTCTTCGCGAATCAGATGGAAGATACAAAGTAAACTTCTTCTTTACAGTTGTTGATGAAAAATCGAAGGACAGAGTTCAGGTAGGTGATTCGTTCTTCTTTACAGAGTTTTCTAATTAATTATTCAGGTATATAAAAAAAATGAAAGCATCTAAACAAATTCTTGTACTCTTAACTCTTGTATTCCTTCTCGGATTTAATTCTATTTTTGCGCAGGAAGAAGAAGAACAAATAAGATATTATCAAATGGAACCTTTGGATGATAGTTTGTTCATCAATATTCAAACTGCACTATTTATAGATCCACCAGATCCTAAAGCCGAGATTGTAGTTGATTTGAGAGATGCTAACAACCAAACTATTTCAATCAAAAGTGTTTTATATCCTTTTCTTGCCGTCCCACCAGAATTACGTGCAAGAATAATTACTTATCCATTCAAATTAAATCTTGAAGAAGATATTAATTATGGAAGTGTTTTTACCAGGGTGTTTCAAAAAATCAGAATTAATAAAGTTACACAGCCGCCAACAAAAATGCAGATATCGCCTACTCTTGGATATATAAATCCATTCTTCCAACTACAAGGCGGTGAAAGACTCGGATTATCATTAAAGCAAGATGTTGGATTATCACTCGGTATCGGTACTCCCTATTCCGGCGCACTTGAAACAAATATGATGGAAGTTAATTTTCACATACTTGGAGTAAAGGCTGGTATATTTAGTCACATCGATGCAATGATTGAGGCGATGAAAGAGCAAAATCATAATAACTTAATCTTTAGTGAAGGTTTTCAAGTTAATTATGTTATCCCTTTCGGTAACTTTTTTGAATTTGGTTATTTCAAAGCAACATCAAAAATTGGTGAAGCAAGCTTGCACAGATATCTTGATACAGATGAAGGTGCAACTGTTCTTAATTCAGATTCTACTATAAAATATCAAGCAAGAGTTATACACAATGAGCAATCTTTTTTGAACTGGGAGTTTAGATATCCTGTTTCAATTCTTGGTTCAACAAGAGGCAAGGTTTATGTTGCTCAGTACCTTGATGAATGGCATTTTGGCTTACTACTCAGAGAAGCATCATTGGCTGGAAGTACTTTTGATTTTAGTTTTGATGGAATGCCTGGTAGTAAATATCGTGAACCACAGTATAACATAAATATTTTAGTCCAAAAGATTATGGAAGGATGGGGCTTTAGTGCTTTTGCCATTGGCCCATCAGCAAGTTTATCACGTTTAGATGATGGTGGATTTGGCTTTACAAAAATATTTGTAAATCTAAGATTTAAAATCGGAACATCGCTCTAAATCAATTTGTGTAATTCAGCCCCGATTTATTCGGGGCTTTTTTGTTTATATCTTTCCGTATCTATCATTTCTTTATAAATTTAGTTTTCAAATAACACAAAATTTAATCAATGAAAAAAAATAATATTATACTTTGGGTGGCTTCTATTGTTATAACTTTTTTAACAATTTTTTTATCTAATCTTATAGATAAAGATTATCCTATCTCCGGAACTTTTGGTGTAGATAATAAAAAAGTATCGTACAGATTTGAAAAAACACATTATGGTAAAGATGATTTTGAAGTTATTATTAGAACAGATAATGATAAAATAAATGGCAATTTATTCTGGAAGATTGAACCTGATTCAGTGTGGAATTTAATTGAATTAAAAAAATCAAATCTAACTTTACAAAACAGAATAAAATCATTAAAGCCGCTAAGCAAATTATTTTACTATGCAGAATTAAACCTCAATCAAAAAAAATACTTATTGCCGGATAACAAAAAAGTAGAGCTAACTTTCTATGGAAAGATACCTGTTATGGCAAAAGTATTGCGTTTTCTTTTATTATATCTTGGTTTATTGTTGGCAGTGCGAACAGGGTTAGAATATTTTAATCAATCTGAAAAAGTTAAAAAATTTGGATTCTTAGTTGCAATAATATTTTTAACACTAACGGCTTTAATCAATCCACTTTATCTAACGTATAAATTTGGATATATGAATTCCGTAATACCAGAAATAAGTAAATTATTTCCGGCAGCTTTTGTGTTCTTAACTCTATTGTGGATAATTGCATTGATATTAATGTTTAGATTTAAACAAATAAAAATTATGCCTCTTATAACATCAATAATTTCAATAATAATATTTGTGTTTATGATATAATTTTTTTATGAATTTAAATATCTTAAAACTTCATTATGGATAATTCGATTTGAAGCAACTATACTCTTCCCTTTTATTGCATCATTACCTTGATAATCAGTTATCAATCCACCAGCTCCATTTATAATTGGAATAAGTGCCATCGAATCCCAAACACTCATAACCGGATCAATCATTATATCCGCAAATCCTGTTGCAAGTAAATAATAACCATAACAATCACCCCAGTTTCTGTATAATTTTGTTTTTGAAATAAGATTTTCAAATCCAATTTTATTTTGATATTGACCAATGTTTAGATGATCTGTTGTAAGTAAGGTTGCTTCTGAAATAGAAGAACAATTTCTGATTTGAGTTTTGCTTCCATTAAGAAAAGCCGAAGTATTATCACCAATTAAAAACTCATTTAGTATTGGATGATTAATAACTCCAATAATTGGTTTACCATTTTTTAGTAAAGCAATCAATGTCCCAAAACTTAGTGCTCCAGAAATAAAACTTTTTGTTCCGTCGATTGGATCAAGTACCCAAACATATTCATCATCAGTATTGTGAGTGCCAAATTCTTCGCCAATAATTCCATGAGTAGGAAATTCTTTTAGAATTAATTCTCTCATTTTTTCTTCAGTCAGTTTATCAGCTATAGTTACTGGTGATAAATCTTCTTTATTTTCGATATTAAAATCCGTTCGAAAATATTTTTTTATTATAGAAGAACTTTCATGAGCAAGTAGTTTAAGAAAAGGAGTAAATTTTGTTAAATCCATAGAAATTCTTAATTAATTTGAGTTAAAGATAGTAAAAATCAGTTTGTAGAAACATCAAGTATGATTATATTTGGCACTCAAATTTGTTCTTATAAAATATATATTCTTGGAGAGTTGGCAGAGTGGTTGAATGCGGCGGTCTTGAAAACCGTTAAGGATGCAAGTCCTTCCGGGGTTCGAATCCCTGACTCTCCGCCATACTATTAAAGCTTGAATTGAGATCTAAAGAGCTCATTTTCAAGCTTTTTTTTATATCCAATCACTCACCTAGTAGTACCTAATACCCCTGTTCTCACCTATCGATGAGACTTTTATGAGACCTTTTAACAATACACTAAACGTTAAAAGCATTCTCCATCATCGTCTGTTCAGTTTTTGAAATACCATATCTGTTTGCAACCGTTTTCCAATCACTAACATTATTCTTTATTTCTTTTATTATTGATTCAGCTTTTACTTTCTCGAGTCTAAAGTATTCTGCTACTTCTAGTGCTAAATCATACTCAAGTGAATTATCATTATCGGATATATTTAGGCACAATCCCAACCCTTGTTCGTTTGGGTTTATATCATAAGCTGGTGAAAGAATCCACCCCTTTTCAGTTAGGATGAAACCGTGATTTTTCAGATGATCATCTGTATTAGAAACACTTATACTAAATACAATCCGTCTCCATAATTCTTCAAGGTCAGCATTCACTCTTGCACTATTATTACTAATAAAGTCTGCTAACTCTAAATAGCTTGCCCCGGAATCTGCATTAGTACCATCAATATAACCAAGCATAGTCATTGCGGATGCAAAATGAATTCTTTCTGATTTATTCCTATCAAATCTTTTAACTAAAAATGTATGATATGGACTGATAAATTTTTCAATTCTCGCCTCAACAACATTTAATCCACATCTTCTAGCTAAATTATGCACAACCATCTCCCAGCCACCAATATCTTTGCTGTCACTAGCACTTGGAAATTTCGCTATCCATAATTCACTCTTATCCGTAATGCTTGCTTTAGGACGCGCACCTCCTAATGATGATCCTGGAGCTAATAACATATTCAACCACTTTATGTGTTCTTCATCAGTAACATCATCATCTTTTTCTAACTCAAAACTTGCAACTTGTAATTCACTTAATGATGTTATTGGAGGTGCAGCTAGTGATCTATCCTGATTCAAAAACTGCCCGTACTCACTAAGTTTAAACCTTAACCCTCCCATTCTATTTTCATCGTGTACACCTAATAAATAATCCGATTCCATTAAAGTTCTTGCTTGGCGCTTTTCACTTCTTGCGAGTATTCCTTCTCTTCTTTTCATCAATCGTTTTCCCCATTTATCTGGAGAGGAATCCAGAAAAATTCCGAAGTTACTTTTCTTATCATCAAGGAAATGTGGACCCGAATAAAGTCCTAGATCAGGATCAATTACCTGTGCATATTTTGATTTCAGCCATTCATCCGAATACTCAAAAGAAAAAACTTCATTACCTCTTACTATAGTTGAATATAATTTTCCTAATAGAGTAGGGTTTTCTTTTAATCCCACCCAATCAGCATATACTAATATTTCTTTTCGTGATTCTGTCTTTGCCATAATTTATTCCTCTGAATTTCTTTTTGGAGCTCTTTCTTTTACAACCAAATCTGCATCTTGTAACTTTCTACCCAAGGTATCATCCTTAGCCACATTCAACAAATCATTTGCTAGCCCAAGCACAGAAAGCACTTGGGCATAATTCCCTAAACTCACATTTGGGCGCCCTCTTTCAATTTCATAAAGAGTTTTTCTACTGATATCTGCTCTTTCTGCAACTTGTTCAGAACTTAATTTTCTTCTTAAACGAGCTAATCTGATATTTCCCCCTAGCTCAGTCAAAATTTTATTTGTTTTAGATTGCAACATCCCGATATCCTATAATGTGTAACATACTACACAAAGATAATGCTTTTTGAGTAATATTCTACACATTATAAATATTATTTATAAAATAATTGCAAAGAATGGACGGAAATAATGAGTAGAGTACTTGACTCTCCGCAAGATATTTTTAGTATGCGAAGATTGCGATTTTAAGCGATTTTCGCATTTTTTACATTAGATATTTCGATAAATCATATTAAAGTTTGTATTCCGATATTTCTTTTTACTCTTTTTTCTTACTGACTTTCAGTTAATCTTTGGATTAATAAAAAACACAAACTCTGTAGAGGAATTCTATGATCTTAAAAGCATTTCTTATAACTTTTGTTTTTTTGTTTTTCTTTAGTCCTTCACAAAACTATACTCACAATTCAACAGAAAACTATTCTAAGGAAAATGTTTCTATTTTATCCAGTGATTATTTTCCAGTTACCACTAATAAAACTTTAATTTATGATTCAGACTTTGGTGAAGCAGAATTAAAAATAACCAAAGAGAAAAATCTTGATGTTTTTACATTTAGTGGCGAGGACTTTATTTACAGACAAAAACTACTTATAAATGATGATGGAGTTTTTGTAAAAGAAACCTATCAAAATATTACGTTAATGTTAATACTATCCAAAGAAGGCAAGCTAACTTACAATGAGCCCTTACCAAGAATTAAATTTCCATTTAACTCAGGCAATAAATGGAATTGGAAGGGTAAAGAATTCGATGAAGACGACACTTACATTTTAGATTTAAATGCTAAAATAGAAAATATTGAAAAAGTAAAAGTTCCTGCTGGTGCTTTTGATGCGATTAAACTTGTTACAACTGTAAAATCAACAAAAGGGACTAAAAGTTATGTTACAGAATGGTACGCAAAAGATATTGGACTTATTAAAATGGTTGC